>Ga0207657_10002575_pt1 | contig 19610 bp, 16 predicted proteins | sample KBSC33metaG_FD_184316 | JGI IMG/M metagenome (GOLD analysis project Ga0207657, IMG submission 184316) | Corn rhizosphere microbial communities from Kellogg Biological Station, Michigan, USA - KBS C3-3 metaG (SPAdes) (version 2) | ecosystem: Host-associated > Plants > Roots > Rhizosphere > Soil ... | reverse complement strand
GCTTCGAGTCCTTCAGCCGCGAGACCAAGAACGACGAGATCGGGGGTTTGAGTGTCGAGCGCCTGCTTCAGGTCGGCCGCTTCGGCACACTCGAAGGTCACAAAGCCGAGTTCCTCCAGCGCATCTGCCAGGAATGTGCGAATATGCCGCTTGCTGTCCGCGACGCAGGCTCGCGGCGTCAATTTTCTCCGTCCGAACGTCGCCGGTCGTACCGTTTCCCCAAGGCTTTCCATATCTGATCGTCCCCAATTTGCGGGGACAGTCTTAGTGTTACCGGCACGTTGCAATTATGGAATTCATGACGGCGATATGTCGAACAGTCCCGTAAGGTTAAACATTCGAAACTGATTAAAATGCATGTTATCCGAACCGCATACGGATCAATGCGATGGCGGAAACCGCCCCGGAGGCCGCATCTTGGGCTTTCAACACTCGTCCACAGGGACGTGACGGTTCCGACCTGAATGGACGACATCTTCTCCTGTCCGATCCTAACGCGTCACGTCGATTCGCACGTCTCTATGCGCACAGCCGGGCTTTGAGCAGGCTGATGCTGGTTCGCGTATCCATCTGGTTTGACGGTTCCATCATCAGCAGCAGTCGCATTTTCCGATACCGCGGCTGAGGTTAGCCAAACGTCTGCTGCCTAAAGGGTTGACCATCAAGCCTTATCCGTCCAATTTCCGACTTAATTCAAACTGGGGGAGAATTCTGCTCATGAAAGCGAAGTTGTTTGCTGCCGTTGCGGTTTCCGCGGCCCTTGTTTCGGCGCCCGCAGCCCATGCGGAACAGTTCATCAACGTGCTCACAGGCGGTACGTCGGGGGTCTACTATCCGCTCGGCGTCGCAATCGGGAAAATCTTCAGCGACAAGATTCCCAACGCCAAGACGCAGGTGCAGGCCACCAAGGCATCGGTCGAAAACCTCAATTTGCTGGAGCAGGGCCGGGGTGAAATCGCCTTCACACTTGGCGATTCGCTGAAGGCTGCCTGGGAAGGCGACGAGGATGCCGGCTTCAAGAAAAAGCTGACCAAGCTGCGCGCCATCGGCGCGATCTATCCGAATTACATCCAGATCGTTGCCACCGCCGAGAGCGGTATCAAGACGTTGGCCGACCTCAAGGGCAAGAGCCTGTCGGTCGGCGCGCCGAAGTCGGGCACCGAGCTTAATTCGCGTGCGATCCTCAAGGCTGCCGGCATGACCTACAAGGACATCGGCAAGGTCGAGTATCTGCCGTTCGCGGAATCGGTCGATCTGATGAAGAACCGGCAGCTCACCGCAACGCTGCAATCCGCCGGTCTTGGCGTCGCCTCGCTCAAGGACCTCAGCAACTCCAACGAAATCAACGTGGTCTCGGTGCCGAAGGAAATCGTCGACAAGATCGGGCCGCCGTTCGTTGCTGCGACCATCCCGGCCAACACCTACAAAGGTCAGGACAAGGACGTGCCGACCGCCGCGGTGGTGAATTTCCTCGTCACCAGTTCGGCGGTGTCGGATGACCTTGCCTACCAGATGACCAAGCTGGTGTATGACTCTCTGCCGGAGCTTTACTCGGCGCATGCCGCAGCACACGAAATCAAGCTGGAGAACGCCGTGAAGGGCAGTCCGGTGCCGCTGCATCCCGGCGCGATCCGCTACTTCAAGGAAAAAGGCCTGATCAAGTAAGGCCCGACGCGTTCGAGCGAAACGACATGGGTCGCGAACCAGAAAGCGGCCCAGCAAATATGAGCCCGGTTCTGATTGTTTCAGCGCCGGGCTCTCGCGCCTTAGTCATTGAAATGACCGACGGGGATAGTGGATGCCGCCGATGCAGGTTGGAACGACAGCAGCCGTGAATGATGCCGCGATTGGAGCGACTGCGGCCGACCAAATCGCAGTCGATCCGGTCAAGGTCGATCTGGGCAATTTCGAGCACGGCTTCCCCGATGGCTTCGGCCCCGGACGTTGGGGGCTGTTGGCCTACAGCATCGGCATTGCGTTCGCGGTGTTCCAGATCGCCATCGCGGCATGGAACATTCTGCCAAGCCAGGTGGTGCGCGGCGTGCACGTCGGTTTCATCATCCTGATGACCTTCGGGCTGATCGGCAATTTCACGGCCAAGACCGACAGGGCGCGCGCGGTAGGGTGGCTGATCGGCAGTCTTGGATTCCTCTGCGGTCTCTATCAGTGGATTTTCTATGCCGACCTGATCTTGCGCGATGGTGACCCGACCACGCTCGACCTCGTCGTCGGCACCCTGTTGGTCGTGCTGATTTTTGAAGGCACCCGGCGCTTGATGGGACCAGCGCTGCCGTGGATGTGTGGCGCCTGCATCGTCTATTGGGCGTTCGGGCAATACCTGCCGTCACCGCTCAATCATCGCGGCTACGGATTTGACCAGATCATCACCCATCTGTCGTATGGCACCGAAGGTTTCTACGGGGTGCCGATCTACGTGTCGGCAACTTACATCTTCCTCTTCATCATGTTCGGCTCGTTCCTCGAGCGTGCCGGCATGATCCAGCTCTTCACCGATGTGTCGCTCGGCATCTTCGGCGGCACCCGCGGTGGGCCCGCCAAGGTCGCGGTGGTGGCTTCAGGTATGATGGGCACCATTTCCGGCTCCGGCGTCGCCAACGTCGTCACCGTCGGTCAGTTCACCATTCCGTTGATGATCCGCTTCGGTTATCGCCGCGCCTTCGCGGCCGGCGTCGAGGCGACGGCTTCGATGGGCGGGCAGATCATGCCGCCGGTGATGGGGGCTGTCGCCTTCATCATGGCTGAGACGCTGGGCGTCGATTACATGGTGATCGTCCGCGCCGCGGTGATCCCGGCACTTCTCTACTTCGCTTCCGCATTCTGGATGGTGCATCTCGAAGCCGGCAAATACGGCCTCAAGGGAATGAGCCGCGCCGAGATGCCGAGCGCATGGAATGCGCTGGTGACGCGCTGGTATCTCGTGCTGCCGCTGGCCGTGCTGGTATTCATGCTGTTCGAGGGCTTTACGCCGCTCTACGCCGGCATCATGGGGCTCGCCCTGACCGCCGCCCTGATCCTCGGCGCCAGCATCGCGCTGGGGCTGCCCAATCTGACGATCCGTTACATCTTCTGGATTCTGTTGGCGCTGGTGGTTGGCGCCATGTTCCAGCGCGGCATCGACATCATGATGGTCGGGGCCGTGGTCGGAGGGCTGGTGCTGCTCGCAGCATTGACGCGCGGCGGCCGCGCCACGCTGGTCGCCTGCCGTGACTCGCTGGCGGAAAGTTCTAAATCCGCGCTGACGGTCGGTATGGCCTGCGCCATCGTCGGCACCATCATCGGCATGATGACGCAAACCGGTGTCGGCAACATCTTCGGCAGTTGGGTGATCGGGCTCGGCGAACACAGCCTGTTCCTGGCCTTGATCATGACCATGCTGCTGTCGATTCTGCTCGGCACCGGCATCCCGACGATCCCGACTTACATCATCACCGCAGCCCTCGCCGCACCGGCGCTGGCCAAGCTCGGCGTGCCGCTGATCGTCAGCCACATGTTCGCCTTCTACTACGGCATCATGGCGGACCTGTCGCCGCCGGTGGCGCTGGCAGCGTTCGCGGCTGCACCGATCGCCAAGGAAAATCCCGACAAGATCGGCTGGGAGGCGATGCGGATTGCGCTGGCCGGCTACGTCATTCCGTTCATCGCGGTCTACGCGCCGGCGTTGATGTTGCAGTCCGGCGATCCGATGGAGGCTTATTTCGGATTCTACGGTGCAGTTGCCTATGCGACCGTGAAGGCATTGGTCGCTATCGGCCTGTTTGGCATGGTGGCGATCGGCTTCCTGTTCACGCGCATGACCTTTGTTGAACGGTTCGTCACGTTCCTCGCGGCGCTGTGTCTGCTCGGCGAATTCCAGTACAGCGACTGGGTCGGCTTCGCGCTGGCCGCGGCCGTCGTGTTTTGGGATTGGCGGCGGCGGCCGCAAACCGACGTGGTCGCGGTGTGAGCCTGTGTCTGATTTCCGCGGGTGTGACTAAAACGCTGGCGATCGCGGCGTTCACGCTGGTGTGGACGCATTCGATCGAGAAGATCGACTGGCAGGAGGACTGGCGCGTCACGCCGCAAGGCCTCGAACTGGTGCAGGCGCGCGTCAAGGGTTCGGGCGCGGGCATGGAGCCGCCGCCCGAGGCGCGACTGGTCGACGGTTGGTTTCAGTGGCAGCCCAAACGTGCGCCGATGCCTGAGGTGCTGCTGGGCAATTCCGGCGTAGCGGGTGAATGGCGGCTGTGCCATGACGGTGAATGCCGCACGCTGTCGGCCATTCTCGATCATCCTGTGGGGCCCCACGTCACGACGATGAAGGCATGCCAAGAATAAGAAAGGTCAATGCATGAAACGACTCGCAGGAAAAACCGCAATCGTCGTTGGCGCCGGTTCGATCGGCCCGGGCTGGGGCAATGGCAAGGCCACCGCCGTCACGTTCGCGCGCGAAGGCGCGCAGGTATTTTGCGTCGATCGTAACGGCAAGGCCGCTGAAGAAACCGCCGGCATCATTGTGAAGGAGGGCGGCAGGGCGGAGGCGTTCGCTGCCGATGCGGCACGTGGCGGCGATATCGAGGCGATGGTCGCCGCCTGCCTCAAGGCTTACGGCCGTATCGATGTCCTCGACAACAACGTCGGCATCGCCGAGGTCGGCAGCGTCGTCGAGGTCGCGGAAGCGGATTGGGATCGCGTGTTCGCGGTCAACCTGAAGAGTGCCTATCTCGCCATGAAGCACGTCATTCCTGTGATGGTGAAGCAGGGCGGCGGCTCGATCATCAATATCTCATCGATCGCATCGATCCGGCATCTCGGTATTTCCTATGTCACCTACGCCACCACCAAGGCCGCGATGAACCAGATGACACGCACCACCGCTGTCGAATTCGCGCCGCAGAAAATCCGCGTCAATGCCGTGCTGCCGGGCCTCATGAAGACGCCGATGGTAGAGCACTCGGCGGGGCTGGCGGCGAGCTACGCCAAGGGCGACGTCGAGGCGATGTGGCGCGCCCGCGATGCGCAGGTGCCCATGGGGCATATGGGCGAGGCGTGGGATGTGGCCAACGCGGCGCTGTTTCTGGCTTCGGACGAGTCGCGCTACGTCACGGGGATTGAATTGGTCGTCGATGGCGGCATCACGCTGAAGGTGAACTAGCCTCACTTTTGTGCGCTGAGTTCGGCCCAGTCGAGCTCTTCTTCCAGGCGATGAAACGCGTCGTCGCCGATCACCTCGGATTGCCGCAGGGCCAGTAGTGAGCGCCGTGCGGCGGCGATGGCGCGCCGGCGTAACGGATCGGCGAGAAGCTCGCCTTGTATGCCGGCATCGGAATCGGCGTCGGTACGCAAAAGTAAAGCGCGGTATTCCAATCGCAGGATTTCGGCTGCCTCGGACGTGTCTCCATCAATCTCGTCAAGCGCCGCGCGGAGCGAAACGGCGCGGGCATGTGCGACTTCGCCGGCAACCGGGCTTTCATCCTTCAGGCGCAGAGCTGCGATCAGTGGCTTGAGCGTCAATCCCTGAATCACCAGTGAGCCGAGCACTACAGCGAACGCCGTCAGCAGGATCAGGTCGCGATAGGGAAAGCTGACAGGCAACGCAAATGCGGCAGCGAGCGTGACGATGCCGCGCATGCCGCACCAGGATACGACGATGCCGCCCTGCCACGTCGGTGCGGATGACGGTCGCCTGGGATGGAAGCCGTGCCGGGCGATGGCCGCGCGCCGCACCGTATTGTACGACATCACCCAGACGATGCGGGTCAGCAATACGGTTGCCAGCACGGCGGCGGCGATCATGCAGTAGTTGAACCTCACCGGGTCGTCGAGCCGTTCCCAGATCGGGCGCAACTGCATGCCGATCACGACAAATGCCAGCACGTTGAGCACGAACACGGCGGTTTCCCACACCGCATAAGACGGCACGCGCAGTCGCGCCGGGGTCCGTGCGGGAGCGGTGCGTGCAATGGTGATGGCATAGGCGACGATGGTCAGAATGCCGGACAGACCGATGTGCTCGGCCACGATCCATACCGTGAAAGTGCCGGCGAACTGCACGATGATGGCACTCGGCGCGTCGGTGATCCGACGCGTGATCGTCATCGAAATCGTCGCGAACAGGTAGCCCGCGATGAGGCTTCCGACCAGAGCGATGGCGATGGATGGTGCAAAATCGCTCCACTTGAAGTGCTGGACCATCGCGGCTCCGACCGCGACGCGATAAACCAGCAATGCGCTGGCATCATTGAGCAGGCTTTCGCCTTCGAGGATCTTCAGGATGCGATGCGGCAGTCGGACCTGGCGGAGAACGGCGGTCGCTGCCGCGGCATCGGGTGGTGCAACGATAGCGCCAAGGGCGATTGCCACCGCCCATGACATGTCCGGCACCAGCCAGCGTGTGACGATGGCGACCGCGGCGATGGTCAGGCCGACCGCAACAAACACCAGGGTCGATACCGGCAGCCAGTTCTCTCGCAGGTCGCGCAACGAGGTGTCGTAGGCGGCGTCGAGCAGCACCGGGGCGACGAACAGCGCCAGAGCGAGATCCGGCTCCAATGTCCAGGTCGGACCCGCGGGAATGAAGGTCAACGCCACGCCGCCGATCGCCAGAAAGGTCGGGTAGGGCACACCGGTCCGCCGCGCGATGGCGGACAACAGCACCGCTCCCAGCAACAGCCCGATGAGCCATTCAAATGTAATCAAGCGGCAAGTCCTTTTGGTCGTGATCTACTCTATTGGCCTTGCAAATCGCTTGTAAACCGGTGTCTAAACGCGAACAGATTGAATCTGCGGTCAGCCGTTGGGCGATGCATGCGATGACGGCGCGAATGCTGGGCTGGAAATCGAACTTGCTTCTCGTCGCCGCGGCTCTCGCCTGCGGCGCCGTCGTCGCTCCGACGGGTGCGGCCTTTGGCGCTGCCTGCGATTCCGATAGCAGCGAGACAGCGGCGGTATTGATTGCGGCTTGCGACACCATCATCGAGGCCGCGCCAACTGCCAGCTTTCAGGTCAATGCTCTGCTGGTTCGTGCCGAGGCCTACCGCCGCGATGGCCAGATCAAGTCGGCCCTGGCCGATCTCGACCGCGCCATTGCATTGCAGCCTTCGCCGGCAGCAGCAATTGCGGCGTATCGTGCGCGCGGCGACATCCACCGGCAGGCCAGTGATCTTACCCTCGCGATCGATGACTATAGCGCGGCGATCCGCCTCGAGCCGGGTAACGTGGAGCTGCTTGAGGCGCGCGCCGGTGCGCTGGCTGCCGCCAAACGGTTCAATCAGGCGCTCGACGATTACGATGCCGCGATCCGCCTCAACCCACAATCCGCGCAGTTGTTTTCGCGCCGTGCCGCGACGTTCGTGGCGATGCGCGATCGTCGTCTGGCGATCCGGGATTTCACCGAAGCTATCCGTCTCAATCCCGGCCTGATCCAGAGTTACCTCGACCGCGCCGCGGTGTTCAGCAAGATTCGGCGCACCGACCTCGCCATCGATGATGAGACCATGGCGATCCGTCTCGATCCGACCGCGGCCGAGTCTTACGACCGACGTGGCCAAACCTACGCGCGCAACTCCGCTTACGATCGTGCGATCGCCGATTACGGCGAAGCCATCCGCCTGAAGCCGGCCGCGCCGTTCTACCTGCATCGCGGGGTGGCCTATCAATTGAAAGGTGATCCCGATCGTGCCATTGCCGATTATGATCTGGCGCTGGCCCTCGACGATCGACTGGCTCTGGCGTTGCATAATCGCGGCATGGCGAAGTGGAAGAAGAACGACCGCACCGGCGCGGCGAACGATTTCGCAGCCGCCATCGCGATCGAGCCGGATCTCGAAATCGCCGTCGAACACAGCAGGGCGCTGGCGGCGGAAATGGGGAGCCGGAACGGCCGCCGGGCGCCGCAATTACCGGTGACGCGTTAGCCGAACGTCGCAGTGATTTCGCCTTGAAATGCTGCAACATGCCGTGACAATAACATCACAAAGACCGCAATTGACCGCCGCGCAGGATACCAAAGCGCGCTGGTTTTGCCGGGCAATCGAGTCTATGCAAGTTGCATCGACCTGCGCGCGTGGAATACGCGTATATTGTTGTTTGAGCGCTTTCTGCGGCCAGGCGGATGCCGTTTGGCCGAAAATTGCGCGAGCGGAGCGGACGCCATGACTATGCACGACAAGAGCCAGTATCCCGACCTCTATGCGCGCTCGATGCGCGACCCCGAGGGGTTTTGGGCCGATGCCGCGCGCGATATCGACTGGATCGAACCGGCGAAAAAGGTCTTCGATGCCTCGCAAGGATTGTATGGCCGCTGGTTTGCCGGGGCCGTCGTCAACACCTGCTACAATGCGCTGGATCGTCACGTTGCGAACGGCCGCGCCGAGCAACTGGCGCTGATTCATGACTCGCCGCTGACCAACAGCGTCACCACCTTCACCTATGCGCAGATGCTGCATGAGGTGAAAACCTTCGCGGCGATCCTGCAGGATTTCGGTGTCGCCAAGGGTGATCGCGTCGTCATCTATATGCCGCTGGTGCCGGAAGCGATGGTGGCGATGCTGGCGTGCGCGCGCATCGGCGCGGTGCATTCGGTGGTATTCGGCGGCTTTGCGGCCAAGGAACTGGCGACACGCATCGATGATGCCAAACCGAAGGTGGTGCTCTCGGCAAGCTGCGGTATCGAGCCCGGCCGTATCGTATCCTACAAGCCGCTGCTGGATGATGCCGTCAAGCTGTCCACGTTCAAGCCGCAGGCTTGCGTCGTTCTGCAGCGTCCGCAGCAGATCTGCGATCTGGTCGCGGGCCGCGATCACGACTGGAGCGAGTTGCGCGCCAAGGCGATCGCCGCGAAGAAATCCGCCGCGTGCGTGCCGGTACTGGCGACCGATCCGCTGTACATCCTCTACACTTCGGGCACCACGGGAATCCCCAAGGGCGTGGTGCGCGATAACGGCGGCCACCTCGTCGCCATCAACTGGTCGATGTACAATCTCTACGGCGTCAAGCCGGGCGAGGTGTGGTGGTGCGGCTCCGACATCGGCTGGGTCGTTGGCCACAGCTACATCATCTATGGGCCGCTATTCCACGGCAACACGTCGATCATGTATGAGGGCAAGCCGATCGGCACACCGGATGCCGGTGCATTCTGGCGGGTGATCTCGCAGCACAAGGCAGCGGCGTTCTTCACCGCGCCGACGGCGTTCCGTGCGATCAAGAAGGAAGATCCCAACGGCGAGTTCATCCGCAAGTACGATCTGTCGCATTTCCGCACGCTGTTTCTTGCCGGCGAGCGCGGCGATCCGCCGACCATCGAATGGGCCGAGCAGCAGTTGAAAGTGCCGGTGATCGATCACTGGTGGCAGACCGAAACCGGCTGGTGCATCGCCGGCAATCCGGTCGGCCTTGGCCAGTTGCCGGTCAAGCACGGTTCGCCAACGGTGGCGATGCCGGGCTACAAGATCGAGGTGGTCGACGAGGCATCGAAGCCGCTGCCGGCCGGCACGATGGGCTCGATCGTCATCAAGCTGCCGTTGCCGCCGGGCTGCTTGCCGACGTTGTGGCAGCAGGACGAGCGCTGCAAGGAAGCCTACTTCAACGAGTTTCCGGGCTACTACAAGACCGCCGACGCCGGCTATATCGATGAAGACGGCTATGTTTTCGTGATGGGCCGTACCGACGACATCATCAATGTCGCCGGGCATCGCCTCTCGACCGGCGGCATGGAGGAAATCCTTGCCTCGCATCCGGACGTCGCCGAATGCGCCGTGCTCGGCATCAAGGATCAGTTGAAAGGCGAGGTGCCGTGCGGCTTCCTCGTGCTCAAGGCAGGGGTCACCAAATCGCACGCCGAGATCGAGAAGGAAGTCGTCGCCCTGGTGCGCGAGAAACTCGGCCCGGTTGCTGCGTTCAAGCTGGCCATTACCGTGGCGCGATTGCCGAAAACGCGCTCCGGCAAGATCCTGCGTGGTACCATCAAGAAAATCGCCGATGGCGATCCGTGGACCACGCCGGCGACCATCGAAGACCCCAAGGCACTCGATGAGATCAGCGCTGCGCTGAAGGGACGAACCTGAGGGGGGCAGGACGAAATTCGATTTGCGCTGCCTTGTTTGTGACGGATTGCCGGGTCACACCCGGACATTCCGAAAACGCTTCATCCGATGGAATCGCGCGCATGCCTCTCCTGACTGCTTCGAAGACATTCATGGCGCCGCGCGCGATGGCGCTGGCGATTGTCGGTTTCGCGCTGACCGGCTGCGCCAATCTGGAGCGGCACGCAGTGCCGGTCGAGGCGACGCAAAACGATGACGATGCCTATTGCCGACAGAGCGCCGGCCCGCAGGGCTCCGATGCCTATGTTGCGTGTCGCAAGGATCGCGACGTGCAGCGCGGCCGTGCTGATAACAGGATCGAGCGCCAGCACCGCAATATGGCCGAGCGGATGCTGAACGGACAGTGATCCGCGAAGATTCAGGCGACGCCGGCGCGTAACAGGTCGTGCAGATGCACGATGCCGATCGGCTTCTTCGCATCGGTGACGATCAGGGCGGTGATCTTCGATGAGTTGAGGATCTCCAGCGCCTCGCCGGCCAGCAAATTCGGCCCGATCGTCTTGGGGTTTTTCGTCATCACGTCATCGACGCGGGCCGTCATCAGATCGGGCCGCATGTGACGACGCAAGTCACCGTCGGTCACGATACCCGCGACTTGTCCGTTTGCATCGATGATGCCGACGCAGCCAAATCCCTTGGACGACATCTCTACCAGCGCATCGGACATCCTGGTGCCGAGCGGCTTGAGCGGGATTGTGTCACCCGCGTGCATCACATCGCGAACGTATTTGAGCATGGCGCCCAGCTTGCCGCCCGGATGCAGCACACTGAAATCGACCGACGTGAATCCGCGGCCTTCAAGCAGCGCGATGGCCAGCGCATCACCCAGCGCAAGCTGCATCAACGACGACGTTGTCGGTGCCAGATTATGCGGGCAAGCCTCGCGCGCCTTCGGTAATGTCAGCGCCACATCGGCGGCCTTGCCGAGCGTCGACTCGCTGTCCGCAGTCATCGCGATCAGCGCGATGCGAAAGCGCTTGGCGTAGGTGATCAGGTTCTTCATTTCCGGCTGTTCGCCGGACCATGAGATCGCAAGGATGATATCGTCCGCGGTGATCATGCCGAGGTCGCCGTGGCTGGCTTCGGCCGCATGCACGAAAAACGCCGGCGTGCCGGTCGAGGCGAAGGTCGCTGCGATCTTGCGGCCGATATGGCCGGACTTGCCGAGCCCGGTGATGATCAGGCGGCCCTTGGCATCGCGGATCATATCGGTGGCTGCGCCGAACGCAGGTCCAAGTCCGTCTTGCAATGCGGCTGCGAGCGCTTTGACGCCGCTGGCTTCGGCATCGAGCGTGCGCAGCGCCGACTGGATCGCTGCACTGGCTGAGTCGGTCGGTAAGGGCTTTGCCGCCCTTGATTTCGGTGTGGCCATGCTTCGGTCCGATATGAAAGGAAATGCCAGCCCGAGCTGACGCGCACTCATATCACGATTGTGCCCGCGAAAGCGACGCCGCAGCCCACATCCTCAACGCCTCATTAACCATAATTGTTTTAACTCCATTAACGACGTTTGCCGTGACGGTTTGCTTGGGAATCTCGGTGTCTGGTCGTTAAGATTGTGAATTTGTTGGAGTTTTTCAATCGTGATGTTGGGTCCAGCGACGGGCCGCCGCCACCGCGTGCTGTTCCTGCACGCAGCATTGGCGTGCATGACGCTCCTCGTTGTGGATCACGTTGAATCGCACGCGCAAACGGCGGCCGGCAACCTGTTGAATCCGGTTCCGGGCGGGTTCGCGTCGCCGCAGGATTTGCCGCTGCGCAAGATCAGTCAGGCCGATAATCCTGGTCAGGAAGGGCCTGCACCATCGCGCATCGGCAGGACTCCGATATACGGCCTGCCGGCGGCCTCCGGTGCATCGGATGATGGATACGATTCACTCAATCGCACGCGCAAGAAACCGAAGCCTTATCCTGGCGCGCCGAAACTCAAAGGCAGCATTGGTCCCGGCAACAGCGCCGCGAGTTCTGCGCCACCGCCGCTGCGGCCCCTTCCACCATCCTCGACAGCCAACAAGACGCCGCTTGCGCCAGCGCTTGCCGGGACAGTACCCGGTCAACCGACACGGCGGCGATTGAAGCCGGATGATGATCCGTTCGGCCCTGTCGGCGATTATGCTGGCAGTTTTCTGGTGAAGTCGGCCATCGAACTCTCGGGCGGCTACGACACCAATCCGGGTCGCTTCACGACGCCGCGCGGTTCGGCTTTCTACAAGGTCGCGCCAGAACTCGTGATCGCCTCACAGTGGTCGCGTCATTCGGTGGTGGCCGACTTGCGCGGCTCCTTTACCGGATATGGCAATACCTTTCCCTCGCTCGACGGCAGCGTCTCACCGGTCCCCGTCAATGTCGATCTGCCGGATTTCACCGGCAAGATCGACGGCCGGCTTGATGTGTCGCGTGACACGCACGTGCTGTCGGAATTGCGGTTGCGTGTCGGAACTGACAATCCTGGCAGCCCGAACATTCAGGCCGGGCTGGCGCAATATCCGCTATATGCGACGACCGGCGGCACGCTTGGTGTCGAGCAGAATTTCAATCGCCTGCAAGTCACCGTGAGCGCGACCGCCGATCACACCGCTTATCAGGATTCCAAACTCACCGATGGCACGTCGACGACCAACGACGACCGCAACTTCAACCAGTTCGGCGGCATCGCGCGCGTGAGCTACGATCTGTTGCCCGGCGTCAAACCATTCGGCGAAATCGAAGGTGACACCCGGGTTCACGAAACCAATGTCGACCGCAATGGCTTCCAGCGTGATTCCAATGGCGGCTATGCCAAGGCGGGAACGACTTTCGAGTTCTCGCGCTTGCTGACCGGCGAGATTTCAGTCGGTTATGCACTGCGCAATTATCAGGATCCGCGGCTTCAGCAACTCACCGGTTTGCTGACCAGCGCCTCGCTGGTGTGGTCGGTGTCGCCGCTGACGACGGCCAAGTTTATTTCCAATACGTCGGTGGATGAAACCACGCTGCCCGGTACCGCCGGCGTGCTGACGCGAACCTACACCGCAGAGGTCGATCACGATTTCCGCCGCTGGCTGACGGCGATCGGCAGATTCACCTACGGCACGATGGATTACCAGGGCGCCACGCGCCGCGACCAGACCTATTCGGCGTCGGCGGATCTCATCTACAAGCTGAACCGGTCGGTATGGCTGAAAGGCCAGTTGCGCCGTGACTGGCTGGATTCGAATATTCCCGGCGCCAGCACCGCATCGACCGTGGTGATGCTCGGCGTGCGCTTGCAGAATTAGCGCAAGCCGCTGCGCTTCATTCGTTCGGCGATGTTTCGGGACGCCAGGTCAGCAGCCGATCCTCGATCAGCATCAGGATCCATTCCGCAATCAGCGCGACGACCGCAATCACGATCATTGCGGCGAACACGCCGTTCGAATCGAACGACCCCTGCGCGGTCGCGATCAGCAGGCCCATGCCCTCGCGCGCGCCAAGAAACTCGCCGACGATGGCGCCGATCAGCGCGAAGCCGAAGGAGACATGCAGGCTGGCGAGAATCCACGACAGCGCCGACGGCAGCACCACGGCGCGCGTCACCTGCCAGTTGCTGGCGCCGAGGATGCGTGCGTTGGCGATCAGGTTCTTGTCGGCCTCGCGCACGCCCTGGAAGGCGTTGGCGAACACCACGAAGAACACCATCACCACCGCCAGCGCGATCTTCGATGGCGAGCCCAGGCCCAGCGCGACGATGAAGATCGAGCCGAGCACCACGCGCGGAATCGAGTTGGCGATCTTGATGTAGATTGAGAACACGTCGGACAGCAGCTGGTTGCGGCCGAGCGTGATGCCGCACAGGATGCCCATCACCGCGCCGATCAGGAAGCCGGCGCCGGCTTCGTAGATCGTCACCCACACCTGCTTCCATAGCGGCCCGATTGCCGTGCCGTGCTGGATCCAGTCGATCAGCTTGTCGACGATGCCGCTCGGCTGCCCGAAGAAGAACGGATCGAGCCAGCCGGCGCGGACGCCAAGCTCCCAGCCGCCGACAAAGAAGACCAGCACCGCCAGCCGCAGCGCGATGATCATGCGCCAGCGGCGCTTGAGGCGCGCGGCCATGGATTCCTGGCGGGTGCCGGCGGCGAGGGGGGCGGTGGTGGCGGCGTCGGTCATGTCAATGTCCCGCTCGCGCGCGCAGCACTTCTTCGCGCAGGTCGTCGGAAATGCGCCTCGCGATGGCGATGAAGCGCTCGTCGTAGCGCAGCGTGGCGACGTCGCGCGGCCGCGGCAGGTCGATGGTGTGCACCGACTTGACCCGCGCCGGGCGGGTGGTCAGCACCGCGACGCGGTCGGCGAGCAGGATCGCCTCGTCGAGATCGTGGGTGACGAACAGCACCGCGGAGCCGGCCTGTGCCCACAGTTGCAGCAATTCCTCCTGCATCAGTTCGCGGGTCTGCACGTCGAGCGCGGAGAACGGCTCGTCCATCAGCAGCACCTGCGGATTGTTGATGAAGGTCTGCGCCAGCGCCACGCGCTTGCGCATGCCGCCGGAAAGTTGGTGCGGATGGTGATCCTCGAAGCCTTTCAGCCCGACCCGCGCGATCCAGTCGCGCGCCTCGGCTTCGGCCTTGGCGCGCGGCACGCCGCGAAACAGCGGCCCGGCCATGACGTTGCCGAGCACGTTGCGCCACGGGAACACCGCGTCCTGCTGGAACACGAAGCCGACCCGGCGATCGACGCCGTTCACCGGCGCGTCGAACAGCGTGACGTTGCCGCCCTGCGGCTGCGCGAGGCCGGCGACCAGCCCCAGCGTCGTCGACTTGCCGCAGCCGGTCGGCCCGACGATGGCGCAGAATTCGCCCGGCGCGACGGTGAGGTCGAACTCCTCCAGCGCCGAGAGCACCTCGCCGGTCGGCGTCACGAAGCGCCGCGCGACGTTCTTCAGTTCGATGGCCGAGGGCGAGATCGCATCCATGCCGCTATCCTTTTCCGGGAACGATCAGGTCCGGATCATCTCAATTCGTCGCATTGGCCTTGGCCACGAACTCGGTGGTGAAGGTCTTGCTGAGGTCGATGGTCTTGCCCTTCACCGAGGGGCTGAACGCCTGCAGCACCCGCAGCACCGACTCCGGCGCGCCGGGCTGCATCAGGCCATCGGGCGAATACTGCGCCTTGCCGTCGGCGAGGCCCTTCACGTACAGCGCCTTCTCGCCGGCGTAGAAATCCTTCGGCATCTTGTCGGCGATCTCTTCGGCGGAGTGGCTGTGCATCCACTTCAGCGTCTTCACCAGCGCGTTGACCATCTTCTGCGCGGTCTCCTTGTTGGCTTCCATATAGGCGCGGTCCATGTAGAGGCAGGCGGCGGGATAATCGCCGCCGAGCGCGGCGCGCGTCGTTTCCGGCGTGCGCAGGTCGATCGCCACCTTGGCGGCGTTGCGCGCCAGCGCGCGCTGCACGGTGGGTTCGGTGGTCATGCCGGAGACGATCTTGCCCTGCTGGATCGCAGCGAGGAACGTATCGCCGGCGCCGACCGGCACCAGCGTGTAATCCTGGTTCTTCAGCCCGGCGCGCGAGGCGAGATAGCGGGTGAGGAAATCCGTCGCCGAGCCGAGCCCGGTGACGCCGAGCGCCTGGCCCTTCCAGTTCTCCGGCTTGCTGAATTTCTCCGCCTCGTCGACCTTCACCAGGATGGTCTCGCCCGGCGCGATGCCGAACTGCACCACGTCGGTGATGAACTTGCCCTTGGACTGCAGGTCGATGGTGTGATCGTAGAAGCCGACCACGCCGGCGACTTCGCGCGCCAGCAGCGCCGTCGCGGCCGCCTGGCCCGAGGTGGTGTTGTAGAGCTCGACGTCGAGACCCTGCTCCTTGTAGTAGCCGAGCTGCTCGGCGAGCTTGGCGGGCAGGTAGATCTGCTTGTCGATGCCGCCGACCATGATCTTGATCTTGGTTTGCGCGGCGGCCTCGCTGGTGGTGAGCGTCAGCGCCAGCGGCGCCGTGGCAAGGGTCAGCGTCAGCGGCGCGGCGGCGAGGGCAGCGAACAAGGTGGCGGCAAGGGATTGGCGCATCGGGGGTTTCCTCAAGGTCTTTTGGCGTGCGGCAGGTGTGCCAAATTGTCACCATGAGGCCCCCTGCGACAAAATGTGTCAACCGTCTCGTTGGGGGTGAGCGGAGGCGGTGCGCATTTGCGAGCGGCTGAGGGACGCAATTTCAGCCATCGCCCCCGCGCCCGGCGTCGTCCCCGCGCAGGCGGGGAGGTGGATTCACACTCGAAGTGCAACACCTGGGCAAAGGACTCGGCCGGGGTTTTGAAGTCAAGGCATTTGCGCGGGGTGTTGTTGTAGACAGCCACGAGGTTGCGGAAACGGCGGTTTGAAAGGGTGGCGAGATCGGTCTTGCGCGGCATGAAGCGGCGCATCCGTCCGATAGCATTCTCAATGCCGCCCTTTTGCCAGGGCGCATAAGGGTCGCAGAAGAAGGTCTCGATCGACAGGCTGCGGAGCGCCAGATGGCGAGCGAACTCGGTGCCGTTGTCGAAGGTGACGGTCTGGCGCAGCGGCTGCGGCATGACGCCGAACAGGTTGACGAGATGGCGAGCGACCCCGTGTGCCGCCTTGCTGGTCAGCCGGATCGCCAGCAAGAGGCGAGACTTGCGTTCATGGACGGTCAGGATCGCCTGACCGTATTTTGAGAACATCATCAGATCGGCTTCCCAGTGACCGCAGGTCTTGCGGTCGGCGGCCTCGAGGGGCCGGTTTGCCACGGGAACACGGCCTTCAATGAAGGTTGGCGAGCCTCCGCCCTTTCTGCCGCGGCAGCCGCGTCTGCTCTTGCCGCGTGGCAAACATCTTCGCCAACGATAGTCCTTGGTGCGGGCGATCTGGGCGTAGATGAAGCGATAGATGCTCTCATAGGAGATCACCTTGCGGCCCCGCTCCTGCGCGAGCCGGCCAGAGATCTGCTCGGGCGACCAACCGCTTGCGAGCCGCTCCATGATGATGGCTCGCAAGCTCTCATCGCGTTCCAGACGCGACCCCTTCCAGCGCCGGGCGCGGGTCTGCTGGCTGGCATAGCTGGGCTTGTAGCCAACCTGAGCGCCGCGATTGCGCCTCAGCTCCCGAGAGATCGTTGATGGCGAGCGATCCAGAGCTGCCGCGATTTGCCGGACCGAGCCGCCATTGGCACAAAGCCGGGCAATCTCGCATCGATCGTCCAATGTAAGCTGGTCGTAACTCCGCCCCATGGCAACACCTCCAACAGGAAGTGTTGCACTTCGTTTGTGAACTCAGGGGACCCAGAACCCCTGGCGTTGATGCTGGAAGCGAAGTGCTCACCCCAGTGACATAGTCATCATTCAATCAATGACGACACGGCGTATGGGTCCCTGCCTTCGCAGGGACGACCTGAGGCGAAATCACTGTGTGCCACTCGCGTGCCTGAACCGCAGATAATTCGCGCGGCGGCCTTCGCGCGTCGCTTTGCGGCCATAGCGCGTCATGGTGTAGTTCGGCCACGGCTCGCGCCAGTCGTCCGCACGCTCCGCCATCCAGGCGAATTGCGGCGCGCGCAGCAGATGCGCGAGTGTCCAGGCGACGTAATCGTCGATGTCGCAGACGAAACGGAATTCACCATCCGGCACCAGCGCGCGCGCCATCGCGGCGATGGTTGCGTCCTGCACGAAGCGCCGCTTCCAGTGCCGCCGCTTCGGCCACGGATCGGGATGGATCAGATCGATGCGCGTGAGTGATTGCGATGGCGCCCATGCCAGGAGTTCGGCGGCGTCGCCCGCGACCAGACGGATGTTGCCGATGTTGTGCGCTTCGATCTGCGCCAGGATCTTGGCCATGCCGTTGACGTAAGGCTCGCAGCCGATGAAGCCGATCTGCGGAAACGCCGTCGCTTCGGCGATGAGATGTTCGCCGCCGCCGAATCCGATCTCGAGTCGCACGGCCTCGATCGGCGGATCGAACAGCGTGCGCAGGTCGGGCGGCGCGGGGCTGGCGATGTCGAGCGACAACTGCGGCAGCAACTGCGCGATCAGATCGGATTGATGCGCGCGAAGCTTGTGCCCCTTGCGCCGTCCGAAGAACGAGCCTTGTGGGCGTGATTCGTAAGTCATGGGATTCGTGTCATGCCGCGACTGGTAGAGGTCTCGCAAAGCGAGACGGCCCCTTCGGTAAATCGTCTACAGGGGCAATCGTCTACAGGGGAATGCGTGCCGGGAGAAGCTTGTCTTACCGCGCAACGGAAATTGGATCGCAGCAGTCAGCGGTTGTCGGGCTGTTCGCGTGCGGCGATCTGCTCAACCATGTCGACGATGCTGCGGCGAAGCTTGGCATCGGTGATGCGGGTGAAAGCGCGAGTCAGCGCCAGCCCTTCGGAGGTTGCGAGGAAGTCGGAGACATAGGCCGGCGATGGTGCCTCGCCGAAGCCGTCGGCATTGACCGTGCCGCCGGGGCCGCCCTCGAACAGGAACGAGACCGGCACCTGAAGAATTTCGGAGATCTGCTGGATGCGGCTGGCGCCAACGCGATTGGTGCCCTTTTCGTATTTCTGCACTTGCTGAAAGGTCAGCCCGAGCGCTTCGCCGAGCTTTTCCTGACTCATGCCCAGCATGATGCGGCGCATGCGCACACGGCTGCCGACATATTTGTCAACAGGATTGGGCGCTTTGGTCGACATCAATTTCTCCATGGCTCGCCCGACGATACCTTTAAATACATCCCGCGGGGGAGGCTGGATCACGATTGCGGTTTAAATTCAGCAACCTCGCGCGCCGCGACGTAATATATCAGCGTCACTGACTTGCCCATCCATTATATAGAAACCGGCATTTTAAGTAACTGAAAAGTTGATACTGCCAGGCCGGGAGCGCCCGATTCTGCGCACCCCTAGCTGCGCCGCTTCGGGCGCCGGCGAACGACCAAAACTATGACAATAGATATGACAATGATGGTCGGCATGTTGCCGGTGCGGGCGTAGAGCGTCGGCGGGATCGCCGCGGGCAGGCTGGAATCGAGCACGCCTTCGCGGCCAAGGCCGAGCTGCGCGACAATCCGCCCCAGGGGATCGATCACCGCCGAAATGCCGGTGTTGGCCGCGCGCACCAGCGGCAGGCCCTGCTCGATCGCGCGCAGTCGCGCCTGCTGCAAATGCTGGTAGGGGCCGGTCGAGATGCCGAACCATCCATCGTTGGTCAGGTTGACGATCCAACCCGGCCGGTCGTCGCCGGTCATGGCGTCGCTCGGAAAGATCACCTCGTAGCAGATCAGCGGCAGCATGCGCGGCGCACGCGGCACCTCCATGGTCCGGCGTCGGGTGCCTGGGATGAAGCCGCCACGCATCTTGGTGAGTTGCTCGAAGCCGAGCTCCTCCATCAGGTTTTGAAACGGCAGGTATTCGCCGAACGGCACCAGATGCAGTTTATCGTAAACCGATAGAATCCCACCATCGTCGCCGATCAGATAGATCGAATTGTAGGCACGCGTGATCGGCGTCCCCGGCGGCACGTCGGGCGCACGCACCGCGCCGGTGATCAGCACGGTGCCCTTCGGC
>Ga0207657_10002573_pt1 | contig 19626 bp, 14 predicted proteins | sample KBSC33metaG_FD_184316 | JGI IMG/M metagenome (GOLD analysis project Ga0207657, IMG submission 184316) | Corn rhizosphere microbial communities from Kellogg Biological Station, Michigan, USA - KBS C3-3 metaG (SPAdes) (version 2) | ecosystem: Host-associated > Plants > Roots > Rhizosphere > Soil ... | reverse complement strand
CAGCCGGGCGGTGCAGAAGCACATGGTCGACGCGGGCTGGGGCCGGATCGTCAGCCTGTCCAGCACCTCGGCGCTGCGCAACCGCGGCCAGGCCAACTACGCGGCGGCCAAGGCCGGGCTGCAAGGCTTCACCAAGACGCTCGCGATCGAGCTCGGCCGCTTCGGCATCACTGCCAACGCGGTCGCGCCCGGATTCATCGTCACCGACATGACCGCGGCCACCGCCGCCCGGGTCGGGATGGAATTTGCCGATTTCGAGAAGGCCGCGGTGGCCCAGATTCCCGTCGGGCGGGCGGGACGTCCCGAAGTGACCTGCGGGCACGCTACCGCCGGGCCGCGCGGCTGGTGTTCCTGATCCCGGCGGGCCTGTACGTGCTGTTCGCGTTCGTGGTGCCGGTCATCTACAACCTGATCCTCAGCTTCGAGGTGACCACGCCGGCCACCATCGCCAGCCTGTTCGCGCCGTGGGCCGGCATATCCAACTACAAGCTCACCCTGCTGCAGTCGATCACGCAGAGCGCCCTGATCCGCACCCTGACGTTCACCGTGCTCTCGCTGCTGTTCCAGTTCCTCATCGGCTTCGGCCTGGCGCTGCTGTTCAACCTCAGGTTCCCGCTGAACAAGCTGGCCCGGTCCCTGGTCATCGTGCCGTGGCTGCTGCCGTTCCTGGTCACCGGCTTCATCTTCAGGTTCCTGTTCCAGCTCGAGGCCGGCGCGGTCAACCAGGTCCTGGTGGACCTGCACCTGATCCACGCGCCCATCGGCTACCTGCTCTCGCCCGGCTGGGCCTACGTCACCGTGCTCATCACCAACATCTGGCTCGGCGTTCCGTTCTTCACCGTGCTGCTGTTCAGCGCGCTGCAGGACGTGCCGCCCGAGCTCAAGGAGGCGGCGATGATCGACGGCGCGGGTCCCTGGCAGACCCTGGTCCGGGTCACGCTGCCGGTCATCAGGCCGGTGATCGAGGTCACCTTCGTCCTCGGCTTCGTGTTCACCGTCAAGGTCTTCGACATCGTCATCAGCCTGACCCAGGGCGGTCCCGCTAATAGCACCCAACTGATCGCCACCTGGGCGTACAACTTGTCCTTCCAGCAGTTCGATTACGGCGCCGGAGCCGCCCTCAACACGGTGCTGCTCATCATCGCCCTGCTGGTCGCGCCGATTTACATCAGGCTCAACCGCGATTCACTGAGGCAGGGCTGACATGGGCAGGCAACGGAAATTCACGCCGTGGCTGGCCGGAATCACCGCGCTGGTCGCGCTGGCGATCCTGCTGTTCCCGGTCTACGCGGTCATCGTCGGCTCGTTCGAGAACAACGCCCAGCTGCTGGGCACGCACTACAACTTCTTCCCGCCCACCCCGACGCTGGCCAACTACCGGAACGTCATCTCGACCCAGGGCAGCCACATCCTGTCCAGCCTGATCATCGGCGTCGCCACCGCGATCCTCACCCTGGCCATCGCGCTGCCGGCCGCCCACGCGCTGGCCAGGTACCGCTTCCGGGTGACCGTGGCGGTTGTCGCATCGCTGCTGGTCGCGCAGATCCTGCCGTCAATTGTGATCGCTAACAGCCTGTTCGTCGTCTACCACAAGCTCCACCTGCTGAACTCGTACCCGGGCCTGATCCTGGCCGACGCGAGCTACGCGGTGCCGTTCAGCATCCTGGTCATGCGCGCGTTCATGCTCGGCCTGCCGACCGACGTCCTGCAGGCCGCCCGGGTGGACGGCGCCACCGAATGGGGCACGTTCGTCCGGATCGTCCTGCCGATGAGCCGGTCGGCCATCATCACCGTCGCGCTTTTCGCATTCCTGAACGGCTGGGGTGACTTCATCTTCGCGCTCACCCTGCTGAACGGGAGCACGCTCCAGCCGATCACCCTCAGCATCTACAACTACATCGGAGTCTTCTCATCGAATCTGGGCGCGGCGATGGCGCTCGCGGTCTTCGCCATTCTCCCCGCGGCCATGATGCTCATCGCCGCCCAACGATATATCGCGGCCGGCCTCACGGTCGGATCAGTCAAGGGGTAACCCGCCCTGCCATTGCACACAGCCAAGTCACACAATCTGGAGGCAAGAATGCGCGCGCTAGTCAACTCCTCTAGACGCAGAGCCCGGTTGCGGGTCGCGTCGGCATGCGGGGTCGTGCTGGCCCTGGCCGTCGCGGGCTGCTCCTCGTCCGGCGGCAGCAGCAGCGGCGGGAACAGCAACAGCAAGACCACCATCACCGAACTCGACTACTTCACCTCCAGCGGCGGCAACGCGGCGCTGAACTGGTACAACAAGCAGTTCGAAGCGGCGCACCCCGGCGTCACCGTGCAGCGGACCGCGGTCTCCTACGCGAACCTGATCACCAAGGTCCTGCAGGACGCCAGCGCCGGCGACATGCCGAACCTGGTCCTGCTCGACAACCCGAACGTGCCGCAGGTCGCGGCCACCGGCCAGCTTCGCCCGCTGAATGACCTGCCCGGCTTCACCACCAGCGGCTACTACCCCGGCGCCATCCAGGAGTGCACCTACCAGGGCAAGCAGTACTGCTACCCGATCGGCACGAACTCGGTGGGCCTGTTCTACAACAAGGCGATGCTCAAAGCGGCCGGCCTCCAGCCGCCCACGACCTGGGACGAGCTGGCCGCCGACGCCAAGAAACTGACCAAGCCCCCGGTCTACGGGATGGCCTTCGACGCCACCGCCGACGAGCAGTCGACCTGGCAGCTCGAGCCGTTCTTCTGGAGCAACGGGGCCAGCCTGACCAATGTGAACACGCCTGCGTTCCAGTCGGCCCTGCAGCTGTGGGTCAACATGGTCAAGGACGGTTCGGCCTCGAAGTCCGTGCTGAACTGGGGCCAGGACCCCGACCTCACCCAGCAGTTCACTCAGGGACACGCCGCCATGATGGTCAACGGCCCGTGGATCTTCCCCGAGCTCAACCAGAAGGGCTGGAAGTACAACGACCAGTACGGCATCGTGCCCATCCCCACCGATAAGGCCGGCCAGACCGTGGTCGCGCCGCTCGGCGGGGAGACCATCGACCTCGGCACCGGCGGCTCCACCGAGCAGCAGAAGCTCGCCTGGGAGTGGATGCAGGGCATGCAGCAGGCGTCGACCATGGAGCACGTCACCTCGCTCATGTACTACCTGCCGACCAAGCCGGCGGTGACCGAGCAGGTGCTCAAGGGCGGGCAGGAATACACGGTCTTCGCCAAGGAAACCCAGACCGCCCGGTCGCGGACCACCGAGTACGGCGCCAACTACCCGAAGGTGTCGCAGGCCATCTGGACCGCGATCCAGGCCTCGATCACCGGTACGTCGTCGGTGAGCTCGGCGCTGCAGACGGCCCAGGGCACGATCTCCGGAGTCCAGCAGGTCAGCGGCGGCTGACCCCGAGCGCCGACCGGGCCGGACGGAGCTTCTGGTACCCCCTGGGGTACCAGAAGCTTCGCATAACCCCACGTGACGGCGGCGGCGCGGGCTTCGGCTCGGGCCGCCGCCATTTTTCATGCCTAACGGTCCGGCCTTCCCGCCCCGGCCGCGCCGCATGCCTCCCTGGCTTCGGCGCCGGTCCTGGCCCAGGCGCGGGTCAGCTCGCGCCACGCGGCCGGCGTCAGCGCGTACGCGCCGGCGCTGCCCCCGACGAAGCGCCGCCACGCATCCGGCCGGATCAGCGTGGCCAGCGCGATCACCATGACGGGCAGCGGAGCCAGCGGGTCGCCGCGCCCCGGGGTCAGCTCCTCCCGGCTGCCCCGGTACTCCCCGCGGTGCAGCACCGCGTGGACCAGTTCCCGCGCCACGGCCCGCCGCCCGCCCTGGTGGGCCGCGCCGAGCACCGCGAGCAGCAGCTGGTGGGTCCGCACCCCGGGCACCGCGATCGGCTGCGGCGGGACCGAGCCTGACCTGGCCGGGGCCCTGGCCACCTCGAGCAGTGCCCCGGTCAGGTCTACGCCGCTGGCCAGGGCGTTGGCCGGCTCGACGAGCCGCGGGTTGATGTCGATGAACCGCGGGCCGTCCGGGCCGATGATCACGTCCGCGGACAGCGCGCCGTGCCAGCCCAGTGCCGCGCCCAGCCGGGCCATGTGCTCCCGTGCCTCCGGCAGGTCCAGGCCGAGCTTGTGGCTGGCCCCGCCGGAGGCGCCCTCGCGGACCCGCTGGCACGCGTGGAACGCGGTCAGCTCCCCGCGCGCGAACACCGCCTGGACCATGGCCAGCGGCCCGGCCACCGACCGCTGGACCAGCACCCCATCCGGCCCGAACGCCCCGAGCCGCTCGTAGTCCGCAGCGACGTGCCGCAGCTCGTCCGGCGAGCCGGCCCGGCGCACCCCCGCCGACGCCGTGCCGATCGGCATCTTCACGAACAGCGGCCACCCGGCCTGCCCGGCACGGGCCAGTTCCGTCCCGGCCGTCTCGACCTCGGCCGCGGTGGCCGCCACCACGGCGGGCGGCTGCGGCACGCCGACCCGGGTCAGCGTCCGGAACGCCGACACCTTGTCCTGGACCTGGGCCAGCGCGGCGAAGCCGGGCACCGCGGTGGCTAGCCCCGCGGCCTCGATCCTGTCCCGGGCCAGCGCCATGACGGTGACCTGCTCCTGCACCGGGAGCAGCACGTCGGCCCCGCGCCGCGCGGCGACGTCGAGGGCGGCCTCCAGCCAGCCGGACGGATCGCGGCCGAGGGGCGGGACGTCGTGCACCCGCCGCACGTGCCGGGTCATCCGGCACAGGCATAGCCCGGCGGGAGACAGCGCCTCCACCCGGTGCCCGGCCCGGGCCAGCACGGTCGCGCACTGCCGGGCGGTCAGCCCGGCCCCGTCGCTCAGCAGTATCAGCATGACCGCCTCCGAATTCCGCGCCTAGGGCCCGTGTCCCTCTACGCCGCACTCTCGCACCTCGACACGTGATTAGTATATGATATAAGCATACGACATATACTAAACTTGGCAAGAGCCGGATGAACGCCGCCGGAGTTTGCCATCGTTTGTGGCGGAGATCGCCAGGAAAGGAGCCGTCGCGTTGGGACGTGCGCCGCAGATCAGCCGCGAGGCGGTGCTGGCCGCCGCGCTGCGGCTGGCCGACGAGCAGGGCCTGGACGCGGTCACCATGCACGCGGTGGCCAGGCGCCTGCAGGTCACGCCGATGGCGCTGTACCGGCACGTGGATGACAAGAACGCCCTGCTCGACGGGCTGGTCGAGGTGCTGCTGACCGAGTATCCGCTGCCGCGGGCCGAGGGCGAGTGGGACGAGCGGCTGACCGTGCTGGCCGACGGGATCAGGGACACCGCCCGCCGCCACCCGGCCGTCTTCCCGCTGCTGCTGACCAGGCCGGCCGTCACCCCGTCGGCCCGCGTGGTCCGCGACGCGGTGCAGGCCGCGCTGCGCGAGGGCGGCCTGCCCGAGGCCGAAGTCGCCCGGGCCGAACGCCTGATCAGCACGGCCGTCCTCGGCTTCGCCGCCAGCGAGGCCAGCGGCCGGTTCCGCCAGCACGACCAGTCCGTCATCGACGCCGACTTCGCCGAGCTCCTACGCTGGCTCCGTCACGCGCTCAGCTCGATGCGTGATTCGTGATTCAGAACCTGTCCTCACCCTGCTGAGGGTTATCCTGGCGCTTCCCCCGGCCTTGAACGGCTCGCGCTCACAGCAGGCTCAGGTCGATCGCCCGTTCGAGAGCCTGCGCGCGTGACGCCACCCCGAGCTTCTGGTAAACCGACCGCAGATGAACCTTGACCGTGTTGCGCGAGATGTACAGGGTGTCGGCGATCTGCAGGTACGTGCTGGTCGGCAGGAGCTTGAGGATCCGCAGCTCAGCGCCGGTCAGTGGTTCAGCGAGGCCGCGGCCCGGCGTGACCGCGTCCAGCTGGGTAGCGCGCGCCTGCAGGGCCGCGGCGACCAGTTGCCCGGTGAACGGGTCCGGTCGCAGTTGCGGGGCGTGCTCAACCAGGTAGCTGGTCACCTGCGGGGCGGTGGTGACGACGGTGTTGAGGAAGCCGTTGACCCGGGCTGCCTGCACGACGCCAGCCACGGCACTGGCCGTCATGGGGTCACCACGCTCGATTGCGGACGCCGCCAGGAGTATCTGCCGGACCAGTGCGCGCCGTTCGGTCAGCTCTCCCGGCGGCAGCGCCCGCAGCTGGTCGTGGGCGGCGTGGTGATCGCCGGCCGCCAGCGCGATCCTGGCCAGCAGCAGGCTTCGCCCGGCGGCGGGCAGACCGTCGGCCAGCCTGGCCGGCGTGCTCGGGTCGCCGTGCGACAGGCGGATGAGCGCCTCGAGCTCATCGGCCCGGGCTCGCAACGCCGACCCGGCCCCGGGCAGGGCCAGCCGGGCCGCCTCGATGGCGGCCAGCGCATCGCGGCGCTGTCCGCGGCTGGCCCAGATCGTGGCCCGGTCGAGCAGGGCCAGGAACTCGAAGGGGGGACGGCGTCGCTCCGAGATCGACAGCACCTGCTCGGTGAGCTGCTCGGCGGTATCCAGGTCACGCTGTTCCAGCGCGAGACCGGCGAGCGCGCGCCGGTAATCCACGGACCAGAAATGCTGGTCGAATCCCAGGCGCCGGGCCTCCGCCTCGGCGCTCCTGGCGACATCGGCCGCCTCGGTGAGGCGGCCGTACTCGAGCAATGCCAGCGCCCGCGCCCCGGGCACCATCACCACCTTGACCGGCTCGGTGAGTTCCGGCGCGGCCAGCGCGGTGGCCACCTCGCGCTCGACCGCCGGCAAGTCTTCCAGCCAGGTATGGACACGAAGAAGCTCCATCGGCGCGGCGGCGACCCACTCATCGGCGAACTGAGCCCGGTCCTGGATGGCCCGCCCGGCGCGGATCGCATCGACGGCCTGATCGGCCTGGCCCGCCAACATGTAGCGGGTCGCCCGCGCCATCTCGACCTGGGCCGCCAGCCGGGACTCGGGCGCGATGGGCGGCTGGGCGCGTTCCAGCAGGTCCAGGTATCCGCCGCCGCGAGCAATGTCGCCGCGCAGCAGCAGGTCGATGGCCACCGCCAGCAGCCGGCCGGGCGCGCCGGCCAGCACCGACGGATCGACCGTGCTCAGATCCAAGGGCTCCGGCGAGGCCGGATCATTCAGGAAGTCGGTGACCACCCGGTCGTGCAGCAGGGCCAGGGCACGGTCGCCCTGACCGGCCGCGAGAAAGTGGCGGGCGGAACGGCGGGTGTCTCCGGTGGCCTCGAACCATTCGGCCGCGCGCAGCTGGAGCTTCTTCTCGCGACCCGGATCCCTGGCGCGCAGCTCGGCGCGCAGCAACTGCCGGACCAGATGGTGGTAGCGGAAGCTGGTCCGCTCATCATCCAGGGCCACCAGGAACAAGTTGGCCAGGTCGATGCCGCGCAGCCGGGCCGCCGCGTCCTGCCTGCCGCTGACGGCCGCGCACGCGTCCGCGGTCAGCTCGCTCAAGACGGACGTGTCCAGCATGAACCAGGTCACCTCGGGCGGCTGCTGCTCCAGCACCTCGGCGATGAAGTACTCGGCGATGGCGTGGCGGCGGATCTCCAGGGCTCGCGCCACCCGGGCCGGGTCGCTGGTGCCGCGCAGGGACAGCGCCGCCATCTGCAGCGCCGCGGCCCAGCCCTCGCTGCGCTCATGCAGCAGCCCAAGGTCGGCCGTGCCGACCTGGATGCCGAAGTTCGCGAGCAGGTCGCCGCTTTCGGCGAGGGAGAAATGCAGGTCACGGTCGCGAAGCTCGCACAGCTCACCGGTCAGCCGCAGCCGGTGCAGCCGCAACGGCGGGTCGGCCCGGCTGGCCAGCACCAGCTGAGCAGCCTGAGACGGCCAGTGCTCCACCAGATCGGTCATGGCCCTGGAGACCGCGGCCGCGGCGTAATGGAAATCGTCCAGGACGATCGCCGACCCGGCGGGCAGCCTGGCGGCATCGTTCGCGATCGACGCGGTAAGGTCCGCTGACACGACGCCGTCCAGCGCGAGCAGGTCGGCGGCATCGGCTCCGAACCCCGGCTCGATCACCCGGGCGGCCTCGATGAACCCGGTCCAGAACCGGGCCGGGTTGGCGTCGGCCTCATCACACGACAGCCAGGACGTCACCCCGGGCGGCCGCGCCGCGGCCCAGCTCGACAGCAGCACGCTCTTGCCCGCGCCCGCCGACCCCAGCACCACCGTCAGCCGCTGGCCGGCCCCTGCCGTCAGCCGGTCGAGCAGCGCCGGCCTGGCGACCAGCGTGACCGGCGGGGCCGGCGGCGCGAATTTCCCCAGCGCGAACCGCGCGCCGCGTTCGGCGCCAGATCGAGCGGCTACGTCCGTTGTCACTACACCCCTCCCGCGGCAGTCCTCGCTGGTCCGAGGGCTGCCCGCTACCAGTTAACCGGGTGCGGAGGCTTACCGGAAGGGACCAAGGTCACCTCGGGCAACGCGGCGGATCCCGGATAACCCCCGGAAGGGTGAGGACGCCAGGCCGACCACTAGGCACGCTAGCAGGACTTATGAAACCAGCGGACGCAAGGGGCGTAGCCGTGGTGTCAGCACAGACATACGAGATCACTTTCACCGGCCGGGTAAGCACGACACTGCGCGCGGAATTCGACGACTGTCAGGTCACCGTCGGCCCGGACACGACGACCCTGCGCGCCGATCTGCCCGATCAGGTCGCCCTGTGCGGTCTCGTGCAGCGGATCACAGGTCTCGGGCTTGACATACTGCACGTCCACCTCGTGACCCCGGCACCCGCGCCATAGCCAGCCTGATCGATCTCACGTAAGGGAGGGGTCATGACAGTTCATGACCAGGCGCAGCACGAGGAGGCCAGGCGCCGGCCAGATGCAGCGACGGACGGCAGGAAATCAGCAGATCCCGCCGGTGATCCGATCCTGACGTCCAAAATCATGGCGCCGGATGTTCCGGCGTGGACGGTGCAACGGCCCCGGATCACCGAGGTGATCGCCCGTGGCACGCGATGGTGTCCGCTCACCGTTATCACGGGCCCCCCAGGCGCAGGCAAGACGATGGCACTGGCCTTGTGGGCGGCCGCTGAACCCAGGGCGGTGGCCTGGGTTAGCGTTGATGAGTACGACAACCGGCCCGGAGTGTTCTGGTCTTATGTCATCGAGGCGCTGCTGCGGGCCGGCGTTGCCATTCCGCAGGCGGGGGCCGGGTGGGAGCAGCCGGACGATCACGTGCTCGTGCTCCGGCTGGCGGCGGCGCTGGCGGCCAACGACCCGCCGGTAACGCTGGTCCTCGATGACCTGCACCTGCTGACCACGCCGCAGGTGCTGCGGGAGCTGGACTTCGTGCTGCGGAACGCGGGTGCCGGCCTGCGGCTGGCCGTCTCCTCACGGATCGATCCGCTGCTGCCGCTGCATCGCTACCGGGTGTCCGGGCATCTGGCCGAGATCCGGGCCGCCGACCTGGCGTTCAGCAGCGCCGAAGCGGGCCAGCTGCTAGCCCAGCACGGCATCACGCTGCCTGCGGACTCGCTGGAATGCCTGGTACGCCGGACGGAGGGCTGGGCGGCCGGGCTGCGCCTGGCCGCGCTGTCGATGGACGCTCATCCCGACCCGGGCCAGTTCGTCACGGAGCTGGCCGCGGAGCACAGCACCCTGACCGGCTACCTGATGGAGGAGGTGCTCAACGCCCAGCCGCCACAAACCCGCGACGTGCTGTTCTGCACGTCGATCCTGGAGGAGGTCAGCACCGATGCCGCCATCGAGATGACCGGTGACGAGCAGGCCGCCGGGATTCTTTCGGCTGTGGCGCGGGCCAACGCGTTCATCCAGCCGACCGGATCCGGGCGGTACCGTTACCACACCTTGTTCGCCGAGGTGCTGCGGCTGAAGCTGCGGCGCGACTACCCGGACCAGGTGGCCGGGCTGCATCAGCGAGCGGCCCGATGGTACGGCCGGAACGGCCTGCTCACTCAGGCGGTCCGGCACGCCGGCCGGGCCGGCGACTGGCCGCTCGCGGCCGCCATGGTCATCGACGACCTGGCGATCGGCCAGATCATCGAGCCTGGAAGCGGCCAGCAGCTGGCCGACGAGTTCCGCGACCTGCCCCCCGGCCGATCATGGACCGGTCCGCAGCCGTACCTGATCGCGGCCGCGGTGGCGTTGTCCGCTGGCCGCGATGAGTCATGCGCCGCCGCGCTCGACGCCGCGGACGGCCTCCTCGGGCACGTTCCTGCCGACCAGGAGCCCGGGTGCCAGCTGGCGGCCGCGATGATCCGGCTTACTGCCGCGCTGCGCGCCGGTGACCTGGCCGCGGCGGCGGCGGCCGTGGCCCGCGCGGAGCTGCTGCTCAGCCAGATCCCGGACGTGAAGCTGGCCCGGCATCCTGATATCAGCGGACGGGTGCTGTCCGGCCGCGGAGCCGTCGAGTTGTGGTCCGGCCACCTGGACGAGGCGGCCAGCCTGCTCGACGCGGCGGTGGCCGCCGCAACTGCCTCGGGCCGACCAGAACCAGCGGACTGCGTTGCGTATCTGGCCCTCGCGGAGGCCTGGCGCGGCCGGCTGCGCCGCGCTGCGGAGCTGGCCGACCGGGCGACGGCGGCTTTCGACGCATCCGGGCGATCAAAGCGGCCGGGCCATAGCCCGCACACGGCCGCTCTGATCGCCCGCGCCTGGGTGCATCTGGAACGCAATGAGCTGCGCGAGGCGCGTCGTTGCGTCAAGCAGGCCGACACCGCCCTCGGCCGTACCCCGGACGAGCTGATTGCGGCGGCAGCCTACCTGGTCGCGGCGCGCGGCGCCCAGGCCGAGGGACGCGCCTCGGTGGCCGCGCAGGTCATCACCAGGGCACGGTCCGGACGGCCGATCCCGCCCTGGCTCGACCAGCAACTGAGCATGATCCAGTCACGGGCATGCGCGGCCGCCGGTGACATCCCCGCCGCCCTGGCGGCGGCCGGGCAGGCCGGCTCCGAGGATTCGCCGGAAGCCGCGATCGCCCTCGCGCACGCATGGGCGGTCGCCGGGGACGGCGACGCGGCGGCGCATGCTCTGGCGCCCGTGCTGGCGGCCGACGGGGTACCGGACCGGGTACGCCTGAACGCGTGGCTCGCTGATGCCCGGCTCGGCTACGGCAGCGGCGACCGTGCCCGCGGGCACCGCTCACTGGCGGCCGCGCTGCGGCTGGCCGAACCCGAACAGCTCAGGCTCCCCTTCGTCCTGGAGCGCGGCTGGATAACACCGGTGTTGCGGCAGGACCCTGAGCTGGCCGACGCTCACCGGCGCCTGCTTCCCGCCCTGGGCCTGGCGCAGCCTGTCCCGGCGATCGGCCCGGATCAGGCCCCGGTGCTTCCGGCTGAGCCGCTCTCCGACCGCGAGCGGGAGGTGCTGCGGCACATCTCGGGCATGCTGAGCACCGCCGAGGTCGCCAGCGAGATGTACATTTCGGTCAACACCGTCAAGACGCACCTCAGAGCCATCTACCGCAAGCTGGCGGCCGCCCACCGCGGCGAGGCGGTCAGGCGGGCCCGCCAGCTGGAGCTGATCTGAGCCATGATCCTCAACCTGATTGTGATCGGCGTGGCGGTGGCGCTCGACCCGCTCCCGCTGACCGCGTTCCTGGTCGTGCTGCCCTCCAGGCGCGGTGTGCGCAAAGGCGCGGCGTACGTGTTCGGCTGGCTGGTCTCCCTGGCCGCCGTGGTCACGATAACGGTGCTGGCCACCGGCAACAACCCGCCCAAGCCGAGCACGGCACCCTCGCTGGCGGCGCTGGCGGTGAAGATCGTGCTCGGCGCCGTCCTGGTCTGGATCGCGGTCCGGCACATCCGGGCGAGGGGACGGCCGAAGCCGCCGAAGAAGCCGCCGAAATGGCAGGAGCACGTGGACAGCATGTCCCCGTGGTTCGCCCTGGGCCTGGCCCCGGCCCTGCAGCCCTGGGTGCTGATCGGCGCGGGTGCCGCCACCGTGGTGGAGGCCAAGCTGTCCAGCTGGGAGAGCTTCCTCGCGCTGTTCCTGTACTGCGTGCTGGCCTCGTCCTCCTACCTGGCCATGGAGATCTACGCCATCGCCCGCCCCGCCCAGAGCCAGGCCCTGCTGCGCAGGGCCCGGACCTGGATCGACAGCCACACGGACCAGGTCATCATCGCGGGGAGCCTGATCATCGGATTCTGGCTCATCGCGGACAGCATCTACCTGCTCGTGACCTGAGCCACGGGGGTGCGGTGAGCAAGCCGGGCGGCGCCGGGAGGTTTTCGACATGGCCTCTTATAGGCCAGTTCCGGTCTCCGGGCCGATACTGATCCTGTGCCGCAGGTGCTGTGCCCGGTCCTGGTCGGGCGGGACGAAGAAGCCCGCCGGCTGCGCGCCGCCCTGGCGGCGGCCGGGACGGGTCGCGGCAGCACAGTGTTCCTGTCCGGCGAGGCTGGTATCGGTAAATCGCGACTGGTCCGGGAGATCGCGCGCGCGGCGGGCGAGAGCGGCCTGCCTGTCCTGGCCGGCCGGGCCGTGGCCGGCGGCGCACCCACGCCGTTCCGGCCGTTCGCCGAGGCGCTGACCTCGGCCGGGCGAGCGGGGCGCCTGCCGGCCGGCGAGGAACTCGGCCCGTTCCGCCCGGTGCTGGGGCGGCTGATTCCCGAGTGGCGGCCACCGCAGCCGGTGCCGGGGGAGGAGACGCCGGTCTTCCTCGGCGAGGCGGTACTGCGCCTGCTGCGCGCCCTGGCTCCGCAGTCCGGCTGCGTGCTCGTCCTGGAGGACCTGCACTGGGCCGACCAGGAGACGCTGACGCTGCTGGAGTACCTGGCCGACAACCTGGCCGCCGAACGGGTGCTGTGTCTCGCCACCCTCAGGGAGGCCGGATATCAGGAAGGCGGCGAAGCCGCCGCGCTCGCCAGCGCGCTCGCGGCCCGCGGATCCGCCGCCATCCTGGCGCTGGGCCGCCTCGGTCCGACGGCGATGGCCGACATGGCCCGGGCCTGCCTGGACGCCGCCCACCTGCCGGCTGCGGTGCACGAATTCGTCGCCGGGCGGGCCGAGGGCATCCCGTTCCTGGTCGAGGAGGTCCTGGCCGGGCTGGTGGGGGAGGGGGCGCTGACCGAGCGGGACGGCCGCTGGCACGCCGCCGACCTGAGCACCCCTGGGGTGCCCGCCACGTTCGCCGACGCGGTCCGGCGGCGGCTGGACGGCATGAGCGCGGAGTCGCGCCGGGTCATCGGCGCGGCCGCCGTGCTGGGCCGCCGGTTCGACTGGATGCTGCTCGGCCCGGTCACCGGCCTGTCCGGCGCGGCCGTGGTCGCGGCGCTGCGCGACGGCACAGACCTGCAACTCGTCGTGGCGGAACGGGACGGCTTCCGGTTCCGGCATGCGCTCACCCACGAGGCGGTGCTGGCGGGGCTGCTGCCGCCGGAGCGGACCATGCTGGCCGGCCACGCGCTGGCGGCGGCGGAGGCGGCCCATCCAGGCCTGCCGGGCGCGTGGTGCACGCTGGCCGCCGACCTGGCCGGGCGGGCCGGCGACGCGCCCCGGGCCGGCGCGCTGCTGCTCGAGGCCGGGCGGCGCGACCTGGCCGCCGGCGCGCTCGCCAGCGCCGAGCACACGCTGACCCAGGCCCGGGAGCTGGTCGACCCCGCGCTGCGGACCAGCGTCGACGAGGCGCTGACCGAGGTCTTCGCCATGTCCGGACAGGTCGACCGGGCGATGGAGACCGGCACGATGCTGCTCGCCCGGCTGGGCCCGCCGTCGCCGCGGGCGGCGCACCTGCACCTGGGGATCGCCCGGGCGGCGATCGCCGGTGCCCGGTGGGCCGAGGCCGCCGCGAGCATCGAGGTCGCCCGCGAGTCGGCCGGCGCCGACACCGCTCAGATCGACGCGTGCGCGGCGCAGGTCGCTGCGGGCCGGGGTCGCCTCGAGGAGGCGGACCGGCTGGCCCGGGCCGCGCTGCGGGCGGCCGAGGGCAGCCACGAAGATCACCGGGTTCAGCCTGACGTGGCGTGCGAGGCCCTCGAGGTGATCGGCCGGGTGGCCCGGCAGCGCGACCTCGAGGCGGCCGAGCGGGCGTTCGCCCGGGCGGCGGACCTGGCCAGCGCGTACGGGCTGCGGTTGTGGCGGCTGCGGGCCCTGCACGAGCTGGGCACCATCGACCAGCTCAGGACCGAGAGCGTGGACCGGCTGGAGCAGGCACGCGAACTGGCCGTGGCCCAGGGAGCACTGGCCCTCACCGCAACGCTCGACCTGCAGATCGCCGCCGGGCTGAACAAGCAGTTCCGCGCGGACGAAGCCCTGGCGGCGGCCCGCCGGTCGGCGGACGCCTCCCGCCGCTTTCACCTGGCCACGCTGCCGATGGCGCTGATCTTCCAGGCCACCGCGCACGCCATCCGCGGCGAAGAAGGCCCGATGGAGGACCGGATCGCCGAGGCGGTCGCGCTCGCCCCCGGCGATCAGGACGTGACCGGCTGCGCCTGGGGACACTGCCGGGCCACGTTCTGCCTGCTGGCCGCCGACCTCGACGCGGCGCACACGCGGATGACGACAGGGGCCGGGCTGATGCTGAGTTCGCCGGCGACGATCGCGCCGCCGTTCCTCGGGCTCTGGCCGCTGCTCGGCGCGCTGCTCGGCCGCGACGCGGCCGACGCCGCGGCCCGGGTCCGGGCCGCCCACGGCACCCGGCACCTAGTGGTCGCGGCCCTGCTCGGCTACGCCGACGCGGTCTCGGCCGGCCGCCAGGGCCGGACGGCCGATGCCGAGGCGGCCTTCGCCGCGGCCGACCGGCAGATGGGGCCGCTGGTGGCCTGGTACCGGCAGTACGCGCGACGCCTGGCCGCCGAGGCGGCGCTGGCCGACGGCTGGGGCGAGCCGGTCGCCTGGCTGCGGGAAGCCGCCGCGTACTTCGCCGCGCGCGGAGACGACCGGGTCGCGGCCGCCTGCCGGGCCCTGCTGCGCCGGGTCGGCGCGCCGGTGCCGCGCCCGGCCGGCGACGGGGACCTGCCGGGACCACTGCGCGCGCTGGGCGTGACCGAACGCGAGGCGGACGTGCTCAGGCTGGTCGCCCAGGGCCTCGGCAACCGCGAGATCGCGGAGCGGATGTTCCTGTCGCCGCGCACCGTGGAGAAGCACGTGGCCAGCCTGCTGTCCAAGACCGGCTTGCGCCGGGGGCAGCTAGCTGGGTATTCCGCCGGGCTAGATGGGTAGCCGGCCCCCGTCCTGATTGGGTGCGCGCACCGATGCCGCCGCCCCGGCCCGCGAGCCACCATGACGGACATGATCACCGAACACGTGAAGCTACCGGGCGGCGTCACCGCTGTCCTCGAACGCCCCGGCGCGCGGCTGGTGTACGAGGTGGCCGGGGACGGGCCCGCCGTCGTCCTCATCCACGGCTTCGGCCTGGACATGCGCATGTGGGATCCGCAGATCGGGCCGCTAGCGGCCCGGTTCCGGGTGGTGCGCTACGACTGCCGCGGGTTCGGCGCCTCCGGACCGTTCGACCCCGGCGTCCCGTACACCCACGCCGGCGACCTCGTCGCGCTCCTGGACCACCTGGGCATCGGCGACGCGGTGCTGGCCGGCCTGTCGTTCGGCGGCCGGGTAGCACTGCAGGCCGCGCTGGCCGCCCCGGACCGGGTCCGCGGCCTGGCCCTGCTGGACGCGGTGCTGGACGGCGTCCCCTGGGACCCCGAGTCGGCCCGGGCCCTGGACGAGGTCACCCGGCGGGTCGAGGCGGGCGGGGTGCGGGCGGGCCGCGAAGCCTGGCTGGCCCACCCGCTGTTCGCCGCCGCGCGCGAGCGGCCCGACCTGGCCGCCGCGCTGGCCGCCATGGTGGCGGGCTACCCCGGGCAGCACTGGCTGGGCCAGGACCCGCACCGTGAGACCCGGCGACCCATCGACGTATTGGAGGGCATCGCCGTACCGGCCCTCGTCGCCGTGGGAGAGCGGGACGTGGCCTGCTTCCGCGAGATGTCCGCCGTGCTGGCCCGGCGCATCCCCGGTGCCGCCTACCACGTCGTCGCGGACGCCGGCCACATGGTCACGATGGAGCAGCCGGCGGCCATCAACGACCTGCTCACCGGTTTTCTCCAGGAGGCGTCGTGGACGCGGTGAAGGTGGCGGCCGTGCAGGCCGCCCCGGTCCTGCTCGATCGCGACGAGACGATCGCCAAGGTGGTGACGCTGGCCGGGAAGGCCGCGGCCGAGGGCGCCCGCCTGGTCGCGTTCCCCGAGGCCTTCGTGCCCGGTTACCCGGACTGGGTGTGGCGGACCCGGCCGTGGGACGCCGACGCCACCGCCCTGTACGCCCGCCTGTTCGACCAGGCGGTCGTGGTCGGCTCCCCGGCCACCGACCTGCTCGCCGAGACGGCGGCCAGGCTCGGGATCTGGCTGTCCGTGGGCGTGGACGAGCGCGACGACCGGGATTCCACGATCTACAACACCCTGCTGCACTTCGCCCCGGACGGGACGCTGGCGGCCCGGCACCGCAAGCTCATGCCCACCGGCGGCGAACGCCTGGTGTGGGGGACGGGCGACGGATCGACCCTGCAGGTCGTCGACACCGGATTCGGCAGGCTCGGCGGGCTGATCTGCTGGGAGAACTACATGCCCCTGGCCCGGGCCGCCCTGTACGCCCAGGGCATCGACGTCTACCTGGCGCCCACCTGGGACAACTCCGAGGTCTGGGTGCCGACCCTGCGGCACATCGCCCGGGAGGGCCGCACCTACGTGATCGGCGTCACCTCCTGCATCAGCGCCGCCGACCTGCCCGCGGACCTGCCCGGCCGCGACAGCCTGTACGGCGACGGCGGCGACTGGCTGTCCCGCGGCAACACCGTCATCGTCGGCCCCGAAGGGGACATACTGGCGGGCCCGCTGACCGGCGAGGAAGGCGTGCTCTACGCCGAGATCGACACGGCCCGGGCCCGGATCAGCCGCCAGCAGTTCGATCCGGTCGGCCACTACAGCCGCAGCGACGTCTTCCGCCTGATCGTCGACACCTCACCCCGCCCCGCGGTGACCGAGCTCAATCGTTGAGGAGCCCATGATGAATACCCGGTCCGACGTACTCGTGGACGCAGCCTGGCTGGACGCGCACCTGCACGACCCCGCGGTGCGGGTGGTCGAGGTCGACGTGAGCAGGCGCGCGCACGACGAATGGCACATCGAGGGTGCCGTCCTGTGGGACGTCTACCGTGACCTCAAGGACGCTGATTACCGGCTCATCGGGACCGCGGCGACGATGAGCCTGCTGGCCAGGTCCGGCATCGGACCCCGCTCCGTGGTGGTGTTCTACGGCTACGCGCCCGCCCTCGGCTTTTGGCTGATGAAGCTCCACCGCCACCAGGACGTACGCATCCTCGACTGCTCGCGGGACGCCTGGCGGGACGAGGGCCACCCGGTGAGCAGCCGGCCGTCCGAGCCCGCCGCGGCCGGTTACGTCCTGCCCGCATCAGACCCGCGGCTGCAGGCAGGGCACGCGACGGTGCGGGACGCGATCGGCCGTCCCGGCCGTACGCTGCTGGACGTGCGGTCGCGAGAGGAGTACCAGGGCGAGCGGTTCTGGCCCTCCGGAGGCCTCGAGCCCGGCGGGCGGGCCGGCCATGTCCCTTCAGCGGTCCACCAGCCGATCGATGGCCTGTACGACGACCGAGGGGCGTTCCGGGACTCCGCCGCCCTGCGCAGCGTCTTCTGCGCCGTCGATCTCGACGGCGCCGACGAACTGATCACCTACTGCACGATCGGCGGCCGTGCCTGCACCGCCTGGTTCGTCCTGACCTACCTGCTCGGCCGCGAGAGCGTCCGGGTCTACGACGGCTCGTGGGCCGAATGGGGCCGGATGGCCGATACCCCGGTGGAGCAGGCCTGACCGCGCACCGCGCGGCTGCCCGCTGCCGGTTCTGGAGGTAGTTGACATGAGCGTGCCGCGAGTGGCAAGTTCATGCCGGCGGGACAGGGGAGAGGGAAGCTCATGGGCACTGGCAAGATCAGCACGGGCACGCCGACGCGGCTCCGGTCCTTCGACCCCGTCCAGCTCGCCGACCTGGAGTATCGCGCGTGGGTCGGGTATTACTTGCGTAAATGGCCGCAGGTCCTGCGCGCCTCGGTCGGGCTGGTCCGGCTGGGCTTCGGCATGGACTGGTTCCGCACGCTGCACGGCGCCTGGCTGGTGCTGCGCGCCAACCAGTTGTGGGCGCCGTATCCCGACAACCACCCCAAGCGCGCCCGGGCCTGCATGCGCCGGTTCTATGCCCTGGTGCGGCTCACCTACGGCGAGCCCGCCAATCCCGCCAAGGCGGCCGAGCTCGAGGTGGACTGGTGGCGGGTGCACCGGGAGCTCCAGCACGATCCCGGCCGCGCTCCGGACGAGCTGGTCGAATCGCTCGTCCGGTTGTACTGCTTCCTCTACGGCGAGCCGGAAGAAGCGGTCCGGCCCGCCGCGGTCCACCGCGCGAAGGCGATGGAGCTGTCCGACCAGTGGGTCGCCGACGGCTGTCAGCCCGACAGCGACCTGCTGCCGCTCGAGCATGCCGCGCTGGTCCGGGCCTACGCCGCCCTCCTCGCTGCCGTCCATCACTGACCGGTCAGCAGCCGGGTCAAGGTAGCCGCGACCCAGGCCTGGTAGGCGTCCAGGTCCCAGCCGAGCATGCGGGTGACCAGCAGGTAGGTCTCGGCCGCGGCGATGACGCTAGCGGTGTCAATGAGCCAGGTCAGGTCGGTGCCCGGCGGCAGCAGCCCGTCGTCGGCCAGCCGGGTCCAGAACACCCGCTGCGCGTGCCGGGACTGCTCCCGGCCTTCCTGCCAGTACCCGGCGATCAGCGGCTCGACCGCGGCGGCCTGCTGGGCCACGGCGAACAGCGCCCCGGTGCGCTCCATGATCTGACGCCCTGCCGCCGCCCCGGCGGCGATCCGCCCGGCCAGGGTCGGGGCGGTCATGGCCTCGATCATCCAGTCCCGGCCCAGCACGTCCACTGGCTCGGTGTCACCCACGATGGCCACGTCGACCACCCGCTTGAACAGCGCCGCCTTGGTGCCGAACCGCACGTACACGGTGCGCGCCGCCACGCTGGCGCGCCGGGCCACCGCCTCCAGCGTGGTGGCCACGTAGCCGTCGGCGAGGAACAACTCGGTGGCGGCGGCCACGATCCGCTGCTCGGTCAGCGCGGTCTGCGCTTGCCGCAAGGTTCCACCCTCGGCCGTGGGGTTGACGTCAGCAGTCATACATTGCAGTATAACTGCAACGAGTAAAGATAAACTGCATTGGAGGGGGAACATGCCAGCCGCAGACGCGCCGGTCCTAGCCGGAATCCACCATCTCAAGCTGCCCGTGACCGATCTGGCCCGGTCGCTGGAGTGGTACCGCAGCCGCCTGGGTTACCAGGTCCAGGTCGAGTTCGTCGAGCAGGGCACGCTGATGGGCTGCGGCCTGGCCCACCCGGCAGGCGGTCCTGACCTTGGCCTGCGGCTCGACCCGGACCGGGCCCGCGCGGCCGCCGGGTTCGACTACTTCGCCATCGGCGTGCCGGACAAGGCCGCCATCGACCGTCTCGCCCGCAGGCTGGACGAGCTCGGCCAAGCCCACGCCGGCGTGCACCGGGCCAGCCTGGGCTGGATCCTGCCCGAGGTGCTCGACCCGGACGGGCATGCGCTGCGCTTCTACACCATGGAGCACCACACCGACGTAGCGCCCGGCGAGGTAGCTACGATCCGCGATCCCCGGGAAACTGCCGAACGGTTCGAGCGCGAGGAAGCCAGCCGCGCCTA
>Ga0207657_10002572_pt1 | contig 19627 bp, 14 predicted proteins | sample KBSC33metaG_FD_184316 | JGI IMG/M metagenome (GOLD analysis project Ga0207657, IMG submission 184316) | Corn rhizosphere microbial communities from Kellogg Biological Station, Michigan, USA - KBS C3-3 metaG (SPAdes) (version 2) | ecosystem: Host-associated > Plants > Roots > Rhizosphere > Soil ... | reverse complement strand
CTCTTTGATTTGTTCTTGTGCTACATCGACGGGAGAAAGGTTCACACGCATCTCGCTCGCGCCTCCGGAAACGGCGAGCATGATGCGGGGCACAATGTAAAACTCTCCCGGGCGCAACAGTCCCGAAACTTCCTGCGACACGAACCCGGTCGAGGAAATCTGCAAATGGAACGGCCCGGAAGGAATGTGAGCAAAAGAAAATTGTCCGTTATCGCCCGATTGCACCTCCTGGCCCGCACGCTGTGCTTCAGAGGTCAATCGAACCGTGGCTCCCGCTGCAACGGCTCCCAACGAGTCTTCAACGGTTCCGGTGATGGTGCCGGTCGCTTGCTGGTCGGCCGATTGCTCCGCCGCGTCAGTTCTGCTGGCTGCCTCGGTGCTCGGCAACAGCTGAGCAACCGGAGCCTCTTGCGCCTGACTCACAGACAACCCGCACCCGCAGAGTAGCGCATACAAGCTCAAAGTCATCCACACGTTCCGGCCAGAGACGAGCCAGCGGCAGGCGTCTGCCTTCCAACTTTTCTTACCAGAGTGTCGTCTCATCCACTGCACAGTCATTCCTCTCCCCTACTTTTGTTATGCCTGCGATCAGAATTGCGATGCGCCCGTGGCATCCACCTTCATCAGTTCGCGGTGAAAATGCTCTCCCTATGAGCTCTTAGATCGACTCATCTGTCGACCCCGGACGCTGTTGAAGCAAGGTTTGTTGTTGGAATGATACCGCCATTAATGCTCGTTCCAGAGATCTCAGCCAAGCGTCTCGATTACAACGGTAACGTTGCTCGCTCGTAGTTCTTCTCTAAAAGGAACGCAACATGCCTGGGAGTCGTACGTGGCGTGGATCTACTAATTTTGCATTGGAATAGGGGCGGGAAAAGCCTGGACGGTAACTGTAACCAAAGTGCGGACGCCCGTCACCAAATCCTGGTCTTACAGCCCGGAGCCAGGCGCCTGCACTCAGAATCCCATAATGTTGTAACCGCAGTCGACGTGCATTACTTCACCCGTGATACCGGAACTCGCATCCGAAGCCAGGAATACTCCGGTCGAGCCGACTTCATTCACGTCTACGTTGCGCTGTAGGGGCGAGCGCTCCGCGTGCGACTTCAGCATTTCGCTGAAGTCACCAATACCGCGCGCGGCCAGAGTTTTGATCGGTCCGGCGGAAATTGCATTTACGCGAATCTTCTTCCTGCCTAAATCGTGAGCCAGGTAGCGCACCGTGCATTCCAGGGCCGCCTTGGCGACACCCATGACGTTGTAGTGCGGCACTACTTTCTCTGAACCGTAATAAGTCAGGGTGATGATGCTGCCGCCATCTTCCATGAGCGGGGCAGCGCCGCGGGCAAGTGCGATCAGCGAATATACGCTGACATCGTGCGCAATGCGAAACCCTTCGCGCGTGGTTTGCACGAAGTCGTTCTTCAGTTCGGACTGGGGAGCGAACCCGATGCTGTGCACCAGGATGTGAATCTTGCCGTAACGCTGCTTCAAATCCGCGAACACGCGGTCGATCTCCTCGTCCTTGCCAACATCGCACATGAACGCTTCAGCTCCAGGCAATGACAGGATCAGGTCCTTGGCTTCCATCTCGAGTCGCTCGTTCTGATACGTGACCGCCAGCTTTGCTCCCGCGGCATGTAAGCCCTGTGCAATCGCCCACGCAATACTGCGCTTATTAGCAACTCCGAAAACAACCGCCACACGGCCTTCGAGATTGGAAGACATAGCCTCTCCAGAGCGATTTTGAACGAGAAGGATAACAGAACGAGAGGAGTTGGACAGTAAGTGTGAAGGTCGGAATATTTCAGTGCTCCTCGGAAAACGAATTTCGAAATGCGTTCGAATCGCCTGTGCTCGGTGCTTTCGGTTGAAGGGCAGGCATGCGTTGTGCTCGCTCTTCCGCTATACGGATCTGGTCCCCTGTCATCAACCGTGAAACACTTTTCAGCGTTTTTCGGCCACGTTGATCTCCGCCCGCGAGCGCCATCTTGTACCACACGTACGCGTTCACGTAATCAAGCGGCATGCCTTTTCCATGCTCGTACAAGTACCCAAGATCGATTTGGGCCCTGGCATAGCCTTGTTCGGCAGCCAGTCGCGTCCACTTGGCCGCCTCCTTATAGTCCTGGCCCACAGCTGTTCCGGTGTAATACATCCACGCAAGATCATCCTGAGCTGGAGCGAAGCCTTGATCGGCGGCGGCACGGAACCAAACTGCTGCCTGTGAATAATCCTTAGGCACGCCTTGCCCGCGAAAGTATAGAGTCGCCAGATTGGACTGGGCGGTAACGTCGCCCTGTCGTGCGGCCGCTTCATACCAATGCGCCGCTTGCTTCTGATCTTTTCTCACACCCTGCCCGTGCGCATACATCGAGCCCAGATTGTTTGCTGCACTCGCGTGCCCCTGCTTAGCGGCTGCGGAATAATATTGAATTGCGTGACGGTAGTCTCGCTCAACACCGCGCCCCTGTTCATACAGGTACCCCAACGCAAATTCGGCATCGCGAGATCCTTTCGTCGCGGCCAGATGAAACCACTTTGCTGCTTGCTGGTCGTCACGTGGAACTCCCTTTCCACCCAAGTACGACCAACCTAGCCGGAGCGCTGCGTTCATGTCGCCATTCTGTGCCTTCTGCTTGAGCAACGTTATGTCACCCAGGCTAGGTTCCACTCTGTTCACGGCATCTCGTGTTTGCGCTTTGGTAAGGATTGCAGTAGCGCAGAACAAAGCTGACATCAATAACGTAAATGAGAGAAGGCCTCGCCACTTCATGGTTATGTCCTCCAAAGCATTTGTTCGCTCCGCAGAGCAACGCCCGCTAAATCGTTCGAGCCTTCTCTGTCCGAGACCTCGTCTGAATCAGCGTCCGTGCAGCCATCTTTCGCGGGAATGGTTTCGGCGGGCAATGCAAGGGGACACACTGTTGCTACACGTGCAGATAACGCGACATCACACTGAGAAGATTGGGCTTCATTCGGAAATCACGCGGGATGGGTATGGCAATTTCATCCCGCATCACTAACGTAGGTGTTCAACTTCCGTCTAACCACCGGTGCCGGCATGCCAGAAACTGCGTCTGCTTCAGGAGTGGTTCGCTTTGATATGTTTGAAATCGATCTTCGGGCGGGTGAGTTGCGCAAGCAAGGGCGTCGGCTCAAGCTACAAGAACAACCACTTCGCGTTTTGTCCTTGCTCTTGGAACGTCCGGGCAACTTGGTTACACGGGATCAGTTGCGCCAAAGCCTCTGGCCCGCCGACACCTTTGTTGATTTCGACCACGGGCTGAACAGCGCAGTCGCCAGGTTGCGTGAGACCCTTTGCGACTCTGCGGATCAGCCGCGCTTCATTGAGACCATCGCCAAACGCGGCTACCGATTCATCGCTCCGCTCCATGATCCTGCTGCATCCGCGCCCCCGGCATCGGCTGCACTTCCAGTCCCATTGCCCTCGTCGCCCTATAACCCACACTGGTCGAATCTCTGGCTCGCCGTTGTGCCTCTTCTCGTTCTGATATTTGCCGCGGGCATGTGGACTTTTCACCGTAGCAATCGAGACACGCCTCCAGGTTCGATCGAAATTGTTCCTCTGGTTGGTCTCCGTGGCTTTCAGGTCACTCCGGCATTTTCGCGGGATGGAAATCTTGTCGCCTTTCGTCAGAGCGATGGTTCACATAACACCGGTATCTATTCGGCGTTGGTCGGAGGCGAGAAATCCCTGCAATTAACCAGCGACCCGGGAGACTGCTGCCCAACCTGGTCTCCCGACGGACGACAGGTCGCGCTTCTTCGCTTCACTGACAAGAGTCTCTCGATTTATGTCGTGCCCGCTCTGGGCGGCACGGAGCACCTTCTCTATCGCGGACCTGATTCCATGGGCACAGGCATCGCCTGGTCACCCGATGGCAAGTCTCTCGCGTTTTCGGAAAGCGATGCTGCTGATACACCTCGTTCGTGGATATCGCTTCTATCTTTGAGCGATTCTCATGTCACAAGGCTCACCTCGCCTCCGGGTAATGCTGCGGACCGGGAGCCGTCCTTCTCCCCCGATGGTTGTCAGATCGCTTTTGTCCGCTCAACCATAGCGGGCGTGAGTAATGACCTGTTTGTTATGCGCGCCGAGGGTGGAGTTGCGCGTCGCGTGACGTTCGATAATCGCCCGATCATCGGTCCGCCAGCCTGGACCGCAGACGGCCACGACATTATCTTTTCGTCCGATCGCGGAGCTACCGTGGGCTTGTGGCGGGTTCCGGTGCAGGGTGGTGTCCCGCGTCCGCTGGCTGGTCCCTTCGGCGAAGCTGGGTGGCCTTCAATTCCCGCCAAAGGAAACACATTGGTCTTCGAGCAGGTGCTCGCTAAGTTCAATATATGGCGCCTGCCGCTAAGAGATCCAAGGCATCTGCAACGAGCTCCATCTGTTTTGGTCTCCGAAAAGGGAGACAAGATGCGACCCGATCTGTCAGCCGACGGGAAAAAGATTGCGTTCGAATCCAATCGCCTGGGTTTCTGGGGCATCTGGACGTGCAATAGCGACGGTTCCAACTGCCAACAGCTCACTTCTTTGCACGGGACCGCCGGACGACCACGCTGGTCTCCGAACGGCCGCTACATTGCCTTTGAATTTCATCCCGGCGAGCGCAGTCAGATTTATATGGTTGAAGTGCCGGGCGGAGTTCCCCGTCTTGTGCCCACCGTTCCCGGCGCCGACAATCTCTCTCCCAGTTGGTCACGCGACGGGCGCTGGCTTTACTTCGCATCCAAGAGCGGCAGTGAACCATTTCAGATATGGAAACTCCCGGTGCAGGGCGGGGCGGCGATCAAGATCACGAACAACGGAGGAATCTCTCCTGTTGAGTCGCCGGACGGCCGCTACCTTTATTACGCCAAATATGAAAAAGGAGGCATATGGCGAATGCCCTTAGAGGGCGGCGAGGAAGCTGAAGTATTGGATGAAGTATCGGGCGGTGGCTGGCCCAACTGGGGAATTACCTCAAAGGGTATTTATTTCCTGAGGTTGGACAAATCTCCGCATGCAACCATCCAGTTCTTCGACTTCGCCACTGCTAAGGTGACTCCCATCTGGACTTTTGATAAAGAACCGGGTTGGGGACTCGCTGTTTCCCCAGACGAAAAATCCCTCGTTTATGTGCAGAATGAATTTGCGGAATCCAACATCATGCTGGTAAAGAACTTTCGTTGATCGTGATCTACTCCGATGCACTGGTAGCAACCGCCGCTGGCGCGTTGATAGGCCATGTTGAGCTCACAAACGCCAGCGCATAAACCAAACCGATGATGGCGAAACCCATCGCTAAGCTAATGTTGTGTGCGGCCGCTCCGACTATCAGTCCCAAAGCCACCTGCAACCCGGTTCCGAAGAAATAGAAGATGTTCTGCACTCGACCCATGAAGTGATCCGGCACTTGTTCCATCAGGCTGGTGTTCATCGCCACCCCACTCACGCCTCGCGCTGAGCCCATCACACCATAGATCGCCACCGCTACTGCAAGCACGATTGAATACGGCGCCAGCATCGCCGAAATCGCCAGCAAGCCCATTGAAAGCGCAATCGAGCGCCGCGACCCGACCTCCGCGATCACGCGTGGCGCGTAGAGCGCGCTCAGGAATGCGCCGACGCCCCAACCCGCGTTCAACCAACCATAACCGGTGGCTCCGGCATGGAACACATGATCGCTCAGCGGTGCCGTCACTACGATCCCTGTCGTCATTGCTCCCAAAAACAACGCCCAACTCATTCCGAGGAAAACGACGCTTCGGTGTTGCCGCAGAAACTCAATGCCTTCCTTCATCTCGCGCCGAAAACGTCCCACTTGGCTTTCGGCGGCGATGATGTCGGAACGGATTTCAGCCGGACGGGGTATCACGTGCCGGCCCTTGCGGACGGCAAAATAGCAAAGGAATGAAACCACGTACGTAGAGAAGTCGATCAGCAGGACTCCGCCCAGCCCAATGTGTTCGTAGACAAATCCGACTATCGAGCCCGCGATCAGCCAGCCCCCTTGCACTCCGGCAAGAAGAAACGTGTTTGCGTGAACGAACTCTTCGCCAGGTGTAAGTTCGCGAATTAGTGCAGTAATGGTAGGCCAGAACATCCAGAAGCCCGCCGCCACCAGCGTGTTCATCAGGTAGAGTTCCCAGACACGCACTGTGCCTCTAAAGGCGAGCACGGAAACCACCAGGATGATGATGGCGCGTGCCGCGTCCAGCATCATCACCAGCCGTCGCCGATCCTCCCGGTCGATAATTACACCCGTAAAAGGCAGCATCAGCATCGCGGGCAGGGTCTGAAAGACAGCGAGGGTGCCCAGCGCCATCTCGGAGTGGGTTGCCTTTAACACGAACCACGCGACCGCCGCCGCGTTCATGCCACTGCCCAACATCGACACCAGATTGGCGGCAAAAACATAGCGTAGGGATCGTTTTTGCAAAATCGAGCGCACGTATCCACTCTAAAGGAAAAGAAATTGGTGCGCCAACGCATCAATCATCGTCTGTGTCGGTCTTCACAATTACGACTCTCATCGCTCTCTCATACTTGTCCAGGGAAGCTGCGCGACTCAGAATCTTCCTCGCTTCTTAGACTGCAATGCGCGATGGGTTCGGGGATGTAAAGATGGCAGAGCGGAACGGTTCCCGTGAGCAGTCCACTCCCGTATACTTTGTCCGCATGCGGCTCAACTTGAAGCGCCTCTTCAAGCAAAAAGAGAAGCAAGAGCACAAGATCCTGCGCCACATCGAGCGCACGGGCGACCTGCTCCAGCCTGAATACCATCGTGCTACTCCCGAGTGCCCGCATCCGGAGCGCTGGAGCATGTACGACTCCATGACCGCCGAAATTGAGGTGCTCGAGTTTCTCCGCACGGTGGTAACAACTATCAAACCGGAATTAGTGGTTGAGACCGGCACATTCACCGGTATCAGCACACTTTGGATTGCGGAAGGATTGAAAGCCAATGGGCGGGGACGCGTCATCACCTGTGAATACGATCCTGTGGTGTTTGCCAAAGCCAGGCAGCGGATTGACGCCTCGACTGTATCCGAATGGATCGAGTGTCGTAACGAATCAAGCTTGGAAATGAGAGTCGAGGGCACAATCGACCTCCTCTTCAGCGACAGCGACATGCCCATTCGCGAGCAGGAGGTGCGCCGCTTTCTTCCGCAAATGAATCCCAATGGACTCATTCTGATGCACGACGCCAGTTCCCATTTGAAGCAGGTGCGCGAAGCGGCGCTCAAGTTGGAAGCGGAAGGCCTTATCTCAGCAGTTCTCTTACCCACACCTCGAGGCCTTGTTGTGGCCCAGAAACGCGCGGGTCGAAAATGAGAAATCACCCCGGCGTGTGAAGTCTCTCCTTGCCTCCGGCCCTGTTCAGAGCTAGCATTCGCGCTGTCGAGGTGCAACTCACAATCCGGAGGTGGCTATGAAGTGCATCACCAGGCTCCTCGCAAGCTCCTTCATTTTCCTTTCCGCTATCTCTTACGCTCAGATCGACAAGATCGTAATTCCGGCAGGTACTCCGGAAGACTTGGCATTGACTGAGATCGGAAAAGAGCAGGACGGCCAGAAGAGAACGTCGATGTATCAGGACTTTCTTCAGAAGTTCTCGTCCAACCCTGCTGCTGTCGCCTACGGTAACTGGCAGCTCGCGCAGACCTATCAGAATTCAGGCGATCTCGCCAAAGCTCTCGAGTATGGGGACAAGGCCGTCGCCGGCTCTCCGCACAACCTGGACATCCTCGTCTCACAGGCCAGTATCGCGCAGCAGATGAAAAACGATGCCAAAATTGTGGAATACAGCACGCGCGGAGGCGAAGCATACAACTCCATCGCCAAGCAAACGCGTCCTGAGGGTATGAGCGATCAGGATTTCGCTGCGCGCGTCGCAGAAGACAGAAACTCGGCCAAGAATGGGTACGATTTTCTCGAAGCCGCCGGTTTCAACGCGATTGCGGATGAAAAGGACCCTAAAGCACGAATGTCATACATCGAGCGCTACACGGCCGCGTATCCTGAATCAAAATATGCCGACCAGGTCGCGCAGTATGCGATGTACACACTCGGGCCAGGACAACTCAACGATCCGGCGCGGCTGGTCAAGTTTGGAGACAAGGCCCTCGCCTCTAATCCAAACAGCATTCCCGCGTTACTCCTGCTTTCCAACTTTTACGTCGATGACGCGAAACCTGGAAGTGTTACAAAGGCGGCCAGCTACGCACAAAAGGTAATTGAGTTGGCCAAGGCCGACGCTCCGGACGCTGACAAATCCAGAAAGCTTTCCTCCGGAGTGGCGCACTCGACCCTCGGCTACGCGCTGATGAAGCAGGACAAAACGGCTGCGGCAATTCCCCAATTTAAGTCTGCTTTGGAGTTGCTCAAAGGACAAGATGATACCGCCTATGCCGCAGCGCTTTACCGCTTGGGATATGCCTACGCCAAGACCAATAAGGTGAGTGATGCACGCGACGTTTTGGAACAAGCGGTCAAGATCGAAGGGCCAGTGCAGCAACCAGCGCAAGAACTGTTGACCAAAGTGAACGCAGCAAGAGCGAAAGCAAAATAGCGGATTCCGCGCTTTAACCTGATCTGATTAATGCTTTACGAGATCGTTCGAGAGTAACAGGGCCTTCAGGGCCAGGTTGTGTCCGCGCTGCAGGTCGCCGGCTTTCACGGCTGCGTTGGATTGTCCCATGAAGGTACGGATCTGCTCCATCATGGCCTGCTGATCCTGGTTGAGCGTGAAGCTGGAGGCGTGTTGTAAATTCGATTCCGTCGCGCTTAGTAATTGAGTGGTTGTTTCTCTCGCGTGGGATGCTTCCTCGCTCGACATATCTGGCGCCAGTTGGCTGAGCGCTTCTTCTGTTCCGCCATTCCGGACGATCACTTTCCTGGGCCCTGTTGTCTTACGACTGGAGCTCTTCTGCTTCTTGCTCTTGTGCTTTTTACTGCTTTTTGTGCTGGGCTTTGCCCCTTCCGCACTTTCCGGCTTTACCGCACTAGGAGGCGCAACCTCGCTGGGCTTTGACTCCGGCTTATCCGACGAGGGAGCCTCCGGCGCGGATGACTGGGGTGCTTGCGGTGCCTGATCCGGTGGCTTAGCTTCGGTCTGTGCTGCTGGTGTCGAGGGAGCATGTTCCGGCTGAGGTTCGGACTTCGTGTCCTGCATGCCCGGCTGAGGTTCCGGCGTGTGCTCAGGCGGTCGAGTGTCGCTTTGGCCTTCCGCTGCAGGTGATTGCGATTGTGAAGCTTGGCTCGACGGTGTAGACGGGTTCTGCGCGAGGGCTGACCCTACAGCGCAAATACACCACAAGAGTAGAAACCTTAGCAACATTCAGGATGTCAGCCCGTGAAACTGACTTCAGAAGATTCTAACCCTGCTACGGCTTGCCCGCAGCATAACTTTAGGAATGCAAGTCTTAGCCGGAAGTGGTTACCTCTTTTTCTCGGCTGGCTTCTACAGCTGCTTCTACCATTGGGATGCGCAAGCGAAAGGTCGTGCCCTGTCCTTCGATGCTTTCAAAATCGACTGATCCGTAATGCCACTGCATGATCTGATACGTCTGTGCGAGGCCGATGCCGCTCCCGCCTTTTTTGGTCGTGAAGTAAAGCTCGAAGATCTTGTCTTGCACATCTTTCGCGATCCCGCCTCCCTCATCTTTGATTTTGACCAAAGCATCGCGGTCTTCCTGGCTCACCGTGATTGTGAGCGTACCCCCGTTGGGCATCGCTTGTTCGCCGTTCAGCACTACATTGAGCAGCGCCTGCTTCATGAAATCGACATCAACCTTAACCTTCACTGGCTCGGGTGGGAGTTCTCGAACTACATGTACTGAGTGCTCTTCCGCGTCAGGCATTGCTAGGAGGACAACTTCGTCCACCACGCGCCGAAGATCAACCTCTTCAATATGGAGTTCCCGCTGACGCGTGAAGTCGACCAGGATTTGAACTACCCGGTCCAGTCGGTGGATTTCACTGCCAATGATGTCCATGTGACGCTTGGAGTCGGGATCAACTTGCTGCAACTTGTGCTGCAGCAGTTGCAGATGCAAAACGATTGCGTTGATCGGATTTTTCACCTCATGCGCCACGCCACGAGTGATCCGGCTGCTTGCGGACAGGCGACGGGAGGTCTCAATCTCGTCCTCGATACGTCGTACCGATTCCGCATCTCGAAGCGTGAGCAGCGCCCCAATCTGGTTCCCATCCTCCTGAATGAAATCCAGTGTGACCTGCACTAGCTTGCCCTCAACCGTTTCAATTTCTCGAGGCGGTACAGGCCATTTCCGCTCGAAGGAACGAAGCAGGAGAGACCCCAGCGGGGTAGCGTCCGAGAATATTTGTTCCACGGTCTTGCCCAGCATCTCCGCCCGAGGCTTTCCCACAAAGCGTTCCACCGAAGCACTGACTAAGACGACCCGAAAATCGCCGGTAAAGAGCATCAGGCCGTCTTGCAGGTTCGCCATGATCTGATCTACGTTGTCCTTCAGGGCAGAAAAGATTTCTTTCGTGTCGCGCATCTGCCGACCCAAGTGCGCGATCTTCAATGAGACAAGGCCATACTCGTCTCTGCCTGCATCCTCCTCTTCGATAATCTCTGGCTGGCCAGCGGACACGTTGTCCAATGTTCGGGAAATCCGTTCTAGGGGACCGAGCGCGAGATTCGATAAAGCGGCAGCTAGGATGATGGAAAGTACCAGCGCAACCCCGGAATAGACGACCGCATGGCGCAACCGCGGTGTGACTTCGTTCTTAAGGAATACTGTCGATACTGCCACTCGTACTTCGCCAAATGGCTTGCCGTCCAGTTGCAGCGGAGTGCTGACCTCGTAAACCGATGCCGGACTATAAACAATCTTGAGCTGTTGCCGAAATCCCGCGTCGCGTACCGAGGAAAAATCCTGACGCTCAGGTAAAGTTTTGCCGATCACATCAGGATCGGTGTGCAAAAGCACCTTGCCGCGAGAGTCAACAATCGCGGCGTCGAGAACCAGAGGCCAGTTCCCGACGACAGATTTCATCATGTTGTCGAGATCGACATCTTGCCCCAGATAATCCGCGACTGCTGCGCTTACTGCAGCCGGATTATTGGTGTCGACTCGCGTACTCTCCAGGTCGGGTTGCGCGTTGTAAGTGGCATACGCCAGCTGCTGGCTTAAAAGAGCTGCCGTTTCATATGCCGAGGTAATTCGCTGGCGCAGCAATTCTGAGATGTAGATGTACGAGAAGGTGGCCACCAGGACAAAGACCATCAAGGTGATGGCCAGCACGATTTGCGTCTTTCTGCGCATCGCTCAGCAGGACCACAAACGCGGTCGCGGATCGGAACCGGGCCTTCGCGAAAATCGCGAGCGGCGATTCCTTTCCGAAATGCTCATTCTTCCTTGGCAGCAGCGACGTCGGCCTGCGCGCTACCGTACTCCTTAAGCTTATTATGCAAGGTTTTCAGGCTGATTCCGAGAATTTCGGCGGCGCGGGTCTTGTTGTTGCTCGTTGCCTCGAGAGTTTTCAGGATCAAGAGCTTCTCAGCTTCCTCTACCGTCGTCCCCACCCCCAGACGGACGGCGTCCGGATCGCTAACCGCCTGCCGTACTACGTTTTGCCCGAAACCGGGCGGCAGATGCTTGGTTTCGATTACCGAGCCATCGCACACGATGATCGCTCGCTCCAGGCTGTTGCGCAGCTCTCGTACATTGCCCGGCCATGAGTAATTCTGGAAGGCGTGTAATACGGCGTCGCTGATCGTGGTCACCTTGCGCCCATGTTTTGTGTTCATGTCGGAAATCAGCGCTTGCACCAGGTCCGCAAGATCTTCCTTGTGCTCGCGCAACGGCGGCATGTGGATGTTAAACACGTTCAAGCGGTAGTAAAGATCGTTGCGCAGTTCTCCCCGGGCGACCGCCTCTTCCGGCACTTTATTCGTTGCGGCTAACACCCGAACGTCTACCGTTGTCTCCACCTTGCTTCCTAAGCGTCGCAGCTTGCGATCCTCCAGCACCCGGAGGAGCTTGGCCTGCGTAGCAACCGGCATCTCGCCGATTTCGTCCAGCAGCAGCGTGCCGCCCTCTGCCAGTTCAAAGCATCCCGTACGCCGTTCCAGTGCGCCGGTGAAAGCGCCTTTCTCATGGCCGAAAATCTCGCTTTCAATGAGAGTCTCCGGAATCGCGGCGCAGTTGATCGCAATGAAGGCTTTGTTTCGTCGCGGGCTGAGTTCATGGATGGTCCGCGCAACCAGTTCCTTGCCCGTGCCGCTCGCGCCCGTGATCAGCACCGAGGCCGTGCTCGGAGCCACCATCTCGATCAGGCGAAAGATCTCCTGCATTTTTTTGGAACTGCCGACCAGTGAGCCAAGCGATCCAGCATCACGCAGCTTCCTCCGTGTGACCTCGAGCTCGGCGCGGGTCTCGATCAGGGTGGAAAGATTCTGCAGGATGCTGCGCAACCGAATGGTATCGATCGGCTTTTGAATGAAGTCGTTAGCACCTTTCTTCATCGCTTCGACGGCGCTGTCAATTGTGCCCTGTGCAGTGACGACGACTACCGCCATACTTTGGGGCTGCGAGTCCAGCCGCTCAATCAGTTCCATGCCGCTCATTCGGGGCATCTTCAGATCGGTGACTACGATGCTCGGCGACCACGCTGATATCTTTTCCAGCGCTTCGAGACCATCCCGCGCGGTTTCAGTTCGGTAACCCCAGGCAGAAATCAGCTCTGCCAGTCCGGTTCGCTCGTTATCTTCGTCTTCCACAATCAAGACCTTCTCTGGGTTCATAGGTGGTTCAGCCATTATTTCGGGTCGAACGGTTTCCGGCAAGCTGCTGGCCGGCTTTGATGCGAGTCTTTGTTTCTACGTAGGACACCAATCCCGAGTTTATCAGCGACCCAAATCGCACTCGTGCCATCCCGTGCGGCGCCGAATCTTTCCTAAGTTTCACAAAACATAGTTGATAGGAGTGGGTCCACCCTTTAATATGTTTGCCGTCGGATCTTCTCTATGCCGATAAGTCGATAACGTGGCTAAACCGAGCCCCAGTCTTTTTCTCAGGAACAAAATTCACGTCGTTATACCTCTCGGAGGTTTGTATGTCACTGCGTCAGAACACAAGCAAAAGCCGAGTGGTTCTGGCTTGCCTCTTCCCCGTCCTTGCATTTTGTCTTCTAGCCCACGCTCAAGATGAAACTCCTCCCAAGGCCGATCTATTCTTGGGCTATCAATGGTTGGACCCCGGCGGAAACGTCCCATCCTTTGCTCCGGGCACAGGCAGCGGTCCGGTTCAGGCCTCCAAGTTGCAGAGTTTCGCTCAAGGCTTTGGTGCCGCAGTCGGCTATAACTTTCATCCCAACGTCGCGCTGGAAGGCGATTTGGGTGCAAGCTACCACAGTCCTGGGATGAGCATTTATACCGCGTCAGTTGGGCCGCGATTCACTTGGCGTTCTGAGGGCGTGAATTTGTTCGCGCATGCCCTGGTTGGTTTAAATCGTCTTGAATTGCCCAGCTTCGGTACCCACAACCAGGTTGGCGGAATTCTCGGCGGCGGCATTGACCTCGTTATAACGCACGCAGTTTCCTTGCGTCTACTCGAGGCCGACTACCAGGTAACCCAGGAGAATTTTTCTAAGCAAGTTTCGCCCGTGCAAGAAAACCTTCGCCACTCCACCATGAACGGTGTGCGCCTTCGCACCGGCTTAGTGTTTAACTTCGGTGGTGGTCCTACCACTCCGCCATCTGCCAGCTGTTCGGTACAGCCGCAGGAAGTAATGGTAGGCGAGCCGGTAACCGTTTCCGCAACCGGCAGCAACTTCAACCCCAAGCACACTCTTGGTTACAACTGGAGCAGCACCGGCGGCAAGGTCTCGGGGAAAGACAACGCTGCCACCATCGATACGACTGGCTTGGCCGGCGGCAGCTACACCGCCACCGCCCGTGTCTCCGATCCGAAAATGAAGAAGGGCGGCGAGGCGAGCTGCACTGCGAACTTTACAGTGAAGGAACCGCCGAAGAATCCGCCTACTATGAGTTGCACCGCGAATCCCACCTCTCTGCAGGCCGGTGGAAACGTTACCGTGACTTGCGATTGCAAGAGTCCCGATAACGTTCCCGTTAACGTGGCAGCCTGGACTGCGAGTGCAGGCACGGTCTCCGGCAGCGGCAACACGGGCACACTGAATACAACCGGAGCTCAAGCGGGTCCAATCACTGTGAGTGCAACTTGTACCGACTCACGTGGTCTAACCGCTTCATCGAACGCGCAGGTCAACGTGGAGACACCTCCTCCGCCGCCTCCACAATCCAGCAAACTCAGCGAATGCGCGTTCCCCAACAAAGTCAAGCCCTGGCGCGTCGACAACACATGCAAGGCCGTACTCGACGACGTGGCCCAGGCGCTCAAGAACCAGGCCGACGCTAAGGTAGTCATCGTGGGCTTCGCCGATCCAGATGAAGTCAAGAAGCGCAAGAATCTGGCGGCCGAGCGTGCGGTCGACGCCAAGGCGTACCTCTCGGGCGGAGAGGCGAAACAAGCCATCGATCCCAGCCGCCTTGAAGTGAGAACTGGCTCCGGTGGCGGTCAGAAGACCGAGTACTGGTTGGTGCCCGCTGGCGCCAGCTTTACCCAAGCCGATACTCAGCCTGTTGACGAAACCAAGGTGAAGCCGATTCCGGACCACCCGAAACCGGCCGCGAAGAAAAGAGCCAAACCGGCGCAATAAACGCGTCATAACCCGGAGGCCGGTCGGGACGAAAAAGTCCGTTCGACCGGCCTTCCATTTTGTCCTTACGTAACTTGCCGGGTCCCGGCCACGCTGTCACCCTGAAGAACACCCTTTCCCCAAGGGTCAAACCTTTTCTGTAGGGGCGCATCTGAACCTATGAAGAACCTGAACATGGCGAAGCTTACGCGTAAGTTACTGGTGCTATTGGCGATAGCGGTTGTCGTGCCGTCCGCATCCCACGCCGCCCAGTGGAGCTCGTTGGGGCCAGAGGGCGGGGACGTCCGCAGCCTGGCGTACGATCCAGCGAATCCCGATCACATTATCCTGGGGACCAGCACGGGTGTGCTCTTTGTGTCTAACGACGCAGGTCACAGTTGGACCCGCTTCGCTCATTTGGGTCCCAATGACGATTACGTTCTCGATCACGTCGTCTTCGATCCTCAAAATCCGAAAAAGCTTTACGTATCGGCATGGAGTTTCCAGAACCAGCAAGCGGGCGATGTTTTCCGCTCTCACGATGGTGGAAAGAACTGGGAGCCTGTGCCGGGTATGCACGGAAAGTCGGTGCGCGCACTCGCCATTTCAGCTTCTGATTCCAAAGTTCTCGTCGCAGGCACTCTCGAGGGTGTCTATCGCACCAAGGATGGTGGCAACAACTGGGACCGCATCTCTCCAGCCAATCACGCCGATATCAAGAACGTTGAATCCATTGCTGTCGATCCCAGCAACCCGGATGTGGTTTACGCGGGAACCTGGCATTTAGCTTGGAAGACGCCGGATGGTGGCGCTACCTGGCAGCATATCAACAAAGGCATGATCGACGATTCAGATGTCTTCTCCATCATCGTCGACAAATCAAATCCCTCGATCGTGTTTGCCAGTGCGTGTTCCGGTATCTACAAGAGTGAAAGCTCCGGTGAGTTGTTCAAGAAGATTCAGGGAATCCCGTTCTCGGCCCGCCGCACACGCGTGCTGAAGCAGGATCCGACCAATGCTTCAATCGTCTACGCCGGAACCACCGAGGGACTCTGGAAGTCGAGTGATCTGGGAAAAACCTGGAAGCACGTCACCAACTCCGACGTCGTTGTTAACGATGTCCTCGTGGATCCGCGAAACTCGCAGCACGTTCTGCTCGCCACTGATCGTATGGGAATCCTGTCCAGCGCGGATGGCACCCAAACCTTCAGCGCGTCGAATCAGGGTTTCTCGCACCGTTATATCGCCGCAATCGAAGCTGATCATAGCGATCCCAAAACCATCTACGTTGGCCTGATTAATGATCAGGAACTTGGCGGCGTCTTCATGTCGCGCGATGGCGGGGCTCACTGGCAGCAACGCAGCACCGGCCTTGGCGCTCGCGATGTTTTCACCCTGAAGCAGGCCAGCACTGGGACCCTCGTGGCCGGCACTAACCGCGGCATGTTTCTTCTCGATAAAAATGGCGCCACTTGGCGGCCTAGCAACACCGTTGTAAGCGAGACCAGCGCCACAAAAGTAATCAAGGTAAAAGGCAAAACCAAGAGAGTAGCAAGCCACAGCACCAAGCGATCGGAGCTCAACGCCCGCGTCAACGACGTGGAGATAGCTTCCAATCGCTGGTTAGCAGCAACCTCAGCCGGCCTTTACACCAGTTCCGATCAGGGCAAGCTCTGGACGGGTGGCCCGGTCATGGGCAAACAGGACTTCGTTGCTGTTCGGGCTGATCGCGAAATGATTGTTGCGGCCACACGTTCCACCGTCTTGGTCTCAACCGACGGCGGCACGGAGTGGAAGCAGGCGCCGCTTACCTCCTTTGTCAGCAGCGTCTATGGACTGGCCATTACGCCCGACGCCAACATCTTTGTTGCGTCCCGCGAAGGTATCTTCCACAGCGCTGATGCCGGGAAAACGTGGGAACACGTTGTGAATGGCGTTCCGGGCAAGGACATCGGCTCAGTCACTTATGATTCCGAGCGCAAGCGCTTGTTCGCGACCAGCATCGTTTCCAGTGTCATCTTTCAAAGCGATGACAACGGTCGTAGCTGGCAGCGCCATAGCGATGCGGGTTACACCCTTCGTAGCGTCAGCGCCGTGAAGGGACGCCTCCTCGCTGCAACGCCCTTCGACGGTGTCGTCGCCCAGCCTGAGAACGACTCCCGCAGCGCATCTGCGGAAGGCTCAGGCGGAGGAAAATAACTCACCTGACAAGCAGCTCCTAAACTAAAACCTATGCGCCTCCGGAGAACACCCCGGGGGCGCACGTCTTTCAGAGCACATATTCTGTCCCCTTCAGCTTCCTACAGGCTCGAATTCCTGTCGCTCATCAGCCCTCGACCACTGCATCCTCTGTTTTGTTGTCCTTGCCGCGTACCTTCATCACAGTCCTATGTGATCACTGCACTTAAGCAGTGCCATTTTGGTAGCTATGCTTGTCCCGAAAAGGGATTGCTATTCCCAGCAGTCTCCTCCCGATTCGGGAAGAGACGGCGTATGCGGGAAGCCGATCAGCTTCCCTGAGGAGAAGAGGTAAATCTTATGGCAACAGCAGAGGCCCCCATGGCCCCGATTACCCAGATTGAAGGAGCGAATCTGCTCAACCTGATCATTGTGGACGATGAGCGAGCGATTCGCGAAGCATGCCGTGAAATCGCCTCTTCCCTCGGCTTCAAGGTCTTTGTCGCCGAATCAGCCGAGCACGCCTACCGCGTCATGGAGAGTCATGGGGCCGATGTTGTGCTTTTGGATTTGAAGCTGCCCGGAGTTGGTGGCGTCGAGGCGCTGCACCAGATGAAGAGCCGTCGACCAGACGCCGTTGTCGTGGTGGTGACTGGACATGGCACCGTTGAATCCGCAGTGCAGGCCATGAAGAACGGAGCATACGATTACTTTACCAAGCCATTCAGCCTCGACGAATTGAAACTGCTCCTGGAGCGGGTTGCTGGCCACCTGAAGCTCAAGACTGAAAACCGCATGCTCCGCGAGTCGATCAAATCGAAACACGGGTTCGGGAACATCATTGGACGCGCCCCCGACATGGAGAAGCTTTATCGCATTATTGCCAAGGCAGCCCAGAGCACACATCCAGTTCTCATCCTCGGCGAGAGCGGGACGGGCAAGGAACTCGTGGCCCGTTCCATTCATTTCTCCGGACCGCACCGCGAGAAGCCTTTCATTCCCGTGGATTGCGGTTCGCTTGTTCCCACTTTGATCGAGAGCGAATTGTTTGGCTATGTCAAAGGAGCTTTTACAGGGGCGAACCATTCCAAGGAAGGGCTGCTGGCCATCGCAGAAGGCGGCACCGTCTTCCTGGATGAAGTCGGAGAGTTGCCGGTTGACTTACAGGCGAAACTCCTGCGCGCTATCCAGGAAAAGGAAATTCGTCCGGTGGGCAGCACGCGCCGCGTACCCATTAACGTGCGTATCCTGGCAGCCACCAACAAAGAACTCGAACAAGCCGTCGCTCAAGGTACGTTTCGCCGGGATTTATATTTTCGCCTGAATGTGCTGACTCTTCGGATCCCTCCACTCCGCGAACGTCGTCAGGACATTCCTCTGCTCGCTCAGCACTTCCTCGATCGCGTCAATCGAGACGGTCAACCGAAAAGAGAGCTCAATGATGAAGCCCTCAAGGCAATGCTCGCCTATGACTGGCCGGGGAATGTTCGTGAACTGGAAAATTGCCTCGAGCGGGCCTGCGCCCTCGCCACTTCGTCGGTCCTCTCTATCGTCGATCTTCCCAGCTCACTGACTGCTGTCCGAGGCTCGCTCACTGCCGACGGCAACGGCGAACCGAAAATCATTCCCATCGCTGAATTGGAGAAGCGGACCATCCTCAGTACGATCGAGCAACTCAATGGAGACAAGCTGATGGCAGCTCGCCTCTTGGGGATCGGTAAGACTACGCTCTACCGCAAGCTGAAGGAATACGCGATCCAGGATTAAAACCAAAGTGGGATCGATTTCTCCCAAAATAGGCCAGACACGAACCCGATTGTCGGCTAAACACCGTATTTTGATCACGCCGTCAGTGGAGATGAAGTTGCATAATCAACGGCATGATCCTCCTTGTCATTGCCTCTGACCGCGCACAGGAATGTGCGACTGCACTACAGCTTGCAACGGACCAGTCCGTCCATATCGCAAGAACTTTGTACGATTGCCTTGGTCTCTTGCGCGCAAACGAATACGTCGCAGTAGTCATCGACGAGTGCCTGCTCGACAGCGATCCCGAACAGGGTGAACTGATCATTCAACACCTCGGCACGGCAATTCCCGTCTATGTGAATTGTGCGCTTTGCGGGATTGGACGTCTGGTCCGCGATGTTTGTGCAGCTATGAGGCGCCGTGACATTGAAGTGCGCAATGCCTGGGACGCCGCCGAAGCACGGTTGCGCAGCGAATTGCGCGAACCTCTCACCGCTGTCTTGCTGAACTGTGATCTGCTACTCGAAATGGCTGGCCTGTCGGCGGTTGCTCGCGAGAAGATTACCATCATCGAAGAGATGGCACGTGCTGTGTCAGGTCGCTTGGAGGTAACTGTAGAAACAGCAAGTAAAGCCTGAGGGCCCGCCCTTCCAAACCATTTGGGCCCACCCCGATTCCTGCTGCAAAAACTTGCGCTCACGTAGGTTTCTGGTAGTTCTTCAATAAACGTTCCATTCACAATACAATGCTTAGGTTTGGGTGGCACGGATGCCCGATCGGGGAAGCTGCGTTTGCACATTCTAGTTACTTCAGACACCATCACCGGCGTGTGGGCCTACACCAGGGAACTCGTCACCGGCCTCGTCTCGAGTGGCGCAACGGTTACGCTCGTCAGCTTCGGTGAAATCCCCCTCCCTCATCAAGTTTCGTGGATGGACAATCTCCATGGTCTTGATTACCGTCCCACCGCCTTCCGGCTTGAGTGGATGCAGGAGG
>Ga0207657_10002570_pt1 | contig 19633 bp, 22 predicted proteins | sample KBSC33metaG_FD_184316 | JGI IMG/M metagenome (GOLD analysis project Ga0207657, IMG submission 184316) | Corn rhizosphere microbial communities from Kellogg Biological Station, Michigan, USA - KBS C3-3 metaG (SPAdes) (version 2) | ecosystem: Host-associated > Plants > Roots > Rhizosphere > Soil ... | reverse complement strand
AGGTTGAGCGGCTAAGCCGCGCCAGCACCATGGACACTCGTTTTTCCCACATCGAAAACTGGATCTTCGACCTCGACAACTGCCTGTACCCGGCGTCCACGGGCTTATTCGAGCTCATCGACCAGCGCATGGGCGCCTACATTCAACGCCTGCTCTCCTGCGACCCGATGGAGGCGAGGCGCGTTCAAAAATATCACTTTCACACCCACGGCACCACGCTAGCCGGATTGATGAAAGATCATTCCGTCGACCCGCATGATTTCCTCGAAAACGTGCACGCGATTCCGCTCGACAGGATCCGGCGTGACGACCGGCTCGCGGCTTCGTTGCGGCGGCTGTCAGGCCGCAAATTCGTCTTCACCAACGGCGACGCGTCTTATGCCCGGCGTGTGCTCGACGCGATCGGCATCGGCGACAGCTTCGACGATCTGCACGACATCCACGCCAGCAGCTATCGGCCCAAGCCCGACCCGCACGGATATGCGTTGCTCTGCCGGCGCTTCGGAATCAATCCGCACGCGGCCCTGCTTGCCGATGACATCGCCGCCAACCTGGAGCCCGCCAAGGCGCTTGGAATGACGACCATATGGGTCGACAATGGCTCCGAGCGCGGTACTCACGGCGCCGGCGATTTCATCGACGATCGGATCGAAAACGTCAGCGACTGGCTTGAGCAGGTCCTGGGGGAACAGGAATGACTTCTGAATTCGAGCAGGCGATTGACGCGGCGTGGGAGCAACGCGATTCGATTGGCCCGCAAACCCGCGGAGAGGTGCGAACTGCGGTCGATGCGGCGGTCGCGATGCTCGACCGCGGCGAGGCCAGAATCGCCGAGAAGACGGAGAGCGGCTGGGTCGTTCGCCAGTGGCTGAAGAAAGCCGTGCTGCTGTCGTTCCGGCTCAACCCCATGGAAGCGATCGGCGGTGGACCCGGTGGCGCGCACTGGTGGGACAAGGTGCCCTCGAAATTCGCGGGTTGGGGCGAAAAGGAGTTCCAGGCAGCGGGCTTCCGCGCCGTTCCGGGCTGCATCGTGCGTCGCGGCGCCTTTGTCGCGCCGGGCGCAGTTCTGATGCCGAGCTTCGTCAATATCGGCGCCCATGTTGGCGAAGGGACAATGGTCGACACCTGGGCAACGGTCGGGAGTTGCGCCCAGATCGGCCGCAATGTCCATATCTCGGGCGGCGCCGGCATCGGCGGAGTCCTCGAACCGCTGCAGGCAGGGCCTGTCATCATCGAGGATGATTGTTTCATCGGCGCCAGGTCGGAGGTCGCCGAGGGCGTGGTCGTCGAGCAGGGCTCGGTGCTTTCGATGGGCGTTTTCCTCGGCGCCTCGACCAAGATTGTCGAGCGAGCGACCGGCGAATTCTTTTACGGGCGCGTTCCCCCTTATTCGGTTGTCGTCCCGGGTGCGCTGCCGTCGGAGCATGGCGGGCCCGCACTTGCCTGCGCCGTCATCGTCAAACGCGTGGACGAGCGGACGCGCTCCAAGACCAGCATCAACGAACTCCTCCGCGACTAATAAGCTCAGCTTATCGCGTTCTCCGGCGCATTTGTTGGCGGGCACAACCCTGTGACCGCTAGGGCCGCACAGCCATGAAGCCCATCGATCCGCATTCGTTTGACCGCAATCTGTCGGAAGCCGCGCCGCCCGCCGGCGACCATGACGCGCCCATGATCCGAACCCAAATGAATCGCAGCGACTGGCTGATCATGCTTGCGCTCGCCTTGATCTGGGGGAGCGCCTTCTTCTTTATCAGCGTCGCCGTCCACGCGATCCCGCCGCTGACTTACGTCTGGCTCAGGCTGACCATCGCCGCGACGGGTTTGTGGCTGTTCCTGTGGTGGAGGCGCGATCGCATCTCGCTCCCCCGCGGCGTTTGGGGATCGATCTTCCTGCTGGCCCTGCTCAACAATGCGCTTCCCTTCGCCCTGTTCGGCTGGGGCCAGACGCACATTGCCAGCGGGCTCGCTTCGATCCTCAATGCGACAACTCCGATCTGGGGAGTCGTCGTCGCCCATTTCCTCACCCATGACGAGCGCATGACCCCGGCCAAGGTTAGCGGAGTCCTGCTCGGTTTTGGCGGCGTGGCGATGATGATCGGTCCGGCGCTGCTTTCGAACATCGGCAGCGACGGCCTGGCGCAGCTGGCCTGTGTCGCAGCATCGCTGAGCTATGCGCTGGCGGCGGTCTGGGCTCGCCGGTTCAAAAGGATGGGTTTGCCGCCAATGACCGTAACCACGGGCCAGCTGACGGCAGGCGCGCTGATGATGCTTCCGGTCGCACTCATCGCCGATCGGCCGTGGACGGAGGACTTCCCGGGTCTTGGCCCGCTCGCCGCAATCTCGGCGCTCGCGCTTCTGTGCACGGCGTTCGCGTACGTGCTCTACTTCCGCCTGATCGACCGGGCCGGGGCGACCAATGCCTTGCTTGTCACGCTTCTCGTACCGCCAACCGCCATCCTTCTCGGCGCGCTGTTCCTCGGAGAGGCGCTCGCGCCCCAGGATTTCCTCGGCCTTATCCTGATTGGGTTCGGGCTGGCGGCGATCGACGGCCGGCTGATCAGCGTGCTCCGGCCTTCCCGGCTTCGGCGAGCAGCTTAGTGGCCTCGGCGCTCGTCCAGTCGAGGTCGCCGGTGTAGCGCCAGACCTCCTTGCCCGACGAATCGTAATAGACGGTCGTGGGCATCACCTGGACGTGCAGCGCACCCGACAGTGCCATCTGCGGGTCGCGCCAGATTTCGAGGTCCTTGATTCCGTGGCTTTTGAGGAACGCATCGACCGACGGCCGTTCGCCGATGTCTTCCGAAACGGCGACGATCTTCGGGGCGCCCGGCTGGCGGCTCAGCGCGTCGAGCGTCGGCAGTTCCTTTACGCATGGGCCGCACCAGCTTGCCCACAGATTGACCAGCAGCGGCTTACCCGCGGCCTCGCTCAGGTTCGCCTTGTCGTCGCTGGCATTGAACAGCTGCGCGTCCGGCATCGCCTCGCCGGCGTGAGCGCGGCTGACGCCCTTCTCGCCGCCTTCGGGCGCTTCGATCTGCTGCTGCTGCTGTTCAGCGGCCTTGCGTTGGCATCCGCCCAGGGCGAGGGCACTCAACGAAGCGAGGATCAGGACTGTCCGGTTGCGCATGCCCATGCGGATAGTCAGCGCCCGGCCCGCGCACAACCCGCTGGAACAAGACCGCTGGAGCCGCTAGGCCGCAGTTCGTGAGACGTTCGCGCTTCCTTCGCCTCGCTGCAGCCGCGGCTCTGCTTTCGCTGGCCGCCTGCGGAAAGATGGGGGATTTGAAGCCCGCGGAGGGCCACCCGCTACCTGTAAAACCGCTGATGACCGCGTCCACGCCGACGCCGAAAGATCTTCTCACCCCTCCGGCTTATGCCGCTCCGAACCGCGTCGACGAACTGATGAAGAAGTCGATGCCGCGCCAGGCCGATCCATTCGACCTGCCGCCGCCGAGCGGCCAAGCGCCATCTCTGCCGGCCGAGGATAATTCAACGACCAACCAGGCGGGGCCTGTAACACCGCAATGACCAAACGAGTCCGAAAAGCGATCTTCCCGGTAGCAGGGCTGGGTACGCGGCTTCTCCCGGCGACCAAGACGATCCCCAAGGAGATGATCACAGTCGTCGACCGGCCGCTCATCCAATATGCGGTCGACGAGGCCCGGGAGGCCGGAATCGAGGAGCTGATCTTCGTGACCGGGCGCGGCAAATCCGCGCTGGTCGACTATTTCGACCAGGCGTTCGAGCTCGAGGCGACGCTTCGCGAGAAGGGCAAGAGCCTTGACGTGCTGGAACCTTCACGCGCCCGTTTCGGCGAGCTGGTGACCGTTCGCCAGCAGCGGCCGCTTGGGCTCGGCCATGCCGTCTGGTGCGCTCGGCACGTCGTCGGCGACGAGCCTTTTGCGGTGCTTCTTCCGGACGAGCTAATGATGGGCAGGCCGAACTGTCTCGCGCAGCTGGTCGAGGCTTACGAGCGTGTCGGGGGCAATGTCGTTGCGGCGCTGGAAGTGCCCGACAGCGAGACCCACAAATATGGGGTGATCGAGCCGGGAAGCAGCGACGGGCGACTGACGGAAATCCGTGGGATGGTCGAGAAGCCGACGCCCGGAACCGCTCCGTCGAGCCTGATGCTTCCGGGCCGCTATATCCTGCAGCCGGAAGTGATGCGCGCGCTCGATGCGCAGGAAACCGGCGCGGGGGGCGAGATCCAGCTGACCGACGCGATGGCCAAGCTGATCGGCAAGCAGCCGTTCCATGCGTCGCTGTTCGACGGACAGCGATACGATTGCGGAAGCGCGGCCGGATTCGTCATCGCCAATCTCGCCGTCGCCTTGCAGCGCGACGACGTCGCTCCGGCGGTGCGGGACTTCCTCAGCCGGACTTAGGCGGCGCGGCTGTCGACGATTGCGGCCAGCCTGCGGCGCTCCGCCTCGGCTGCCGAAAGCTGCAGCTGGGTTTCGCGAAGCTCGATGACCCTGCTGACGATCTTGGCGTCGAGCGCGGCCTTGTCGTCGGCGAGCCGCTTCACGGACTCGGCGCGCTTCAGCTGCCGCGCGATGCAGGCCGCCAGAACCTCGAAATGGCAGGGCTTGCGGATCACTCCGTCGGCGCCCGCTTCGAAGGCCCGGATTGCGGCCGTGGGGTCGGAGCGGCCAACCACGATCAGGACGGGCACGTTCGCGTGGACGGGATCGTCCCGGATCATCCGCGCAAGCTCGATACCATTGGTGCCAGGCAGGCCCACTTCGCAGAGGATGAGATCCGCCGGAATTCGATAGATTTCGGCAAGCCCCGCCTGGGCGCTTTCCGCGGTCGCGACGCGATAGCCGAACTGGGCCAACCGGCGCGCCATCACGCCGAGATAATTGCGGTTCGGCTCGATCACGAGCACGCGCGGCTGCTCGCCGGCACCCTTCATCGACAAGGTCTTCATCGTCCGAAGAGCTAAACGAGAATGGTTAACGCCGCGCTAAGTCCCGGCTCAGCAGGCCAATTACGGCAGCAGTTCGACGTCCCAATAGAGATAATCGCGCCAGGTCTCGTGCAGGTGGTTGGGCGGGAAGCTCCGGCCGTGGTCCTGCAATTGCCAGCTGGTGGGCCGGATCGCATCCCGTTCGATATGCAGCCCCGCCTGCTTCGGCGTTCGCCCGCCCTTCTTGAGGTTGCAGGGCGCGCAAGCGGTGGCAACATTCTCCCATGTCGTCCGCCCGCCCTGCGACCGCGGGACGATATGGTCGAAGGTTAGCTCCCTGTTCGACCCGCAATAGACACAGCGAAATTTGTCGCGGAGAAACAGGTTGAACCGGGTGAACGCCGGATATTCGTTCGGCCGGACATATTCGCGAAGGGCGATGACCGACGGCAGCTTCAGCGCCATCGTCGGGCTGTGCACCTCACGGTCGTAATGGGCGACGACGTCGACCCGCTCGAGGAACATCGCCTTCACCGCGGTTTGCCACGACCACAGGCTCAGCGGGAAATAAGACAAAGGCGTGTAGTCCGCGTTCAGCACCAGGGCGGGACAGCTTTCCGGGTGGCGGATCGTCTCCGGGTGATACATGACGCGGGCAATGACCTCCTGTCTGCCCGCACGAGACTTCTCCGGCCCTGTCGCACTCAAGGAGGAGAAGGCGTCGGGCCCATCTTCCCTTGTGCCCAGCCGGATGCCATCCCGGCGTGACATGCGCATGACAGCATTTTCCGGGACTCGCGGTCAAGTGCAGGTGAGATGCTGACCAGCCGCTTCGCTCCGTCTCCGACCGGCCAGTTGCACCTGGGCCATGCCTATAGCGCGGCATTGGCGCATGAGGTGGCGCGCAAAGACGGAGGCAAATTCCTTCTCCGGATCGAGGATCTCGACCAAACCCGCTGCCGGCCGGAGTTCGTGACCGGCCTCAAAGCGGATCTGCGCTGGCTCGGCCTGCGATGGGACGGCGAACCGCTGGTCCAATCCGACATGCGCGCTATCTATGGAGATGCTCTCGAAAAGCTGAGGGACGAGCATTGCCTCTATCCCTGCTTCTGCACGCGATCCGACATCGCCGCCGCACTCAGCGCGCCGCATGGACCAGCGGCAACGCATTACCCCGGAACGTGTCGCGAATTGCCCGAAGACCCGGATCGCCGAGCGGCGATGCCTCACAGCTGGCGCCTTAACGCGGCCAAGGCGATCGAAAGGGTGGGATTGCCGACCTGGACCGAATTCGAGGGAGAAAAATTCGCCGCTGCCATCACCGACATCGATGATGAAATCCTCGCCCGGAAGGACACGGCCGCGAGCTATCATCTCGCTTGCGTCGTCGACGATGCGCGGAGCGGCGTGTCTCTCGTCGTCCGGGCCATGGACTTGCGACCGTCAACGCCGGTGCAGCGGCTGCTGCAAATGCTGCTCGGGCTTCGCGAGCCGGCGTATCTTCATCACGGGCTCGTGGTGCACCAGGACGGCCGCCGGCTCGCCAAGCGCGATAAAGCGCCCACACTCGCCATGCTCCGCGAGAGCGGGGTCGACGGACCGTCGCTCGCCGGCCAGCTTCTCGATGGGCGGCTCCCGGCTGGCTTTCGGCTGGCGGAAGCCTAAATAGCGTCCATGACGATTGTCCTGACTTTGCTCCTCGTCGCGGCGATGGCCGCGACTGCCTACGTTCTTATTCGCGGTGTCGTGACCATGGCCCAGGGCGGCGCCGGATCGAGCGAACAGCAGCAGCAATGGATGCGCCGGCGCGTGATGTTCCAGGCGATCGCCATCATCATCGTGGTGCTGATCCTGCTCGTCGCCGGAACCGCAAACCGCTAGGCGATGGTCAAGCTCAACAAGATCTACACGCGCACCGGCGACACAGGCAGCGCCGGGCTGGTCGACGGGTCGCGGGTGAGCAAGGCCAGCGCGCGAATGGCGGCGATCGGCGATGTCGACGAGGCGAATGCGTCGGTCGGGATGGCGATCATTCTCCTCGATGATGAGAGCCTCGGGAGGCAGCTTCGGCGGATCCAGAACGATCTGTTCGATCTCGGCGCCGACATCGCGACGCCCGGCGAAGTCGAAGGCGCGCTTCGGATCACCGCCGGCCAGGTCGAGCGGCTCGAGCATGAAATCGATGCGATGAACGCCGATCTCGAGCCGTTGAGGAGCTTCATCCTTCCGGGCGGCTCGCCCGGTGTGGCAGCGCTGCACCTCGCCCGCACCGTCGTTCGCCGTGCCGAGCGTTCGGCCGTCGCGCTTTCACAAGCCGAGCAGGTCAATCCCGCCGCGCTCGCCTATCTCAATCGCTTGTCGGACCTTCTGTTCGTCGCCGCGCGTTTTGTCGCCGCGAAGGACGGGGGAGACATATTGTGGCAACCCGGCGCGACAAGATAGCGAACAGCGGTCTGTCGCTCGCGGACCGCTATGTCGCGACGCGGGCCCTGACGGTCGACCTGGCGGCGCCCCTCTCCGACGCCGACGCCACGATCCAGCCGTTCCCCGACGCCTCTCCCGCCAAGTGGCATCTGGCGCACACGAGCTGGTTTTTCGAAACGTTCGTCCTTCGCGACCATTTTCCCGGATATCGACTGTTCGACGATCGCTTTCCGTATCTTTTCAACAGCTATTACGAGGGAGAGGGATCGCGTCATCCGCGGCCCAGGCGCGGCATGTTGAGCAGGCCAACGCTCGATCGGGTCCGCGATTACCGGGCCCATGTCGACGACGCCTTGCTTCACGCGATCGCCGATTTACCACCCGCCGCGCTCGAGCTGGTCGAGCTCGGGATCAATCATGAGCAGCAGCACCAGGAGCTGTTGCTGACCGACATTTTGGCGACCTTTGCCGAAAATCCGCTCGAGCCGGCCTATGGCGACGCGATCGAAATTCCGGTCGACGCGACGTCTGTCCAATTCCTGGAGTGCCATACGGGGATCGTCGAGATCGGCGCTTCGGCGAGCGGCTTTGCCTTCGACATCGAACGGCCTCGTCACCGAGTGCTGCTCGCACCGCACGAGATCGCGTCCCGGCCGGTCACCAACGCCGAATGGAGCGAGTTCGTGGCCGATCGCGCCTATCAGACCCCGACGCTTTGGTTGTCGGAAGGATGGGAATGGATTCGGTCCAATCAGATCGAGCAGCCGCTCTACTGGCGCGGGGACGGATCGCATTTCACGCTCGCCGGCCGGATTCGCCGCGATCCTGAGGCCCCGGTCGCCCACATCAGCTATTTCGAAGCGGATGCCTACGCTCGCTGGGCCGGAGCGCGACTGCCCAGGGAAGAGGAATGGGAAAGCGCCGCCGCCGCCGACGACCCGGCATCGGGTCAGCAGCTCGAACGTGCAACCGCGGCCGTCCCGCAACCCAAAACGGGCTTTTTCGGAAGCGTATGGGAGTGGACCCAGAGCGCTTTCGCTTCCTATTCCGGCTTCCGGCAGGCGGAAGGCACGGTCGGCGAATACAATGGCAAGTTCATGTCGGGTCAGCTCGTGCTCAAAGGCGCGAGCTGCGCGACTCCGAAGGGGCATTCACGGGCGAGCTATCGCAATTTCTTCCCGCCGCACGCGCGCTGGCAATTCACAGGGTTGAGGCTTGCCCGGGATTCCTGACCCGCAGTTCCGGGAAGACGTGCTTGCCGGCCTCGCGGCGCCAATCCCCGCGATTCCGGCGCGTTGGCTCTACGACCGGCGCGGCTCGGAGCTGTTCGACGAAATCACTCATCTGCCCAGCTATTATCCGACGAGAACGGAGACGGGCCTGCTCGGCCAGATCCTCCCCGAGCTTGCGCCACGCATTCCGAAGGGCATGGCGGTGGTCGAGTTCGGCGCCGGCTCGGCGACCAAGACTCCGCGTCTCCTCGGAGCGATCGCGCCTGCGGCCTACGTCCCTGTCGATATCTCCGGCGACTATCTCGACTGGAGCGTTGAGGAACTCAGGAAGCGCTTCCGCGAGCTGCCAATCCATCCCGTCGCAGCCGATTTCGCGCGGCCGTTCGAGCTTCCGCAGGAGACTGCGAACCTGCCGAAGCTCGGATTCTTTCCGGGCTCGACCATCGGCAATTTCGTTCCGCGGAGCGCGACCGACCTGCTCCGCAATTTCCGTTCGTTGCTGGGCACCGGCGCGCTGCTACTGATCGGGATGGACCGCGTGAAGCCGATCGATCGCCTGATCGCCGCCTATGACGAGAAGGAAGGGATTACCGCCCAATTCAACCTCAACCTCCTCGAACGAATCAACCGCGAGCTCGACGGCAACATCCCGATCGACGCCTTCCGCCACGAGGCGCGATGGAACGACATCCTGTCGCGGATCGAAATGCATCTCGTCGCCACGCGCGACGTCGAATTCAGCGTATCGGGCGAGTCCTTCACCTTCCGAACGGGTGAGAGCATCCACACCGAGAACAGCCACAAATATGGCCGGCGAGGCGCGCGCCTGCTGCTGCTTGCGGGCGGATGGACTCCAATCGCGGAATGGGAGGATGCGGGCGAGGACTTTTCGATCGTCCTGGCGGAGGCGCAGCCCAACCGTTTCGCGCCGTGATTGCGGCAGTGGAACGGGGCGGCTAAGCGAACCCGATGGGTATTTTCATCGCGCTGATCGACATCGTCCAGTTCCTGCTCTGGATCCTCAGCATCATCATCATCGTCCAGGCGATCATGAGCTGGCTCGTCGGATTCAATGTCGTCAACTCCAGGAACGGCTTCGTCGCCATGATCTGGAACGCGCTCGACCGGATCACCACTCCACTCTATCGCCCCGTTCGCCGGCTAATGCCGGACTTCGGCGGGATCGATTTTTCGCCGTTGGTGGTGCTGCTGATCATCTGGATCATCCAGCGGCTGCTCGGCGGCGTCGAGCTCGATCTCCAGCGTAGCCTCTATCTGGGCGTATGACGGCGAAGCGGATTGACGGCAAAGCGGCTGCGCTGGCGGTGCGCGAGCGCGTCGCCTCCGTTGCTGCCGACTTCAAGAGCCGTACCGGCCGCGCGCCCGGCCTGGCCACCGTCCTCGTCGGCGAAGACCAGGCGAGCGCCGTCTATGTGCGCTCGAAAGGGAAGGCGACGGCCGAAGCAGGGATGGAAAGCTTCGCTCATCACCTGCCCGCGGACACGAGCGAGGAAGCGCTGCTCGATCTTGTCATTCTATTGAATAACGACGACCGGGTCGACGGAATCCTCGTCCAGCTTCCGCTTCCGGCGCACATCGATTCCACCCGGGTGATCGCGACAATCGATCCGGACAAGGACGTTGACGGTTTCCACCCGATCAATGCGGGCCGCCTCGCAACGGGCCTCGAAGCCCTGGTGCCCTGCACCCCGCTCGGCTGCCTTCACCTGCTCAAGCAGGAGCTTGGCTCGCTCAGCGGCAAGAACGCGGTGGTCATCGGGCGGTCGAACATCGTCGGCAAGCCGATGGCAATGTTGCTCGTTGGCGAAAGCGCGACCGTGACCGTTGCTCACTCGAAGACCCGCGACCTGCCGGACGTCGTCCGCAGCGCCGATATCGTCGTTGCCGCCGTCGGCCGCCCGGAGATGGTCCGCGGCGACTGGATCAAGCCGGGGGCGGTCGTCATCGACGTCGGGATCAATCGCGTCCCCGCTGCCGAGGAGGGAAAGACGCGGCTCGTTGGCGACGTAGCTTTCGACGAAGCCGCACAAGTCGCTTCCGCGATCACCCCCGTTCCGGGTGGGGTCGGGCCAATGACCATCGCCATGCTGCTCCGCAATACCGTGGTCGCTGCCCACCGCCGTACCGAGCTCGCGGATCCCCAGGGTCTTTAGATGCTGGCGCTTCTCGCCGCTGCTTCGATCGTCACCGCAGTCGATGCCGAGCGTGCGTTCGTTCGCGACGCGCGCACCGAGGGGCAGTGGACCGCCTTCCGGAAATGGGCGGACGATTCGGCGGTCATGTTCACGCCGCAGGTGGTTTGGGCGCAGGACTTCCTGAAGGGCCGCGCCGATCCGCCGAGGTCGATCGACTGGGCGCCCGCGGACAGCTGGGTGTCCTGCGACGGGAGGACCGCGATCAACCGCGGTCCCTGGACCGGCGCTTCGGGCCAGACGCATGGCTATTTCACCACGGTGTGGATGGAGACGCGCTCCAACTGGCGGTGGATCTATGACGGCGGGGCCGACCTGCCGCTCCCGATCGCCCTGCCGAAAAATCCCAGGATCGTGCGCGCCAGCTGCACGAATCTTGCGCGTGTTCCGGCCGCCTATCGCGGGGCGGTGGTTTCGACCGCGCACCTCGCGGGCAAGGCGCCCGCCGACGCTGGCCAGGGACGTTCCGCCGACGGGACGCTGATCTTCGAATGGAAGGTCGCCCCGGACGGAGCGCGGCACTTCCTCGCGAGGCTCTGGACCGGCCGCAATTACCGGATCGTCCTCGACCAGAACGTCGCAGCACCGCAACGGCGATGAGGACGCGATGATCGAACTTTTCGGATCGGCGCTGGTCACTTTCCTGGTGATCATCGATCCGCCCGGGTGCGTGCCGATTTTCGCCGGCCTTACGCGTGGCAGTCCGCCCGCGCACCGGCGCGCCATGGCGCTCCGCTCCGCAGCCATCGCCTGGTTCATCCTGATGCTGTTCGCCTTGTTCGGGAAGCCGTTGCTCCACGCGCTGGGGATCAGCCTTGCCGCCTTCCGGATCGCGGGTGGGATCATGCTCTTCTTCATCGCCCTGGAAATGGTGTTCGAAAAGCGCACACAACGCCGCGAAGAGCGTGCCCAGTCGATCGAGGGGACACCGCAAGCCGAAGACATTTCGGTGTTCCCGATGGCGATCCCGATGATCGCTGGCCCGGGGTCGATCGCGAGCGCCATGCTGCTGGTGTCGCGTGCCGAAAATTATGCGGAAATCGGCACCGTGCTCGCTGCCATGACCTTGGTCATCCTCATCACCGGAGCAGCGTTGTTCGCGGCCGGCTGGATCATGAAGTTGATGGGCGAGCGGATTGAAGCGATGATCAGCCGGCTGCTCGGGGTGATCCTGGCGGCACTCGCGGCTCAGTTCGTGGTCGACGGATTACGGCAGAGCTTCCCGGCGCTCAGCGGCTGATCCGCCACATCCTGAACGGCGAGCCCGCCGGGAGCCCGACCGGCGTGAGCCAATTCGGCACCTGCCCTCTTTCGAGCTGCCCGTAGAAGCCGTTCGGCGCTTCGGACATGAAGATGGTCGTGGTCGAGGAATCCGGACAGGTCAGAAGATAGTCCGAATGGTATTTCGCGAAAATCTGCCGGGCCTGGTCGGCACTTCCCCGGAAGGCCTTCATCGCGTCGGCAATCTGCTCCCCGTTCCGGTGGTACGGCCCCATGATTGAATCGTGGTGGGTCAGCGTGATCAGGCGAGGAGCGAGATCGACGAAGGTGAAAACCACGCCCTTCGGCTCCAGCGCGATCGGCCGGTAGGAACCGATGAAGTTGCACATGCGGTTCGCACGCTCGACCTGGACTTCGCGCGGCGAAAGCTTGCGGCCCGGAGCGAACCCCATCGCCATCGGCACCACGACTCCGAAGCCGACCAGAGCCACGGCGACGACGCCGAGCGTCCGGACCACCGCGTTCCGCGCCCGATCGAATACGGGCACGAGCACCCAGATGATGGCAACTGCTCCGACGACCGCCATAAGCTGCGCCGCTGGCCCGGTCCGGGTCTGCCAGAAGAGCAGCAGCATGGCGATGATTCCCGAAACCGCCGAGCCCAACGTCCGCCGGAACAGATCGGCGTCGACGCGATTGCGCCAGGCAAGCAGCGCCCACCCGATGGTCCCCGTCACCGGGAGAGCCAGGATCAGGGTCGCGATTTGCCAACCATGCATGTAGACGGGCCGCGCCTCGCGAACATGGCTCAGCCAGAGATATTGCACCTCCGGCGATACGCCCTCCAGCCGCGTCAGGCACTGCGGCCACATCAGGGCGTGGAATGCAGCGATGACGATGCCGGCGCCCGCCACGAGCACAAGGCGGCTCTTCCAGTCTTTGGGAGTCAGGAACGCAAGGGCAAGAAGCAGGGCGCAGGCAACGAGCATCGACGACAGCCACGCCGGCGAGAGCGCATCGCAGACGGCGTAGCGGTTCGCATAGGAGGCGAAGACCAGGAACGAAAAGGTGATTCCGCCGCCCAGGCTCGCCGCATAGGCTGCGGCGCGGCCCTTTTCGCGCCCGTCGGCGACCCAGAACAGGGCGACGGCGGTGCCGGCGACGGCGAGATAAATGATCATCTCGAGCCCGATCGCGAGCGACAAGGCCGTCGAGATTCCGAGTGTCACGCCGCCGCGGACGCGCTTCGGATCGGAAAGCCCGGCAATGCTGACCGCAAGCAGCGCAAGCTGCCAGCCGTGGTGGTCGATCCGTTCCGGCATGAACATCGAATTGGTGAGGCCGGCGACGATCATCGCCAGGATCGGGAGGAAGAAGGAGCGGTTGTCGATCAACCTCCGCGCGGTCAGTGCGATTCCGAACAGCAGGATCACGTACGGCAGCAACGGGGCGATCCCGGCCGCGATGAGCTGCGCCTTGGGGCCGCCGACGAACGGCTGCAGCATCAGGATCAAGCCCGCGATCGGCAGGTCGACGAAGCGGCTCCAGTGGATGTTTGCGCCGAAGGGCGGATTGAGCCGGTATTGCCTGAGGTCGAACCAGTCCTGGCCGTGCAGGAGCGCCCGCACCTGCATCATCCGCATGTTGTCGTCGGTGTCGCCCAGATTGAAGGCGTTGATGTTCCACCAGCTGGTGTAGATGAACCAGGCGCAGAAGGTCAGCCAGGCAGCGATCGTGATCGCTTTCCAGTGGCGTTCGAGGAGCGCGAGGACGCGATCCAACTGCAAGTCGTCCTTGCGCTTCAGCATGTTTCGCGCTGTACCCGCTCCGAATCAAAGAACAAGCGGCCGGTCTCGGTCGCAGCGGAAAGCCATTGATCCAGAATCTCGCACCCCAGCGCCGCGCGATGCTCGGTCAGCTCGTCCGCTTCATCATCACCGGCGCGTTCGTGACGGCGCTCGGCATCGGCGTCTATGCGTTTGTGGCGCTGGTCCTGAAATGGCATCCGCAGCTTGGCAATTTCCTCGCTTATGTCGTTGCAATGGCCGCCGGCTACGTGATGCACAGCACATGGAGCTTCCGCGGCCACGGTGGCGAGCGCACCGGCTCGACGAAAGTCCGTTTCGTGATCGTGTCGCTGATCAGCTACGCGCTCAACAGCTTCTGGGTCTGGCTGCTCTACACGCGCCTTGGCCTCGGCCGCGCGGCGCCCATCCTGCCGATGGCGTTCGTCACTCCAGCGGTGACGTTCCTCCTCAATCGGCAGTGGGTTTTCCGCTGATGGAGCGCGTTCTTTACGAACAGATGGCCGAGCTGGACGAAGTCCACTGGTGGTATGTCGCCCGGCGGAAGATCCTCCAGAGCCTGATCGAGCGGCGCATCCGCCCGCCAGCGAATGCGCGCCTATTGGAGGTGGGTTGCGGCACAGGGCACAACCTCGGGATGCTCGGGCGATTCGGCTGGGTCGATGCGGTCGAGCTCGATCCCGAAGCCCGGGCCTTCGCCGAGAAACGGCTGGGGCGGAAGATTGTGTCGGCGCGGCTTCCGGCGCTGCGCGGAATCGAGCGCGGAGCCTATGATCTCGTTGCCGCTCTCGACGTCGTCGAACATATCGACGACGATCGTGCCACGATCAGGGCGCTTGCCTCCTGCCTCAAACCCGGCGGCAAGCTCCTCGTCACCGTTCCTGCCCATCAGTGGATGTGGTCGAAGCATGACGAACTCAACCATCACAAGCGCCGCTACTCAAAACGCGCCCTGCGCAAATTGATCGAGGACTCGCCGCTCAAGCTCGAGGCCATCGGCTATTTCAACAGCATCCTCTTCCCGCTCGCGATCGCCGCTCGGCTGGCGAGCAAGGTGAACGGCAAGACCGGCGGCGAGGAATCGCTTCCGCCGAAGCCGGTCAATTACCTTTTCGAGCGCGTCTTCGCCGCGGAACGGCGGCTCGTTGGAACAGTGCCGCTCACTCCGGGCTTGTCGCTGTTCGCGGTCGCTTCCGCGACCTGACCGAGCCAGCCTTCACGGCCAGTCGCGCCAGCAATTTCCTGCACGATGTAAAGCGGGCGCCGCTTCGCCTCGTTGTACAGCCGGCCGATATATTCCCCCATCAGCGCGAGCACGAACATCTGCACGGCGCCCAGGACCACGACGACGAGCATCAACGAGGTCCAGCCCTGGATGATGTGCCCAGTGAGCCAGGCGTAGAGGATGTAGAGGATGATGAGCACCGACCCGGCCGAGAGCGCGAGCCCGGCGTGGCTCGCGAGTTTCAGCGGGGCGGATGAAAATCCGGTCAGCGCGTCGAGCGCGAAGCGAAGCATCTTGGCGAGCGGATATTTGGTCTCTCCGGCGAAGCGCTCGTCGCGATGATAGAGGATCGGGACCTGCCTGAAACCGATCCAGGCGACCATCCCGCGGATGAATCGCGCCTGCTCGGGCATTGCCAGCAGGACATCCAGCGCGCGCCTCGACATCAGTCGGAAGTCGCCGGCGTCGAGCGGAATGTCGACTTCGGTCGCGCTCGCGAGCAGGCGATAGAAGCCGTGCGCCGTCGCCCGCTTGAACGCGGTTTCGCCGGCGCGGCTCTTGCGAACCCCGTAGACGACGTCGGCGCCTTCTCGCCGCATCGCCTCGACCATGTCGGGAAGGAGCTCCGGCGGGTCCTGGAGGTCCGCGTCGATGATGAGGATGACATCGCCGCGCGCCAGATCGAGGCCGGCGGTCAGCGCCAGCTGGTGTCCGTGGTTGCGAGACAGGTTCACCGCGACGAGGTGCGGGTCCGACGCCGCAAGCTCGCGCATCATCGGCCAGCTCCGGTCCTTCGACCCGTCGTTGACCAGCACGATCTCGTAATCGCCGCCGAACGTGGCGCTCGCCGCGGCGCCCAGCCGCTCGTACAGCACCTGCAGGCAAGCTTCCTCATTGTAACAGGGGACGACGATCGAGAGCTTCATTTGCGAAACCGATAGAGGATTGTGCCGGGTCCGCGCCAGACCAGTTCGAATCGATGCGTGAGCGCCTCGTCGAACGGCGGCGGATTGATCAGCCAGACGAAATCGAACGCGCTTGCAGGCACAACCGCCAGGGCCTTGTCGATCGTCCACAGCGGTCCGACCCCGCAACCTTCGCGGCGAACCCGCTGCGACGGGTCGGCGGCGAAATGCCCGGCGGCCCAATATTTGAGATCGAGCAGGTTCAGGCCCTCCATCACCCACTGGTCATTAGAGAACCCTTGCCGCCTGACGACGACCATCGCACCCAGATGCCCGTCGCGCGGCAGCGCCCAGCTATAGCCGCACGGATCGCCGACCAGGGTTGCCACGCGCGCTCCCATCGGAATGTAATCCAATGCGACGAGCTTGGCCTGTTGCTCGTCGGACGCCATTGCAAGGCTGAGCGTGTTGCCGCCGATCCGAACGACGACGAAGGCCAGCGCCGCAATGGCCAAGGCGCTCGCGAAGCGCGGGCGCGCACCTTCGCGGAATCGGATCGCCAGCAACGCGACGGCGATGGCATAAGGCACGAGCCGCATGTCGGCATAAGCCGACCCGAAGATGATCCGCGGAAGCAGCAGATAGACGACGAGAAGGACGATCGCCGAAAAGACGAGGTTTCTCGAAAGCGTCAGCGACTTCCCGAAAATCCGATTTGCGATCGCGAAGAGGAAGATCGCCGCACAAACGACCAGCGCCGCGAGGTCCCAGTCCTCCCAGCGGTCGCGGAGCGCCATTTCGACCCAGCGCCACTTGGACATCCAGTTGAACCAGTCGGTGGTCGCCCCGCCGTGCGTTTCGGTCCGCCATAGCACCATGACGATGAGCGGAAGCGCAAGCACCGCCGCATGCCACGCCGCATTCCATCCGGCACGGATCCAGCCGATGCCGCGGTCATGCTGGCGCACAGCCTCCGCTGAAAAGCAGAGCAGGCCGAGCATCCCCCAGCCGTAGGTGTGGCAGAAGAAGATGACGATCGAGACCGGGACGAACAGCCATGATCTGAGAATTGTCCTGTTGAGCCGCCCAAGCCTCAGCCACAAGGCGAAGGCAAGGAACGACAATGCCATCGACAGAGCGAAGTTCGCGAAGCCGTAGAGGAAGGGGTGACCATAAGCGAACGGCACCGCGAGAAAGGCGGTTGGTGGAATTCGCCCGTGCACTTCGCGCGCCACCCACAGGAAACCGGCGACGGTCATCGGCGGGATCAGCAGCACGATCAGCTTCACCGCGGGCTCCAACCCCATGAGCCGGCCGAGCGGCATAACCAGAAGGTCGACGCCCAGATTGCCGATCGCGGCCCAGTGGAACCCGTAATAGTCCCTAAGCCACGGCGAATCTCCGATGTCGAGCTGGACTCGATAGCGGCCCATGTGGCCGAACAGATCCACGAGCGGCGGGATTTTCGGATAGAGCAGCGGCACCGCCGAAAGCAGGATCACGGCCGCGATGACCGCAGGGCCCTGCCACCAGCCACGCGGCTGGTTGAAATCGTGCGTGGTCCCCACGGGCTGATGAGCCGCTCCGCCTGTCATCACACGCCTCTGCCCGCAAGCCCCCGTCCATTCAACAGCGATACAGCTTGCGAAGCTTAGCCGATTGCCGTCATTTTCGTCGGAGTCGTTCCATGAAAACGTATCTTTTTTCTGCGATCGCCCTCTGCGCACTCGCTGGAGTCGCTCCGGCGCTCGCTGCCCCGGCGCCCGCTCCGCAGGAACCGCATCGCGAAATGAAGGCGATGACCCGCGCCGAAATGATGCAGATGGTGCAAGATCATTTCGCACGCCTCGATGCAAACAAGGACGGGTTTGTCACCCAGGCCGAGATGGACGCGGGCCGGGCGGCAATGCACGAGCGGATGGCAAGCCACATGAAGGAACACGCATCGGCGATGTTCGATCGTATGGACGCCAACCATGACGGAGAAATCAGCCGCGCCGAATTCGACAGTGCCCACGATGCGATGGCCAGCCGGATGGGCACGATGCGCATGGGCATGCGCGGAATGCACGGGGGAATGGCCGGGCACATGTTCGCTGAAGCCGACACCAATAAGGACGGCCGCGTTTCGCTCCAGGAGGCGACCGCCGCCGCGGCCGCGCATTTCGACAGGCTCGACACCAACCACGATGGCACCTTGACGCCCGACGAGATGCGCGCCGCGCACAAAGCGATGCGGGGAACCGCCGGCCGGCGCTAGGCCGGCTCGGTTTCCTTCGACGAGGCTGACGAGGCCCGGCGCTTCCGTACCGGGCCTTTTTCATTCAGCCGGTTCGGCTCCAGCCGGAGCCGCTTTTCCGCCTCGACCATGTAGTCGCGGGTGATCGGCAGGGCGTTGCGGTCGCGGACGTACTGTACCTGGTAATTGCAGGCTGCACCGGTCTCGAACATCACAATCCCGCCGGCCAGGTAAAATTCCCACATCCTCAGGAACCGCTCGTCATACAGGCCGACGATCTTCGCGCGATTGTCCATCACGTTCTTCAGCCAGTGGCGCAGCGTGTAGGCATAGTGCAACCGTAGCGTCTCGACGTCGCTGACGATCATCCGCACCTTCTCGCTCGCCGTGCAGATCTGGCTGAGCGACGGCAGGTGATAGCCGGGGAAGATCCATTTGTCGGTGAACGGGTCCGGCTTGCTTGCGGAGCCGAGCTTTCCGATCGTGTGAAGGAGCATGACACCGTCCTGCTTTAGCAGGCGGCGGCAGGACGCGAAGAACTCGTCATAATGATCGGCGCCGACGTGCTCGAACATGCCGACGGAAACTATGCGGTCGAACTCGCTCTGCAGGTTGCGATAATCGATCAGCTCGAACTTCACATGATCGGAGACGCCGGCGTCTTCCGCGCGCTTGCGGGCCACCCGGAGTTGGTCTTCCGACAAGGTGATCCCGAGCACGTCCACGCCCGCTTGGCTGTGCATGAAGAGCGCAAGACCGCCCCAGCCGCAGCCGATGTCCAGCACGCGCTGCCCAGGCCTGAGGTCGAGTTTGGCGACGATATGCGCCTTCTTTTCCCACTGCGCCTGCTCGAGTTCATTATGGATGTCGGTGAAATAGGCGCAGCTGTACTGCCGGTCGAAATCGAGGAAAGTTTCGTAAAGCTCGTCGCCGAGGTCGTAATGATGCGCGACGTTCTTCTTCGAGCGCTTCTTGTTGTTGGTCGTGAAATAATAGGCAAGGCGCTCCTTGCCGCGGCCGAGAATGCCTCGAGCCTGTTTCCCCTCCTCCCACGGATTGGAGCTCATGATCATCTCAAGGAGGTCAAGTGCGCTTCCATTCTCGATGACTAGGCGGCCGTCCATGTAAGCTTCGCCGACGCCAAGGCGCGGATTCTTGAGGATATCGAAAACGACCTTCCGGTCCATCATCCGGACCGTCAGCGTCTGGCCGCCGCCGGGTCCGTAGGTTTTCGGCTCCTTGCCGGGTTCAATGAGGGTGATGCTGCCCTTCGCAAGCAGCTTGTCGATCATGTTCCCAATCAGCGACATCGAAATTCCCCATCACGTCCACAACTCGCCTTCGGGGTTCTAACCCCGCCAAAGCAATGCAGTCCAGCGGTGCGGGGTTCCGAAAGTGAGGCCGCGTTTTTGAGCGTCGTCAATTCGCCAGACCAGCCTCGCTGCGGAGCGCCG
>Ga0207657_10002569_pt1 | contig 19640 bp, 11 predicted proteins | sample KBSC33metaG_FD_184316 | JGI IMG/M metagenome (GOLD analysis project Ga0207657, IMG submission 184316) | Corn rhizosphere microbial communities from Kellogg Biological Station, Michigan, USA - KBS C3-3 metaG (SPAdes) (version 2) | ecosystem: Host-associated > Plants > Roots > Rhizosphere > Soil ... | reverse complement strand
ACCCTTCACGTGCACGTACGTGCGGTCCGATCCCGGCGGCGGATCGCGCCACACGTCGGAGAAGTTGTCGGTGCCCGACGTCGCCGGAATGCGAAAGCCGCAGTTGAGCAGCTTGTAGTACATCTCGGCGGACGCGTACTCGTCCGACCAGATCGCGCCGATGTCGTAGTAATCGCCCTTGCCGAGCGCCGCGTCGACCGGAATGAGCGTGGCCGCGGCCTGCTGCGGCGTGCGCACGGTGGCGTAGTACGGATGCGGGAATCCGGAGATGCCGCCCTGCGCGTGCGCGGAGTCGATGTACGATGCATCGAGCGTCGGCTGTGCGTACGCTGTGCCGCGCTCGCCCGCGATGAGCGGCGTCACGAAGTGGTTGATGCCGAGGAGCTCGATGTGACCGAGCGATCCACGAAACTCCTCCGCGTACTGAAGCACGTACTCCGGCGTCGATAGCGGACTCGGCTTCCCCGTCAGGTCGTCCCAGCGCCCCATGAGCCGCGTGCCGTCCATGTGGATCAGCGCGTTCGTCACGTGCAGGTCTTCCGCACGCAGCTCGTCGAAGAAGGCCTGGTGCGTGAGGCCGAAGCGTCCCTGATGCAGGTCGTGGATGTGCGTGTCGCCCGAGTACCATCCGCGCGCGGGAAGGTTCACGAGACGCGCGAGGCGGATCGTCGCACTCTTCGTTCCGCCCGCGGCGACGTCGAGCGTCACTGACGACGGACGGTACTCGTAGCCCTTCAACACTTCGATGGTCGTTCGCCCGAACGGCACGTGGACGTCGAAGGTTCCGGTGGTGTGGAAGTACGGCGTGCCGGTCGCGGCGATCGAGCGGTAGAAGCCCATCTCCGGTGCGTAGCCGCGTCCGTCGCTCGCGCTGACGTAGACGCGTGCCGCCGTCGGCTTTCCGTCGGGGCCGAGGACGCTCACGTGGACGCGTCCTGTCGGAATGACGGGCTTCCGATCGCGAATCGGGACCGCGCTCCACGACGAGAGGGGGCCGCCGCCCATGCTCGTGACGTACAGCGTCGTCGCGCCCGCACGATTGGAGACGAAGGCGAATCTGCTCCCGTCGGGACTCGGCGTCGGCTCGTACTCGTCGTGCGCGTCCGCGGTGAGGCGATTCGGATTGCCACCCGCGGCGGGGACGACCATCACGTCGTTGCTGCCACCCTCGTCGGAGACATAGAGGATCGCGGTGCCGTCGGCGGTCCAGGCGGGGCGCATGCGATACTCGCTCTCCTCGTACTGCACGAGTCGCGGCTCACCCGACTTCGTCGTGCTCGCGATCGGCATGACCCAGATGCCACCGCTGCCGAGGTGGCCCCGCTCCGGCGCGACGTAGGCGAGCTCGGAGCCGTCGGGAGAGACGGCGGGCTGGATTCCCGCGACGATCTGCTCGTCGGTGCTCGTCGCGAGATCGTGCCTGAAGATGTGGAACGATTCGCCGCGTCCGCCACCACGCGCGCTGACGAAGTAGATGCTCTTCCCGTCGTGGCTCCATGTGGGCTCGACGTCGACGGCCGAGTCGCTCGTGATGCGCTGCACGGCGCCGCCGTTCGCGCTCACGACGCCGATGTCGAGGTTGGAGTTCCCGGTATCCATCGACAGCGCGATGCGCGTGCCGTCGGGACTCCACGCGGGCTCGAAGTAGTCGCCTGGCCCCGACGTCAGCGCGACCGCGGTTCCACCCTGCGCGGGAATCTTCCAGATGTCGCCGCGCATCGAGAACGCGATCCAGCGACCGTCCGGACTCCACACGGGCGCCATCGGCCCGGTGGAGACTGCGGGGAGCATGTGGCGCTCGATCCGATCCGAGTGACCGTAGCGACTCGGATCGGAATGCCCCGGGCCCTGTGGGCGCATGCTCGCGACGGATGCGACCGCCGTCGATGCGACGAGCGCGGTCGCGGCGCCTGCCCACACGTGTGCCTTCATACAGAAGTTCTCCGGTACGCAGCACCCGGGCGGTGCATCGTCGTCCCGGGTGCTGCCGTCATGTGGGCGATGTTACGGCGTATCCCACCAGACGCGGCCGTTCAGTGTCGCGCCTCCCTGCCGCTGGGACGCGGCCTCGAGCGCTGCATCGTTGAAGGACTGCTCCGAGATCGGGTAGGTGAGGCGGCGCGGCACGACCTGCGGTGAGGTGATCGCCGCGGGCCCGGGCTGCAGATCCGGCACGCCGGTGCGACGCCACGCGCTGTATGCCTCCGTTCCCTCGGAGAAGAGCGCGATCCAGCGCTGCAGCGCGATCTGCTGCAGTCCCGTCGCCGGGGAGTACGCGACGCGTGGCGATGCGATGTAGGCATCCGTCACCGCGTCGGCGATGCCGTTGTACTGCATCGATGCGCGAATGCCGGCGTAGTACAGCGCCGCCGGATCACCAGGCGCCCAGCCGCGGGCGGCGGCTTCCGCTTCGTCGAACAGCACTTCGGAATACTGCATCAGGATCGACGGCGTCGACTTGCCGCGGTACGCGATCCCGACGCGCGACGTGTTGTTGATGCCGATCGCGATCGCATCGTCGTCCTGCAGGCCGTTCGGCGCGCCGACGTAGAGCTTCTTGCTCGGGCTCGAGACGATCGGATCCGCATACACCGCGAGACGCGGATCGAACACGGTGTCCGCCGCCGTCGGTCCGATGGAGATGTAGAGACTCTTCAGCGCGTTCACCAGCGTCTGGCTCATGTGCTGGTCGTCGCGCGTCACGAAGTTCTGGTAGATCGGATTGTTGTTCGTCCCGTCGCCCGGCCACCTGAGCAGCGCGTTGTCGGCGTTCGACGTGAACACGCCCGCGGCGATCGCCGCCGACACCTCGGCCTGCGCCGTCGCTGGATCGACCTTGGAGAGGCGCAGCCCGTACCGCAGCCGCAACGAGTTGGCGAACTTCTTCCACTTCGTCGCGTCGCCGTTGTAGATCAGGTCCGCGCTTCCGTACGTCGTCCCGCCGGGGACGCTCAACGTGTTCGCCGTCTTGAGATCCGTCAGGATGCCCGTGTAGATGTCCTTCTGCGCATCGTACTGTGGCGGCGAGGACGGATCACCGCTGTTCGCTTGCGAGTACGGGATGTCGCCCCAGATGTCGGTCATGAGACCGAACGTCCACGACTTCATCACGAGCGCCGGAGCGACGATGTTGGGGCTCGTCTTCGGATCCGTCTGCTTGAGGATCGTCGCGAGATCCTGCAGCCCGCCCGAGTAGAAGCCGGACCAGTACCCGTTGATGTTGTCCGGACGGATGGAGTATCGATCCTCGTCCGTGAAGCGATCCATCGCGATCTGCTGCGACCAGAGCGACGTGAGCGTCAGGTCCAGGCTCCCGCCGCGCGCGCGGCCGACGACGTCGGTCACGGCGCTGGGAAAGAGGAACGCCGGCTGCACGGTCCCGGGCGCGTTGGGATTGTTGTTGACGTTCGTGATCCGGTCGTTGTTGCAACCGGTCACGAGCAGGGCCACCGCGAGCGTGCAGGCCCCGATGTGTGTCGCGCGTGTCATATGCGAATCTCGGTCGGTGAGAATTGGGAGCCGGTCACGGCGTGACGTTGATGGAGAAGCCCACGCTCTTGGTGGACGGAACCCCGATGAACTCGATGCCCTGGACGTTGCTGTTGTCGAACGCCGTCTCGGGATCGATGTCCGGCGCCGCCGCGTGCAGCCACAGGTTCCGCCCGACGAACGCGACGTTCATCGCCGACACGCGGAACTTGCTCGCGATCGACGGCCGCACCGCGTAGTTCAACCGGACCTCGCGCAGCTTGGTGAACGTCGCGCTCACGATGTTGGCCTCGTGATTCTGGAACAGGGCGTTGAAGTACGCCTGCGCGGTGACCTTGGTGGTGTTCGGGCTCCCGTCCGCGTTCACGCCGTCGACGATCAGTCCGCCGCCTTCCGCGAGTGTCTGGCCGTTCTCACGACCGCGCAGCGACGACTTGAGCACACCCGACTCCTCACCGAACATCTTCGTCGTGCTGAAGATCGAGCCGCCCTGCTTCGTGTCGAAGAGGAAGCTGAAATCCCACGCGCCGAGGTGGAACTTGTTCTGCAGGCCGCCGATCCAGTCGGGCGAGTAGTGACCGAGGACGCGCTGCGTCGGATCGATCTGCGGCAGGCCCTTGAGCGTGATCAGCCGTCCCTGATCGTCGCGCAGGTACGGATTGCCGTACAGCGTGCCGTACGGCTGGTTCTGGCGCGCCTCGACGCTCAAGCCCCAGTACGTCCCCAGCACCACGGTCTGCAGCCCCTTGTACAGGCTCACGACCTCGCTGCGGTTCCGCGCGTAGTTCGCGGTCACGTCCCACTGGAAGCTGCCATGCTTGATCGGGGTGACGTTGAGCTGTCCCTCGATGCCGTGGTTGCGGAGCGACCCCGCGTTCACCACCGCCGACGTGAATCCAATCGCCGGCGTGATCTGCGCCGGGATGATCTGGTCCTGGGTGAGCTTGTTGTAGTACGACCCGTCGAACGAGACGCGATCGTCGAAGAAGCGCAGCTCGGCACCCGTCTCCCACGACTTCGTGCGCTCGGGCTTGAGGTTCGCGTTCGGGACCCGATCCGGAACGGAGAAGCGCGGCACCGAGCCGAACGGCGTTCCCGCCGCATAGGTCACGGAGAGCTGGTACGGATCGGCATCGTTGCCCACCGCCGCCCAGCTTGCGCGCAGCTTGCCGTACGAGAGCAGCTTGCCGAAGTGCAGTGCCGGAATCGCGTCGGTGAACACGAAGCTGCTGGAGAGCGACGGATAGAAGTACGAGTTGTTCCCCTTGGGCAGCGTCGACGACCAGTCGTTGCGCCCCGTGGCGTCGAGGAAGAGGTAATCATGCCACGAGAGCTGCGCCTGCCCGTAGAGACTGTTCGTCTGCCGCGCCGACTCGAACGACGACACCTGCGGCGTCACCGCCGAGTTGCCGATGTTGAACGTGCCGGGGATGACGAGGTGCGGCGTGCCGTCGTTGTACTGCTGCGACCCGTTGTCGCGCCGATTGCCGCCGAAGTTGAATGTCGTGCTCAGCTTGCCCAGCGGCTTCGGCTCGGCGGTGAGCAGGAAGTCGCTGTTCGTCTCGCGGATGTAGATGTTCTGCTCGAAGAACGCACCACCCGCGTAGTCCACGCCGATGTTGCCGTTCGCGTATTCCTGCTTGCGCCAGTCGCGGTGCCAGTCCGTTCCCGTCCGCGCCATTCCGGTCAGCCAGTTGGCGAACTTGTACGTCACGTCGCCCGAGCCGATGACGCGGTCGCGTCGGTCGGCGTTCGGGTCCGCGTACACGTCCCAGTACGGGTTGTTGGTGGTCGTGTGGTTCGGGCCGTTCTGCGTGCCGTCGGGATTGATGTAGTTCTTCATGTGGGCGTCGTCGCGCTGGCGACCGCCCCAGATCATGATGTTGAAGATCGCGCTGTTGGCCGTGTAGCCCGTCTGCGGACGATTCTGGTTCCGGTCCTGGACGTACTGCACGTTCGCGCGCGTGCTCAGCTTGGGCGTGATCTGCGTGCCCGCGTTCACGCTCAGGTTGAGGCGCTCGAGCGTGTTGGTGGGGTAGATCGACTTCTGATCCAGATCGGTCGCGCTGATGCGCAGGTCGGCGCGAGGATTGGCCGCCGTGACCGAGACGTTCGTCGTCGACGTGCGACCCGTGTTGAAGAAGTCCGCCACGTTGTTCGGCGACGGAACCCAGGGTGCCGGCTGCCCGTTGCTCCACCACTGCACGATCGGGCGGCCATCCATCTTCGGCCCCCAGCTGCGGTTCACGTTGTCGTTGATGCCGCCGCCCTTGCCATCCTTATAGGCGAACTGGCCACCCGACCCCTGCCCGTAGACGTCCTGGAACTCGGGGAGGCGAAGTGGCGTCTCGAAGGTGAGGTTCTGGCTCGCCTTGATCCCCATGCCCTGCGTCCCCTTGCCGGTCTTGGTGGTGATGACGATCGCGCCGTTGGCTGCGCGCGCGCCGTACAGGGCCGCGGCATTCGCGCCGGAGAGGATGCTGATCGACTCGATGTCGTCCGGGTTGATGTCCGACGCGGCGTTGCCGAAGTCGAAGCCGCCGAAGCCGCTGTTCGTGCTGGACGAGTTGTCGATCGGGATGCCGTTGACGACGAAGAGCGGCTGGTTGTTGCCGGTGATGGAGTTCTCGCCGCGAATCACGATGCGCGACGACCCGCCCGGCGGTCCGTCGCTCGTGATCTCGACGCCCGGCACCTTGCCCGACAGCGCGTTGACGATGTTGGGCTCGCGCGCCGCCGTGAGCTCACTGGCGTTGACGCTCGTCTGCGCCACGCCCAGCGAGCGCTTGTCGCGCTGGATGCCGAGGGCCGTGACGACCACGCCCTCGAGCGCCGTCACCGTGGGCGTGAGCCTGAAGTCGTGCGTGGTGACCCCGGCGGTGAGCGTCACCGATGCCGACACCGCCTTGTAGCCGATGCGGCGCGCCGTGATCGTGACGGCCTGCCCGGTCACGCGATCGGCAGGGACGTTGATGGTGTAGGCCCCATCCTCCCCCGTCGTCGCTCCCAGGTTCGTTCCGGCCACCAGGACCGTGACGGCGGGAAGCGGCGTACCGCCTTCTCCGGTCACGTGACCTTTGACCTGGGCGCTCCCCTGTGCGAGCAACAGGCTCGGTAACAGGGCCAGCACACTCGTGAGCACCGTGAGTCGAGCGCGACGTTCCATCCTCATTCCTCCCTGACAGCCAAATGGAGATCCGGAGAGCACAGTACCGAGACAGGCTCGGATAACGTATCCAATATCCACTAACGCACAAGAGTCGATTCTTTCCTCTGACACCAGCACGACCCTCCGGTGGGCCGGCCGCCCGCTGCAGCCGGCCGCAGCCGCCTCAGCGAGGTGGGTGAGGTGGGTGGCGAACGGCGCTGGTGTCGCGGTCCGCGATCGCTGCATAATTGGCGATGATCGCGGCGACGAGATCCGGTGATCCGCTCACAGACGCGCGCTGGCACCAGCCGCGCGCCGGAGTCAGCGTCGCGATCGACGCCAGTGCCAACGTCACGAGAAGTCGAGCGAACCGCATCGGTATGTCCTCCTGATCGAGCATCGTGCATCACGCGCTCCGAAGCTAACCCGCCCACGGAATCCATGAGCCATCGCACTCTCGCACTCGTCCTTGCACTCGGCGTCATGTCCGGCACGCCGCTCGCGGCGCAGCGCCCCGGCCAACCCGTCGGCCCCGTCGACCCGCGCCGCGCACAGACGGAGAAGCCGCCGCTCCAAGCGAAGCACTGGCTCGCGATCACCGGGAAGCCGCTCTCGGCGACCGCGGGCGCGATGGTGTTCCAGCAGGGCGGCAACGCCGTCGATGCGGCCGCCGCGATGCTCGCCGCCGGGTGCACGATGTGGGATACGCTCTCCTGCGGTGGCGAGACACAGGCGCTCATCTACGATCCGCACACGAAGAAGGTGATCGGCATCGACGCACTCGGCGTCGCGCCCAGCGGTGCGACCGCGGCGTTCTATCACTCCAGGGGATACGAGTATCCGCCGGAGTACGGCCCGCTCGCCGCGGTGACGCCCGGCACCGTCGGCGGACTGCTCACGATGGAAGCGGAGTACGGCAAGCTGTCGCTCGCGCAGGTCCTCGCGCCCGCCATCCAGATGGCCGATGGCTACGCCATGGAAGCGCAGCTCTCACGCACCATCGAGCATTACAAGGACTGGATCAAGAAGTGGAAGTACTCGCCGTCCATCATGCTCACGCACCCGGGCGCGGCTTACGAAGCGCCCGAGCCCGGCGAGATCTTCGTGCAGAAGGATCTCGCGACGACGTGGCGCAAGCTCGTCGAGGCGGAGCAGCAGGCGCTGAAGCAGGGGAAGACGCGCAAGGAGGCGATCTACGCCGCGTACGATCGCTTCTACAAGGGCGACATCGCGCGCGAGCTCGTGCGCGGCGTGCGCGAGGACGGCGGACTGTTCACCATGCAGGATCTCGCCAACTGGAAGGTGCGCATCGAGGAGCCGCTGCACGTCAGCTACAAGGGGATCGACGTGTACAAGCTCCCGATCTGGCAGCAGGGCCCGGCGATGCTCCAGTCGCTCGAGATCCTCGAGAACACCGACGTGAAGAGCATGGGTTACAACTCGCCCAAGTATCTCCACACGCTCTACCAGACGATGAGCCTCGCCTTCGCGGATCGCGACTTCTATTACGGCGATCCGTACTTCCCGCCCGCGGAGCCCGTGCAGGGACTCCTCTCGCGCGAGTACGCGAAGGCGCGCTACGCGCAGATCGACTGGACACGCAACGATCCGGGCGTGAAGCCCGGCGATCCGTATCCGTATCAGGGCGGCACCAATCCATACAAGTCGCTCCTCGCCGCGTGGAATCCCGCCGATTTCATCCTCGCCGACTCCACGAAGAAGGGTGGACAGCAGGACAAGACGCCCGCCTCCGCCAAGCGCGACACGACGAAGACCGCGATGTCGGACCGTGAGGCAGATCGCATATCGGGCGCAGCGGAGTTCGTCGCGAGCAATGCGTCATCGGCCGACTCCGCATTCGCGAACGAGTTCTACGCGGGGACGACGTCGATCGAGGCGGCGGACGCCGAGGGATGGGTCGTGTCGGTGACGCCGAGTGGCGGGTGGGTGCCGGCGGTGATCGCGGGACACACCGGAATTGGATTGAGCCAACGCGCGCAGAGCTTCGTCACCGAGGCGAAGGACGGTCCGTTCAACGTCATCGAGCCGGGCAAGCGTCCGCGCGTCACGCTCACGCCGACGCTCGCGCTCAGGAACGGTGCGCCATATCTCGCCTTCGCCGTGCAGGGCGGCGACTCGCAGGACCAGAACCTGTTGCAGTTCTTCCTGAACGTCGTGGAGTTCGGGATGACGGTGCAGCAGGCCGTCGAGGCGCCGAACATGAACAGCTACCAGATGCGCTCGTCGTTCGGCATGCACGACACGCAGCCCGGCCGCATGCTCGTCGCCACGTCGCTCCCCGATTCAACGCGTCGAGCGCTCGAGGCGATGGGCTACACGCTCGAATTCGCCGAGCGCACCTCGGGCCCGATCAACGCCATTCTCTTCGACAGCGCGCACCACACGATGTGGGGCGGCTCGAGCAACCACGGCGAGGACTACGGCATCGCGTGGTGACGCGAGCCACGCGTCGTTCAGCGCGCGCCGTTCAGCATGTCGTTGAGGAGCTTCGCGCGCGCGGTCGCGTACTCGCCCAGGCACGCCGCGCGTCCGGGAGCCCAGAGCTTCGGCTCCTTTCCTTTCAGGCGCCGCGCGCACATCTGGTCGCGGTACGTGAGCCATGCGCGCTGCGACTCGCGCAGCTTGTTGACCGCGGGCGCGCCGCCGCCGCGATTCGCGGGTGCCGCGCGGAGCCTGTCGATGTAGCGCTGGTACACGCGGTTGAGCGGCGCATCGTACTCCGCGAGCTTGCGGCGAAGACACGCGAGCTGGCTGTCGTGCCCCGGCGAGTCGCACGGATCCGCGGACGGACGCGCCGCGTGGATCGGCGTATCCGTCGCGACTCGAGCTCCTGCGGCCTTCGGCGTGTCCACCGGAACCGGCGGTGGAAGCGCGACGGAGTCGGCAAACGAATCGACGGCCGCCGGCGGCGTCGATGCCGCGCGCGCGAGCGCATCGGCGGCGCTGTCGCGCGCGCGATTGGTCTCCATCTGCACGATCGCCAGGTCGCGTGCGAGCGCGGTGTCCCCGCCCGCATCCGGCGTGCGCGACCCGCCGCAGCCAAGCGCCGCGATGACCGGGATGACGAGCGCGATGGCGCGTGCGATGGCGCGTGCGATGGCGCGTGCGATGGCGCCTGCAGTGCGATCGCGGTGACGAAGTCGACCCGCGCGCGTCACCGAGGGCGGTGGATTGAGGATGCCATTTCCTATGCCTGATGCTAGCGAATCGAACGAATGTTCGAACAAGTGTCCTCCGCCGCACGCTTCTTGCTTACCATAGATCTGCGCCACCCACCCATAGACCCTGACCTTGCTCTCATGCGAATTTCTTCATTCATCCCAGTAGCAGCGATCGTGCTCACGGCGGCCTGCAGCAAGGCTCCGGCGGACGCGGGCGCGAATCCGGACAGCCTCTCCCTCGCCGCCCCGGCCGCGACGTCGATGGACTCGGTGTCGGCCGCCGAGCGTGCCGGTGCCGCCACCGCGGCGACGACCCCGGCCGCTGCCGCGCCCGCCGCAACGCACAGCACCACGACCCACCACAGCACGACGCACAGCTCGGGCACGAGCGGCAGCACCGCCTCGAATCCGGGGACGTCGAGCAGCGTCGGCACCTCGAGCAGCACCACCGCTGCCGCCAAGCCCACCACGACCGTGAAGCACACGCAGCGTGATGCCGCGATCGGCGCGGCCGCCGGCGCGATCATCGGCGCAACCACCAGCAAGAACAAGGTGAAGGGCGGCATCATCGGCGGCGTCGCCGGTGGCGTGCTCGGCGGCGTGATCGGCAACAACGTCGACAAGCAGAAGAAGCCGCAGCCGTAGTCCATCCGACGGCTGCTCCGCAGCACGTCTCACGAAGGGCGCGACCGATGTCGCGCCCTTCGTCGTTTCGGTGCTCGGCCTCGCAGCATCGACGCGCTTTGACACGCGTGGCGTGCGCGGACAACTTTTCGCGACGCACGACGTCCCGCGTTCACGCGCACACGCGCACACGCGCTCCACTACATCGATCTCCACATGCGCCGACCGCTCCTCGCCCTTCCCGCCCTCGCGCTCTGCTCGGCCGCATCGCTCGCTGCACAGGCACCGGCGGCACTCACGCCGCACCAGCAGCTCGCGCACGACGTGTACAAGCAGCTGGTCGAGATCAACACCGCGGATTCCGTGGGGTCGGTGACGAGGGCCGCCGAGGCGATGGCCGCGCGATTCCGCGCAGCGGGATTCCCAGACAGCGACGTCGTGCTCATCGGCCCACCGGGAAAGCCGACGAAGGAGAACCTCGTCGTCCGGTATCACGCACGCGCGAATGCGACAAGGAAGCCACTCCTCCTCCTCGCGCATCTCGACGTCGTCGCCGCGCGTCGCAGCGAGTGGCCCCGCGACCCGTTCACGCTCAATGAGGAGAATGGTTACTTCCTGGGGCGCGGCACCTCCGACGACAAGGCGATGGCGGCGATCTTCGTCGCGAATCTCCTCGACTATAAAAAGGAAGGGTTCAGGCCGGATCGCGACATCATCCTCGCGCTCACCGCGGACGAGGAGAGCGGCGACGCGAACGGAGCGCAGTGGCTCACGCAGACGCACAAGCCGCTCATCGATGCCGCGTACGCGCTGAACGAGGGGGGCGGTGGCGTACTCGATGGGAGCCGCCCCGTGCTGCAGACGATTCAGGCCGCCGAGAAGGTGTCGGTGCACTTCACGCTCACCACGACGAACCGCGGCGGGCACTCGAGCGTCCCGCGTGCGGACAATGCGATCTACGAGCTCGCGAGCGCGCTGCTCCGCGTCGCGGCGTATCACTTCCCCGTCGCATTGAACGACGTCACGCGCTCGTACTTCGAGCGCACCGCCGCCGTCTCCGCTCCCGAGATGGCGTCGGCGATGCGCGCGATCGTCGCGAACCCCGCCGACACCGTGGCGGCGGCGACGCTGTCACGCAATCCCGCGTACGCGTCGATGCTGCGCACGACGTGCGTCGCCACGCGACTCTCGGGCGGGCACGCGTACAACGCGCTCCCGCAGACCGCGACGGCAAACGTCAACTGCCGCATCGTCCCGACGTCCACCGACACCGCGGTGATGGCGACGCTCGCGCGCGTCATCGCCGACACCGGCGTGAAGATCACCTACACGCTCATGCCCGACGCGAAGTTCGGCGTCGTCCCCACGCCGGTCGCGCCCGAGCTGCTCGCTGCGACGACCGCGCTCACGAAGCAGATGTGGGGTGACATTCCGGTGATTCCGACGATGTCCACCGGCGCGACCGACGGGCGCTTCCTCCGATCGGTGGGGATCCCCACGTACGGTGTGAGCGGTCTGTTCAGCGCGCCCGGCGAGACGAACGCACACGGTCGCGACGAGAAGCTGCGGGTGAAGTCGTTCTACGACGGCCTCGCCTTCCTCGACCAGCTCGTGCGGCGACTCGCGTCGTCGCGCTGAGGGCGGGAGCGGAAGCAGATAGCTTTCACGCATGCGCATTCTCATCGTCGGTGCCACGGGCACCATCGGCGCGCCGCTCGTCGCGGCACTCGCCAGGCATGATCTCATTCTCGCGAGCCACAGGCGCGCGCCCGAGCAGGTCGACATCAGCGACCCGAACAGCATCCACGCACTGTATCGCCGCATCGGGCGCGTGGACGCAGTCGTCAGCGCCGCCGGCGACGCGAAGTTCGCCCCGCTGCAGCAGCTCACCGACGACGACTTCGCCTTCAGTCTCCGCAACAAGCTCATGGGCCAGGTGAACATCGTCCGATTCGGCATCGACTCGGTGAACGACGGCGGCTCGTTCACGCTCACCAGCGGCGTCCTCGCCCAACAGCCCATGGAAGGAAGCGCGGCCATCAGCCTCGTGAACGCGGGTGTCGAGGGCTTCGTGCGGGCCGCGGCGCTCGAGCTCCCGCGTCGACAGCGGGTGAACGTCGTGAGCCCGCCCTGGGTATCGGAGACGCTCACCGCCATGGGGCAGGACCCGGCCGGCGGGCTCCCGGCCGCCGACGTCGCGCGCGCCTACGTCAGGAGCATCGAGGGAAGCGAGACCGGTTCGGTCATTTCGCCCGATCGAGTGCGCTGACCGTACGGCGGTCCTTCGCGGCGGCTCCGCATGGCGGCTCCGCATGGCGGCTCCGCATGGCGGCTCCGCATGGCGGCTCCGCGTTGAGTCGCCATGACTCCGCGCGGAAACATCAGGATGTGACCCGGAGCGTGCCGGCTCGTGTGACGTGCCCCCGGAGCGGGACGTCTATCCCCGGCAAGCACCTGAGGTCCCATGAGAAACTTTCCAGCTACGAGTGCCGTCCGGCGCTCGCCATTCACTCCGCGCGCATCTCGAGCCGGCTTCACCATGCTCGAGATCATGATCGCTCTGACGCTGATCGCCGTGATGGCGGCCGTCGGGCTCCCGCGCATGCATTCCATCATGGCGCGGCAGCAGGTCGATCGCACCGCGCAGATCGCGGCGGCCGACATGCGCGCGGCGTTCACGTCGGCAGCGCGCGGACGCATCCCGGTGCGCATCACGGTGCCATCGACCGGGGCCGGCTACCTCATCACGAACGTCGCCACGGGCGACACGATCATCCGGAAGGATTTCACGACGGGTGACATCACCGTGAAGGGGATCAGCGGCTCGACGGTCACCGTCGACGTCTTTCCCAACGGAATGGCCGCGACGCCCGACACCGTCACGGTCAGCACCACCGGCTACTCGCGCAAGCTCAGCATCTCCCGCGTCGGCTTCGTCCGCGTTCTCTGAGGACCATCATGTCAACTGCCCTTACCGCCACGCGTGAGCGAGTCACGTCCGCACGTCATGGCCGTTCGCGCCGTGGCTTCTCGCTCATCGAGGTACTCATCGCGATGATGATGCTCTCCATCGTCGTCACATCGCTCGCGGGGCTCGCGGCGACGATGGCGAAGCGCGCGCGACGCGTGTCGGGGAGCGCCTACCAGACGGGACTGCTCACCCAGGAAGTCGATCGCGCGGTGGCCGTCCCGATCGAGAGCCTCGCGGTACGCCTGGGGCAGACGACGGTGGACACGCCGGTGACGACGCCATTCCCGTATGCGCGCGCGATCAGCATCTCGGGGCGCGCGGATTCGCTCACGGTACGCATCGCGATCCGTCCGCTCGCCACGGCGCAGCGCGCGGACAGCGTCACCCAGAGCGTGCTTCGCACGCGATAGGGAGACTCGATCATGCGGATGACATCTGAATCGCGCGACGGCTTCACGCGCGACGGCTTCACGCGCGACGGCTTCACGCTCATCGAGCTCGTGATGGCGATCGCGATCCTCGCGATCGTGGCGCTCGCGTTCACCAAGGTCGTGCGGAGCCAGGTGCGCTTCGCGGACCGGCAGGCGAGCACCAAGGACGCTCGCGACATCTCGCGCTCGGGCCTCAATGCGCTCCTCACCGACATCCGGATGGTGGATGCGGACAGCGGCATCGTCGCGGCCGCGCGCGATTCATTCACGGTGCTCGCGCCGTACGCCGAGGGCGTCGTGTGCGGCTCGAATGGCGCCAACACGGGCAGCGTGATCGCGCTCCTTCCATACGACAGTCTCACGTACGCCGAAGGCGGCTACTCCGGCTACGCGTACATCGACACGACGACGACCGGCGTGTCGTATCAGCAGCGCTACCAGTACGTCAAGAATACGATCGCGCCGGTCAAGCTCGACTCCGCACCGACGGCGACGTCGGCGCCATGTCGTACGTCGACCGACACGGTCTCGATCTTCAAGCAGGGCGCCGTGCTGGTGCAGCCCGCGATTCCGGCGCGCTCGCGCTACCAGGCGGCGATGCTCGTCCGCTACGTCACGTACTCGTTCAAGCCGTCGGCCACGATTCCGGGCGCGCGTGGGCTGTACCGCCGCGTGCTGAATGGGCCGCGCGGTGACGAGGAGCTGGTCGCGCCGTTCGATACGAGCGCGCAGTTCCGCTACTACCTCACCGACGGCACCAAGCAGTCGTCCGTCGCCGGCGCCTCGCTCACCCAGATCCGCGGCATCGAGCTCGAGCTCGACGCCAAGAGCGATCGCACGATCCCCGGCTCGGCGACTCCGCCGACGGCGCCAATGAAGACGGCGATCTTCTTCAAGAACCGTCCCCTGCACTGATGAGGCGAGATCCCATGATCACACTCGAGAATCGTCGCGGCGCCGCGCTGATGACCGCGCTGCTCGCCGTCGCGATCATCACCGTCGCCGTCGCAGCCGGACTCTCGCTCGTGAGCGCTGAGCGCCGCACGGTCACCGACCAGCAGCTGCAGGCGCGCGCGCTCGGCATCGCGCAGCAGGGGCTCGACGCGTATCTCCGCCATCCGGAAAATCCCGCGTTCCGTCCTGGACGCACGACCAACACGCCGCCGCACGACAACGACACGGCCTGGATCCCGGTCAATGTCGCCACGGGTGATACGGCCATCGTGATCCCGCGCCTGTATCGCCGCCCGTCGGCGAGCACGGGTGACACGATGTACGTCATCAGCTCGCTCGGCCGGCAGGGGATGCGCACGATCAAGGGCACACCCGCACCGTCGCGCACCGTCGCGGAAGTCGTGACGTGGTCCGGCGCGTACGTGCCCATCAAGGCCGGCTGGATGAGTCTCACCGGCATCTCGAAGAACGGCTCGTCGGGAACGCTCTCTGGCACCGACGCGTCCGCGACGCCGTGCCTCCCGGGCGGAAACGTGGCCGGCGTATCGGTGCCAACGACGCTCCCGAATGGCAATCCAGGCTACACGTCGAACGGGAGCGGCAACGTTCTCTCCGGCAACCCGCCGCTCGACAACACCTCGCTCGGCGCATCGCCGTCGGCCGCGGCCGACTCGATCGCGAAGACGGGGATCGATTGGTCGCGGTGGTCGCAGGGACTCGATCTCCCGAACGTGTGGCGCACGTCGGATCACGGTGGACAGTTTCCCAGCTTCTCCGATCCGAACTACTATCCCATCGTCTACGTCAACGGCGACGTCCCCGACCTGCCGAACGGGCGCGGACTGCTCGTCGTGAGCGGCTCGCTCACGATGAATGGCGCGACGCACTGGAACGGCATCGTGCTCATCGGTGGTGGCGTCACCGCGAACGGCAACGACAACGTGCAGGGCGCGGTGCTCAGCGGCCTCAACCTGTTGATCAGCCCGTCGCCGATCGGCGCCGCATCGCTCGGCAACGGAACCAAGACCATCCAGTACAACTCGTGCGAGGTGAAGAAGGCCCTGCAGGGGACGCACGCGCTGGTGCCGCGTCGCGGGACGTGGATGGACAACTGGAAGACGTTCTAGCCGCGCCCCACACCGCGCGACTGCGCGCTCCGTAGCGCGTCACTCACCTGTCGCGCGAAGTCATCGACGAAAGCGGAGTCCAGGACGGCGTCGTGGTCGCCACGCACTCGCGTGGTGCCGAGCCGGGTACAGACTCGACGCCACGCGGTGCGCGGATCGATGCGCGCACTCACGCCGCGCAGGTGCGGCTCGTCGCTCAGGAAGACGTGCACCGACGCGTCGAGCCGCCGCGGGACGTACTGGCTCGCCAGCCGGATCGTGGCGTCGAGGATCTCGTCGTCGCTCACGAGGGCGTGCGCTGCGGGACCGGCGTCGCTCCGCGCTCCCGTGCGACGGAGTGACGCCAGCGCACCGCGCACGCGTCGCGCGACGTGGCGTGGTGCACCGGTTCGTGCATGGTGGAACACGCGCTGCGCCGCGATCGCGAGCCACTGCTGCGGCTGGATGGACGTCGCGGGCATCCACGTGTTGATGAGCCCCAGGAAAGCGACGCGCTCGCCGGCGGCGCGGAGCTGCTGCGCCATCTCGAACGCGATGACGCCGCCGAGGCAGAAGCCGATGAGTTGATACGGTCCCTCCGGCTGTCGCTCGCGGATCGCCTCGACGTAGGCGCGCGCACGCTCCTCGACCGACTCGACCTCGTCGAGCGACTCCGCGCGGCGCGTTCCGAGTCCGTGGAGCGGCTGATCGGGACCGAGGCGCCGCGCGAGACCGCGCAGCTGCGTGAGGACGAGCGAGCCGGCGCCACCGGGAATCCAGAAGAGCGGAGGGCGCGTGCCCGCGGGCTGCACGTCGACGATGCGGTGCGGACGCCCGGAGCCGCGCTCGCCATCGAGATATGCAGCGAAGCTGGCGACAGTGCTGAGTCGCACGACGAGGTCGGCAGGGAGCTGCCGATGGAACGCCTCCGACGCGCGGGCTGCGGCCTGCAATGCGAGCAGCGAATGGCCGCCCCACTCGAAGAAGTCGTCCTGGACGCCGATGCGTGGGACGTTGAGCACCGCGGCCCAGATGCCGGCGAGCGTGCGCTCCGTTTCCGTGCGCGGCGCGACGTACGTCCCCGCGCGGCCGCCCACGTCGGGCAGCGGCAGCGCGCGACGATCGAGCTTCCCCGTCGCGGTGCGCGGCATCGCGTCCATGCGCACGTAGTGTGAGGGGAGCATGTACGCCGGCAGGCGCCCCGTGAGATGCGCCCTGAGCGCGTTGTCGGTGAGGAGCGGGGATCGCGCGACGACGTATGCCGCGAGCGTGTGATCGCCCGACGGCTCCGCCACCGTCTGCACGGCCGCCGTCTCGACATCGGGATGCGCGCGCAGCGCGGACTCGACCTCGCCGAGCTCGATGCGGTTGCCGCGCACCTTGACCTGCCGGTCCGCGCGCCCGAAGTACTCGATCGCGCCATCGGCTCGCTGTCGCCCGAGATCGCCGGTGCGATACAGTCGCGCGTCGGGATCGGTCGAGAACGGGTCGCGGATGAAGCGCTCCGCGGTGAGCTCGGGACGGTGCAGGTAGCCGGCCGCGAGCCCCGCGCCGCCGATGTGAATCTCACCGACGCTGCCGGGCGGAACGAGTGCGCCGTGCGCATCGAGCAGCCACACGCTGGTGTTCGCGATGGGCGCGCCGATGGGGACGCGATCACCGCTCCATCCGCGCGGCAGCTCGAAGCAGCAACTGTCGCCGGACGCTTCGGAGCAGCCGTACAGGTTGAGCAGCGCAGCGTTTGGAAAGCGCTCCATGAATCGACGTGCGAGCGCGGCATCGAGTGCCTCGCCGGAGCACGTCACGTAGCGCAGTCGATGCAATCGTCGCGCGCCGCGGGGCGCATCGACGAGGACGCGCAGCAGTGCGGGCACGACCGTGATGCGCGTCGCGCCGTGGCGCTGCAAGGCGCTCGTCAGGCGCTCGAGGTCGCGCACGGCGTCATCGCGAACGATGGCGATCGGCACACCGCGCAGCAGTGGCCCGAAGATCTCCCAGACGGCGTCCACGAACGCGAGCGTCGTCGCCTGTGCGACGACCTCATCGGCGCCGAATGGGAAGCGCTCCCACATCCAGCGCAGTCGATTGATGGTGCCGCGCGTAGTGCCGATGACGCCCTTGGGCGCGCCGGTCGAGCCGGAGGTATAGATGACGTACGCCGTCGTTGCGCGATTGCGCGGTGGCGGCGTCGCCGGCGAGCGCGCGATCTCCCGCGCGTCACAGTGCAGGCAGAGATGCTGAACGGCCGCATGCCGGAACCAGCCGCACGTCTCGCTCGCGGTGATGACGAACGCGGTACGCGAATCCTCGACGATGTACCGCAGCCGCTCTGCGGGATTGGCGGGATCGAGCGGGACGTACGCGCAGCCCGCCTTCACGATGCCGAGCAGCGCGACGATGGCCTCGGCGGAGCGTGGCACCGCGAGACCGACGAGATCGCCTGGACGCGCGCCACCACGCCGGAGCCATTGCGCGACGCGGTTGGCGCGCACGTCCAGCTCGCTGAACGTGACGCGCTCATCGTCGCACATGGCCGCGAGCGCGTTGGGAGTGCGCGCGGCCTGGCGCTCGAACATGTCGGCGAGATCGCCTTCGTCCGGCCAGGCCCGACCGGTCGCGTTCCACGCGACGATGCGCGCACGCTCGTCGGTGTCGAGTACGTCCACCGCGTCGACGCGCTGCTCCGGATCCGCGATCGACGCGGCGACGAGGCGCTGGAATCGCCGCACGAATGCGCGCGCGGTCTCGTCGTCGAAGCGATCGCGGTCGTACTGCAGCCACCCGTACAGCGTGTCCCCGTGCTCCATCATCTGGAGCTCGAGATCGAAGCGCGCGGTATCGGCATCGAGCGAGAACGACTCGACCACGAGGGTGCCGAGCCTGCCGCGCGTCGTGCCGCTCCGCGGCTCGAGGATGGCCGGCTCGCGATGCACGCCCTCCGGGTGGTCGAGTCGATACGCCGTCGCCTGCTGCAGCACGAACATGACGTCGCTGAAGCGCGGGCACGTGTCGCCGTTCGGCGCGTCGGCCTGGCCGAGCAGCGAGAGGTGATAGCTCTGGTGCTCGAGCGCGCCGAGCACGCTCGCCTGCGTGCCGCGGAAGACATCGCGGAACGTCGTGCCGACATCGAAGCGTGACGCGATGGACACCTGACTCGCGATGTAGCCGGCGGTACGAGCGAAGCGCGCGTCGGTGCGGCCGCTCACGGGAAACGACACGAGAACGTTCTCCCGTCCACTGACGCGATGCAGCAGCGCCTCGAACGCCGCCATGAGGACGACGAACGTCGTCGTGTGCTCTGCCGCGGCGCGATGCGCGACATCGCGCGAGAGTGCGGATCCGAGCGTGAAGAGTACCGAGCCGCCACGCCGCTCGTGATCGCGCTCGGTCGCGCGCGGGCGATCGCCGACGAGGTCGAGCCGCTCGGCGCCCTCCAGCGCTGCGCTCCAGTACGCGCGCTGCCGCGCTCCCTCGTCACTTGCGAGGAAGTCGCGCTGCCACTGAACGAACTCGCGATACGGCGTCGCCGGTGGGAGCGCGGGAGTGCGCCCATTCATCTGCGCATCGTACAGCGTCCCGAGCTCGTCGAGGACGACGCCGAGCGACCAGCCGTCGAGCACGATGTGATGCCAGACGAGGAGGAGCACCGCGTCGTCGGGCGCGCGCTGGAAGAGCGTCGCGCGAAAGAGCGGCGCGCGCGAGACGTCGAACGGGCGCTGCGCATGCTCCGTCACA
>Ga0207657_10002568_pt1 | contig 19643 bp, 25 predicted proteins | sample KBSC33metaG_FD_184316 | JGI IMG/M metagenome (GOLD analysis project Ga0207657, IMG submission 184316) | Corn rhizosphere microbial communities from Kellogg Biological Station, Michigan, USA - KBS C3-3 metaG (SPAdes) (version 2) | ecosystem: Host-associated > Plants > Roots > Rhizosphere > Soil ... | reverse complement strand
GGCTTCTGGAGCCTCGTCGCCGGCCGCGGCGAGCGCGGCCGGCGCACGCGCGAGCTCGTCGACTGGGCGATCGGGCCGGTGTGGGAGGCCAACCACGTCTGGCTGATCTTCGTCCTCGTCGTGCTCTGGACCGCATTCGGCACCGCGTTCGCGTCGATCTTCTCGACGCTGTTCATCCCGCTCAGCCTCGCCGCGCTCGGCATCGTGCTGCGCGGGTCCGGGTTCGCCTTCCAGCACACCGCTCGGCGGGCGCGTGGGCGCGCGCTGTCCGTGCGGTTCTTCGGGCTCGCCTCCGTGCTGACGCCGTTCTTCATGGGCACCGTGGTCGGGGCGATCGCAGGCGAGCGCGTGCCGGTCGGCAACGAGGCCGGCGACCTGGTGACGAGTTGGCTCAACCCGCTGTCGCTCGTGCTCGGCGCGCTCTTCGTGGCCACGGGGGCGTACCTGTCCGCGGTCTTCCTGATCAGCGAGACCCGGCGCGCCGGGACACCCGACCTCGAGCGGTACTTCGTCAGGCGCGCACTCGGCGCCGCGCTCGCGGCCGGGGCTCTCGCGGTCGTCGGGTTGATCGTGCTGCACCGGGACGCGCGGTTCGTGTTCGACGGTCTCAAAGGTGACGCCCTTCCGCTCGTGATCGTGTCGTTCGCGAGCGGAATCGCAGTGCTCTTCCTGCTGCAGCGCGGCATCCAGCGCGGCGCGCGCGTGCTGGCCGTGGTCGCCGTCGTCTCCGTGATCTGGGCGTGGGGGGTCGCGCAGCACCCGTACCTGCTTCCGCAGGTGCTCACGATCGACGCGGCGGCGGCGCCGGCCAGCACCCTCACGGCGGTGCTGATCGTCTTCGGGATCGCGCTCGTGGTGGTCGTGCCGGCGTTGGCGCTTCTGTTCACGCTCGTGCAGCGCAACCTCGTGGAGGAGACCGAGCGGCCGGCGTACGACGGGGGTACCGCCGGAATCGGGCACTCGGCGGGCTGACCATGTTCTTCTCGCTGCAAAGCTGGGCTCTCGCGCTGATCATCTTCGCGGTCGTCGCGACCGTGACCGCCGCGGGCTTGCTGCTCGGCCGCCGGATGCGCCGGCACCACGAGAGGTTGCGGGAGCCTTTCGGGGCCATGCAGGGCGCGTTGCTTGGCGTGGTCGGCCTGATTCTCGCCTTCGGCCTTTCCCTCGCCGTCGGCAGGTACGAGGATCGGCGGGCTGCGGTGGTTGCGGACGCGAACGCGATCGGGACGACGTACCTCAGGGCCCAACTCCTGGCCGAGCCGGCCCGGGAGCCCTCTCTCGCGCTGCTCCGTCGCTACAACGACCTGGCCCTCCGCATGTCTCACGAGGTGCCGAACAGTCCGGCGATGCAGCGGACGGCGGCCCAGGAAGACGTCGTGCAGCAGCGGCTGTGGGGCCTCGCCGGCCAGGCGCTCGACGCGGCGCCGCTCGCATCCGCGCCGCGGTTGTACGTGGATGCTCTGAACACGATGATCGACGAGCAGACCGTGCGCCTCTCGGCGCTCAACAACCGCGTACCGGGGTCGGTGCTCGTGCTCGAGGTGATTGGAGCGGCGATCGCGTTGGGCCTGCTCGCCCTCTATCTGTCGGTGCTCGGCCGTGGCCTGTGGCCGATGGTCTTCGCGACGGTCCTGGTGACGATGCTGCTGCTTGTGACCTTCGACCTCGACCGCCCGACCCGGGGCCTGATCACGGTCCCCGATACGCCGTACAGAGCGCTGCAGATCCAGATGCGGTTGCCTCCCGCCGCTCCGCGGCGCTAGGCCGAGCGGATCGCCCGCCGCAGCGAGAGCCACTGCCTGGATTCGAACCACGGACCAACGGATTATGAGTCCGCTGCTCTAACCAGCTGAGCTACGGGCCCGACGTGCGCCGGCCCGAGCGTATCGCTCACGCCACTCGTCCCATGCAGGCAGTCCTTTCGGCTAGCGCTCGGGCTCCATCCCGTGAAGAAAAATACGCGTAGTAATTTGCATCGACTTGCGATAAACTGCGGTTGAACGGGGTCGTGGTACGAAGAAGAAGCGGGGTCGGAGGGCCTCCTTCCCATGGTCCCTGTGAGTGAGCGGAAGGAGTCCGAGGTGGCAAAGCCCACAGCAACAGGAGATAGAAGGAACCGGCTGCGGCTGGCGGCGGTCGTCGCCCTCCTTGCGGTCGGAGTCGCGGCGGCACTGGCCGGCTCGGCGTTCGCCGACCAGGTCGCGAACAATCTCGACACGACGGTCGACTCGACGCCCGAGGCCATGGCGCTCACGGTTGGGGGCGCGAACGGCTCGGTCGGCTACTTCCTCAACGCCGACGCGAGCGGCAAGCCCGGCTGCGACTTGACCGGGCCGGCGAAGCAGCTCAACGTCGACCTGCACTCGAGCGATGCGAGCGTCGCCACGCTTGATTCGAGCTCGGTCCAGCTCACGGCCTGCGGCACGTCCACCTCGAACGTGGCCGCTGTCAGCGTCCATCCCGTCGGTGCGGGGTCGGCGACCATCACCGCGACGTTCCACAACGTCATCACGCAGTCGGGAGCGACGAGCTCCGGCGATTACGAGATGGATACCGCAACGTTCACCGTGAACGTCAGCAATCCGACACCGGCGAACAGCCCGCCGTCAGCGCCGGGAGTGCCGCGCGTCGCTGCCGGGACATCTCCGCGCGCCGACGGGGACTTCACCCTGAGCTGGGATGGTTCCACCGATCCCGATGCCGGCGACGCCGTTTCGTACACGCTCGAGCAGCACGACGCGTCGTCCTCGACCTGGGCGCCGGTCGCTTCCGGCCTGAGCTCGGCCTCGTACACCTTCGGGGGCAGCAACCCGGCGGAGGCCGAGGGAACCTGGTCGTATCGCGTCGAGGCGGTCGACACGCACGGTGCGACGAGCGCCTTCGCCGAGAGCGACGACCTCGTCAAGGTCGACGAGAGCGCTCCGAACGCTCCCACCGCCACCGAGACTCCCACTGCGGCGTACGTCGACCCCAGCGGTAGCTCCTGGTACGAGGACAGCGTCACCGTCGGCTTCACGGGCAACGGCGATCCGTCTTTGGCCGACGGCAGCGACGGCACCGGGGTCGCCTCGGTGACAGGCGCGCAGACGTTCGACTCCACCAACGTCGATCCGATCACCGGCGCGTTTTCCGTCACCGGCCATGCGACCGACGAGGTGGGCAACGAGTCGGGAACGCCGGTGAACGGCTATGTCGACTGGCAGACGCCGACCGTCTCGGTCACGCCGACGCCGGCTGCCGTCTACACCGACGGCTCGGGCAACCGGTGGTGGAAGGATTCGGTCAGTCTCGATGTTGCTGCCGGCGATCCGGCGCCGAGCTCCGGATTGGCGGTCGATCCGAGCACGTCCCTCGGCCCGCTGACGGGCGTGGGCTCGATCGCCGCGGGCACGTACACCGCGACCGACAACGTCGGCCACAGCGGCTCGAACAGCGAGTTCGACTACAACGTCGACTCGCAGGCGCCGACCGTCTCCGTGACTCCGACGACCGACGCCGCCTACATCGACGGCCTCGGCAACGGGTGGTGGAAGGACTCCGTGAGCTTCACCGTCGCGGCCGGCGATCCGGCCCCGAGCTCCGGGCTGGCAACGGATCCGAGCGGCACGCTCGGTCCGTACACGAGCAGCGGAGCCGTCCCGGTGCAGACGGCGGCCGACAACGTCGGCCACTCGACCTCCTTCGGCCCGGTCGGCTACGACGTCGACTCGCAGGCGCCCACCTTCGGAGACTGCTCCGGCGAGACGTTCCTGCTCAACAGCGGCACGCACAACGTGTCGATCACCGCCCAGGACGAGGTCGGCGGCTCCGGCCTCGACGTGGGCAGTAGCCTCCTGAGCGGCACGGTCGACACGAGCGCTCCCGGCGACCATCAGGTCACCTTCACCGCGTACGACAACGTCGGTCACGAGTCGCAGTCGACCTGCGACTACGAGGTCGACTACAACCTCGGCAAGGGCTTCATGCCGCCGCTGAACGCGGACATCCACGGCACGGTGCTGAACGTCGGCAAGGCAGGCAAGACGTATCCCGTCAAGTGGCAGCTGACCGACGCGAACGGCGCCTACGTGACCACCGCGGTCAGCGGCACGACGGTGGACGTCGCCAAGGTCGCCTGCACGAACCTGGCCGGCGATCCGCTCGATTCCATGGACTACAACACGTCGAGCGGAGGGACCACGCTCCGCTACGACTCCACGGCGAACCAGTACGTCTACAACTGGCAGACGCCCGGCACGCAGGGCTGCTACCGCCTGACCGTCACGCTGGTGGGCAGCGGCCAGAAGATGGTCGCCGCCTTCCAGCTGAAGTAGCGGAGGCCGGAGAGTGGGGAGCGCACTGCGCTCCCCACTCGTCAGGCCGAGCGGATCGCGCGGCGCAGCGAGAGCCAGAGCACGAGGAGCACGGCGAGCGGCAGCAGCCACCAGGCCGCGACACCTGCCGCCGCGAGCGCGGCGGTCGCGCCGATCGCCACCGCGACGAGCACCGCTACGAGCCAGTCGTCGCCGATCACGAAGTCCCACCAGAAGCGCCCGAAAGCCGCGAGCCACTTCATGCGGGCACCGCCTCCAACCGCTCGCGTCGCAGCAGCCGCACGAAGGCGAACGACGAGAGGGCGACGAAGCCGAGCACGCCGAGGAGCGCGGCGTCGGAGCCGGGCCAGTCCGCGCCGGCGCCCTCGACCGACCAGAAGATCCCGAACGTGGTCAGCATCACGCCGACCGCGAACTTCATCGAGTTCTCGGGAACCCGCGCAAGCGGGGCGCGCACGGCCACGCCGACCCCTGCGACGAGCACCAGTGCAGCAGCTGCGCCGGCCGCCGCGAGCGGAATCGAGCCCTGCGCGCTGCCGAAGGTGAGAACGATGAACACGACCTCCAGCCCCTCGAGCAGCACGCCCTTGAAGGAGAGGGTGAACCCGTACCAGTCGACTCCCGCGCGCTCGCGGTGCGCCGCTCCCTGCGCTTCGGCGAGCTCGCGCGCGAAGATCGCGTCCTCGTCGTGGAGCTCCTTGTAGCCGCTGGCGCGCAGGATCGCCTTGCGCAGCCACTGCAGGCCGAAGACGAGCAGGAGCGCGCCCACGACGAGCCGCAGTCCCTGCAGCGGGATCACGGTGAGGGCGGGCCCGAGCGCGACCACGACGACGGCGAGCACGAGCGTGGCCACGCCGAGCCCCGTGAGCGAGGATCGCCAGCCGCGCGCGAGGCCGGCGGCGAGGACGATCGTCAGCGCCTCGACGAACTCGACACCGCTCGCGAGGAAGGCGGACAGGACGAGAAATGCGTTGCCGGTGCTCATCAAAGACCCCAGTGATCCCTGGGCTGAGGGTACCCCGGCGAGTCCTCGGCGCTCGCGGCTGCGTTGGCGACGTCGGCCGGATACGTCTTCAGGCCCTTGAACAGGAGCCACGAGCTCGCGCCGAGCGGCAGGATCATGACGACGAACGTCCACTGCAGGCCCGAGCGTCCGCCGCCGAAGACGTGGTCGGAGACGGCTCCGAAGAGGAGCGGTGCGAGCGCCATGGCGAGCGAGCGCAGCAGGGTCCGCACCGCCTCGGCGCGTCCCCAGAGGAGCGGCGGCATGATGTCCAGCCGCGCAGCGTCGAGGGGCGGGTTCTGGGCGCCGAGGAAGAACGCCGCCGCGACGAGGTAGGGAACGGCCGTCGTCGCTCCACGCGTGAAGATCGCCGGAACGAAGAGAGCAGCCGTGAGCGCCGCCGCCACGGCCGGCGTCCAGATGCGCGCGTTCAGCATCCCCCGCTTCAGCAGGTAGTCGCCGAGAGTGCCTCCCGTCAGGACTCCTGCGAGTGAGCCGACCCCGATGACGAGTAGGAGAGAGCTCGCGACCGCCTGGTCGAGCCCGTACTGCTCCCGCGAGAACTCGAGCCCGAACGTCTGGAGGCCGGCGAGGAAGTAGTAGCCGCACGCGCTCGCGGCGATGAGGATGAGGTTCGTCCGCACGCGCAGCACATAGCGGGTGGCGCGCACCAGATTCATGCGCCGTGCCTCGCCGGGACCGACGACGAGCTCGGGATCGGGCGTCAGGCCCTTCTCGCGCGCGAGGCGTTGTGCGTCGGTGGTCTGATCTCCTTCCTCAGACTGGGCGAGCGCCTCGGGCGGGGGGCCGCCCTTGTCCGACGCGAGCACGCCCTTGCCGCCGCGCTCCGGCTCGCGCAGCTTCCAGACGACGACGGCGAGCACGAACGCCGGCAGCGCGAGGACCACGAACGCGGCACGCCAGGAGAGCGCGGCGACGTTGCCGGTGATCGCAAAGCCGATTCCAGCGCCGACGTACTCGCCCGCGAGGATCACGCCGTAGATCCGGCCGCGCTCCCAGCTGCCGAACCAGTCACCGACGAGCGAGGCGACCATCGGCCCGGCCGAGGCCGTGACGGCACCGAGGAAGAGCCGCGTCCAGAGCAGCTCGGTGAAGTCCGAGGCGGTCGCGCTCCAGAGCATCGCCGCGCCCCAGGTGACGATCGTCACGCCGAGTATGCGAGTCCTGGTCACCCGGTCGGCGAGGACGCCGAACGGCAGCGACGCGACCGCGCCGATCAGCGAGCTGACCGCCACCAGCAGGCCGATGTCGGTGTTCGTGATGTGCAGGCCCGACCGGAGCTCGGCCGCCGACGCGCCGACCGTCGCGGCGTCGGCGCCGCTGAGGCCGAGGATCGCAGCGAGGACGATGATGACGCGGGTGCGCTCCGCGCCTCCGAGCGCGACAGTGAGCCGCCGCGCTGCGGCGCTCGCCGCCGCAGACCCCATCGCCGCCGCGTCGGTGAGGACGCGTGCGGTACGCGATTCCTCGGTGCTCACGCCCTCATGGTGGCAGGAGTGAGGATGTACCCGTGACCGTCGGCTTCTTTCTCTCCACCCACACGATCGACGAGTGGCTCTCGTCCTACGGCTACCTCGTCGTCTTCCTGCTCGTGATGATCGAGAGCATCGGCGTGCCGGTGCCGGGCGAGACCGCGCTGATCGGGGCCGCGCTCTATGCCGGCTCGACGGGCAAGCTCGAGATCGAGTGGGTGATCGCGGTCGCCATCGCCGGAGCGATCATCGGCGACAACATCGGCTTCTCGCTCGGCCGCTACGGGGGCGCGAGGCTCCTGCTGCGCTACGGGCACAAGATCCGCCTGCACGAGGGGCGGCTGAAGATCGGGATCTGGCTGTTCCGCCGCCACGGGGGCAAGGTCGTGTTCTGGGGGCGGTTCGTCTCGGTCCTCCGCACCTGGGCGGCCTTCCTCGCGGGCGCGAACCACATGGAGTGGCCGCGCTTCCTCTTCTTCAACGCCGCCGGCGCCGTCGTGTGGGCGACGATGTTCGGCGTCGTCTACTACGTCTTCGGCGACGCCATCCGGAGGCTGAGCACGGCGATCGACATCACGTTCGGCGTCGTGGGACTTGCACTCGTCGTCGCCTTCGTCGTCTGGACGAGGCGCAAGGAGGCCGAGCTGCAGGAGCGCGCCGAGCGCGAGATCGAGGGTTCCGTCGCCGAGGAGCTCGGTGAGGAAGAGCCCGCTGCGTAAGCTGGGGAGATGTTCCTCTTCAAGAAGGTCGAGCAGGTCACGCCCGAGGAGGCGCTGCCCGGGCGCGAGCAAGCGATGCAGGTGCCCGAGCGGCACGAGGTGCTCGGGACGCCGCTCACGCCGCCGTTCCCGGCAGGGCTGGAGCAGCTCGTGGTGGGGATGGGGTGCTTCTGGGGCGCCGAGCGCGTGTTCTGGCAGGCCGACGGCGTCTACACGACCGCCGTGGGCTACGCCGGCGGCTACACGCCGAACCCCACCTACGAGGAGGTCTGTAGCGGCCGCACCGGCCACACCGAGGCCGTGCTGGTCGTCTTCGACCCCGCCGTCCTCTCGCTCGAAGGGGTTCTGCGCCTCTTCTGGGAGAACCACGACCCGACCCAGGGCATGCGGCAGGGCAACGACATGGGCACGCAGTACCGCTCGGCGGTGTACTGGGCGGACGACGCGCAGCGGGCGGCGGCGGAGTCGTCGCGCGACATGTTCCAGGCGGAGCTCGAGCGCGCCGGCTACGGCGAGATCACGACCGAGATCGCGGAGGCCGGCCCGTTCTACTACGCCGAGCCCTACCACCAGCAGTACCTCGCCAAGAACCCGAACGGCTATTGCGGGCTCGGCGGCACGGGCGTCTCCTGCCCGATCGGGCTGCCGACCTCATAGGGTCCGCAACCGGCAGCCGGGGGCGGCCGTTCTCCTGTGAAAGCTCACAGGAGGTTCGATGATGGGAGATCGCACACAGCGGTTGAAGGGGAAGGCGAACGAGGTCGCCGGCAAGGCGAAGGCCGAGGTCGGTTACTCGACGGGCAGCGGCAAGACCGAGGCCAAGGGCGTCGGCAAGGCGCTCAAGGGCAAGGCGCAGCAGGCGACCGGCAAGGCCCGGAGCGCCGTGAAGAAGAAGACGCGCTAGGCCGTCGCCGGCTAGCTCCGGTCGCCGCTCGCGAAGAACGAGGCGAAGGAGCCGGCGACGGCGGTGAGGACGAAGATCGCCCAGAGCTCGAGCACGACGTCGACGATCTGGCCGGCGTTCGTGAGCGGGTTCGCGTAGGACGACGAGACCGTCACGATCTGCGCGGTCGAGAAGAAGAGCGCATCGCCGAAGCCGTGGATGCTGCTGCCTTTCAGGCCGCTCTCGTACGACCACATCAGGAGCGCGCCGACGAAGTCCACGACCAGCGAGAGAGCGATGGCGATGATGACTCGCGCGAGGAGCCGGCGATGACGCTCGCTCCACGTGATCAAGCGGCGTAGCTCCTCGCGAACCATCGCGCGGAGGCTAGGCGACGCCCCGGTCGACGCCCGGAGTTGACAGGACCGCGACGGAGTTGTTGAGTCAGGGCATTCCCACGCATGTGGCGGGGGGTCAAAGGAGGGACGATGAAGCGTTTCTTGATGCTTGTCGGGGTCGCGGTGGTCGCCGCCGCCATGTACGTGGCCGCCGGTACGGCGAGTCAGCAGTCGAGGGGCCCGACGGCGAAGCAGTTCAACGCGCTGAAGGCTCAGGTCGCCAGCCTGGGCAAGAAGCTGAAGGCGACGAAGGCAGAGGCGGATGCCGCCGTCGGCTTCCTCGCGACCTGCCTCGTCAGCACCAACGCCGGGGTCTGGGGCGTGACCGAGTTCGGCGACGGCAGCACGGCCCACACGTTCGGCTACCTGTACGACGACGACGGGCCTGGGCCGACCGCCCCCGTCCCCACCAGTGCTCTCGACTTCGACGGGTCGACGACGCCGGATACCTACCTCCAGGCTGTCGATCCGACCTGCGTCAATACCAGCCCCCTGCGGCATCTGCTCAAGCCGGGCAGCGGTCTGCTGCCGCTCACGGGCGAGCGCAGGCACCACTGAAATCGCGCTCGGGAGGGCGGTCGTGAAGGCCGCCCTCCCTCGCACACCTCAGGCTGCCGCGAGCTCCACCATGTGCAGGCGGTAGAGGTCGGGCTCACATGCCTCGAAGCCGTCGACGACGTCCGGATCGAACTGCGTGCCCCGGCAGCGGCGGATCTCCTCGGCGGCGGCCTCCCAGCTGACCGGCGCCCGGTACGGACGCTGGTCGGTCATCGCGTCGAGCGAGTCGACGACGGCGAAGATCCGCGCGCCCAGCGGGATGCTCTCCTCGGAGAGCCGGTCTGGGTACCCGTTCCCGTCCCACCGCTCGTGGTGGGAGCGGATGACGCGCGCGCCTTCCTGGTTGAGCAGCGGGACGTGGGCGAGCAGCCGCTCACCGAGCTCCGCGTGCTCCTGCATCTTCCGGCGCTCGGACCCCGTCAGGCGGCCCGGCTTGAGGAGGATGCCGTCGGGGATGCCGATCTTCCCGACGTCGTGCAGCATGAAGCCCCATTCGAGGCTCGGGTCGTCGAGCAGTCCCGGCGCAACCTCGAGCGTGAGCCTCGTGGCGTACGAGGTGACCCGGCGCGAGTGTCGGCTCGTCCCGAAGTCGCGGGACTCGAGCGCCGACGCGAGCACCGCCACGGTCTGGGCGTACGCCTCGCTCAGTAGCTGGTGCTGGCGGCGCCCGATCTCGATCAGCCGGTTCAGGTCGGCAGCGTCGACGACGTCTCTGCCGATGTCCATCTGACCGATGCCGGCCTGGCGGATCAGCGGCGTCACGAGCGCGATCAGCTCCAGCGGGCTGAACGGCTTGCGCAGGAACGCCTCGGCACCGACCGCCCGCGCGGAGCGGCCTGCCTCCTCCGACCCGCTGATCGCGACGATCGGGATCTTGCGCGTGTGCGGAGTCTCACGCAGGCGCTCCAGGTAGAAGATGCCGTCGATCCCGGGGAGCCCGATGTCGAGCAGGATCGCGTCGGGGCGCGACTCGACGAGCACACGCTCCGCTTCGATCACGTCGTACGCGGTCTTCACCTCGAACCCCTCAAGGTCGAACGTCGTCCGGATCAGCTCGCAGAGCAGCCGGTCGTCGTCGATCACCAAAACGCACGGTGTGCGGCCCATTGTCGAAACCCCCTGTGCAGACGGCAACATCTGCGATCTCTGTCGGCAGGAGCCGAGCCGGAGGAGAGGACTGCCCCGGAGGCGGGTTCGCAACGACGTGGGAGGAGTTTCTACCGAAACCTGCCGCAGGGTCAGCAGGCCAGTTCACCCTTTGGGGTGACTCTCAGCGCGGGCGTGCGCTCACGGGCGTCACCCGCGGCGCCGGCTCGGAGCCGGCGCCGCAGGCGGTGACGACGAGGACGAGCGCGCTCGCCGGGAGGAGAAAGCGCTTCATCCTGGTCCTGATACGGCGCCGAGCCCCGCTTCTGTCACACGCTCAGAGCACGAACGGCACGAGCATCTTGGTCGAGCGCCGGTACCGCGGGTAGTCCTCGGGGAACTGCTCGCTCAGGTAGCGCTCCTCGACGGTCGCGGCATAGATGAAATAGATCCCGGCCAGTGCGATTGCGACGAGCCACAGCCAGCTCAGCGCCACCGCTGTGCCGGCGCCCGCGATGAGGATCCCCGAGTAGATCGGGTGTCGCGCGAGGCGGTACGGCCCGCTCGTCACGAGCTCCGGCTCGTCCTTCTGCGACATCGGGGTGCCCCAGTTGCGCCCGAGGTGGACGCGGGCCCAGACCGCGAGGCCCAGGCCCAGCGCGAACAGAGCGAGCCCGACGGCGTCCCGCCACGGATCGGTGTTGTCGCTGTAGTGCCGGAACGCACCCAGGCGAAAGAGGACGATCGCGAGGACGACGATCACGATGCGGATCCGGAGCTCGCGCGACCACGAGACCCGGCCGCGCTTCATCGACGAGGCGACCAGGATCCAGTACAGCCAGAACGCCGCCCAGCCCACGGCGAGAACGAGCGCGACCGGGCTCACTCCGAGGGCTCAGCCGCTGCTGGTGCTGACGCAGCTCTTGCCGAAGTACCCCTTGATCTTGCGCGGCTTCCAGTTGAGGAACTCGACCGGCCGCCGGATCGTGTTGTCGTTGCGGACGGCCACGAGCGCCGCCGTCGGAACCCCGCCGCTCAGCGTGAGCCGCAGGTGAACGAGCACCCGCTTCGCCGTCACGCAGCGTTCGTCGAAGAGGCCGAGGTACTGGGGCGTGACCGTCTCGGCGTGAGAGGGAAGACCTGTGGGCTCGAGGGCCGCCTTTCGCGAGGAGCGCCTGCAGATCGGCGTGTCGATCTTCGGGTTCCTCCCTTTCGCGGCCTGGAAGAAGACCTGCGGCAGGTTGAAGTTGAACCCGTTCTCCTTGAAGGTCTTCTTCACGGTGAAGAGGTTCAGGTTCGCCGGCCGCTGTGGCGCGTCCTGGGTGGGCGGCAGGGTGACGCTCGTGTTGAGATCGATGTAGTGCTGCGGGCGCACCTTGCAGGAATAGGTTCGATCCACCACGCTCGTCGGCGCGGCCTGCGCGCTCACCACGGCGGTCACGGCAACTGCCGCGACCGCAGTGACGGCTCCGACCCCGCGAAGGCGCTGCATCTCCGCCCGGACGTTACGCCGGGCCCGGGCCCCTGTCCAGCTACTGGAGGCGCTCGGCGAGGTAGCGGATCGCGAGCGGGTAGCGGTACTCGATCCCGCCGTGCTTCCCGTCGAAGAGCTCGAAGAAGACGTCGGTGATCCCGAGCGCCTCGAGCTCGCGGCGGAAGGCGTCGGCGCCGAGGTCGAGGAAGAACTCGTCCCGCTTGCCGGCGTCGATGTAGATCGCGCGCAGGCTCCGGAGCGCGTCGGCGTGCCGGCGTGCCATGCGCACCGGGTCCCAGGCGAGCCAGCGCTGCCAGACCTCGTCGCGCAGCATCCCGGTGTCCGTGTCGAAGGGGAGGTCGATCGAGCCGTCCTCGTTCGCCGAGTAGCACGCGGCCATCGCGTACTCGTTGACGAGCGGGAAGTCGGACTGCTTCGTCAGCGCCGGGCGTGAGCGGAAGTCCTCCCAGAAGCGCTCGTACGAGCCGTCGTACTCGTCGCGCAGGGCGCGCGCCGCCTCGCGGAACTCGGGCAGGTAGCAGAGCTCGAAGAGCGCGTCGCCGGAGTGGGTCGCGAGCCCGCCGAAGACGTCGGGCCGCAACATCGGGACGACCATCGCGCCGTAGCCGCCGCTCGACTTGCCGGTAAGCCCGCGGTGGGCGGCCTCGGCGAGCGTCCGGTAGCGGGAGTCGACGAAGGAGACGACCTCGTCGCAGAGGTACTCGCCGTAGCGCCCCGTGCCGGGCGAGTCGATGAACTGCGAGCCGCCGTACGACGTCCAGGCATCGGCGAAGACGACGAGCGCCGGCGGGCAGTCCTCCTCCGCGAAGAGCCGGTCGATCCGCTCGGGCGTGCTCGGCCGGAAGGCGCTGCGGTTCCACCACATGTCGACCTGGCCGGTCATGCCCTGGATCAGGTAGATCGAGGGGAAGCGGCGGTCGGGCTCGGCGTCGTAGGCGGGCGGGACGTAGACCCAGAGCGGGCGGACGTGCGGGTCGCCGAGCGGGTTGTCGCGCAGGACCTCGCTCTCGATCTCGAGCTCGTCGAAGCGTCCCACCATCTCCCGCGACCAGGGCTCCACGAGGGTTCTTCTACCAGGTCGCGCCTGGCTACACTCACGGCAATGGCCGAGTACGGGACGATGCGGGTCAAGAGCGGTCTCGCCGAGATGCTCAAGGGCGGCGTGATCATGGACGTGGTCGACGCCGAGCAGGCGAAGATCGCCGAGGACGCCGGCGCGTGCGCAGTGATGGCGCTCGAGCGCGTGCCCGCCGACATCCGCCGCGACGGCGGCGTCGCGCGCATGTCCGATCCGGACAAGATCCAGGAGATCCAGGAGGCCGTGACGATCCCGGTCATGGCGAAGTGCCGCATCGGCCACTTCGCGGAGGCCCAGATCCTGCAGGCGCTCGAGATCGACTACATCGACGAGTCCGAGGTGCTCACGCCGGCCGACCTCGAGCACCACGTCGACAAGTGGCAGTTCACCGTCCCCTTCGTCTGCGGCTGCACGAACCTCGGCGAGGCGTTGCGCCGGATCGCGGAGGGCGCGGCGATGATCCGCACGAAGGGCGAGGCCGGCACCGGCGACATCGTCAACGCGGTCACGCACATGCGCGCGGTCTTCGGCCACATCCGCCGGCTCGGCGCGCTGCGCGAGGAGGAGCTCTACGCGGAGGCGAAGGAGCTGCGCGCGCCGTACGAGCTCGTCAAGTGGGTGGCCGAGAACGGGAAGCTGCCGGTCGTGACCTTCACCGCCGGCGGGATCGCGACTCCGGCCGACGCGTCGCTCTGCATGCAGCTAGGCGCCGACGGCGTCTTCGTCGGCTCCGGCATCTTCAAGTCGGGCGACCCGGAGCGCCGCGCGAAGGCGATCGTCGAGGCGACGACGCACTTCCGCGATCCGGAGATCCTGGCCCGCGTCTCGGCCGGCCTCGGCGATCCGATGGTCGGCATCTCGACGCAGTCGCTCGACCCGAGCGAGCTGCTCGAGACGCGCGGCTGGTAGTGCCCGAGGCGCCGCTCGAGGAATCCGGCTCCGGCCTGGCGCCGACCGGTCCAGGGTGGCTCGTCGTGAACGTGAGCGACGCGATGTGGCTCACGACCGAGGGCGGCGAGAAGAAGCGGTCGGGCTCGGAGTGCTCGTTCGAGACGCCTATGGCGGAGTTCGAGCAGATCGGAGTCCGCATCCACGTCCTGCCGCCCGGCGAGCCGAACGGCTGTTACCACGCGGAGAACCAGCAGGAGGGCTTCCTCGTCCTGTCCGGCGAGTGCACGCTGCTCGTGGAGGGCGAGGAGCGGACGCTGCGCGCATGGGACTTCTTCCATGCGCCCGCGGGCACGGAGCACAGCTTCGTCGGCGCCGGCGACGAGCCGTGCGCCATCCTGATGGTCGGTTCGCGCACGCAGCCGTGGACCGTCCGGTACCCGGTCTCGGAGCTCGCGGCCCGTCACGGTGCGAGCGTGGAGCGCGAGACGTCCGACCCGGACGAGGCGTACGCGGAGTGGGAGCCGTCGCGGCGCGAGCGGCCGTCCACCTGGGATCGCCTGCCCTGGGCGTAAGCGGTCCGTCCGACCGCGGGAGGACGATTCTCCCGTGCACGACCGCGAGATCAAGCCGCTCTGGACCTCGGCGACCTTTCTCGTCTACACCGGCGGGCTGACCGTCCTCGTCGGCGGGCTCGCTGCGCTGGGCTATCTCTCGGCTCAGTACGGCAGCGGTGCCACCGCGGCGTGGGCCTTGCTCGTCCTCGTCATCCTCTACGCCATCGCCCACGGGCTGCGGGTGCGCGGCCGGCAGATCGCCGCCGGGATCTTCGCGTTCGCCTCCGTCCTCGCCTGGGCCGTGTTCATCGTCTTCCTCTTCGACTGGTTCGGCTGGCACGGCGTGCACGGTTCGTTCAAGCACTTCTCGCTCTCCCGCCTGGTGCTCTGGCTGCTGATCCTTGCGGCGGCCTTCGACGACCGGCGGCGGTTCGGGTTCCCGTTCATCCGGGTCATCTCGGCAGTGGTGGGCTGGCTCTTCGTCATCGACCTGATCACGAGCGGCGGGACCTTCACCGCGGTGGTGACACTCCTCGTCGGCCTCGTCTATCTCGCCTGGGGGACGCTCCACAACACGCCGTCCGCGTTCTGGCTCCACCTGGTGGGCGGCCTGCTGATCGGGGGCTCGATCCTCTACTGGGCGCACACGAGCGACGGCGACTTCGCCCTCGTCTCGATCGTCGCGTTCGTGTTCGTGGGGATCGCGTACGCGACGAAGCGGTCGAGCTGGGCGGTGCTCGGGACGATCGGCTTCTTCGCCGCGACGATCCACTACCTCGTGGGCTCGCCGACGGAGATCGTCGGAGCGGCGTTCGGAGGGCAGCCTCCGCCGCACGTCAGCCCCTGGGCGCCGGCACTCGCCTTCGGTCTGCTGGGGTTCTTCCTCGTGTCTCTGGGCCTGCTTGGCCGCCGCAGAATGGCCGCGACGCTCGCCCCGCCACCCCAACCGGCGCCCGAATAGCCCTCGTTACCATCGAGGGGTATGGAGAAGCCGCTCAGGATCGGCGTCCTCGCCGTGCAGGGGAACTTCCGGGAGCACGCTGCCGTGCTGAGCCGGCTCGGTGCCGAGCCGGTCGAGGTACGGCTCCCCGGGCAGCTCGAAGGGCTCGACGGCCTCATCATCCCCGGCGGCGAGTCGACTGCGATCGGCCGGCTCATGCGGCTCTACGGCCTCGACGAGGGGATACGCGGGTTCGGCGGCGCCATCCTCGGCACGTGCGCCGGGATGATCGTCCTCGACCGCGACCATCTCGGTCTCGGCGACTACACCACGCGGCGCAACGCGTTCGGCCGACAGGTGCGGAGCTTCGAAGCGGACATCGACGTCGGCGACGGCGACGAGCCGTTGCGCGCAGTCTTCATCCGCGCGCCCTGGCTCGAGGACGCGGGGCCGGACGTCGAGGTGCTCGCGGAGGTCGACGGCCATCCGGTGCTGGCGCGTGAGGGGCGTCTCCTCGTCGCCGCCTTCCACCCGGAGCTGACCGACGACACGCGCGTGCACGAGCGGTTCCTGAACATCGTGAGAGAGGTGGAAAGTGTCCGGGCATAGCAAGTGGTCGTCGATCAAGCACAAGAAGGGCGCCGCGGACGCGAAGCGCGGCAAGCTCTTCTCGAAGTTGACGCGCGCGATCATCGTCGCCGCGAAGGACGGCGGGCCCGATCCCGCCGGCAACCTTGCGCTCCAGAACGCGATCGAGAAGGCGAAGGCCGCGTCGATGCCGAAGGACAACATCGACCGGGCGATCGCGAAGGGCGCCGGCACGGGCTCCGACTCTGCCGCGTACGAGTCGGTCGTCTACGAGGGGTACGGCCCGGCCGGCGTGGCGGTGATCGTCGAGGCGCTCACGGACAACCGCAACCGGACCGCGGGCGAGGTTCGGCACACCTTCGACAAGAACGACGGCAACCTCGGCACCTCGGGAGCGGTCGCGTGGTTGTTCGAGCGCCGCGGGCTCGTTCTGGTGCCGGCGGACGGCACCGACGAGGACGAGTTGATGCTCGCCGCCGCGGAGGGCGGCGCCGACGACGTCGCCCTCGACGGCTCGAGCTTCCAGGTGCTCTCCGCGGCCACGGATCTCGCCTCGGTGCGCGAGGCGGTCGAGAGCGCGGGCTTCGAGATCGAGTCGGCGGAGCTGACCATGCTCCCGAAGACGACCATCGCCGTCGAGGACGAGAACGAGGCGAAGAAGATCCTGCGCCTGATCGACCAGCTCGAGGAGAACGACGACGTGCAGGAGGTCTACGCGAACTTCGACATCCCCGAGCGGGTGTTGGAGTCGGTCGCGGGCTGACGCCCGCGACCGAGAACGAACTCCGCGCGACCGAGACGCGGTCTCGGCCGCGCTTCGTGCTGTCTCTCTCGCCCGCCCGCTGAGGCCGCGTCGCGGCGTCTGCGGAAGCGGGTAGGCCTCCGGCCAACGCGGCTTCGCCTGCGTTGCCCTCCGGCTTGGGCGCCTCAACGACCGGAACGCTGGCCTGGGCCAGTGTTCTGGAATGACCCCTGAGCGCGGCAAGGCGACTAAACAAACGGGGGCCTCGGGTGCATCGTTTGCGTGATGGCAGCGAATGGGCCGCTTACCGGCGAGCTTGAAGACCTCTACCGGGGGCGTTATCGGTACTTTCTGCGCTTAGCGACCGTGATCGTCGGTGACGAGACGAGCGGGCACGATGCTGTCCAGGACGGGTTCGCGCAGGCGCTTCGCGAGCAGCAGTCGTTTCGGGGCGAGGGGCCGCTGGAGGCATGGGTGTGGCGCACCGTTGTGAACGCTGCGCTCGCGTCTCGTCGTCGCCGGGTGGCACGGCGCGAGGCTCCCGAAGCTGCGGGCAATGCGAACGCGAACGGGCAAGCGGGCGAATCGGCGGTCCGAACGTGGGTGGCCGCCCTGCCGGAACGGCAACGGCTGGTCGTGTACCTGCGCTACTACGCAGACCTCGATTACCGCTCGATAGCCGATGCGCTCGGCGTCGAGGTCGGAACGGTGTCGGCGACCCTGAGTTCGGCGCATCAAGCCCTTCGCCGGTCGATGAAGGAGGTTGAGCAATGAACGACGTTGAGCCTTTGATCGTCTCCGAGTTGGAGCGGCTGCTACCGCTTCCGAACGGTGGGCGTGCGGACTGGAGTGATGTGTTGCGCCGAGCCGATTTCGTGCGTGCTCGTCGGCGGTGGCGGCCCGTGCTCGTGACGGCAGTGGTTGCGGCCGCGCTCGTGGGGGTGGGTGTTGCGATAGCGGCTGGCTTCGGTGCGTTCAACGGGATCAGCGCCGCGCAGCGTCCGCAAACCCCAGCCGACAAAATCGACCCCAAGCTGCTCGCCGAAATCAACGCCGCGAACAGGGGCAGCGGGCTTGGGCTGATACCCGGCAGCGCACGCTTGGTCAGGCGGCTACCAAACGCTCGTATCTACGCGGTCGCCACGAAGGACGGACAGTTGTGTGTGCTCGCGGCGAGACTGCTGAACAACAACGGCAAGTCCGACGCGGCTGGAATGGGATGCGGTTCACCGCTCACGCAGAACGAGCCGAGTACTGCTGCAACCTTTGCACGGAACGAGTCATCGCCCGCCATCAGTTGGGGCATTACGCTCGATACCGTCACAGCCGTGTCGTTCACGGCAGGCGGATACAAAGTCACGGTGCCTGTCGAAAACAACGTCTGGGCCTACGAAGGCCCAGCCCCCACCCACGGCACGCTCACCGCGCACTTCAAGGACGGCAGCACAGAGCCCATTGGGTAAGCCGTCCCGTGGGCAAGTGTTCCGGAATGACCCCTGAGCCGCCTGCGGTCACCGAGTGTTCGGGTCGTAGACTGTCTGCTCGATGAAGATCGGCGACAAGATCACGAGGCTTTTTCAGAGACAGGCGTCTGCTGAGACTCAGGAGGAGCGTGCCGCTCGTGCCAAAGCGGAGCGCGAACAACGCGACCAGGTCCTCGAAGAGGCCGCTATCAAGAGCCAGGTGGACGCCGCCTTCTGGAGCGACATGAACGCCCCGCAGACCCCGCCGTTCTGAATCGTCTTCAGGCGGTTCACACTGGTCGGACTGTTGAGTCGAGGCTCAGTGCCGTCGCCTGGGCCAGCGTTCCGGAATGACCCTGACGGACCTCTGTCCGCGTTGCGCAGGCTCGGATTCGCGGCGATACGCTCGCGGCATGGATGCGAAGTCAATCGACGTGAAGGTTCACCCGGACGGCATCGCGGATGTCGTCGTAGTGCTCACGAGCGCTGAGGCGGCCTACGTGGCTGAGGCGCTCGTCGCTGGACACGATCTAGTCATCCAGCACTGGGAGGGTTCCGAGGTGACGCTATCGATCCGCGACACTGACTGATCTGCGTTCCGGCCTACCGCTCTCAGGCGTGAGGTCGCCACACTGGGCCAGTGTTCCGGAATGGACCCTGACGCGTAGCGCAGGTTGACGCGCTGCGGACCTCCGAGGCGCGCGCTGGGAATCCCAAGCGCTCCGTGGCGTGCTGTCTCTTGCCGCAGTGTCGGATTCGGGTGATCCTCTGGCTTCGGTGCGGCTGTCGGTCAGTCGCGTCGCCTGCTTTTCACTCGGAAGGGGTGGTACTCATGACAGGGAGGGAGCGACTGATGCGGAAAGCTGTCCTCTTAGCAGCCCTTGTTGCTTTGGCTGCTCTTGCTGTTGGTCTTCTCGGCACCGGCACGGCGTCGGCGTACGGCAAGGACGCTGTGCATCAGGTGACGATCTCGTCGAGCATTACGCCGAACTTGTTCGGCCCTGGGACTGGCGGGGGAATCTGGTTGTGGATCGAGTTGGATGGAACCTCCGCTACCTCTGGAGGTACTGGCGACTACACGGGTTCGGACTGCATCCACCACACGCCGCTTGGTCCTACTCGCGCGCACCCCGACAGCGGCGAGGTCACCTGGAGCGTAAGCGGCACGACGATCACGATCGTGGGCGTCACCATCGGTGGCGACAACCAGCCGGTGACGATCACCGTTCCGCTGTCGGGACACGAGAGAACCGACAATGCTTCGGTGTTCTCTCCGCCGGTCGGCTTTCTGCCTGGCAGGGCGGAAGTCCAGGTCACCGGATAAACCAGACAGAACGAAGAAGCAATGGCAACGGGCCGGTGATGAACCGGCCCGTTCGGCGATGCGGCCACCATCTCGACTGAGCCCTCCGTTCAGGTGAGAGCACTGCCCTCTGGGC
>Ga0207657_10002566_pt1 | contig 19652 bp, 15 predicted proteins | sample KBSC33metaG_FD_184316 | JGI IMG/M metagenome (GOLD analysis project Ga0207657, IMG submission 184316) | Corn rhizosphere microbial communities from Kellogg Biological Station, Michigan, USA - KBS C3-3 metaG (SPAdes) (version 2) | ecosystem: Host-associated > Plants > Roots > Rhizosphere > Soil ... | reverse complement strand
GCCGTTCACACCGCGCCCGGCCACGGCGGAGACGACTTCGCGACGGGGATGAAGTACGGCCTCGACATCTACGCGCCGATCGGACCGGCGGGACATTTCTTCGATACGGTGGAGCTCTTCGGCGGCCAGCGGGTGTTCGACGCGAACCCGAACGTCGAGCAGGCGCTGAAGGAGCGCGGACGGCTGTGGCACCGCCAGGCGTTCACGCACCAGTATCCGCACTGCTGGCGCTGCCACAATCCGGTGATCTTCCTGGCGACGAGTCAGTGGTTCATCCGCCTCGACGGGCAGGAAGGGCGGGAAGGGCTGGATGGGCGGAACGGCAAGAGCCTGCGTGAAGCGGCGCTCGACGCCATCGACAACGACGTCAAATGGATCCCGTCGTGGGGCCACGATCGGATGCGCAACATGGTGGCGACGCGCCCCGACTGGTGCATCTCGCGGCAGCGCGTGTGGGGCGTGCCGATTCCGGCGGTCGATTGCCGGGCGTGCGGCGAGGCGATCACGACGCCGGCGCTCGTGGAGAAAACCGCCGCCGTGTTCGACCAGTACGGCGCCGATTCCTGGTACGAACGGCCGACCGAGGAGTTCATCCCCGACGGCTTGACATGCCCGGCGTGCGGCGGCACCGCCTTCGACCGCGAGATGAACATCCTCGACGTGTGGTTCGACTCGGGGTCCAGCCACGAAGCGGTGTTGTCGATGCGGCCCGAGCTGACGTGGCCGGCGGACATTTACCTCGAGGGCAGCGACCAGCATCGCGGGTGGTTCCAGAGCTCGCTGCTCGTCGGCCTGGGCACGCGCGGACGCGCGCCATTCCGCCAGGTGCTGACGCACGGCTTCATCGTCGCCGAAGACGGGCGCAAGATGTCGAAGTCGCTCGGCAATTCGATCGAACCGCAGGACATCATCAAGCAGAGCGGCGCCGACATCCTGCGTTTGTGGGTGTCGATGAGCGACTACACGCAGGAGGTGCGCCTGAGCAAGGAGATCCTCGCGCGGGTCGTCGAGGCGTACCGCAAGATCCGGAACACACTGCGCTACCTGCTCGCCAATCTGTACGACTTCAGTCCGGCGCTCGACCGCGTGCCGTACGGCCAGCTCGAGGAGGTCGACCGCTACATCCTCGCGCGGTACGGCGAAGTGGGCCAGCGCATTCTCAACGCGTATGAGGCGTACGATTACGGCGCGATCTTTCAGGCGCTGAACACGTTCACGACCGTCGACCTGAGCGCGCGCTACAACGACATCTCGAAGGATCGGCTCTACACCTTCGGCGTGAATTCACGCGAGCGGCGATCGGCGCAGACGGCGATGTTTCTGATGCTCGACGGCCTGACACGCCTGGCCGCGCCGATTCTGTCGTTCACGGCGGACGAGCTCTGGCCGTTCATTCCGGGAGAGCGCGAGCCGTCGGTGCACATGGCCGTGTTTCCTCCTTCATCGGATCTGCTGATGCTCGTGGATGCGGAGCTCACGGCGCGGTGGGATCGGCTCGCCGCGATACGCGAACGGGTGCTCGCGGAAATCGAGCCGCTGCGGAAGAACAAAACGATCGGCAGCTCGCTGCAGGCGAAGGTGATCCTGTCGGCGACGAAAGCCGAGCTGCCGCTGCTCGAGCAGTACGCCCGCGCGCTGCCGATGCTGTTCATCGTCTCGGAGGTCGAGGTGCGCGCCGTTCTGACCGATGTGGAGGCGCACGAGGAAGCGATGCCCCTGGTGACGATCGAGCGCGCCGGCGGCGTGAAATGCGAGCGGTGCTGGCGCTACGTGCCCGCCGTGTCCACCGACCCGGCCACGGCCGGATTGTGCGAGCGCTGCCAGGCCGCGCTGGCGGAGACGGTGAAGCAATAGCGTGGGCGATACCGTCATCGAATCCGAATCCAGCGGCGGACATCACGTGCCCGCGCCCGCGCGCCGCCTCGAGCTATGGCTGCCGCTCGCCGTCGTGATCGTCGATCAGCTGTCGAAAGCCATCGTCCGCGCTACCCTCCCGGAGCACGAGAGCGTGACGCTCGTGCCGGGGTTTCTCGATTTCACGCACGTCCGCAACACGGGCGCGGCGTTCGGCATCCTCAACGGCGCGGACTTTCCGTTCAAGACGGTGGTGATCGCGCTGATCGCCACGGCAGCCCTGGTGGGCGTCGGGCTCTACGCCGCCAGTCTTGCGCACCACCAACTGGTGGCGCGGATCGGTCTCGCGCTGATCATCGGCGGCGCGGCCGGCAACCTGCTCGATCGCATCGCCGTCGGTTCGGTCGTCGATTTCGTGGACGTGTACTGGCACACGTACCACTTCTGGGCATTCAATGTCGCGGACTCGGCGATTACGGTGGGCGTGGCGATCATGATGCTCGACATGCTCGGTGTGGGGACGCATGTATCCAAGACTGCTTGAGCTGGGGCCGATCACCGTCTACACGTACGGCGTCCTGCTCGCCGCTGCGTACCTGCTCGGCCTGAAGCTCGCGATGGTCCGCGCCAAGGCGCGCGGACTCGACGACGCGCGCGTGCTCGACCTCGGGATTTACATCATCATCAGCGCGCTCATCGGCGCCAAGCTGCTCCTGCTCGTGACCGACTACCGCACCTTCATCAACGATCCGCACGAGCTGCTGACGTTGGCGCGATCGGGCGGCGTGTTCTACGGCGGGTTGATTCTCGCGGTCATCGTCGCGCTCTGGTACATCCGCAAGGTCAGCCTTCCGCTGTGGACGACGTGCGATGTGTTCGCGCCGGGCATTGCGCTCGGCCATGTGATCGGACGATTCGGCTGTCTGTTCGCGGGGTGCTGCTTCGGCAAACCGACCACGAAGCCATGGGGAATCACATTCACCGATCCGTTCGCGGCGGCCAACGTCGGCACGCCGCTCGGCGTGCCGCTCCACCCGACGCAGCTGTACGAGGCGGGCGCGGAGTTCATCATCCTCATGGTGCTGCTGTGGACGGAACGAAAAGGCCGGCCGTTCGCCGGCCGGACGTTCTGGCTCTACATGCTGCTCTACGCGATCTCGCGGTTCATCATCGAGTTCTTCCGCGGAGACGAACGCGGCAACATCGGCGTGCTGTCGACGTCGCAGTTCATTTCGATTCTCCTCGCGCCGCTGGCCATCGTGATGCTCGCGTATCTCGCGCGCAAAGTGCAGACACCCGTGCCGGAGCGCAAACGGCGCAAGGCGGCATAATCTGGTGATCTGGTCATCTGGTGGACTAATTATCTGATGTCTGGTTATTCCAAATAATCCAATAAATAACCAGATAACCAGATGATGAAGTAACCAGATGCAAACAGTTCTAAGAGTTCCCGCCGACAACGCCGGCGAGCGGCTCGATCAGTTCGTCGTGTCGATGCTCGGCGGCATCTCGCGCTCGCAGGTGCAGCGGCTGATCAAGGACGGCCACGTGCGTGTGGCCGGCGTCAACGCCAAGGCGAACCAGCCGGTGAAGAGCGGCCAGGAGATCGTCGTCGACGCGCCGGAACCGGTCGACGCGGTTCCGCAGGCCGAAGCGCTGCCGCTGCCGATCGTCTATCAGGACGCCGACATCATCGTCATCGACAAGCCCGCCGGCATGGTGGTGCATCCCGGCGCGGGACACGCGAGCGGCACGCTGGTCAACGCGCTGCTGCACTACGTGGACGACCTCAGCGGCATCGGCGGCGAGAGGCGGCCGGGCATCGTGCATCGGCTCGATCGCGGAACGTCGGGGCTGATGGTGGTGGCCAAGCACGACGCGGCGCATGTCGAGCTCGCGCGGCAATTCCAGGATCGCGAAGTCGAGAAGGAGTACCTCGCGCTCGTCTGGGGAGTGCTTTCGGCGGGCCGGCGCATCGACGCGCCGATCGGACGCGACCCCGGGAATCGCAAGAAGATGTCCGCCCGCGCGCGGCGCAGCCGCGAGGCGGTCACACGCATCGTGCGCGCCGAGCAGCTGAAGGCGCTGACGCTCGTGCAGGTCGCGATCTATACGGGACGCACGCATCAGATTCGTGTGCACCTCAGCGCGATCGGCCATCCTGTGGTCGGCGATGCGCTGTACGGCGGCGTCCGTCGGCGCGTGGCAGGCGATCTCCGCGCGGTGACGCATCTCGATCGGCCGTTCCTGCACGCCGCGCATCTCGTGTTCAAGCATCCGGCCGACGGCCGGCGCATGGAGTTCTTCAGCGAGCTGCCTGACGATCTACAGCGCGTGGTCGACGAGCTGCGCGGACCCGAATCCGAAATCTGAAATCTGAACTCTGAAATCTGAAATTTGAAGTCCTCACATCTGCAATGCCTACGATTTACAGCGGCCGCGTCTTCTCCGTCGACATCGATCGCGTGACCTTGCCGAATGGCAAGGCCCACGAGATCGCGATCGTGCGCCACCCGCCGTCGGTCGTGTTGATTCCTGAGCCGAGTGCGGGGCAGGTGATCCTGATCCGGCAGTATCGCCACAGCCTTCGCCGGGAAATCTGGGAGCTGCCCGCGGGCAGCCTCGATCCGGGCGAATCCGCCGAGGCAGCAGCCGCGCGCGAGTGCGAGGAAGAAATCGCGCTGCGTCCGCGGCGCATCGATCGGCTCGCGAGCTTCTACCCGACGCCGGGCTTCTGCGACGAGGAGCTGATCTTCTTCCGCGTCTCGGATCTCCAGCAGCCGCCGGCGGACTCGCCGCTGCGGCCCGACGATGACGAGGACATCCGCGTGCAGACGTTCACGCTGGCCGAAGCGCGAGCCATGGTCGCGCGGGCAGAGATCATCGATCTCAAGACAGCGTACGGGCTCACCCTCGTAGAATCCTAGAAACGCGGCGCTCGTGCCGGCCCGGCAGAGACGCGAGTCACGCGGGACGGCGAAACGCCGCCGCCGCGCGCGCCGGCGAGAGACCGCGCAGCCATTCGGTGACCGTCCCAGCGCACGGCGGCAGCGGATCGCACGCCAGCACGTACAGCACGACCGTCGTCAGAACGATCAGCGCCTCCGTCAGCAGCACGAAGCGCACGTGTAATGTGAGGTAGGCGAACCACAACGGATACGAGAGCACGATCGAGAGAGTGAGAAACGCGATCCGCAACTGCGCGTCCCGGAGACGCCGCGGATTCCTGAGTCCCTTCGCCACCCGCCGATACGCTTCCGCTTCGGCGGCTTCGATTGACGTCCTGAAGAGCGTGCGCGTCAGCACGAAGAACACGCCTCCACAGAACAGCGCGACGAACACGCGCACCGCCAGATCGCCGCTCAGGACATAGAGATTCGCCACCCAGATGAAGTAGACGACGATGCTCAGGTTGGTGAGCTGAAACGCGAGCCAGACGTTCGTGCGGCCGGTCGACGCCTGAAACCGGCGACAGATCCGCTCCGTCAGATTCAAGACCGCCGAGTCGAGGTAGGTCATCCAGGCCGTCGCCTCGATCCGATGTTACCCCGTGCGGCCGTTCGGCGCGTGAAGCTGAAGCCGGAGCGCCTCGTCGACCGTGTCGCCGAGCCGGACGCACAGATCGACGACCACCTCGAGATCCGCGCGCGTCGTCCGGAAATTCACGATGCAGGCGCGAAGCGCCGCCTTCCCGGCGACGACCGCTTTGGAGAGAAACGCTTCGCCGCTCCGTTCGATTCGCGTCAGGAGTTCTTCGTTCAGACGGTTGAGGTACATCTCCGTCTCCGGCTCGCCGACCCTCTCACGAAGATCGATGGGCACATAGCGGAAGGTGGCGATGCTCAAGCTCTGCGTCAGCGCCTCGAGACGTTCGTGGGCGCCGGCCCTGTCGAACAGCTCGCGCGACAGCGAGATGTCGTCCGCGATCATCCGCAGCGCGCCGGTACGTCCGACCTGCTGAAGGGCGAGCCAGACCTTCAACGCGCGGAGGCCGCGCGAGTTCTGCGGGCCGTAGTCCACGAAATTCACGACGTCCCGTTCGAAGTGGTAGTAGGCCGGATGATACGAAAAGGCGCGGCGCAGATGATTCGCGTCGCGCACGATGGTGCACCCCGCCTCGAGCGGGGCGTAGAGCCATTTGTGCGGATCGACGGCGACCGAGTCTGCGAGCGCGATGGCGCGTAGATCCGCCGGCGCTCCAGGCACGCGCGCGGCCAGCGCGCCGTAAGCGCCGTCGACGTGAAACCACAGATCCTCTGCGCGACACAGCACGGCGATCTCCTCGAGCGGATCGACCGCACCGGTGCTGACCGATCCAGCCGTGCCGACGACGAGGAACGGGAGATCGCCGCGATCGCGATCGATCTGAATCTGTCGGCGAAGCTCCGGCACCTTCATCCGCTGCTGCCCGTCGACCGGAATCCAGCGCACGGCGTCGGTGCCGAAACCAAACAGATCTGCCGCCTTCTGAATCCAGGTGTGCGTCTCTGCGGATCCGTACATCACGAGCCGTGGTGCGGCGGGACGGATGCCGTCGGTGCGCACGTCCGATCCGGCTTTGGCGGCTCTGGCCGCGAGCAGGCCGACGAAATTCGCCATGTTGCCGCCGCTGACGAGCAGACCTCCGCCGTCAGCCGGAAATCCAATGAGCTCGGCAATCCACCGTACAGTCTGCGCTTCGATTTCCGTTCCGATCGGCGACAGCGTCCACAAACCGCAGTTGGCGTTGACGGCGGCCGCCAGCAGTTCGGCCAGCATGCCGATCGGCGCGGCGCTCGACGTGATGTAGCCGAGAAATCGCGGGTGACCGTTGAACAACGAGTGTTCGAACAGCAGCGCGGTCGCGCGCTCCAGCAGTTCGCCCGGATCGCTCGCCGATTCCGGCAGTCCGCGCTCGGCATTCAGTGCCCGGCGCACGTCGAGCGGAGACTCGGCGGCGGTCACTTTCGCGGCGGGCAGCGACGCGAGATGCTCGGCAATCCGATCGACGAGCTGATAGCCGAGCGTCCGGAATCGGTCGGCCGGCAGGTCCAACGTGACGTCTCGCATTTCGCTCATCGCAATCCCTCGAACAGATCCGTTTCCTGCGTTCGCCCGCCGTTCACGAGGCTGAAGACACGATAGAACTGCTGTCGCCCCCACAGGAGCCGATGATCGTGCTCCGTCAGACTCTCGAACTGCTTGTAGATGCTCATCTGCGTTTCATGGCACTGCACGGCGTGCCACACACGCTCCCAATGGTCGCTGGCGTCCACCTGCGTGGTAATCGACCAGTCGGGCCACGCCGCGCTCGACCGCACGACACCGTCGACGGTCGACGTCAGCGTCTTCAACGCGGTCTGATACACGCGCCAGCGCTCCGCGCTGCTCACGAAGTAATAGAACTTGGACACGGTGTGTCCGGACGCGGCCGCGCGCGCGATCCCCGCCGCCGTCAACTGACAGATCGCGACGTGATCCGGGTGTCCGTACGCGCCGAACGGATCGAACGTCACGACGGCGTGCGGACGCACGCGTCGGATGTGCTCCGCGATCTTTTCGCCGGCTTCGTTTGCATCGACGCCGGCCAGATCCCCGTCCTGATAATCGAGAAAGCTCACCTCGCGCACGCCGAGCGCGCGCGCGGCCGCCCGGAGCTCCTGCTCGCGCAGGCGGCCCACCACCGCCGGCCCCGGGTGCTCTTTCGCGTCGCCACAACGGCCTCGCTCTCCGCGCGTCGCCGTCACGACATACGTCGACAGGCCCTCGCTCGAATACTTCGCCAGGATCCCGCCGGTCCCCAGGCTCTCATCATCGGGGTGCGCGAGCACGCACATCAACCGGCCTTCAAACGCCATACGGCTGCTCCTCTTTTCGCACTCTATCGCGCCGGGCGAGAACCCGCGTCCCCGGCTCGGGTCATTTTTCGGTGGAGGTCAAAATGGCCTTTTCAGGCCAGGCCAAGTGATTGAGCGAGGACGTGATCGCTCGGCTAAAGCCTTCGCGCTACGGCGATCTGCTGCGTGGTAGCGCGAGGTCCCCGGCGACGTTGCGCGAGGTCCCGCGGCGACGTAGCGCGAAGGTCCCCCGGCGACGTCGCGCGACGGCTTCAGCCGAGCGTCATCTCGCGCACGCCGGCATCGGTGGCGCCGGCGGGATCGCGAGTGCAGGCCGCTGGAGCCGCACCAACACCGCGTTGGCCGCGGTCAGCTCCGGGCCATTCAACTGACGCCACGCATCGAGCGCCCGCCCAAGCGACGCGCACCACGCGGCAGACGCGTTCTCGAGCGCGTCCGCCGGGCGCACGTCCGCGCTTTCGACCATGCTGAACAGCCGCGCCATCTCGCGATTGACCGGTCCGACCCCGGGGGCTTCCGCGGTGCCGCTTTGGACGGCTTCGAGCCGCTTGTCGAGCGCCTGCAGAGTGGATGCGGCGTCCGTCTTGTCGCCTGCGCTCGCTGACGCTTTCAGGTCATCGGCGAGAACGGCACGGGTCTTCGCGAGGGCGTTGTAGCCGTCGAAGCTCGCGGACAGACCGCGTTCGAGGCGCTTCGCCAAATCGAGCTGCGCCGCAAGGTCCGCCTGAGACGCTCTCACACGCGGATCGGGCGCGACGATGAGCGTCTGCGTGTCGCGATGGCCGTTTGCGGATAACTCGATCGTGTAGCGTCCCGGCAGCGCGAACGCGCCCGCTGGTTGCTCGCGAGGCGTCCGTCCGGGAATTGCATGATCCGCCAGCGTGTACTCGACGTACGGCAGCAGCGAACCGAAATAGCCGAACGGCAGAATCTTCGGCGAGGCATATCGAAAGTCCCACGCGACCCGGTTGAGTCCGGTGCGCGTGGTGAGCACATCAGGGGGCGCGAACCAGTACGCAGGCACGTTCGCGAGCAGCGTCACCGGCGGCGGCGCGGCCGACGTATACGTTCGTACTGCCTCACCGCGCTCGTCCTTGATGGTCATCGTCAACGCTGATTGAGGAGCGCTCGCGAGGTAGTAGTCGATCACCGCGCCTTCGATCGGATTCGGCGCGGCCGGCACCTCGATCGGCAGCGGCGTGTCCTCGTTCACGTCCCAGCGCGCCCGCACGGCGACGGCGGGAGCCAACAGGTGCGTATCCGCCGGCGGCGCCTGTCCGCCGAGCTGCCGGATCGGCGTGAGGTTGTCGAGAATCCACAACCCGCGTCCGTACGTCGCGAGCACCAGGTCGTCGCCGTGAACCACCATGTCGCGCATCGACGATGCGGGCAGATTGAGCTGCAGTGATTGCCAATGATCGCCGGCGTCGATCGACACGTAGACGCCGGATTCAGTTCCGCAGTACAGCAGTCCCGCGCGCGCCGGGTCCTCGCGGACCACGCGCACGAACGCCGTCTCGGGCAGACCTTCGACGATTTCCTGCCACGTCGATCCACCGTCACGCGTTCGATAGATGTAGGGGTGCAGATCGTTCGGAGCGATGTACGCGGCGAACGCCGTCTGCGCATCGTGGCGTCCGGCGTCGATGATCTCGAACGTTCCACGCGGAGCCAGACTCGGCGGCGAGACGTTGCGCCACGTCAGCCCGTCGTTCTCCGTCCGCTGCACGACACTCGTGTTGGTCCCCGCCCAGATCACGCCCTCTCGCACTGGGGAGATCGAGAACGTCGTGATCGAGGCTTGCGCGCCGGCGGCGGTCGACGGCTGACCGGTTGTCTGCGTGAGATCGGGGCTGATCTCCCGCCATGATGCGCCGCCATCGGACGTCTTCATCATGAACTGCGTACCGTAATACAGCGTCCGCGGATCGTGCGGCGAGAACGCCATCGGCGCGTTGTTGACCGACCGGTACTTCGTGCCCGGGACGAACACGTGCGCAATCTGGTTCGCGCGGCGGTCGAAGCGAACGACCGTGCGATACCAGCCGCCGGCGAACACGATGTTGGAGTCGAGCGGATCGGGCGCGAGATAGCCGAATTCAAACCCGCCCGGCAAATACCAATCGCGATAGCTGATCTCGCCGAAATCGCTGCGGTTCGGCACCGCCACCGATCCGCTGTCCTGCTGCGCGGCGAACACATGATAGGGAAATCGATCGTCGGTGACCACGTGATAGAACTGCCCGGTCGGCTGGTTGTACCAACTGCTCCAGCTCGCGCCGCCGTCAACGCTGATTACCGCGCCTTGATCCACACCGGCCAGCAGGCGCCTGGAATTGTGCGGATCGATCCAGAGCAACTGGTAATCGTCGCCGCTCGGCGCGCCGGCGTAAGCGTCGAACGTGCGGCCGCCGTCGACGGAGCGGTACAGCGCCGTCTGTGTCACGTAGAGTACGCGGGCGTTCACGGGGTCGGCGATGACCCCGACCGGCCTGATCCGCGGATCGTCTGTCGCCCGCGTCCAGTTGTCGCCGCCATCGTCGGAACGAAACAGTCCCTCGCGCAGGCCGGCGAAGAGCACGCGTCCCTTCGACGCCGCCGCAATGGCCAGCGCCTGCCGGCCAATTGGCGGCGTCTCGAGGCCGTGCGCGCGCAGACGCTTCCACGTCGCGCCGCCGTCGGTCGATTTGAAAACGGCCGCGGGCCGCGGCGCAGGACGATTCGTGTCGCGGGAGGCGCCGGCGTTCTCTGGCGCGATCGGCTGAACGAGCCCCGCGCCGCGAGAGCCGGCGGCTGGATATAGCGTCGCGTACACGATGCGTGGTTCGTCGGGCGCGCTCGCAATCGACGGACAGCCGCTGTCGTTGTCGAGGAACAGCACCTTCGTCCAGGTTCGTCCGCCGTTGGTCGTCCGGAACACGCCGCGGTCCGGGCCTGGAGTCCGATCGCCAATCGCCGCGACGAGCACTTCGTCCGGATTCGTGGGGCTCACGATGATCGTTCCGATGAAATGGGTCTCGGAGAGGCCGACGTTCGTCCACGTGGCGCCGGCATCCGACGACTTGAAGACTCCGCTGCCGCGCGTCTCCTCGCCCGTGCCGGCGTAGATCACCTTCGGGTTCGAGCGCGCGATCGCGAGCGCGCCGACCGACGCGACGCCGGTCCGATCGAAGATCGGCGTCCACGTCTGCGCCGCGTTGGTGCTCTTCCAGACGCCGCCTCCAGGACTGCCGAAGTAGTACGTGTTCGGATCGGACGGATCGACGGCGCCGGCCGACACGCGTCCGGCACGAAAAGGTCCGAGCAGCCGCCATTCGAGCGCGGCAAGCGCCGCCGGGCTGATGGTGTCGGCGCTGAGGGGCGCCGTGGCACACGCGATCAGAAGGAACATGACGAGACGGCCGGGTGCGCTCACGAGGGACCTCTTCAAGAGCGATGGTGTGTTCGAACGGATACGAACGTGAGGATAAGCCATACCATTGGGTATGGTCACCTCCTTGTTCATCGCCATGCTGCTGACGCAGGCCGCGCCTCCCGCTGCGGCGCCGGTTCCCGATGATGCGCGCGCCGCCATCGCGCGCGCCAATGCCGAGTGGCTGCCCGCCATGCAGCACCAAGATACGAAGGCGATCGTGGAGCCGTACGCGGACGATGCGGTGTTCGTGGACGCCGCCGGAGTGAGCGTGAAGGGACGGCCCGCGATCGAGCAACTGATGCGCGATCGCTTCGCGCGAACCGGCCGCGTCCTCAACGCGACGCTGCAGCAGGACAATCTCGTCGTCGCCGGGTCGATGATTTACGAATGGGGACACGCTGAGATCGACGTGTCGGGCGTTGGAGGGGCAGCGCCGGCGCGATCGGTTGGACGCTACCTCACGGTCTGGAAGCGCGATGAAACGGGCCGCTGGCGCATCATCCGGAACCTGTCGCTCGGCAACTGACGCGCGATCTCACCACGAAGATACGAAAGCGCGAAGACGCAATACTGAGAAGCTCCTGAGCCTCAGGCATTCGAGCCTTCGTGGTCAAATGCTGCGGCCTCTTCGAGGGTCGCGACATGAATCGCGACCGTGTCGTCGACGTTTCTCGCGTAGCCGCCGGCGAGCGTAATCACCAGCGGCAGGCCGGCGCGCCTGACTGACTCGATCACCATGCGATCGCGGCGGCGCAGACCGTCTTTCGTGAGCCGCAAGCCGCCGAGCAGGTCGTCCTCATAGGGATCGGCGCCCGCGAGGTAAAACACGCATTGCGGCTCCGATGCCAGGACTTTCGGCAGCGCTCCCTCGAGCGCGCGCAGGTACGTCTCGTCGTGCGCGCCATCTTCCAATCCGATGTCGAGCGTGCTTCGCGGTTTGAACACCGGATAGTTGTGCCGCTGGTGCATCGAGAAGGTGAAGACGCGCGGATCCGACTCGAAAATGAACGCCGTCCCGTTGCCGTGATGGACGTCCAGGTCGACGATCGCGACACGCGTGATCCCGCGCGCCTGCAGCACACGCACGGCGATTGCGACGTCGTTGAAGAGGCAGAAGCCCTCGCCGTGACTGGCGAACGCGTGGTGCAGACCTCCCCCGAGGTGGCACGCAATAGGATTCGGGATTTGGGATTCGGGATTCGATTCGGGATTCGTGGCGCTCAGCGCCGCCGCGATGGTGCCGCCGACCATCAGCCGGAAGCCGTCGACGATCTCCGGCGACCAGGGAAGCTCGAGCTGCGCGAGCTCTTCGCGCGACAAGGTGCCTCCGCGTACTTTGCTCAGGTACTCCGACGTGTGGACGAGACCCAGCTGCTCCCAGGTCGCGGCTTCAGGCTCAATCCAACGCGGGACGCGGCTCCGCAGGTTCTTTTGCGATTCATTCCGCGGAAACCGGTCCCCAATCGCCTCGCGCACGAGGTGATACTTCCGGGTGGGAAAGACGTGCAGCCCGATATCGATGTGATATCGGGGCGAGTACACGAAAGTCAAAAGGGCAAAGCTAAAAGTACAAAGGCGACAAAGGCAAAAGACAAAGGCAAGAACGTACGAAAGCGAAGAACGAGGACGGCCGGCCAATCAGGCCGGCGGGGGCGTTGACCCGCGGCCCGGCTTTCGATCGCCCTTCAGGATCTTTCCATCGTCTTTCTTGTTCTTGCCGGCCGGCAGGTCGCTCGATACCGGCACCAGCGCGAGCGCCAGCACTTCGTCGATCGTCGAGACGAAATGCACCGTCATATCCTGCTTCAGCTCCGGCGTCAGGTCTTCGTTGACGTTCTTCGCGTTCTGCGCCGGGACGATGACCTCGCGGATGCCGACGCGGCGCGCAGCCAGCACTTTCTCTTTGACCCCGCCGATTGGGAGCACGCGCCCGGACAGCGTGATCTCGCCGGTCATCGCGATGTCGCCGCGCACCGGCCGACCCGTCAGTACCGACGCCAGCGCCGTCGCCATCGTCACACCCGCCGACGGGCCGTCCTTGGGGATCGCGCCGGACGGCACATGGATGTGCATCTCGGCTTTCGTGAAGAAATCGGGATCGATACCGTATTCCTTCGCGTGCGCGCGAAGCCACGACAGCGCCGCGCGCGCCGACTCCTTCATCACGTCGCCAAGCTGACCGGTGAGCGTGAGCGATCCGCCGCCGGCCATCCGCGACGCTTCGATGAAGAGCACCTCGCCGCCCGCCGCCGTCCACGCCAGCCCGATGGCGACGCCCGGGTCTTTCGTGCGCTCCTCCATCTCCTCATCGAGAAAGCGCGGCGCACCGAGCATCTCGACGACGACGTCGGGGGTGACCTCGATGGGTGTCTCGTTGCCTTCCGCGCGACGGCGAGCGGCTTTGCGGCAGAGGGCGCCGATCTCGCGCTCCAGATTGCGGACGCCCGCTTCGCGCGTGTAGCCGCGAATGACCTGTCGAAGCGCCGCCGGCGTGAACTGGATGTACTCGCCGGTCAGCCCGTGATTCTTGACTTGCTTGTCCACGAGGTGATCGAGCGCGATCTGCAGCTTCTCTTCCTCGGTGTAGCCGGCCAGCTCGAGCACCTCCATGCGGTCGCGCAGCGCCGCCGGAATCGGATCGAGCACGTTCGCGGTGGTGATGAACAGCACCTCCGAGAGATCGAACGGCACGTCGAGGTAATGATCGCGGAACGTGTTGTTCTGTTCCGGGTCCAGCACCTCCAGCAGCGCAGACGACGGATCGCCGCGGAAGTCGGAGCCGAGCTTGTCGATCTCGTCGAGGATGAATACCGGGTTCTTCGACTCCGCGCGGCGGAGGCCCTGAATGATCTGTCCCGGCAACGCGCCGATATACGTCCGCCGGTGGCCGCGGATCTCCGCCTCGTCGCGCATGCCGCCCAGCGAGACGCGCACGAACTTGCGTCCGAGCGCCTGCGCGATCGATCGCGCGAGCGACGTCTTCCCGACTCCGGGAGGACCGACGAAGCAGAGGATCGGCCCCTTCACGTCGGGATTCAGCTTGCGCACGGCGAGATATTCGAGGATGCGATCCTTGGCCTTCTCGAGCCCCGAGTGATCGGCGTCGAGGACGCCTTTCGTCTTCGGCAGATCGATCACTTCGTCGGTGCGCCTGGCCCATGGCAGCGCGACCAGCCAGTCGAGATACGTGCGCGAGACCGTGTACTCGGCGGCGGCCACCGGCATCTTCGAGAGGCGATCGAGCTCGCGCAGCGCCTCCTTCTTCACCGGCTCCGGCATCCCCGCGGCTTCGATCTTCTCGCTGAGCTCCTCGACTTCCTTCGTCTGATCGTCGCCCTCGCCGAGCTCCTTCTGGATCGCCTTCATCTGCTCGCGCAGAAAGTACTCGCGCTGGTTCTTGCCCACCTCGGACTGGACCTGCGACTGAATCTTCGACCCGAGCTCGAGCACCTCGAGCTCCTTGATGAGGATGCGATTCAGGTTGTCCATGCGCGCGCGGATGTCGAGCGTCTCGAGGACCTCCTGTTTCACCGCGGTGCTGATGGTGGAGAGCGACGAGGCGATGAAGTCGGCCAGGCGGCCCGGCTCGGTGATGTTCATCGCGAGCGTCTGCAGATCGTCGGAAAGCAGCGGCGACAGCGAGACGACCTGCTGAAAGTTCGTCTTGATGTTCCGCGCCAGCGCGTCGATCTCCAGGCGGTCGGCGTCGTTGGTGTCCTCGGCGGCCGCGCTGACCCGCGCGCGCAGGTACGGCTGCGCCGACACGACCTCGTGGAGCGCCAGGCGCGCCAGCCCCTGCACGATGAGACGCAGGCTGCCGTCGGGCAGCTTGAACATCTTGTGAATGTGCGTGGCGGTGCCGACGGTGAAGAGATCCTCCTGCGCGGGCTCTTCGACGGCGGCGTCGCGCTGCGTGAATACGGCGATCAGCTTGCCGTTCGCGATCGCATCGTCGATCAAGCGTACGGAGCTTTCGCGGGCCACGGCCAGCGGCATGAACGAATTCGGGAACAGGACGGTGTCGCGCAGCGGCAGCACCGGTAGTTCCGGAGGAATCGATAACGGTCGCTCGGTGGTCGAGATGTCCTCAGCGCTGAGGGTCTCGATGGGATCGCTCATGGCGACCTTCCTTATCTCGTTATCTGGTTGTTTGGTTGATTTGGCTATCTGGTGATGCCGAGGGCGCGCATCAGCCCAGCGCGCGTCGGTCACCCGATAACCAGATCCCCCAATGACCACATAATCAAATTGGGGTGCCGGTGGGGAGGGTTGGGCTCCGCCACCGGCGGAGCCCCAGACTGGGACGCCGGACGCTTACATGTCGAGGAAGAGCGAGGAGGCGCCGCGGCGCTGCGTCATTTGACGCTCGCGCTGTTCGGCGGTTTCCCGCGCTTCTTCGCAATCCTTGCAGCGGACGGCGAATGGCAGCGCGCGAAGACGCTTCTCGCCGATCTCTTCGCCGCAGTCGAAGCAATTGCCGTAGCTGCCGTGATCGAGGCGCACCAGCGCGTCGTTGACCTTGTTCAGCGTCTCCGACTTCATCTGAATCAGCGCGAACTCGATGTCTTCCTGAATATCGGCCTCGGAGCTTTCGACCGTGTCGAGGACTTCGTTGAGCTTCCCGCCCCACGTGCCTTCCTCGCGAACGCCGCGCATCTTGCCCTGCACCTCGGCCTGCAACTCGCGCCGGCGCTCCTCGAGCATCTGCTTCAGCTCCGTATAGCGGGCCGAAACCTTTACGGTCCCCGCCTTCTGTGTGTCCTTCATAATGCCGCTCCTTCCATCGCCCGCCGCTCGGGCCCGTCTTAAGATTGCCGTCGGTTATGCAAATGAACTGCCAATCGTATACTGAATTAGAGTCGCATCGCAAGCGGTCGAGCTCGGGTGGTTTCTACCTTCATAGGTGCACAGGCCGCGAACACTTCACGGCGCACCGTCCACGCTTCCCCGAGCAACGCCTTGCACTTACCTCATCCCGACCAGCAAGTTACGGCGACGGGAGCTAAGCAGTGGACCGCTTGTTCAAATCCGACGTGGGGTTAGACGCCAGCCCTCGGCGAACGGTTCTGTCCCGGAAGACAATCTTTGTCCGCGTAATGGGACGATGAGGTGTAGCAGAATTGATGAGCGGCGTCTTGCCAGCGGCGTCAATGAATGCGATGCCGTGAAATCGACGCGTTGGGCACGACCCCGCGCTGCTCGAGCAGCTTGCCGCTCCGGCGGCTCCCGGTCTTGAGCCACTTCTCGTAGAGACGAAGCAGGTCGGTGTTGGAGGCGCACAACGTGTGCTCGCTGACCTCGCCCAGCACGTCGACGAACTCCCCGAACTTCTGCGAGAGCTCCGCGAAGGCGGGTGAGAGCGCGTCGGTTTCAAAGCGGCTCAAGGCTGAATAGGCATAGCCGCCGATCGCGGTGTAGTAGTCGACATCGACCGGCTTGCGGCGCAGCGAGTCGGAGAAGAACCCGGAGATGAACAGCGAAATGTCGCCGACCTGCTTGAGCGTGTTGCGCTGTTCCGGCCCGCCGACCTCGAGGGCGCGCGTCAACTTGAGGGCGAGCGCCTCGTCATCGTCTGCCGCCGGGCGGCGGAGGAACGTCGTCAGCAGCTGGACGACGTAGAAGGAGGTCAGCTCGCCGGCGCGAATCTGCTGGTGGGCCAGGGCAGCATCCACCAGGCCTTTGAAATATTCGACCGCCGACTCCTCGCGAAAGACGACCTCGTCCATCGAGCATCCTCCAGCGATATTCAGGAAGTGCAAAGTGCGTTCCGATGAGCTGTGTCCGTTTTCTGGCCGTTCCTGCCGATTTGGCACCTTTTCGGAGCGCCTTGCGGACAACCCATCCTGGCGCCTATACTTACTGTTTCGTTCCAAGGATGAATTGATGGCCAAGCGTTGCGAGATTTGCGGAAAGAGCCCTGTCGTCGGGCGGCAGCATAGTCATGCCAACAACGTCAGCGCCCGGCGGTTCGAGCCGAACCTGCAGACGGTGCGGGCGATGATCAACGGCGGGATCAGGCGGATTCGGGTCTGCACCCGCTGCCTGCGGTCCAACAAGGTCGCCAAGGCGGCGTAGATCGGATGAAACAGGCGATCTCCAGCCTCGACGCGCCCAAAGCGATCGGCCCCTATTCACCCGCCGTCCGTGCCGGGCAGTTGCTGTTCGTATCGGGACAAGTGCCGATCGATCCGGCGACCGGCAACATGATCGAGGGAGACACGACGGCGCAGACGCGCCGCGTGCTGGACAACGTCGGCGCGCTGCTGAAGGCCGGCGGCCTCGCGTTCGCGGATGTGGTGCGCACGACGATCTTCCTGGCGGACATGAACGACTTCACGGCGGTGAACGAGGTCTATGCGACCTACTTCTCGCAGCCGTTTCCTGCGCGTGCCACGGTGCAGGTGGCGCGCCTGCCGAAGGATGCGCGCGTCGAGATCGACGTCATCGCGAGCTATACGTAATCGAGGCGGGCCGACACACCGGTCAGCCCCTACAACCGACGATTCGGCGCGGGCTGACACACAGGTCAGCCTCTACGACAGCCGTCCGGTCCGCTCGACACCCAGCACCCCGTCGACGCCGCGGACGGCCTTGAGCACCTTCTCCAGGTGCTTCACGTCGCTGATCTCCACCGTCATGTCGATGCGCGCGTGCTGGTCGTCGTCGGTTCGCGCTTCCATGTTCTTGATGTTGGTGTTGATGCCGGCGATCTTCGCGCTCACCGCCGCCAGCAGTCCCTTCCGATCCTCCACCTGCATCGTCAGCTTCACCGTGTAGTGGGCTGCGGCCGCCTCGCCCGCGGGCGATTTCTCCCATTCGACCTCGATGCGGCGCTCCGGGTCGTACAGCAGGTTGACGACGTTCGGACAGGTGGCGGAGTGGACGGACACGCCCTTGCCGCGCGTGATGTAGCCGACGATCTTCTCGCCGCGGATCGGATTGCAGCAGCGCGCGCGAAACACCATGAGATCGTCGAAGCCTTTGACCGTGATCTTCTCTTCGCCGCCGCCGAACACGCGGCGCACCGCCGCCGACACCTTGTTCTCTGGCGCCTTCTCGTGCAGGCGATCGGCCGGCACGAGCTTCGCCATGATCTGCTTCGGCGCGACCTTGCCGTAGCCAATCGCCGCGAACAGATCGTCGGCCTTGGTGCCGCCGAGATCGACGAGCGCCTTGGCGAAGCCGTCGCCCTCGAGCAGCGTCTTGACGTTGATGTCGTAGCGGCGCGCGTCCTTCTCGAACAGCTTGCGTCCCAGCTCGATCGCCCGCGCCTTTTCCTCCGTGTGAATGAGGTGCTTGATCTTGTTGCGCGCGCGCGACGTCACGACGTGATTCAGCCAGTCGCGGCTCGGCTTGTGCCCCGTCGACGTGACGATCTCGACGATGTCGCCGTTTTTCAGACGGGTGCGCAGCGGCACCATCTTGCCGTTGACGCGGGCGCCCACGCACTGGTGGCCGACGTCCGTGTGGATGGAGTATGCGAAGTCGATCGGGGTCGCGCCGCGCGGCAGCGCTTTCACAAGGCCTTTCGGCGTGAAGATGTACACCTCCTCGGGGTACAACTCGATCTTGAGGTTCCGGATGAACTCCTGCGGATCCCGCACTTCCTGCTGCGACTCGAGCAGCTGGCGCATCCAGAGGAAGTAGCGTTCGTCGCGCTGATCGCCGACGCGGCCTTCCTTGTACTTCCAGTGCGCCGCGATCCCTTCCTCCGCCATCCGGTGCATCTCGATCGTGCGGATCTGCACCTCGAATGGCATGCCGTGCTCGCTGATTACCGACGTGTGCAGCGATTGATAGCCGTTGGGCCTCGGCATCGCGATGAAGTCCTTGATGCGGCCCGGCACGGGCGACCACGTCTGGTGGATGATCCCGAGCGCCGCGTAGCAGTCCTTCACGCTCTCGGTGACGATCCGCAGCGCCATGAAGTCGTAGACCTGATCCAGTTCGATCTTCTGCACCTTCAGCTTCTGGCTGATGCTCCAGAGACGCTTGATGCGCCCGTCGATCTGCAGGATCGGCACCTGCGCTTCCGCCAGCTTCGCGGCAATTGTCTGCTTGAGATCTTCGATGAGGCCTTCGGTCTTGCGGCGCTTGGCGTCGACTTTCGAGCGCAGCTCCTCGTAGGTCTGCGGTTCGAGGTATCGGAACGACAGCTCCTCGAGCTCGTTCTTGACCTTGCTCATGCCGAGCCGGTTGGCGATCGGCGCGTAGATGTCGCGGGTCTCCTGCGCGATGGTGACGCGGCGCTCGTCGGGCAGATGGTTGAGCGTCCGCATGTTGTGCAGCCGATCGGCGAGCTTGACGAGGATGACGCGGATGTCGTCCACCATCGCGAGCAGCATCTTGCGGAAGTTCTCCGCCTGGCGCTCCTCGCTCGACGCAAACGGGATCGCGCTGATCTTCGTCACGCCTTCGACGACGTGGGCGACCTCGGGGCCGAACAGCTCCTGGATCCGCTCGATCGTGGTCAGCGTGTCTTCGACGACGTCGTGGAGGAGGCCGGCGGCGATGGCGACGGCGTCCATCTTCATGTCGGCGAGGAA
>Ga0207657_10002565_pt1 | contig 19652 bp, 17 predicted proteins | sample KBSC33metaG_FD_184316 | JGI IMG/M metagenome (GOLD analysis project Ga0207657, IMG submission 184316) | Corn rhizosphere microbial communities from Kellogg Biological Station, Michigan, USA - KBS C3-3 metaG (SPAdes) (version 2) | ecosystem: Host-associated > Plants > Roots > Rhizosphere > Soil ... | reverse complement strand
CCGCGGCAGCCTCGACGCGACCGGCTACGGCGTGTTGTTCTTCGATGCCGACCTTGGCCATGACGAGCAGTTTCCGTGGGTCGCGGGGGAGACGCCCATTCCCGCCGTGGCGCTGATCGGCAGCGAGGCGCCGGGCCGCATTGCCTGGGCGATCCGTCGCGGCGCCGATGCGCAATTGCTGAAGCCCGTCACCAGCGGCGGCATCTATTCGGCCGTGTTGATCGCCAGCGAAGCATTTGCGCGCCGCCAGGCGCTGGCCGCCGAAGTGGCAAGCCTCAAGCAGCGCCTCGACCGGCGCGAGGCGGTTGCCGAGGCGACCGCGCTGCTCATGCTCCGCGACAACAGTTCGCCGGAGGCCGCCTACCGCGCGCTGCGCCAGCAGGCGATGGCCGGGCGGTTGTCGATCGAGGCGATGGCGGTACGCCTCATCGCGTTGCAGCAAAGCCGCGAGTCGCGCCATGACAGCGCTTGAGGCTGGAAGTGCCGCCCCGCTGTCGGTTTGGGCTCGCCTGTTGCGCCGGCCGCTGGCGGTAGCCGGGCTGGTCGTCATCGTCGTCACCGTGCTTGCTGCGGTCCTCGCGCCGTGGATCACGCCCTATCCGCCCGACCAGCAGTTCTTCGACGGCCTCACCATCGAGGGCGCCCCGCTGCCGCCCAATGGGCAATATCTGTTCGGCACCGACCTGCTGGGGCGCGACCTGCTGTCGCGCCTCGTCTTCGGGGCGCAGACCTCGCTGCTCATCGGCGTCGTGGCCAATGGCATCGCCGTGCTGATCGGCGCCACCATCGGCATTCTCGCCGGCTATTTCCGCGGCTTCATCGGTGCGGTGCTGATGCGCTTCACCGATTTGATGATGGCCTTTCCCGCCCTGCTGCTGGCCATCGTCCTCGCTGCCACGTTCAAGCCGAGCCTGTGGATCGTGGCGCTGGTGATCGCCATGGTGAACTGGGTGCAGATCGCCCGCGTCATCTTCACCGAGACCCGCTCGCTCGCCGAACGCGACTTCGTCGTCGCCGAGCGATCTTTGGGGGCGGGGTCCGGGCGCATCCTCACCCGTCATATCCTGCCGCATCTGGTGCCGACGCTGCTGGTCTACTCGACCCTCGGCATCTCGACCACCGTGCTGCTCGAAGCGACGCTGAGCTATCTCGGCGTCGGCGTGCAGCCGCCGACCCCCTCCTGGGGCAACATCATTTTCGAGAACCAGACCTATTTCAGTTCGGCGCCGTGGCTGGTGTTCATCCCGGGTGTCGCCATCATCGTCCTGGCGCTCGCCTTCAACCTCGTCGGCGATGCGCTGCGCGACGTCCTCGATCCCACCCAGCAGGGGCACCACTGATGCCCCTCTACATCGTCCGCCGCCTGCTGCAATCGCTGCTGATCCTCTTCGGCATTACCGTGGTGACCTTCATCCTGCTTTATCTGTTGCCCGCCGATCCGGTGCGCCAGATCGCCGGCCGCAGCGCCACCGCCGCCACCGTCGAGAGCATCCGCCACCAGCTCGGGCTCGACCTGCCACTCTACCAGCAATATGGCCGCTACCTCTGGGGCCTGCTGCACGGCGATCTCGGCCGCTCCTATTTGCAGAAGACCGACGTTGCGACCCTGATCTGGTCGCGCCTGCCCGCAACGCTCCTGCTGATGGTCGGCGCCATTGCCTGCGAGCTCGCGCTCGGTCTTACCATGGGGCTGTTCGCGGCCCTGAAGCGGGGTTCTGCGCTCGACCAGGGCCTGATGCTGATTTCCTTCGTCGGGGTTTCCGCCCCGCAATTCGTCGTCGGCATCCTGCTGCTCTATGTCTTTGCCGTGCAGCTCGGCTGGTTCCCGATCGGCGGCTATGGCCACTTCTCCAACCTCGTGCTGCCCGCCCTGACTCTCGGTTTCCTGGGCGCGGGCTGGTACTCGCGCATGATGCGCTCCTCGATGATCGACGTGCTGCGCCAGGACTATGTGCGCACCGCCCGCAGCAAGGGGCTGAGCCGCGCCAGGGTGCTGTTCGGCCATGCCGTGCCCAACGCCATCCTGCCCATCGTCGCCATGATCGGCATCGATATCGGGGTGTTCATGTCGGGCATCGTGGTGGTCGAGAGCGTGTTCGGCTGGCCCGGCATCGGGCAACTCGCCTGGCAGGCGATCCAGCGCGTGGACATTCCCATCATCATGGGGGTGACGTTGATTTCCGCGCTGGCGATCGTGCTCGGCAACCTCTTGGCGGATCTGGTCACCCCGCTGATCGATCCGCGCATCAAGCTTCAATAAACGATTAAGGGAGAACCAGCATGTACAGGCATCTGATGACCGGGGTGGCAGTCGCCGCCCTGCTGCTCGGGGCGACGGGGGCCTTCGCCGACCAGCCCAAGCAGGGTGGCTCGATGATCGTCACCTACAAGGACGACGTCTCCACCCTCGATCCGGCGATCGGCTATGACTGGCAGAACTGGTCGATGATCAAGTCGCTCTATAGCCGGCTGATGGACTACAAGCCCGGTACCACCGAGCTGACGCCCGATCTTGCCGAGAGCTATTCGATCTCGTCGGACGGGCTGACCTACACCTTCAAGCTGCGCCAGGGCGTAAAATTCCACAACGGCCGCGTCATGACCGCCGACGACGTCGCCTATTCCTACAATCGCGCCGTCGATCCCAAGACGCAGAGCCCGGGGCAGGGCTTCTTCAAGGCCATCGCCGGCTATGACGACATGGCCGCCGGCAAGGCTACCAGCCTGTCGGGCGTCAAGGTGATCGACCCCAATACCATTGCCATCACCCTCTCCAAGCCCGACGCGACGTTCCTGCAGGTCGTGGCGCTCAATTTCGCCAGCGTCGTCGCCAAGGAAGATGTGGCCCAGTACGGCGCCGACTACGGTCACCATCCCGATGGCACCGGCGCCTTCTATGTCGACCACTGGACGCTCGGCCAGGAGCTCGAGTTCAAGCGCAACCCCGACTATTACGTGAAGGGCACGCCCTATCTCGACGAGATCGACTTCAAGATCGGCGCCGAGCCGCTGACCGCCCTGCTGCAGTTGCAGAAGGGCCAGGTCGACATCCTCGGCGACGGTATCCCGCCGGCCAAATTCCTCGAAGTGATGAACGACCCAGAGCAGAAGAAGCTGGTCGTGCAGGGAGCCCAGCTCGAGACCAGCTACCTCACCATGAAGACCACCATGAAGCCCTTCGACAACGTCAAGGTGCGCCAGGCGGTCAACATGGCGATCAACAAGGATCGCATCATCAAGATCATCAACGGCCGCGCCGTGCCCGCGACCCAGCCTCTGCCGCCGGGCATGCCGGGTTACGACAAGGACTTCAAGGGCTACGCCTACGATCCCGCCAAGGCCCAGGAATTGCTGAAGGAAGCCAATTACGACACCAGCCAGTCCTTCGACCTCTACGTCTACAATACCGATCCGAACCCGCGCATCGCCCAGGCCATCCAGCAGGATCTCGCCGCGGTGGGCATGAAAGCCAACATCAAGTCGCTCGACCAGGCCAACATCATTGCCGCCGGCGGCGAACCGGACCAGGCGCCGATGATCTGGTCCGGCGGCATGGGCTGGATCGCCGACTTCCCCGATCCCTCCGACTTCTACGGACCGATCCTGGGCTGCTCGAGCGCCGTCAAGGGCGGTTGGAACTGGGCCCTCTACTGCAACAAGACCGTCGAGGCCGAAGCGGCCAAGGCCGACGCGATGGTTGCGCCCGACCAGCAGCAGGCCCGTGCCGATCTGTGGAAGAAGATCTTCACCGTCGACATCATGGCCGACGCGCCATGGGCGCCGGTGTTCCACGAAGAGCGCTATACGATGCACACGGCGCGCATCGCGGGCGCCGACAATCTGTTCGTCGACCCGGTGCACATCCCCGTGAATTACAACGCTGTTTACGCAACCGATGCACAATAATTCACGCACGATACACGATCGACATCATCACTTCGGGTGGGACAATTCGTTCCCACCCGTCGCCACCGTCGCGCCAGGCACGACGGTGAGTTTCGAGTGCCTCGACAGCGGCAGCGGCCATTTCACGCCCGCCAGCACCGCCGAGGCCGTGAAAACGCTCGACTTCGCCAAGGTCAACCCGGTCACCGGTCCCGTCGTCATCGATGGGGCCGAGCCGGGCGACATCCTCAAGGTCACCATCGAGGCGTTCGCGCCCTCCGGCTTCGGCTGGACCGCGATCATCCCGGGTTTTGGCCTGCTGGCCGAGAATTTCTCGGCCCCCGCGCTGACGCTGTGGTCCTACGACCGGAGCTTTGCCCCGGCCGCCTTCTCGCACGCCGGCAAGGTGCCGCTGAAGCCGTTTCCCGGCACGATCGGCCTCGCGCCGGCGGAGCCAGGCCTGCATTCCGTCGTGCCGCCCCGGCGCATGGGCGGCAATCTCGACGTCCGCGATCTCTCCATCGGCTCGGTGCTCTATTTGCCGGTCGAAGTCGCCGGCGCCCTGTTTTCGGTCGGCGACACCCATGCCGCCCAGGGTGACGGTGAAGTCTGCGGCACCGCGATCGAAAGCGCCATGCAGGCGAGTTTCACCTTCGACCTGATCAAGCAGACCCCCCTCGCGACGCCGCGTTTCACCACGCCCGGCCCGGTGACGCGACACCTTGACGCCAAGGGCTATGAAGTCACAACCGGCATCGGCCCGGACCTGATGAGCGGCGCGAAGGCCGCCCTCGCCAACATGATCGACCTGCTCGGCAAGCTGCATGGCCTGTCGGCCGCGGACGCCTACATGCTCTGTTCCGTCTGCGGCGACCTCCGTATCTCGGAAATCGTCGACATGCCGAACTGGGTGGTGAGCTTCTACTTCCCACGGATCGTCTTCGAGTGAGGCTCGACCGACGCGAAGCCGACCCTCCCGCTCGAGCCCTTCCCAAAAAGGGGAGGGTGCCTGATACGCGAGACCTGATGGTGAGCCCGTCGAACCACGAGGTCTCCCGCTTTTGGCCCGTGGTTCGACAAGCTCACCATGAGGGCCGAGGGCGTGAGGGACCTTTGTCCCGGGGGCGTCTTCGTGATTGATTCCCTGCTTTCCGTCCGCGACCTCAGGGTCTCGGTCGCCACGCCGACGGGCGCAAAAATCGTTGTCGACCGTTTGTCCTTCGAACTCGATCGCGGCGAAACGTTGTGCATCGCCGGTGAAAGCGGGTCCGGAAAATCGATGACGGCCTTGGCGTTGACCCGCCTGCTGCCTGAGCCGATGGCGCGGGTTTCGGGTGGCGCCGCACTGTTCAAGGGCCGCGATCTGTTCGGCCTCGGCGAAGCCGAGATGCGCGACGTACGTGGCAGGGACATCGGCATGATCTTTCAGGAGCCGATGACCTCGCTCAATCCCGTGCTGACGGTCGGCCATCAGCTCGCCGAGGCAGTCGCCGCACACCGCCCAATCAGCACCAGTGCCGCGCGCGCCGAAGCGCGGCGGCTGCTCGATATCGTGCAAATCCCCGAGGCCGAGCGCCGACTCTCGCAGTACCCGTTCGAGCTCTCCGGTGGCATGCGCCAGCGCGTGATGATCGCGATCGCGCTGTCGCAAAAGCCGGACATTCTTATCGCCGACGAGCCGACCACCGCGCTCGATGTCACCGTGCAGGCGCAGATTCTGTCATTGCTTCGGCATCTGCAGAAGGAGAGCAATTCCGCCCTCATTCTCATCACCCACGATATGGGTGTGGTGGCCGAGATGGCCGATCGCGTGCTGGTTATGCGCGCCGGGCGCGAGGTTGAGCACGGTCCCGTTCAGACTCTTTTCGCCTCGCCGCAGGCCGACTACACACGCAATCTTCTTGCTGCAGTGCCGGTGCTCGGCGCGATGCACGGGCATGCGGGGCCGAAGCGGGGCGTCAACGATCCCGCCGGAGCCGAAACCATCGTCGATGTCTCCGGACTCACCGTTCGCTTCGACATCAGGGGTGGCCTGCTGCGCCGCCCCGTGCGCCGTGTGCATGCGGTCGAAGGAGTGGACTTTACGCTGCGCAAGGGCGAGACACTGGCGCTGGTGGGCGAAAGCGGCTGCGGCAAATCGACAACCGGCAAGGCGCTGCTGAACCTCGTGCCGTGGACCGGCTCCATCCGCGTCGGTGGCCGCGAAACCGCCGGGCTCCTGCGCCAGGCGATGAAGCCGATCCTGCGCGATGTGCAGATGGTGTTCCAGGATCCCTATGCATCGCTCGATCCGCGCATGCGCGTCCGCGACCTCGTCGCCGAGCCGCTGGTGATCCATGGCCTCGCCCGCGGGCAGGAACTCGAGGATCGGGTTGCCTGGCTGTTCGAACGGGTCGGCCTCAGTCGCGACCTGCTGGGGCGCTATCCGCACGAATTCTCGGGCGGCCAGCGCCAGCGCATTTGCATTGCGCGCGCCCTGTCGCTTGGCCCCAAGGTGATTGTTGCCGACGAGAGCGTCTCGGCGCTCGACGTGTCTATCCAGGCGCAGGTGCTCGACCTGCTGCAGGATCTGCAGAACGAAACCGGCGTCGCCTACCTATTCATCTCCCACGATATGGCCGTGGTGGAGCAGATCAGCCACCGCGTTGCCGTCATGTATATGGGGCGAATCATCGAGATCGGCAGTCGCGCCCAGGTGCTGGAAAATCCCCAGCATGACTATACGCGGCGGTTGGTCGCAGCCGTACCCATCCCCGATCCGGCCCGCGCGCGTCGCGACTATGTGCCCTATGCAGGCGAACTGCCGAGCCCGGTCCACGACCTCGCCTACATTCCACCCCCGTTGAACTACGAGGATATCGGGGAAGGTCATCTCGTGGCGGAACGAGTCTAGCCGGAGCGCTTTCAGAGAGCGCGCAGCGGCTTTCGGGTTTGAAAGGAAGACTATTCAAAGGGTTGGAGTCCCGTCTTGATTCTGCGCTCCAGGCGCAATGGGCGGATGCCGCGATCCCCGGTCCTCGGCGTTTCTTAATAGCCTGCGCCATGAGCCTCTCTCTGCGCGTAACGTCTTCTGAACGCTGCCGGAGTTATTTCCACACGAGAGTTTGTCCACTGGTTTTTCCCCGCTGACACTGGCGAAAGATCATAGATTAGTGTGATTTATCGCAATACGATGTTTTCGGGTCGAATTGGCGCCAATCGAACTGGATTTTCGCAACATCGAGAACAGTTTGCGACGTTCTGTAGTGATAAGGGGGCGTGCTTTGGGTCCCGTCGCGGGACCCTCATCTGCGCCGGCGGGTCGCGGGAAAGTGTCTCAGGTCTCGACCGGGCGCACGCGTCTGATCGCCTGGCAGGAACGCCACCCGACTCGGGACGTCTCCGTCGTATTGGAGCTAACATCATGTGATATAATGGGTATTCACGGGGGAGGAGGTTGTCGGACCGTCAACCTCAGCGTCGCTTCTCCGATCCTGGATGCCGCTGCATCGGCAGGCGCTCAACCGCTCTGTGCCCGCGACGAACTGCCTGTCTGCCTCGGAAAAAGCCTGCCGGCGCATTGGGTGACGGGACTGTGGCAATCGAACCAGCGCCACTCGATCTTGCCGTTTGTGGCGCCACCGCGCTAGCCTCGCGGTGCGTCGAATGGGCCTCCCCGGCCTCTCGAGGTTCGTCGCATTGACAAAATTTAATGTTTCGGGAAATGAAAGGTGTCGCGAGCCCCAATATACTGCTGAGCCAAATCGTCACGTGCATTATCTTACTCGTGACGTTGCAATCATCAGCAAATGGCCCTAAGACGAGACCACGACGGTGATGGCCCTCCCAACGCCGCCGAATAATCACAATGAAAGGCACGAATATGAACGATCTCTCTGGCGTTGCCACTGGGGCCGACAACGATCTCATCGAACTCAGCGCTGAGATCGTCTGCGCCTATGTTAGCCACAACGCCCTAAGCCCCACGGATTTGCCCAAACTGATCGCCGAGGTGCATGTTGCGCTGAACGGCCTGCATTCCGCGGAAATGCCGGAGCCGGTGGAGGAGCTGAAGCCTGCGGTACCGGTTCGCAAGTCGGTTGCGCCCGACTACATCATCTGTCTCGAGGATGGAAAGAAGTTCAAGTCGCTGAAGCGGCATCTGCGCACGCACTACAATATGTCGCCTGAGGAATACCGCGAGAAGTGGGGCTTGCCGGCCGACTATCCGATGGTTGCGCCAAACTACTCCGCAACCCGTTCGCGCCTGGCCAAGGATAACGGGCTCGGCCGCAAGGCTGGCGCCAAGTAGGCACCGACATATCGGTACCGGCGCCCCCAGGGGCGCCGAAAGCGACCCGTCCGCGTATTTGACTGCCGCGCTGCCGGCGCGGGTTCAGGGAAGGTGCAAGGCGCGTCCCTGATTACACCTCAGCCTTTCATTACCTCGGCGATGAAAGCTGCGACGTGGCGCTCAATCTCATCCGATGGCAGTCCATACCGGGCCACCCCGTCGGGAAAGCCCAGATTGCCGCTGACGACAAAGGCGCGCAGCCCGTTACGCGCTAGGTCCAGTGCTTGCTCGACGCTGAGTCCGCCAACGACCTGCACCGATACATCGCTTCCGATTCGCGCGAAAATGGCGCTCGCCGCATCGGCCAGCAGGCCCGATTGCGTGAGACCCGGCTCGGCGCGCCGCGCGTCGAGCTGCAAATGCACCCCGACTCCGTCCACCCCGGCATCAGGCATGCGGCAGGCGACCTCGACCGCTTCGGCAATGGAGCCCTGCTGCGGCAGCAGGATATCGGCGAACGCCAGCCGGGACATATCCGGGTTGGCGCGCCGGAACTCATCCCGTTCGGCGCATACGGCCTTGGCGGTGGCGACACCTGCAAGGGCGAGAAAGTCGATGATGTTGCCGCCGCCTCGGTAGACGGCCCGTGCCTCGAACGCGCCGCCATCCATGGTCTTCATGTCCGCCAGCAGGAGCGCCTCGGGAAAGCGGCGCCGGAAAGCTGGAACGACGTTGACGACGCCTTCGCATTTGAGCAGCGGCGTACCCATTTCCACGATCGTTATGCCACCGGCCAACGCGGCAGCCGCGACGCTGAGGCCAAGCGGTAGGTTGTCGGTGTCGACCGAGATCTGGAACGTGAACTCACGGCGAAGGCGGTCGAGCACGCGCTCCGATGCGACGTGCAGGGTGTCCGGATGGGGCGACGTCATGGTCAGCCGGTCCTCGTGAAAGCGGATGCCGATACTACCTATCGCCTGTCGAGGGACGGGCATAGGGGTGGCCGCCCTACGACCCGCGAGCCTAGTTTTGCGGCAAATGAACTAGCCGCGGCAAAGCGCGGTGCGGTATGAGTCCGTCGCGCAGCAACCTCAGGGTGCATCCTCATGAAGAAGATCGGCTTTCTCTCGTTCGGGCATTGGACACCTTCGCCGCACTCGCAGACGCGATCTGCCTCCGATACCCTGCTGCAGTCGATCGACCTCGCCGTCGCCGCGGAGGAATTGGGCGCCGACGGGGCATACTTCCGGGTGCACCATTTCGCCCGACAGCTGGCCTCGCCGTTCCCGCTGCTCGCGGCGGTCGGCGCCCGGACGAGCCGTATCGAGATCGGCACCGCGGTCATCGACATGCGCTACGAGAACCCCCACTACATGGCGGAGGATTCCGGTTCGGCCGATCTGATTGCAGGTGGACGGCTGCAGCTTGGCATCAGCCGCGGTTCGCCCGAGCAGGTGATCGACGGCTGGCGCTATTTCGGCTATCGGCCGGCGGAGGGTGAGACCGACGCCGACATGGCGCGGCGTCATGCCATGATCTATCTCGATCTGCTGCAGGGGCAGGGATTTGCCCAGCCCAGCCCGCGCCCGATGTTTGCCAATCCGCCGGGCCTGCTCCGCCTCGAGCCGCACTCCGCCGGCCTGCGCGACCGCATCTGGTGGGGCGCCGCAACCAACGCCACGGCCGTTTGGGCAGCGCAGAACGGCATGCACCTACAGAGCTCGACGCTGAAATTCGATGAGAACGGCAAGCCGTTCCACGTCCAGCAGGCCGAGCAGATCAAAGCCTACCGTGACGCCTGGCAGGCCGCCGGCCACCAGCGCACGCCGAGAGTGTCGGTCAGCCGCAGCATCTTTGCCTTGGTCGATGACCGGGACCGCGCCTATTTCGGCGGCGGCGGCCAAGAGGAAGATCAGCTCGGCTACATCGACGAGAATACGCGCGCCATCTTCGGGCGCAGCTATGCCGCCGAGCCGGATGTGCTGATCGAAGAACTCAAGGCCGATGAGGCCATCGCGGCCGCCGACACGCTGCTTCTCACCGTGCCCAACCAATTGGGCGTCGACTACAACGCCCACGTCATCGAAGCCATCCTCAAGCACGTGGCCCCGGCGCTCGGCTGGCGCTGAACCCCAAGCCGGCGCGCCGGCTCAGGCCTCGCCGGCGCCTTTGTCCCCTTGCAAGTTCCGCCATTGCCTCTCGATTAGGTCGAATTGCGCGTGCGACGAGGTTTTCCCCGCCTATGACGTTCCGGGGACCAGCCAAAATCCGTAACTTATCCTCGCCGCCTTTGTCGGTGATAGGAACGTAGTCCTGTTGCATCCTGGAATTCACGCTCTCCCAGTCTTCAAGCCCTTCTAAAGGCACTGAATCGACAGGTCGGCCAATTTGCAGGAGCAACTAGGAATTATATCCTATATCTTTGCGGAGGGAGAGGGCGGATGGCTGAGGTGGACAAACCCAACGCGACGATCGACGAATTGTCGGTCGTCCGGGCCGAGGCGGGGCGGGCGCTGGCCCGGCTCGCTCGACGCGACATCAAGGCCGCCGAAATGGTGCAACTGGTCGCGAGGGCCCGGCAGATTGGTCCGGAGGACATCCTCAGGCGCGGCCGCCGGGCAGAGATCGCCGCCGGTCGGCAGCTTGCCATGTATCTCGCCCATGTCATGCTCGGCCTGTCCCTCACCGAGGTCGGCGCCTTGTTCGGCCGCGACCGTACCACTGTTGCCTATGCTTGCGCGCAGATCGAGGACCAGCGCGACGATGCCGCGTTCGACGCCGAGGTCAGCCGGCTGGAAGCAGCTATTGGCAGTTGCGAGTCGGCTCCCGCCGCCGGAGAGCTTCGCCATGCCGGCTAGCAAGGGGGCCATCAGGTTCGTACGGGCGCTGCTACCGCATGGCGAGGCGCGGCGCGGGAGCGGCGGAACGTTTCGCGTCGCCGGGTCGCGACCGGCTGCGCTCTCGGCGGCCGCTGTGGCGACCTTGATCAGCGCCGGCGTGTTGGCTGGGTCCGCCGATGCTTGCTGGCCAACCGATGCGACGCGGTCCTGGCTCCGTCGGCAGTTGCTCGGCGCCGACGGGCAGGGCGGCCAGCACCGTCAGGACGTCAGCCTGCCGGATGGCCGGACAATCGATCTCGCGGAAAGCCCGCTGGCGCGACTTGCCGTAGCGGCCGCCGGGGAGGCTTCGCCCTACCTTGAGCCGCATCAGGTCGAAGCAGGCGAACGTGTTCGATGCCTGGTGGAACGGGCGCAGCTGCGCCAACGCGTCACCATGACCTACGATCCCGCGCGTATTGGCGGTGCCCGGACGCGCGGCGGTACGGCAGAGCTTGGCGACATGGCCGCCGACGCGCGCCGAGCCCTTGCCTCCATCGCGCGGGCGCTGCCGCGTGATTGCGCCGATGTGGTGTTCGACGTGTGCGGTCTCGACAAGGGCCTGCAGCAGATCGAAAGGGAACGCGGCTGGCCCCGCCGCAGCGCCAAGCTCGTGCTGCGCATCGGGCTCGAGCAATTGGCCGGCCATTTCGGCCTTGCGGCCGTGGCGACCGGTCGCTCGGCAGGCCGGGCACGCTCCTGGATGGAAGACGGCGCACGAGCCGAGCACGTCGGCTGACGCAATCCCCAATCAAAGGGCCGCCCGAGCCTCCCCCCGCATGCGATCGACCATGGAGATGAGCCCGTTGGAACGCTGCGTGCTGAGGTGCTCGCGCAAACCCATGCGATCGAACAGCGCGATAGCGTCGGTCGTGGCGATTTCCTCCGCCGGCCGGTCCGAATAGAGGGCGATCAGGATGGCAACCAGTCCTCGCACGATCAGCGCATCGGATTCGCCTCGAAAGCGCAGCACTGGCCGCCCCGCCTCTTGCCGCGGCTCGGACACCAGCCAGGCTTGTGAGACACAACCGCTGACCTTGTGCTCGGGGCTTCGCTCCGCATCTGCCAGTGGCGGCAGGGCCTGCCCGAGCTCGATGATATAGCGGTAGCGGTCCTCCCAATCGTCGAGCAGGGCGAAATTCTCTTCGATGTCGCGGAAGTTCTGGGGTTCGGCCATGCCCCTATCTAGGCTGGTGACCCGCCCTCGCCAAGCCTCTTCGGGCTCGCCCTCATGCGAAAAAAGGGCCGCAAGCGCGGGGCAGCGCGCTTGCGGCTCAGCAGGAGTCTTGGCGGGTCGATTCGTGGACCCGCCGCAGCCCCCTCGCTAGCCCATCCAGCTCGGTCGCGGTCGGGGGAACGGGACCGAGCGTGACGCCGACGAACCCTGCATGGAGAGGTCGACGGATGGGGTAGAGGCGTTCGCCAGGTGCGGCACGGCGACGGTCTTGTCCGGCGCGCAGCGCAATAGCGGGCAATCAGCATTGAGGACCTGGGCAACCACCATTCGCTGGCCCGCTGCCATGGCCTGCCCGGACAACTGGCTCGCTGCCGTTCCAAGGTCGACGTCCTTGGGGTGGATAGCGATGAACGCCAGGGTGAGCCAGAAGGCCGAGCGCACGAGGAACATGGATGCCAAATCCTGCCGAGGCGTCCTTGGACAACCTCGCTTCTTCGCCACCCTAGGATGCCCCGTTTAAGCGCGCATGGGTTCAATAGTTACAATTTTAGACAAATTGCACCAGCGCCGAGAGGGCTCGGCAAGGCAAGTTCTCGTTTACGCTAAACCGAGAAAGCGGACCCGATTGCGGCATCCTTGCGGCAAGCGAGGGGGCGAATGGCCATCACTTAAGGGTGTCTTAGGTCTTCCCTCGCAACGCTCGGTCAACAAGAAGAACAAGGCGTCCGTTGGTGAGTTCAGTAATGCGTAACCTTCTCCTGCGGAGCGGTGGCCGGCGCGCGGCCGACACGGCAGCCAGTGCGGCGAGCCGCCGCCCGGATGCCTTGCGCCGCACCACGCTGGCGGTCAATTCCCGCCTGCTGATCGTTGCCTCGATCGTCGCCATGCCGATCGCGCTTTACCTGGGCCTGCACGGCGCCCTGTTGCCATTGCTGCTGGCCACCCTCTGTTTGACCACGGGCACCGTGACGCTGGCGCTCAGCCATCGTGCCGATTACGGCCGCGCCGCAGAAGGCCAGATCTACGGCATCATGCTGGCCGGGGGCATTCTGACGCTCGCCGATCCGGCGATTGCCGATTTTGGCCTCGCCATTGCGTTGCTCGGGCCCATCCACGCCTCCCTGCTCACCAGCCGCCACATGCAGCGGCGGGCCTGGCTACTGCTGGGCGGGGTCGTGGTACTGGCGCTCGCCGCCGCGGCGGGCCTCATTGTCTGGCCCGAGCCGGCAGGGGGAGCGATGCGGTTCAGCGGCGGCGTTGCGTTTGCCATCACGGCACTGGTCGTGGCCCACACCGCCAACCGGCTGAACACCGCCTTCGAGGTCTATGACCGTGGTCAGATCAATGCCTATCGCCATCTGCTCGAGCATGTGCAGGACGCGGTCATGCGATTCTCCACCGAGGGCGAACTGCTGTTCAGCTCCCGGTCGTCGGAACAACTCTTGGGGTGTCGCCGCTACGAATTGACCGGCTCCGGTCTCGTCGAGCGCATTCACGTGCTTGATCGCCCCGCCTACATGACGGCCTTCGCCGCCGCCAACCACGACGGACTGGCACGTACCCTCGAAATCCGCATGCGCCACGATGGCGAGGCCTCGTCCACGGGTGCGCCAAGCTACATCTGGGTCGAGATTGCGCTCTCCCCGGTCATTGATGGCGTTGCTGCCCAGCCGCGGCACGAAGTGGTGGCGCTGTTCCGCGATATCACCGACCGGCGCGACCAGGAGAACGAAATGCGCGCGGCCCGTCAGGCGGCCGAGGACGCATCGGAGGCCAAGTCGCGGTTCCTCGCGACTATCGGGCACGAACTGCGCACCCCACTCAACGCCATCATTGGCTTCTCCGACATGATGTCCGCCAATATCGGCGGCGAACTGTCACCGACGCATCGCGAATACGCCGAACTGATCCACAATAGCGGCACTCACCTGATCGGCGTCGTCGGCATGCTGCTCGACATGTCGCGGCTGGAGGCGGGCAAGTTCGAGTTGCACACTGAAAGCTTCCTGCCCGAAAGCCTCCCCGGTCCTTGCCTCGACATGGTCGCGCCGCTGGCGCGCGCCAAGGGCGTGCGGTTTGAACAACACCACACGGCAATCCTGCCCGCCATCGTCGCCGATGAGCGGGCCTGCCGGCAGATCCTCATCAATCTGCTCTCCAACGCCATCAAGTTCAGCTTCGAAAAGGGGGTCGTCGAGGTTGCGATGAAGCGGCAGGGCCCCTGGCTCAACCTGTCCGTGACCGATCGGGGTATCGGTATGTCCCCGGATGCGGTGGCCCGCATCGGTGAGCCGTTCTTCCAGGCCAATGAGGGCCTGACACGCCGCTACGAAGGCACCGGGCTCGGCCTGTCCATCGTCAAGGGCCTGGTCGAGCTGCACGGCGGCGAGTTGCGCATTACCTCCGAAGCAGGCCTCGGCACGACCGTTAGTGTTTTGCTTCCCATAAACGGTCCGGAAACGAAAATGCCGGACACTGGCTCGGTGACGCCCCTCCGACAAGCGGAACGGGCGCCAGCCAACATAGCCCCATGGCCCGAGCAAAAAAGAAGCGCAAAATGACTGCAGCTACGCTGGCGCGCCTGCCACTGATGGCGGGCGGCACCGTCGTTGGCACGTTAGGCCAGGGCGGATTCTGGACCGTGTCGCGCCTGATCGAATTTGGCTTCTGGGGCGTTGGCCAGTTCATGCGCGCGCCGGTGGCTATCACCACGGTCGCCGCCATTACCGGTTTTTCGCTGCTCGCGGGCGCCAATGCCTTGTACTTCCAGAGCGGGCGTCATCCCGCCCCACTATTCTTTGCCCCGGCACACGAAGCCGTGGCGCCCCGCGTCGTGCAGCCGGTTGTGCCGGCGCCCCGTCCACGCCTGCTGCCGACCAGCGATGACGTCGAAACCACGGGCAGCGTTGGGGCCGAGCTGCAACCGGCGCGGATCGACAGCGCCGACGTGCTGGCCTTGCAGCAAAAGCTGGTGGCGCTAAAATTATTGGCCGACACCCCCGACGGCATCTTTGGCCACCGCACCGCGGCCGCCATTCGCGCCTTCCAAACCAAGGCCGGGTTGCGTCCCGATGGCAAGCTGACGCCGGGCCTGCTCGTCGCCGTCGCCAGTGCGAACCCAGCCCAGCCTTTGCTGTTGGCGCAGCCGATCCCCGAGATCACCACTACAGCGTCCCTTCCGGCGCCGGTGGCGCCCGCCCGGCCTGTGCCGCTCGCCCCCGCGGCGCCGGCTCCGGCCGTGGCAGCAGCACCTGTTGCGGCGGCAGCGCCGGTCGCGACCTCGCCGACGCCGATGGCGTTCACGCCCGACAGGCCCGTCGCCGCACCCGCCGACGCCGGCACGGCCCAGCCGGCCGACACTTTCGCCGCCAATTCCGCATTGCCCGCCGATCCGGCGCCGCCGGGGCTCGCCGCCCCCGCCGCCGCCAGGACGATCGCTCGTGAGGATCTCGGCGCTGGCAACAGCGTCGCCATGAATGTTGCGGCGCAGCGCCAGCCGGCGGTGAACGATGCCTCGCTCACCCCTGGGCAGCGGCTGGCGGCACAGGTAGGCACACTGCCACCGGAGGCGACGACCGGGAGTGCCTTCGCCCCGCCCCCCGCCGTGTCAAACGACACCGAGAGTTCCATCGACCCGGTGCTGATCAGCAAGATCCAGCGCGGCCTCGCCAGCCTCGGCTTCCTCGCCCAGAAAATCGATGGCGTGCCCGGGGAAGGGACCGCCAAGGCGATCCGCAATTTCGAGGTGTTCTACGATTACAAGATCACCGGCCTGGCCACGCATCAATTGCTCGACCTGCTGGTGCGGCACGGCGCCCAGATCTGAGCGTTTGCAGGCGGCGGCCGGAGCCGTTAACTAGGCGGCATGACGCCCTTTCGCGCCGACATCTGGGTTGCCGCCTTCGTGCGTCGACATAACAACCTTGGCCATCTGTGCGTGGTCGTCCGGCGCGGCGATCCCGTAGCCGGCCAGGTGTTCCTGCTGCTCGACCATCTGAACGGCACCGTTTCCCTGTTCACGCCGGCGCCCGTGGCGCGGCGCGAGGATGACTCGGCCGACCGTGTGTTCGAGCGCCGCTTCGATCATGTCGAGCCGCAACGGGCGCAGGAACGCATCGCCCGCGAGGCCGACTTCGATCCCGATCTCTGGGTGGTGGAACTGGAGATGCGCGGCGACGATCTGGGCATCACCCTGGTCTAGCCGCCGGCCGCCGCCGCCACGGGCTCCTCGGCCCGCGCCGCGTAGCGCCGGGCGATGGCGGCGCAGGCCATCAACTGGATCTGGTGGAACAGCATCAGCGGCAGCACGATGAGGCTCACGGCCTGCCCGGCGAACAGGATGTTGGCCATCGGAATCCCCGACGCCATGCTCTTCTTCGAGCCGCAGAACACGATGGCTATCTCGTCTTCCTTGGAGAAGCCGAGCCGGCGGCTGGCGAAGGTGGTGATGCCGAGCGCCAGAACCAGCAGGAGCCCGTCGAGAACGACGACCAGCAGCAGATTCTCCCAGCTCAACTGCGACCAGACGCCTGCCACCATGCCGGCGCTGAAGGCGCTGTAGACAATCAGCAGGATCGAGCCGCGATCGACGAATGAGGTGAGCTTCTTGTGCGCATTCAGCCATTTGCCGATGAATGGCCGGACCAGCTGGCCAAGCGCGAAGGGCAGCAGCAATTGCAGCGCGATATCCTTCAGTGCCTCGAGGCTGAAGCCTCCCCCGCTCCTGGCGATGAGGAAGGCGACCAGCAGCGGGGTGAGGATGATGCCCGAGAGGTTGGAGATCGAAGCGCTGCACAGCGCCGCCGGCACATTGCCGCGCGCGATCGAGGTGAAGGCGATGGAGGATTGCACCGTCGACGGCAGCACCGCCACGAACATCAGGCCGATGGCGAGATCGGGCGCGAGCCACGCATGGAACAGCGCGGTGATCAGCAGGCCGAGGACGGGGAACATCAAATAGGTGGAGAGGAACACGAGGCCTTGCAATCGCCAGTGCGTGATTCCCGCCACGATCGCCTGTGGCAGCAGGCGGGCGCCGTAGAGGAAGAACAGCAGCGCGATGGCCAAATAGGTGGCGTAGCCCACCACCACCGCGCCAACGCCGCGCGCCGGCAGGATGGCGGCGATGACCACCATGGCGATCAGCAGCAGCATGTAGCCATCGACGGGCAGGCGGAAGCGGGGTGTGGGCAACTTCAAGCGGGTCCGCGCGGAAGGAAAGCGACGCCGATATTGGCGCGATTGCGCCGCAGGGCAAGCCAATTCGGGTCCATGAGCCCCGGCGACGAGCTTCGCTTGACAGTCGCGCGGTCAGCATTTCTGATTTGGCCGAGGAGGCGCCAATGCCCTTGCTGCCCCGATCCGAACGTACCACGCATGAGGTCCATAACCAGCCGGCACCCCGCGACGGCCTCGCCCTCTGGGACGAGGACGCGCCGCTTCGGGCGGCCGTGGCGCGCACCGCGCCGGCTCATGCGAGCCACCTCGCGGGCTTTGCCGCCGCCATTGGCACCGCCGAGGCACTGGAGGATGGCCGGTTGGCCAATCGCTTCCCGCCGGAGTTGGTGACGTTCGATCGCAGCGGGCGCCGCCTTGATGAGGTGCGCTTCCACCCAGCCTACCACGCCATGATGCGGCGCGGCTTTGCCGGCGGCTACAGCGCCCTGCCGTGGACATCCACGGTGCCGGGCGGCCATGCCGCGCATGCCGCCATGGTCTACCTGCTGACTCAGGTCGAGCCGGGCGTCTGCTGTCCGATGACCATGACCTATGCCGCCATTCCGGCGCTCGAAGCCAACCCCGACCTTGCGGCCCGCTGGCGTCCGGGTCTGCTGTCGACCAGCTACGACGGCCGCTCGATTCCCGCCTCCAACAAGACCGGCCTCACCATGGGCATGGCGATGACCGAAAAGCAGGGCGGCTCCGACCTTCGCGCCAACACGACGCGGGCTCTGCCGGACGGCGATGGCTATCGGCTCGTGGGCCACAAATGGTTCTGTTCGGCGCCGATGTGCGATGCTTTCCTGACGCTGGGGCAATTGCCGGAAGGGCTGACCTGCTTTCTGGTGCCGCGCTGGACGCCGGAGGGCCGTCGCAATGCCATCGAGTTGCAGCGGCTCAAGGACAAGCTCGGCAACCGCGCCAATGCCTCTGCCGAGATCGAGTACCACGAGGCTTGGGCCGAACGCCTTGGCGAACCCGGCCGGGGTGTCCAGACCATCCTCGAAATGGTGCACCACACCCGCCTCGATACGGCGCTGGCGCCCGCCGGGTTGATGCGACGCGCCCTGTCGGAGGCGGCCTGGTGGACCCGCGAGCGCCAGGCGTTTGGCCGTACCCTGATCGACCAGCCGCTGATGACCGCCGTGCTCGCCGACCTCGCGCTCGACTGGCTGGGCGCGCTGGCCGCCGGCATGCGCGTCGCCGAATCGTTCGACCGCAGCGGCGACCCGGTACAGCGGGGTCTGGCCCGCCTCACCGTGGCGCTGGCGAAGTACTGGTCGAACAAGCGCTGCGGGCCGGTCGTACTGGAGGCCATGGAATGCCTCGGCGGCAACGGCTTCATCGAGGAAGGGCCAATGCCCTGGCTCTATCGGGAGGCTCCGCTCAACGCCATCTGGGAAGGGTCGGGCAACATCATCTGCCTCGACGTGCTGCGCACCGTGCAGCGCGCTCCCGAAGCCCTCGCGGCGTTTTATGCCGAACTCGACACGGCCCGCGGCAGCAACCGGCACTTCGATACGGCGCTGGCCGACGCGAAGCAACGCTTCGCCGGCGGGGTCGAAGAGGCGGAGGCGCGATGGTTTGTCGAGATCCTGGCGCTGCTCCTGCAGGCCAGCCTGCTCCTCCGCCACCAGCCCGGAGTGGTCGCCGATACCTTCGTGCTCACCCGCTTGGCCGGCGATTGGGGCCGTACGCCCGGCACCCTGCCGCCGGGCACCGACGCCGCCGCCATCGCGGCGATGATCTAGACCGCTACCTGCTCGGAAATGTGCCTAGCTGGCCTTCCGCGCCCCGATACGGGCCAGAGCCTCGATGGCCTGGTCGATAACCGGGTTGGCAGCCACCCGCGGCACTGGGGCGCGACGTTCGATAGGGGCCGGGCGGTATTCCGGTTTGTTGAGATCGAGCAGGTTCACATCGCCGCGCCAGGAACTCATCAGGTAAGCCATGGCGTCCGAGGAGACGCTCTCGAACATCTTGGCGAACTGCGCCAGCGCCGTCGAACGGTCGGCGTCGTGCGACGTAGCGTGGATCAGCACCTTGAGCCCGTCATAGGAGGTGCAACCGAATGTCCGGAGCACCACGAACAGCGCCGCGCCGCTGACATCATGGGATATCTGCCCGCAACGCACCTCGTCGAGCCCGGTAATCTGGTGCAGCAGCATCGTCACTTCCGGCCGGCGATTGTCGGCGAACAGCTTCCTCAGCGCCCGCGTCA
>Ga0207657_10002556_pt1 | contig 19687 bp, 16 predicted proteins | sample KBSC33metaG_FD_184316 | JGI IMG/M metagenome (GOLD analysis project Ga0207657, IMG submission 184316) | Corn rhizosphere microbial communities from Kellogg Biological Station, Michigan, USA - KBS C3-3 metaG (SPAdes) (version 2) | ecosystem: Host-associated > Plants > Roots > Rhizosphere > Soil ... | reverse complement strand
GATGTAGTGACAGCGCAGCGCGGCCGATCCGGTTATCACGCTACCCCGGCCCGCGTACAGCAGTGCGGCCATCTCCTGCTGCAAGGTCGTCGGCGCGCCAGTCGCGGCCATGTACACCCCGGGCAGCAGGCCCCGCCACGGCCCGCCAGGGCGGAGCCGGTGCGCGAGTGCATGCCTGGTCAAACCCGCCGCCAGCGCCTGCTGACGCGATATCACGTCTAGCTGTTGTTCAAGGACCCGGAAGAGTGCATCCCGGTCCAGTCGCGTCGATAGAGCCATGCGGACATGATGCCGACGGCGTCTGACAAACAGAGCGTACGCACGTTGTCCCGCACGGTGCGCACGTGCTCAAGATAGCTCCGGTACGAGCCCCGTGACCGCCGAGTCGCACGGGTGTGAGCCCGTGACCGCCGAATCGCACCGGCACGATGTGACAACGCGCCGGTTCTGACCGGCTCAATGTGGCATTGAGCCGGTTGACCCGGACTAGCGCTGGGGCCAGTGCGGGGGCTGTGGGGCGTGTGGGGCTGGTGGTGCGACCAAGAGGCGGCGCGGGGATGGGTTGGGTGCCGTGGTGGGTGAAACGGGTGCTGTGGGGCGGTGCTGGGTGGGGTGGGTGGTAGTGGAGGCTAGGCCTCTATTACTACGGGGATGATCATGGGGCGGCGGCGGTAGTTGTCGCTGACCCATTTGCCGACGATGCGGCGGGCCAGCTGGCTGATCTGATGCGCGTCGGTGATGCCGTCGGCGGCCGCCAGGGCCAGGGCTTCCTCGATCCGGGGCAGGACCTCGCCGAAGGCGGCGTCGTCGATGCCTGAGCCGCGAGCCTGGATCTCGGGGCCGGCCACCATCTTGCCCGAGTTGGCGTCGACCACGATCACGATCGAGATGAAGCCCTCGTCGCCCAGGATGCGGCGGTCTTTGAGCTGGGATTCGGTGACCTCGCCGACGGTGAGGCCGTCCACGTAGACGTAGCCGCACGGCACCGCGCCAGCCACGCTGGCCTGGCCGCCGACCAGGTCGACGACAACGCCGTCCTCGGCGATCACGATGTTGTTGTCCGGGACGCCGGTCAGGGAGGCGAGGTGGGCGTGCGCCCGCAGGTGCCGCCACTCGCCGTGTATCGGCATGAAGTTGCGCGGCCGGACCAGGTTCAGCACGTAGAGCAGCTCGCCGGCCGGAGCGTGGCCGGACACGTGCACCAGCGCGGAGGCCTTGTGCACCACCCGGGCGCCGAGCCGGGTCAGCCCGTTGATCACCCGGTACACCGCGGTCTCGTTGCCCGGGATCAGCGAGGAGGCCAGGATGACGGTGTCCCCGGCGGCGATCCTGATCGGGTGGTCGCGGCCGGCCATCCGGGACAGCGCCGACATCGGCTCGCCCTGCGAGCCGGTGGAGATCAGCACCACGTCACCGGGTGGCAGCTCCTCGGCCTCGCGCAGCTCGACCAGGAGCCCGCCAGGCACCCGCAGGTAGCCGAGGTCACGGGCGACGCCCATGTTGCGGACCATGGACCGGCCGACGAAGGCGACCTTGCGCCGGTGCTTCACCGCGGCGTTGAGCACCTGCTGAACCCGGTGCACGTGCGAGGCGAAGCAGGCCACGATGATGCGCTGCCTGGTGTTGGCGAAGATCTCGTCGAGCACTGGCGCGATGTCGCGCTCTGAGGTCACCACGCCGGGGACCTCGGCGTTGGTCGAGTCCGCCATCAGCAGGTCGACGCCCTCGCCGCCGAGCCGGGCGAAGCCGGCCAGGTCGGTGAGCCTGCCGTCCAGCGGCAGCTGGTCCATCTTGAAGTCGCCGGTGTGCAGCACCACGCCCGCCGGGGTGCGGATGGCCACCGCGAGCGCGTCCGGGATCGAGTGGTTGACCGCGAAGAACTCGCAGTCGAACGGGCCGAACGAGCTGTGGCTGCCCTCGACCACCTCGACCGTGACCGGGTCGAGGCGGTGCTCGGTCAGTTTGCTCCGCACTAGGGCCAGGGTCAGCCTGGAGCCGACCAGCGGGATGTCGGGGCGCTGCCGGAGCAGATAGGGGACCGCGCCGATGTGATCCTCGTGCGCGTGCGTCAGCACGAGCGCCTCGACCTGGTCGAGCCGCCCGTCCAGGTAGCCGAAGTCCGGCAGGATGAGATCCACGCCGGGCTGGTCGGGGTCGGGGAACAGCACGCCGCAGTCCACGATGAGCAGCCGGCCACGGTACTCGAAGACCGTCATGTTCCGGCCGATCTCGCCGAGGCCGCCGAGCGGGACGATGCGCAGGCCGTTACGCGGCAGCTTGCCAGGCGGGGTGAGGTCGGGGTGCGGGTGGCTCACAGCTTGACGCCGCCCGCGGTCAGGTCGAGCGCGAGCTGGTGTCTTTCCGCGTCGGTGGCGGCCAGCAACGGGAGCCGTACCGCACCGCCCGGGAGCCCGAGCAGGTCGAGCGCGGCCTTGGTCATCACCGCGCCCTGGTTGCGGAACAGCCCGTCGTAGACCGGGATGAGCTCGTAGTGGAGGTGCCGGGCCCGGGCCACGTCACCGGCGCCGAACGCGTCGATCATCTCGTGCAGCCGGTCCCCCACCACGTGACCGACCACGCTGACAAAGCCGACCGCGCCGAGGGACAGCCACGGCAGGTTCAGCATGTCGGTGCCGCAGTAGAAGACGAGGTCCGTCTGGGCCAGCACGTGCGAGGTGGCACCGGGGGCGTCCTTGGCGTCCTTGACGCCGACGATCCTGGGGTGCGCGGCCAGCCGGATCAGGGTCTCGGTGGCCACGGCCGCGCCGGTCCGGGCGGGAATGTCGTAGATGAGCACGGGCAGCCCGGTAGCGTCGGCGACCGCGGTGAAGTGGGCCTCGAGCGCGGGCTGGGGCGGCTTGTTGTAATAAGGAGTCACTACGAGCAGGCCGTGAACCCCGGCCCGTTCGGCCGACCGGGCCAGCTCGATGGTGTGGGCGGTCACGTTGGTGCCGACCCCGGCCACCACCTTGGCGCGCGAGCCTACCGCCTCCAGCACCACCCGCAGCAGGCGTTCCTTCTCTTCGTCGCTGGTGGTCGGCGCCTCCCCGGTGGTGCCGTTGACGACCAGGCCGTCGTTGCGCATGTCGGTGACGAGATAGTCGGCCAGGCGGGCGGCCCCGTCGTAGTCGACGGTCCCGTCGGATGTCATCGGGGTAATCATCGCCGTGACCATGGAGCCGAACGGCGCCGAGTTCGTCGTCATACCCGAACGCTACCCGCTGCAGGGTGCGCAAAGTAGTCGGCTTACCGTCGCCACGACGAGAAATCCCGCCACGCTGGAAGGGGCGTCCGTCTAGGGTCAGGCCGTGGGCGTGGGGTCCGGCGCGTCCGGGCCACGCGGAAATACGATCAGCCGCTGGCCCAGACGCCGACGCAGCTGGTGAACGGGGTCCAGGTGCAGTCCGCGAGCCAGCGGTGAGGCGCCTTGCCTGCCGGTGGCCAGGATCACCTCGTCATAGTCGTGACGCCGGGTCTCGGCGCGCACCGCCTTCACCAGGTCGCCCTCGTCGCTGAGCAGGCCGCTGGCCTGGCAGCCGATTGTCTTCAGGTGCCGCACGGCCAGATTCATGCGATGCTCAGCGGCAATACTGATGTCATGATCCGGCTGCGGCGCTACCGGGAACTTTCCAGAATGTGCGCCGAGAACGAGCTCCATGGCTGGCAGCCGTGCCTGGCGTGACCTGACCAAAGACATCACCACCACCTCGCACGGCTCCTGCTCCTGCCGCGCGACGAGATGGTTGATGGGCTCCAGGTCGAGTTCCTCATCCGCGGCCAGCAAGTCCATATCCAGCACCAGCAGATACCGCCGCACACCCATCACCTCTGTCAGGCCAGTGACCCCCTATCGACGCCCTACCCGCTATCACGACACTGAATCGGCCAGCCTCGGTCCATCTGACAGGTGGCCGCCAAGGACCCAGTTGACCGACGCCTGGACAGCCAAGCGGCTGACGTGGGCTCGGGGTACCCACGTCATCCGCTTTCACTTGGTCATTGTCTGGCGGTGCCGGAGCGTTACCAGCGGGCTAGCTGGCTGGCTGGTGGTGCGCCGGGCCAGGATCAGGGCCGCGGCCGCGGCGGTGGCCAGCGCCACGGCCATGATGGCCGCGATCGCCGCCGCGCTCAGGCTGACCGCGATACCCGAGCCGATGCCGCTCGTCTGGCCCTGCATGTTGATCAGCCGCGGCGCGATCAGCAGGCCGGCCACGGTGCCGGCCGTGACGCCGACCAGGGCGAGGATCATCGTGTTGGTCACCAGGGTGGCCATCACCTGGCGCGGCGTGAGCCCCATCGCCGCCAGCACGCCCATCTCGTGCTGGTGATCCCGCATCCCGACCACGGTGGCGGTGAGCAGGTTGGCCAGCCCGATCACGGCCAGGATGACCACCGAGACCGCGATCACCAGCTGCAGCCCCACCAGGCCGCCGGCGGGGTTGGGCACGACCTGTACGTCGAGCCGGTCATGCGACTCGGCGAGCAGCCGGGCCCGGGCCGCGGCGGCCGTCACTCCCGGCTTCAGGACCAGGTGGTAGACCAGCTGCGGCGGCGCGCTGCCCGCGTGGTTCAGCGCGTCGAGCCCGAAGTCGACCACGTCCCCGTTGTTGTCTGGCTCGATCGTCCGGCCGACGATGTGCAGGATCACCGGCACCCCGTCGATGGTCGGCGAGATCCACGCGCCGACGCCGATGTGCATCAGGTCGAGGAAGCCCTGGCCGGCGACCGCCTCGTTGGCCGCGCGGTACATCCGCCCCTGCACGGCCTGGAACGGGTAGGGCCGGGTCGAGGTCCCCATGGCCCGGGCGTAGAAGGTGCCGTTGTCGCCCGGCAGCAGGGTGACGGACTGGGCACCGGGATAGGCCGCGAGCACCTGGGTGTCGTGGCCGATCAGGGCGAGCATCTGCTTGTTCTCCAGGCCGCCCTGGCTGACCGTGACCGCCGAGGCGAGGCCGATCTTGCCCGGGTCACTGGTAAACCCGTCGATGGTCGTCCAGCAGGTCAGCGCGATGGTGATCATCGCCATCGGGATGGCCAGGCCGAACACGGTCAGCCCGGCGGACAGCCGCCGGGTCAGCGAGTCCCTGGCCCCGAGCACCAGCGCCGCGGGCAGGTGGAAGAGCAGGCTGAGCCGGGTAATCAGCGACAGGTGCCCGCGGGGCGGGCTCGGCTGGACCGCGGCGACCGGTGAGACCCGGCCTGCCCACCAGGCCGGGATCACGGTCGCGATCGCGACGGTGAGCACGGTGCCCGCGCCGATCAGCGCCATCCAGGCGCCGGACAGCGGCGCGAGGCCGACCGGCGTGCCGCCCGGCGGCTTGACGAAAGCCGGCGAGGTGATGATCCGGGCGGCGGCCAGCCCGAGCACGGCCCCGGCCGCCCCGAGCAGCGTCTGCTCGGCGATCAGCATGCGGACCACCTGCCCGGGGGTGAACCCGATCGCCTTCAGCATCGCGATGTCCTGGCGCTGGACGAGGACGCGGCCCGCGGTGACGTTGGCGATGGCGCACGGGGCGGCGAGCAGCGCGATGATCCCGAACAGGGCGAGCAGCAGCCCGAGCAGCCGGTCGTTGTTCGCCATCGAGTCCTTCACCTGCTGCCAGGTGGAGTAGCGCTCGACGGCCGAGGCTGAATTCTCGGCCGGGCCGTTGTACAGGTTCCAGATGGTCTGGACGACCTGGCCGGTGGCCACCGTGGAATTGTCGAACAGCCGCAGGCCGACGATCTGGAGGGTCTCGCCCGGGTTAGCCTCCACCCGGGTCAGCAGCCTGTGCTGCACCCAGATCAGGCCGGGGGTCCACTGCGGGTAGAAGCCCTGGTCCGCGGTGTCCGCGATGCCGTTCACCCGCATCGGCACCCTGGTGCCGTCGATCCCGTCCACCGTGATCCAGTCCCCCACGCCGACGCCCACCGCCTGGGCGAAGGACGCCTCCACGACCGCACCGTCCTGGGCCGAGGACCGCAGCCAGGTCCCGGTCACCACGAGCGGCGCGGACATCGCGGGCGGCTCGGGCGTCATGGCCCTGAGCTCGACCGGCGACTTCACCGCGCCGTGCTCGAGCGTCGCCGGCGCGGCCCGGTACGGCTGGCCGGTTTCCTTGATCCCGGCCACCTGACGCAGCTCACTGGTGTTGGTGCCGTTCTGGAAATAGATCAGCACGTCCGCGCCGCGGGTCCGAGCGGACAACTGCTGCCACGGATTAACCGCCCCCTGCAAGAGCATGGTGGCGAGGAACAGCGCGGCCACCACCCCGGCGACGACGGCGACCGTGACCAGGGCCTGACCCCGCCGGGCGCGCAGGTCAGCGCGTGCCCACCGGAGCGTGCCTCGCATCAGGTCTCAGCCTCTCAGCTCCAGAACGTCGGCGACGCCGTTCATGGTGCGCGGGATCGGCACGATCTTGGCGTCGTCGGCCACCATCCCGTCGAACAGGTTGATCACCCGGTCGGCCAGGCTCGCGACCCGGGCGTCGTGGGTGACCATCAGGATCGCCTGGCCCCCGTCGTGCGCCCGGCGCAGCAGCCGGAGCACGTCGCGCGTGTTGGAGCTGTCCAGGTTGCCGGTCGGCTCGTCGGCGAGCAAGACGCTCGGCTCGTTGGCCAGCGCGCGCGCCAGCGCCACGCGCTGCTGCTCCCCGCCGGACAGCCGGGCCGGGGCGGCGTCCGCCTTATCGGAAATGCCCAGCTCGGTCAGCAGCTCCTCGCGGCGCTTTCTGGCCTGCCGCGGGGTCGCGCCCGCGAGCAGCGCGGGGAGCTCCACGTTGTCGGCCACCGTCATGTTGGACAGCAGGTTGAAGAACTGGAACACGAAGCCGATGTGCTGACGCCGCAGGATGGCCCAGGCGGCCGTCGAGAGCCCGTCCACGCGCTGGCCCCGCAGCCAGATCTCGCCGCTCGTGGCGGGCTCGAGGCCGCCCAGCACGTGCAGCAGGGTGGACTTGCCCGAGCCGGACGGTCCCATGATCGCGACGAACTCGCCGATGCCGAGCTCGATGTCCACCCCGCGGACGGCCTCCACCGTGACCCCGTCGGCCCGGTACACCTTCACCAGCTTGGACGTCCTGAGAAGGCCAGGGGGCTCGGTCGGCTGCGCGGGCGGCCGGGGCGAGTCTTTCGGCGCGATACCTCTCACACAAGTTCCTCCTGGCATCTCTGCAGCCAGTCGAGGTCGGCCTGCAGGTGCAGGATGGCGCCCTCGATCAGGAGCCGGGCCGGGGCGTCGGCCGGGTCGGATTCCGCCTGCAGCTCGGTCAGGTTACGCATTATGCCCAGATAATGCCTGCGCTGAGCGTTCATGAGCTCCATCCGGTCGGCGAGTCCCGCCATCGGGGCCAGGATGAGCTTGACGAAGAACTCGTCGCGGACCCGCGGCCCGTCGCACGGCTCGCCGACCCAGGCGCGCAGCGCCTCCCGGCCCGCCGGGGTGAGTGCGTAGACCCGCTTGTTGGGGCGGGTGGTCTGCTCGACATCCTCGCTGCGGACCAGGCCGTCCTGCTCGAGGCGCTTCAGGGTGACGTAGATCTGCCCGATGTTCGGCGATGGATATGCCTCGCCGAAGGTCTGTTCAAGCGCGAGCTTCAGCTCATAGCCGTGAGCCGGCTCCTTGGCGAGCAGGGCCAGCAAGGGCTGCCGCACGATCCTGTCACCTCCATGGGCCCGCCAGGACCCGCGTTCAGGTTAACTCCGGGCCTTACCGGCCGGTAGGGCCCGCCGCCGTGGATAAATGCCGCGCGAAACATGTCGGACTCGTTATGTGATGCTGTTGACATGTACCTAACGGCGGTGCATAACATGCATGTACGAACTTTACATGGCCCTGGGGTATCTGGGTGGAGGCCCGCATGAGGCGTGCGATGCCTGGTATCGCAATCCTTGCTGCGGGACTCATGCTCCTGGCGGGGTGCAACGCGGATCGCGCCTCGTCGGGCGGGTCGGCTCCGTCGACGAACGGGATCGGCCCGATCACCTTCGCCATCGGCAAGGACAACTCCGGCTGGCTGCAGGGCGTGATCACCGGGTGGAACAAGGGCCATCCCAGCCAGAAGGTCACCCTGCTGCTGCTGCCTCGGGCGTCCAACGGCCAGCTGGCCCAGCTGGTCGCGAACCTTCAGGCGAAAAGTGACCTGTACGACGTCATCGACATGGATGTCATCTGGACCGCCGAGTTCGCCTCGAACGGCTGGATCATCCCGCTGCCGCAGAGCCAGTTCCCGCTCGGCGACTTCCTCAAGCCGGCCGTCGACACCGCCAGGTACCAGGGCCGGCTGTACGCCGTGCCCGACTACAGCAACGCGGATCTCCTCTACTACCGCAAGGACATCCTCGCCAAGGCGGGCAAGCAGCCGCCCAAGACCTGGGCCCAGCTGCAGCAGCTCGCCAAGACCGTGGCGCCGAAGTACGGCCTGTCCGGCTACGCCGGCACGTTCGCCCCGTACGAGGGGCTTACCGTCAACTTCGCCGCGGCCGTTCAGTCGGCCGGGGGGTCGATCCTCTCCCCGGAAGGCACCAAGGTCACCGTGAACTCGGCCAAGGCCCTCCAGGGGCTCGAGTTCCTCGTGAACGGGTTCCGGCAGGGCTGGATCCCCAGGGCCGCGCTCAGCTACGAGGAGGAGTCGGCCCAGAACGCCTTCGCCAGCGGCAAGTTCCTGTTCCTGGATAACTGGCCGGACGTCTACGCGGCCCTGTCCGCGCCGGGACCGCAGAACAAGGTGTACGGGAAGTTCGGGATCGCGGCGCTGCCCGGGCCGGACGGCATGGGCTCCGGCTCACTCGGCGGGGCCAACCTCGCGATCAGCGCGTACTCCCAGCACCAGCGGACGGCGCTGGACTTCATCAAGTACATGACGAACCTGGACAACGAACGGCAGATGCTGGAGAAGGGGTCGTTCCCCCCGGTCTGGACCCGGCTCTACACCGACAAGAGCCTGATCCGCAGCTATCCCTACCTGCCGGTGCTCGAGCAGGCCATTAACTCGGCCCGGCCGCGCCCGGCGATCACCAACTACGACCAGGCCAGCCTGGCCATCTCGAGCACGGTGTACGAGGCCCTGACCCAGCAGAAGCAACCACAGCAGGCCCTGACAGAAATGGCCGGGCAGCTGACCCAGATAATCCGCGATGGCTGAGACCGCCAGGGCTGACCGCCATGGGGGCCGGCCAGCCCTGATCCGCTGATCAAGCCCGGCAGGCCAGGCGGAGCCGAGACCCGGACGCCGCCACCGGCCGGCAGGTACTCCCGGTAGCCGGGACATCACGGCTACTACGTAGAGCTACAGGAAGCTACGTTGAGTGGAGGCACACAGTGCGTGAACGATCACTCGAATATCGCGGACGGCGCCTCACCAGCACATACCAGCTCGGTATCGCGGGAGGTCCGGCTCTTGACGGCGAGGCAGCGCGGCGCGACGATGAGCTAATTCGGTGGAACCGGTTCCAACCGCACGTTTGGGAGTGTGACGATGCCGTCACCGCGTCGGGCGACAATCGCGGATGTGGCTGCCGCTTCCGGCGTCGGCGTGGGCACGGTCTCCCGGGTCATCAACGGCGCGCCCAACGTGCGGGAAGCGACCCGTACCTCGGTGCTGAAGGTCATCGATCAGCTGGCATACCGGCCCAGCCACCTGGCCGCCTCGCTGTCACGCGGCACGGCACGCACCATGGCGATCGTGGTGCCGCACCTGACCCGGCCCTCGGTCGTGATGCGGCTGGCCGGCGCGCTGACGGTGCTGGACGAGCAGGGCTACGACACCGTGGTGTGCAACGTCGACACCCCCCAGCAGCGAGATCACCACCTGGCCGCGCTGACCAGAAGGCACCGGGCCGACGGCGTGATGGTGGTGTCACTACGCCTGTCGCGGCCGCACCTGGAGTCCTTCCGGCGCGCCGGGGTGCCGCTGGTGACGGTCGGCGTGCTGGCTCCCGGCGTTCCGCAGACGATCACCGACGACGTGATGGGCGGCCGGCTGGCCACCGGGCACCTCCTGGCGCTCGGCCACCGGCGGATCGGCTTCGTCGGCGACACGGCGCACCGCATCTCAGCCTCTCACCTGGGCTTCTCCTCGTCGCAGCACCGGCTGAGCGGATACCGTCAGGCGCTGGCGGCAGCCGGCGTCAGCTACGACCCCGGGCTGGTGCGGCGCGGCCCGTTCGGCCCGGCGAACGCCGAGATGCTGGCGGCCGGGCTGCTGGCGCGGCCGGACCGGCCGTCGGCCATCTTCGCGGCGTCAGACACCCAGGCGATGGGCGTGCTCACCGCGGCGGACCGCTGTGGCATTGCCGTTCCCGGCCAGCTGTCGGTGATCGGCTTCGATGACATCGAGTCGGCGGCCCTGCTCGGCCTGAGCACGGTCCGCCAGCCGCTGGAGAACAGCGGCGCTGAGGGAGCCCGCCGACTCTGCGCGCTGCTGCGCGGCGAGCGGGTCCGCCCGCTGCGGCAGCAGCTCGCCCTGGAGGTCGTGCACCGCGCCAGCACGGCGACCTTTCGCGTGAGCGGGCACCCGAGATCAGAAGCAGTCCGGTCGGGGCGCGGCGGCGGCCGGGCCAAGGGCAGTGTGGCATGCACGGGCCAGCCCTGCTTGCGGCGGCCGGAGAAGGGAAACGTTACTCGTCGTCCAGCGAGGCAATGCGCTGACGCGCTAGCCGGGAACTGGCGGTAGCTGGAGGGATGATGATAGGCGACAGAGGCAGAACAAGCGCTTCCATCGGTCGCGCTCACCGGCGGGGCGGTACCTGGTACTCGCGCAAGCGCATGATCGCGGGCGCGGCCAGCGCCGTCCTGGCCGCGACGGGACTGGCCGCCTGCAGCTCGGCGAACGCCGGCACCGGCCCGGTGACGCTGACCTACTACCTCTACCCGGACACCTCCAAGGCCACGTCGACGGCGATCAGCAACTGCGACAAGGCCAGCGGCGGCAAGTACACGATCTCCTATCAGCAGCTGCCGCAGTCCGCGGACGGCCAGCGGCAGCAGCTGGTCCGCAGGCTGGCCGCACACGACGCCTCGATCGACATCATGGGTCTCGACGTGACCTGGGAAGCCGAGTTCGCGACGGCGGGCTGGATCGAGCCGTGGACCGGCACGAACAAGGCACAGGCCGTGGCCGGCACGCTCGTGCCCGCCCTGAACACCGCGATCTGGAAGGGCAAGCTCTACGCGGTGCCCGCCAACACCAATACCCAGCTGCTGTGGTACCGGTCCGACCTGGTACCGAAGCCGCCGGCCACCTGGGCCGAGATGATCGCGGATGCGGAGCAGCTGGCCAAGGAGGGCAAGCCGCACTACATCGAGATCCAGGGCGCGCAGTACGAGGGCGCAACCGTCTGGTTCAACACGATGGTGTCCAGTGCGGGCGGCACCGTGCTGAATCCGGACGCGACCAAGATCACGCTCGACGCGCGGGCCGTCAAGGCCCTGACGATCATGAAGCAGCTCGCTAACTCCACCGCCGCGGACCCGAGCATGACGGTACAGATGGAGAACCAGAACCGGCTGCAGATGGAGGCGGGAAACGCCGCCTTTGAGCTGAATTACCCGTTCGTCTATCCCGGCATGAAGGCCGACAACCCGAAGCTGTTCAAGAGCTTCAAGTGGGCGCTCTACCCAGAGGTCAACCCCGGCCAGCCGGCCAAGGTGACGATCGGCGGCATCGACCTGGCGGTGAGCTCGTACTCGCAGCACAAGGACCTCGCCTTCCAGGCCGCGCTGTGCCTGCGTAACCGGGAGAACCAGCTCATCGGCGCCAACGTGGGCGGCGTCCCGCCCACGATCGCCAGCCTCTACAACGACCCGAAGCTGTTCGCCAACTACCCGTTCCACGCCGACATCCTGAAGGCGCTGCAGAACGCGAGCGTGCGGCCGAAGACACCCGTTTACCAGGTCGTGTCCATCGACATCTCGCACCAGATCTCGCCGGCGGCCAGCATCAACCCGGTGAGCACGCTGCAGGCGATGAAGGGCTCGCTCAGCAACGCCCTGCAATCGAAGGGCCTAGTCCCGTGAGCCGCCACCTAGCAGATGGCGGCCCGGCCGCGAGGAAAGGAGGGAGACGGTGAGCACTACTGAGACGGTCACCGCCGGCGCGCCGGCGGAGGCGCCACCCAAGGGCAAGCCGCAGCTATCGGAAGGCGCGCGGGCCGAGCGCAGGCTGGGCTTCATGCTGATCGCGCCCGCGGTCATCGTGATGATCGCGGTCACCGCCTACCCGGTCGTATACGCCATCTACCTGTCGCTGGAGCGCTACAACCTGGCCCTCCCGCAGGCCAAAAAGTTCATCGGGTTCGCTAATTACGGCGCGGTGCTCAGCTCCCCGTACTGGTGGCATGCGCTGTATGTAACCGTGGTCATCACGGTCTTCTCGGTGGCCATCACGCTGGTGCTCGGCTTCCTGCTGGCCTTCGTCCTGCACCGGACGATATTCGGCCGGGGCCTGGTCCGCACCACCTCGCTCATCCCGTACGGGATCGTGACGGTGGCCGCCGCCTACAGCTGGCAGTACGCGTGGACGCCAGGCCAGGGCTACCTGTCCTCGATATTCAACAACAGCGCGCCGCTGACCAATCAGTTCCAGGCCATCGTCGTCATCATCATCGCCGAGATCTGGAAGACCACGCCGTTCATGGCGCTGCTGCTGCTGGCCGGGCTGTCGCTGGTGCCCGAAGACCTGCAGAAGGCCGCGAAGGTGGACGGCGCCACGGGCTGGCAGCGCTTCACGAAGATCACGCTGCCGCTGATGAAGCCGGCGATCCTGGTCGCCCTGCTGTTCCGGACGCTGGACTCGTTCCGGATTTTCGACAACATCTACATCCTGACCCTGGGCGCCAACGGCACCGGGTCGGTCTCGATCCTCGGCTACGACAACCTGTTCAACGCGCTGAACCTGGGCATCGGGTCGACGATCTCCATCCTGATCTTCATCTGCGTCGCGATCATCGCCTTCTTGTTCATCAAGGGCTTCGGCACCGCGGCCCCCGGCACAGACATCGGAAAGAGGTGACCCGCTGATGGCTGCCATCACTCCCCGCCAGAGGACCGGCTGGGCGACGGCGAACTTCGTCGTCATCGCGCTGGCGCTGATCCCGGTGCTCTGGCTGGTCTCGCTGTCCTTCAAGACACCCACGGCCGTGCTCGACCCGTCGTTCATCCCGGCCCAGTGGACATGGGGGAACTACAGCGGGATCCTGACCTCGTCGCAGTTCATCCGGCCGCTGGCCAACTCGATCGGCATCGGCATCATCTCCACCGTCATCGCTGTGGTCCTGGCCTCCATGGCGGCCTACGCGGTCGCGCGGCTCCGGTTCCCCGGCAAGGGCCTGCTCATCGGGATGTCGCTGCTGATCGCGATGTTCCCGCTGATCGCGCTGGTGACCCCGCTGTTCACCATCGAGCGCGCGCTGGGACTGTTCAACACCTGGCCGGGCCTGATCATCCCGTACGTCACGTTCGGGCTGCCGCTGGGTATCTACACGCTGTCGGCGTTCTTCCGTGAGATCCCCTGGGAGCTGGAGAAGGCGGCCAAGGTCGACGGCGCCTCGCCCTTCCAGGCGTTCGTCAAGGTGATCGCCCCGCTCGCCGCGCCGGGAATGGTCACCACGGGGATCCTGGTCTTCCTGGCCTGCTGGAACGACTTCCTGCTGGCGATCTCGTTCACCTCGACGATCAGCGCCCGGACGGCGCCGGCCGCCATGCAGTACTTCAGCGGCGGATCGGTATTCACCATTCCGACGGGTCCGATCGCGGCCGCCGCGGTGGTCATCACCATCCCGATCGTAATCTTCGTGCTGTTCTTCCAGCGCCGGATCGTCGCCGGGCTGACGTCCGGCGCGGTCAAGGGCTAGCGGAGTTAAGGAGAGACAAGTGGCCGAAATCGTGCTTGAGCACATCACCAAGCGTTTCCCGGACGGATCGCTCGCGGTCAACGACTTCAACCTGGATATCGCCGACGGGGAATTCGTCATCCTGGTCGGCCCGTCGGGCTGCGGCAAGTCGACGACGCTGAACATGATCGCCGGCCTGGAGGACATCACCTCGGGCGAGCTGCTAATCGGCGGGCAGGTGGTGAACACCAAGTCACCCAAGGACCGCGACATCGCGATGGTCTTCCAGAGCTACGCGCTGTACCCGCACATGACCGTGCGGGAGAATATGGGCTTCGCGCTGAAGCTGGCCAAGACGCCGCAGGCCACGATCACGCAAAAGGTCGACGAGGCGGCCAGGGTCCTGGACCTCACCCAGCTCCTGGACCGCAGGCCGGCCAACCTGTCCGGCGGGCAGCGGCAGCGGGTCGCGATGGGCCGGGCGATCGTGCGCGACCCGGCAGCGTTCCTGATGGACGAGCCGCTGTCGAACCTGGACGCCAAGCTGCGGGTGCAGACGCGCACCGAGGTGTCACGGCTCCAGCGGCGCCTGGGGACCACGATGGTCTACGTCACGCACGACCAGGTCGAGGCCCTGACGCTCGGCGACCGGGTCGCGGTGATGCGCACCGGCGTGCTGCAGCAGGCGGCCTCCCCGAAGGAACTCTACGAGCGGCCGGTCAACCTGTTCGTGGCCGGCTTCATCGGGTCGCCGGCGATGAACTTCATGGCCGGCACGCTCGAGGAGGGCGTGCTGCGCACCAGCCTCGGGGAGTTCCGGCTCAGCGACCGGCTGCGGCGGGAAGTGGAGTCCTCCGGGACCGGGCGCGAAGTCATCGTGGGCCTGCGGCCGGAGAACTTCGAGGACGTGGCGCTGGTCTCGCCCGACAACCGCCCGCACGGGATCACGTTCCACGCCACCATCGACGTCCTGGAGTCCCTGGGTTCCGACGTGTTCGTCTACTTCACGCGTGAGCTCGGGCACGGAGTGAACTCCGCCGAGCTCGAGGAGCTGGCCCGGGACTCGGGACGCACAGACTCCGGCGAAGGCGGCGAAACCATCGTCGCCAGGCTCGACGCCGCCACCCGCATCGCCGAGGGCCAGGACGCCGAGCTCTGGGTGGACTCCCGGGCGATGCACATCTTCGACCCGGCCACCGGCCGCAACCTGTCGCTGGCCGGTGACGACGACGGCGGGGCGGCCACCGCGCAGACGGCCTCGGGCGCGGACGCCGTACAACCGGACGCCGTACAACCGGAAACTGTCGATCCGAACGCCACGGCCACCGACATCCGGGCCGTTCCCGGCCAGGCCGGCCAGGCCGGCCAGGGCGGGGAGGCTACCTGACCTTTCGCCGCAGCCGCTCGATGATCTCGTCGTTCCATTCGTGGGTCCGGATGAGCCGGTACCGCTCGGCGGCAATCCGCATGTAGGCCTCGGCCTCGGTGCGGGAGCCGATCATGTCGGCGCCCCGGAGCATCCGGACCACGGGCTGGTACTCGTCGGCGAACCACCGGCGGGCGATCTCGGCACGATCCATGAACCGGCGGTTGTCCTGCATGCACCGGCATCCCCATGCCTCGACGGCCTCGCCCAGCTCGGCGTACGACCACGGATCGCTGAAGGCGATCTTGGCGTAGGCCTGCTCGGGCAGCGGCACGCGGGCCCGGAACAGCCGCTCGTAGTCCTTGACCAGCAGGTCGCCACGACGGCGGATGCCCGCGGCGGGCACGACGGTGAGAATCTCGGTGACGTAAGCCTCGATCGTGGTGGCCCCGGTCGCGATCGCGATCGAGACCCGGTGATGGCCGTCCTGCACGAAGTGCAGATCGCCGATGCGGTACACGTCGATGGGCGGGATCGGCTCGCCGCGGCGCTGAGCCAGGGCCAGCCGCTCCCACCGCTCCCTGACCCGCCCGCTGGTGGGCCGGAACCGGCGGTCGAAGTCATGGCCGGAGTCGAGGGTGCCCACGATCGTGTCCAGCCGGATGGTCTGCAGGCCGAGCCGCCGCTCGCCGCGCATCCCCAAGGCGGCGACGACCTCGTCGAACGGCAGGATGAGGTTGACGTCATCCGGCCCACGGCGGAGCCACTGGGCGAGCCGGGCCAGCGACTGCCGGCGCCGGGCGCGCAGGAAGTCGTTCTCGACGTCGGCGCGGGGGAAGCCGGTATCAGGCATCGCGACGACCCGGGAGCAGCTCGGCCAGCCCGGCGCCCGGCTCGAGCTCGAGCAGGTGCCAGCCGGTGACGTTGCACACCGCGGTGCGGCCCAGATGGCCCAGCCGGGTGGGCGCACCGTAGGGATGCACGTGACCGTGCAGCAGCGCCGCGGGCTGGAGCGCGGCGACCAGGCCGCGCAGCCCTCTGAACCCGCGGTGCGGCGGGTCGTCGCCGTCCCCGACACCCCGGGGCGGCGCGTGCGTCAGCAGCACGTCGACCCCGCGGCCGTCCCGCTGCCGGCGCCACCACGCCCGGCCTCGCAGCGCCTGGGCGCGCCGGGTCTGCTGCCGGTCGGTGTACTGGTTCGGCCCGTCGCTGTAGCGCGGGCTTCCGCCGAGCCCGGCCAGCCGCAGGCCGGCCACGTCGATGATCCGGCCGTCGGCGTTGACGGCGCCGTCCGGCCAGGGCGGCCGGGCGGGCAGGCCGGCCTTCAGCGTCAGCCCGGCCCGGGACGAGCGGTACCCGGAGACGTCAGGGTCATGATTACCCGGCACGAAGACCAGCGGGACGTCCAGCGCGTTCATCAGCGAGCCCAGGTACTCGAACGGCAGGTCACCGCAGGCCAGGATGAGCTGGGCGCCGCGCACCGCGGTCGGGTCAGCCACCAGCACATCATCGATCTCATCGGAGACCGCGAGCACGCGGACCATACCTCGATCATAGGGCGGCGGCGGGTTCCCTCAGTGCGCGGCCGTTTCCGGTGCCTGCACGCGGACCTCGAGGCCACCTTGCCGCAGCGCCGCTTCCACCCGGTAGATCTCGGCCTGCGAGGCGCGGTCGCCGCCCCGCGGCGGGTCGATATCCAGCCGCCGGCAGGCCGCCGACAGCGCGTCCAGGTAAGCGCCGCGCACAGCCTGCACCCGGTGGTGCTTGGCGGTCAGGCCGGACCGGGTTTCGGTGTCCTCGAGCTCCGCGCGCAGCCGGCGCAGGTCGGCCTGGAGCCGCTCGATCGGCTCGGGGGGCAGGGCCCGGAAACGAGCCCGGTAACGGGCCTCGGCGAGCCACCGGGCCCCCCGCCACGCGCCGATCAGCGCGAATCCCACCGCCGTGGGCATTGCGAACAGGAGGACGTAGGCGAAAACCGGATTCACCTAACTAGTGTCGGCTCGGCGGCAGGCGAAATCAAGCGCGCGAGCACGCGAGCGTAGGCTGGCGCCGGTCGCACGGCGACCGGCGATGAGGAGAGCAGATGACCGAGAACGCGGACGGGCGCCGCTGGTGGCACGGTGCCGTCATCTACCAGCTGTACGTACGGTCCTGGCGGGACAGCAACGACGACGGGTACGGCGACCTGCGCGGCATCATCGAGCGGCTCGATTACTTGTCCTGGCTCGGGGTGGACGCCGTCTGGCTGTCGCCCACCATGCCGTCTCCGGACGACGACTGGGGGTATGACGTCAGCGACTACACCGGCGTCCACCCCGACCTGGGCACGCTGGCCGACCTGGACGAGCTGATCGAGCAGGCCGACCAGCGGGGCATGCGGGTGCTGCTCGACCTGGTGCCGAACCACACCAGCTCGGCGCATCCCTGGTTCGCCGACGCCGCGTCGGGGCGCGAGGCCGAGCACCGCCGCTACTACGTGTGGGCGGATCCCCAGCCGGACGGAGGCCGCCCGAACAACTGGCTCGACTTCACCGGCCGGCCCGCCTGGCAGTGGCATGACAGCGGCCAGTACTACCTGCACAACTTCCTGCCGGGGCAGCCGGACCTGAACTGGTGGGAGCCCGCGGTCCACCAGGAGTTCGCCCGCATCCTGGAGTTCTGGTTCGAGCGGGGCGTAGCCGGGTTCCGCATCGACGTGGCGAACGGCCTGTACAAGGACGCCGAGCTGCGCGACAACCCGCCGCTGGACAGCGACAACCCGCTGGAAGGCGTGTTCGGCATGCGGTTTGTCTACAACAGCAACCGGCCGGAGACGCACGGCGTCTACCGCGACTGGCGGAAAATCGCCGAGAGCTACTCCCCCGAGCGGCTGCTGCTCGGCGAGACGTGGGTCCCCGACGCGCAGCGCCTGGCCGCCTACTACGGGGACAACGACGAGCTGCAGCTCGGGTTCAACTTCCCGTTCGCCCTCGCCGACCTCGACCCGGCCCGGCTGGCCACGATCGTCGAGCAGACGCTGGCCGCGCTGCCGTCCGGCGCGGGCCCGGTGTGGATGGGCTCCAACCACGACCTGGGCCGGTTCCCCAGCCGCTGGTGCGGCGGCGACGAGCGCAAGATCAGGCTCGCCCTGCTGGTGCTGGCCACCCTGCCCGGCACCACCGTGCTCTACTACGGCGACGAGATCGGCATGACCGACGTCGACGTGCCGCCCGCGCTGCGCCGTGACCACGCGACGCTGGACCTGGAAGGGGGCGCCGACCGTGACCGGGCCAGGACGCCGATGCCGTGGGACGGCTCGCCGGGCAGCGGCTTCACCGGTCCCGGCGTGACGCCGTGGCTGCCCATGGCCGATCCCCCGGTCAGCACCGTGGCCGACCAGCGCGACAAGCCGGAGTCCACGTTGTCGCTGTGCCGGCGGCTGCTGGCGCTGCGGCGGACCGAGCTCGGCCGCGGCCTGGCGGACTTCGAGAACCTGGCCGTGACCGAGGGCGTCTGGACGTACCGGACCGGTCCCCTGGTGGTGGCGGCGAACTTCACCGATCGGCCCGCGGACATGCCCGCCGAGGCCGGCGAAGTCCTGCTGACCACCTCCGCCGAACAGGCCCCGCCGTCACCCGGCGTCCTGGGCCCTTGGGAAGGCGTGGTGACCAGGCGGTCTGGCTCGGCCGCCGGGCACGATCAGCTCTAGCTTGGGAAAGTAGGTCCGGTACCGGCTCGCGTCCCTGGTGAGGCCATCCCAGACATGACCAAGCCGGCCCGGGTCACGTGGACCCGGGCCGGCTTGGTTTTATGCCAGACCTTGTGCTGGACCCGCGGGGTCAGCCGAGGCGCGCGAGCGCGGGGACGAACTTCGCCGCGTCGATCGTGCCCCAGCCGCTGGCCAGGTCGTAGCCGGTCCCAGCGTCGAAGCCGGTGACGCCGCCGAAGGAGTTGTTGCCGGAGGTGACGTCCACGATCCCGGTGCCGCCGACGTGCTGGCTCAGCGCGCCCATGACGTAGAGCCCGGGATTGAGCAGGCCGAGCCGGTGGTGAGCCACCTGGCCGGCGAGCGCGACGATGCCGGAGAAGATCGGCGACGCCTCGCTGGTGCCGCCGAAGATGTGCCAGGGGGATTCGGGGGTGACGAACGAGTAATAAACCCACGCACCGCCGTCGACCGCGGCGCTCATCGAGATGTCCGGCGTACCGCGCTGCTTGCCGACTTCCTTGGCCACGCCGACCTGGAAGAGCGGGCGCTTGAAGACAGCGGACACGCCGCCGCCGCCGGCCCCGAAACCGTCATTCCACACGACGTCGGGCGACAGCCGGTTGCCGCTGTTGTCCAGCTTGAGCTGGGTGCCGCCGATCGAGGTGACCAGCGGGTCCGACGACGGCCAGGAGTTCACCCGGAACGGGAACAGGGTGCTGGCATCGGATTCGAAATCCGTCGCGCCAGCGTCGCCCGACGAGGCGAGCACGGTGACGCCGTGGGCCAGCGCGTCCTTGAACGCGTACCGCAGGTTCAGCAGG
>Ga0207657_10002549_pt1 | contig 19699 bp, 20 predicted proteins | sample KBSC33metaG_FD_184316 | JGI IMG/M metagenome (GOLD analysis project Ga0207657, IMG submission 184316) | Corn rhizosphere microbial communities from Kellogg Biological Station, Michigan, USA - KBS C3-3 metaG (SPAdes) (version 2) | ecosystem: Host-associated > Plants > Roots > Rhizosphere > Soil ... | reverse complement strand
CCATCCGCAATTCGACCCGGTCGCCATCCACCTGGGCCCCCTCGCGGTGCGCTGGTACGGGCTGATGTACCTGATCGGGTTCGTGCTGTTCGTCGTTTTCGGCAAGATACGAGCGCGCCAAAATCTCCTGACCGGCTGGCATCCGCGCGACGTCGACGACATGCTCTTCTATGGCGTTTTCGGCGTGATCCTGGGCGGCCGTCTCGGCTACATCCTGTTCTACAAGCCGATGTACTACCTGGCGCACCCGATCGAAACGCTCGCGATCTGGCAGGGCGGCATGAGCTTTCACGGCGGCTTCCTGGGCGTGCTGATCGCGCTGTGGGTCTATGCGCGGGCCCGGCACAAGCGCTGGCTGGACGTGACCGACTTCGTCGCGCCGCTGATTCCGCTGGGCCTCGCGTTCGGACGGCTGGGCAATTTCATCAACGGGGAGCTGTGGGGCCGCGTGACCGATCCCGGTGCGCCATGGGCGGTGCTTTTTCCACAAGCGGCGGACGAGGACAAAGCCTGGATGGCCGCGCACGCGCAGCAAGCGCTCGCGCGCAGTCTGTCCGAAATCTATGAGCGCACCGGCATGCTGCCCCGCCACCCGTCGCAGCTCTACGAGGCCGGCCTGGAGGGTCTCGCCCTATTCGTGCTGCTCTGGTTGTATGCCCGCCACCGGCGCCCGCTGGGCGCGGTGTCAGGTCTTTTCCTCGTCGGCTATGGCGTGTTTCGCTTCATCGTCGAGTTCGCGCGCGAGCCCGACAGCTTCCTCGGACTCCTGGCGCTGGGATGGTCGATGGGGCAGTGGCTGTCGCTGCCGATGATCGTCGCCGGCGGCACATTGATGATCTGGGCGTACGCGCGGGCGCGACGAAGCGAGCAGACGATCGTCGGCTAGTTCTCAGCCGGCCCGGCAGCGAGCGGCCTGGCTAGTCGACGCGGCGGTAGTCGCCGTCCAGCGGGTCGCCGAATCCGCTGCCGGCGGTGGCAAGCTGGCGACCCAGGTTGATCGGCAGCAGCAGCAACGCGATCGCGAGCAGGTCGGACAGGATGCCCGGAAGTATGAACAGCATCCCGGCCAGCACTTTGCGGCCGCTGTCGACCAGGCCGCGCATCAGCGGCTGATCGCCGCGCAGCGCGCCGAGCGTCCGCGCGCGGAAGCCGCCGCGCTCGTGGCGCAAGAGCAAGGTCCCGACCGCCGCCGACGCCAGCAGCCAGACCAGCGTCGGAATCCCGGTCCAGCGCGCGAAGCGGATCGTGACCATCAGGTCGATGATCGGGAAAGACAGTAAAATGAACAGCACGATAAAGCGCATGGAGGCTCCTTGTCGCCGGCCGCGGCTCCGGAGAGGCCCGCACAGGGGCCCGGGGCGTTGATCCTGGTCCTGACCACGCTGCCGGAACGATCCGCGGCGGAAGCACTGGCACGCGAACTGCTTGAAGCCAGGTTGGCGGCGTGCATTCACGTCGGCGCGACGTTGCGCTCACTTTACCATTGGCGCGGAGAAATCGAAACGGCCGACGAAACGCAGCTGATGATCAAGACACGCGGCGCGCTTTATGCACCGCTGGAGGCCGCGATTCTGGCGCGCCACCCGTACGAACTTCCGGAGATTGTCGTTGTCCCGATCAGCCATGGACTTCCAGCCTACTTGCAGTGGATCGCGGCCGAAACCTCGCCCCGGGATGACTAGGCCCGCGGCCAGGGTGCTCGCGATCGCGGCGCTGCTCGCGCTCGCCTTGCCGGCGCTGGGCCAGGTCCATCCGTTGTCGCCGGACAAGGCCTTTCTTTTTTCGGCCAAGGCGCTGGATGCGCAGACGGTCGAAGCGCGCTTCACGATCGCGGACGGCTACTACCTCTACCGCGACAAGATCCGTTTTGCGATCGACCCAGCCAGCGGCGCGCTGCTTACGCCCGCGCTTCCGGCCGGCAAGATCAAGCAGGACGAGTTTTTCGGCCGCGTCGAAACCTATCGCGGCAGCGTGACGGTCAACCTGGCGGTGCGGAATTTCACTCCGGGCAAGCCGCTGGTGATTCACGCCGAATCGCAAGGATGCGCCGACGTCGGCATCTGCTACCCGCCGACGACGCAGACGGCGACGGTCGCGCTGCCGGCCGGGAGCATCGTCCCGAGCGCGCCCGAAGCACCGAAAAAAACCTGGTTCAATTGACCGAGCTGCACTTGACTAAGCGAGCGCTCGCTATCGACCACGATGGCGCCGCAGCTTCGTAGTCGCGTTGCGATCGGAGCGGCGGCGCTGCTCGCGCTGGGCGCTGGCATCGGCTTGGCCCTGTTCGACCGTGCGCCGGCCGACGCCAGCGCCTTGCTCGCACTGACGCTGCCGGACCCCTCGGGACATCCTCAGCCGCTGTCGCAGTGGCAGGGCAAGGTGCTGGTCGTCAATTTCTGGGCGACGTGGTGCGGGCCCTGCCGTGAAGAAATGCCCGATCTGGTCCGCGCGCAAAAGGAATACGGTGCTAAAGGACTGCAAATTGTCGGCATCGCCGCCGATGATGCTGACAAAGTCCAACAATTCGCCAAAGAGATCCAACTGAACTACCCGGCCTTGATCGGCGGCTACGCCGCGATTGATCTTTCGAAGGATTTGGGTAACAGCCTGGTCGCCCTGCCCTTCACCCTGGTCGTCGACCGGCAAGGCAAGGTCGCGTACACGCATCTGGGGCCCGTGAAACCCGACAAGTTGCGGGATGTGATTACCAAGCTGCTTTAGCCCGCATCCTGGGCACGGTCGGTACCTGCCGGCGGACTCGGCCCGGCCGCCACCGCCGGAATTTCGCGGCGCCGTGCCGATAGGCGCCCGCGCAAAACCGGTCAAATACTGGACAACATGGTGCTATCTCCTGCAAACTCGCCGTCTACCAGGGCAAGGGAGCCGCATCGATGGCTCGACCGAAGCGCACCAGCGCCAAGGCGGCAAGCAACGTCCGTGGAGCGGCCAGCGGCACGGCCGTGCTGGTCCTGCACGGTCCGAATCTGAATCTTCTCGGCACGCGCGAGCCGGGCATTTACGGCCACGACACGCTCCGGGACATCGACGCCCGTCTCGAAGCCCAGGCGCGCGCGGAAGGCGTTCGACTGCTGACGTTCCAGAGCAACCACGAGGGCGCGCTGGTCGATCGTGTCCAGTCCGCCCGCAACGAGTCTGTGCGCTACGTATTGATCAATCCGGCCGCGTTCACTCATACCAGTGTCGCGCTGCGCGATGCGCTCGCCGCCGTGGCGATTCCGTACATCGAGATCCACTTGTCCAACGTCCATGCCCGCGAACCGTTCCGTCACCACTCGTATTTTTCGGACAAGGCCGTGGGCACGGTCGTCGGACTGGGACCCTTGGGCTACGAGCTCGCGCTGCAATTCGCGCTGCGCCAGCTCAAGGCGCGCTAGACCACGGCCCTGAACCGACGCGATGGACCTGCGCAAACTCAAGACACTGATCGAGCTGGTCGAAAGCTCGGGCATCGCGGAGCTCGAGATTGCCGAGGGCGAAGAGCGGGTCCGGATCACGCGCGCGTTGGCGCCCCAGGCCCATCACCACGCGCTCCCGCCGCAGCATGGGAGCCCGCTGCCGATGGCCCACGTCCCTGTCCCGGCCCCGGTGCAGGAGCCCGAAGGCCATACGATCAAGTCGCCGATGGTCGGGACTTTCTATCGCTCGGCTTCCCCGGGCGCCAAGGCCTTCGTCGACATCGGCGACAGCGTGCAGGTCGGCGACCCGCTTTGCATCATCGAGGCGATGAAGCTGATGAACGAGATCGAGGCCGACCGTGCCGGCGTGGTCAAGGCGATCCTGGCCGAGAACGGACAGGCCGTGGAATACGGCCAGCCTCTGGTGATCATCGGCTGACGTCGACGCTGCCGGCCCCCGATTCGCGCTCACGCGAGTCGGGCGGACCGCGTCGTGCCCGCCCATCCCGCTCGTGGCAACCAAATCCGCCGGACAGCTGTTCGACAAGGTGCTGATCGCCAACCGCGGCGAGATCGCGCTGCGCATCCAGCGCGCCTGCCGCGAGCTGGCCATCAAGACGGTCGTCGTCCACTCGGAAGCCGACGCGGACGCCAAGTACGTGCGGCTGGCCGACGAGTCGGTATGCATCGGCCCGCCGCCGTCGGCGCAGAGCTATCTGAACATTCCGGCGATCATCAGCGCCGCCGAGGTCACCGACGCGCAGGCGATCCATCCCGGCTACGGCTTCCTGTCGGAAAACGCCGACTTCGCCGAAAAGGTCGAAAAGAGCGGTTTCGTCTTTATCGGCCCCCGCCCCGACACCATCCGGCTGATGGGCGACAAGGTCAACGCCAAGATCGCGATGGGCAAGGCGGGCATCCCCGTCGTGCCCGGCTCCGAAGGCGCGCTGCCCGAGGACTCGAAGGAAATCGTCAAGATCGCCCGGGCCGTCAAGTACCCGGTGATCATCAAGGCCGCCGGCGGCGGGGGCGGGCGCGGCATGCGCGTCGTGCACACCGAGGCGGCGCTGCTTCCCGCCGTCAGCCTGACCCGCTCGGAAGCGGGCGCGGCGTTCGGCAACGCAACCGTCTACCTGGAAAAGTACCTGGACAAGCCGCGCCACATCGAGATCCAGGTGCTGGCCGACGAGCACAAGAACACCGTCTATCTGTTCGAGCGCGATTGCTCGATGCAGCGGCGCCACCAGAAGATCATCGAGGAGGCGCCCGCGCCCGGGATCGCGCTGCGCTCGCTCACGCGCATCGGCGAGCGCTGCGCCGAAGCGTGCCGCAAGATCAACTACCGCGGGGCGGGCACGTTCGAGTTTCTGTACCAGGACGACGAATTCTTTTTCATCGAAATGAACACGCGCATCCAGGTCGAGCATCCGGTGACCGAGATGATCACCGGCATCGACATCGTCCAGCAGCAGATCCGGGTCGCCGCCGGCCAGCGGCTGACGATCCGGCAACGCGACGTCGTGCGGCGCGGGCATGCGATCGAGTGCCGGATCAACGCCGAGGATCCGGACACGTTCGCGCCGTCGCCGGGCCGGATCACTTCGTATCACGCGCCGGGCGGGCCGGGGATACGGGTCGATTCGCACGTCTATCACAATTATTTCGTGCCGCCGAACTACGACTCGATGATCGGCAAGGTGATCGCGTACGGAGACACGCGCGAGCAGGCGATCGCCCGCATGCGCGTGGCGCTGTCGGAAATGGTGGTCGAGGGCATCAAGACCAATATTCCTCTGCACCAGGAACTGCTGCTCGATGATTCGTTCCTGCGCGGCGGCACGACGATTCACTATCTCGAGCAGCGGATGGCCAAGCGCAAGCAGACGGCGTAGGCCGGACTCGCCGATGGCTTTTGTCGCATTGCGCTTCGATGCGCCGGCCGCGACGGCCGAGGCCTGGTCGGACGCGATGCTCGCCGCCGGCGCGGCTTCGGTCGACGCCGCTGACGCCAACGCCGGCACCGGCGACGAGACGCCGCGCTACGGCGAGCCGGGACACGAAGGCGCCCTCTGGTCGGTTTGCCGTCTGACCGCACTGTTCGCGGCGGACGCCGACGTCGAAGCCAGCGTTCGCCGCGCCGCGGCCTCGCTGGGCGTCGAGACGCCCGCCTTCACGCTCGAAAACTTGGCCGAGCAGGATTGGGTGCGGCGCACGCAGGCGCAGTTCGGGCCGCTCCGCATCGCCGACGGGCTGTGGGTCATTCCGTCGTGGTGCGAGCCGGTCGATCCGCAGGCGATCAATCTCGAGCTCGACCCCGGGCTGGCGTTCGGAACCGGCAGCCATCCGACGACGCGGCTTTGCCTGCGCTGGCTTGCGGCGAATCTGGCGCCGGGGCAATCGGTGCTCGATTACGGCTGCGGCTCGGGCATTCTCGCGATCGCCGCCGCCAAGCTCGGCGCTGCCGCCGTCGCGGGGACCGACGTCGACCCGCAAGCGATCGAAGCCAGCCGGGCGAATGCGGCGCGCAACGGCGTCCGCGCGCGCTTCGTGCTTCCCGATGCGCTGGCGCCCGATCCGGTCGACGTCATCGTCGCCAACATCCTCGCAAACCCGCTTCGTCTGCTCGCGCCGGTGCTGGCCGCGCGCGTGCGCCACGGCGGCGCGATCGTGCTCTCCGGCATACTCGAAGACCAGGTCGCCGCAGTGCGCGGCGCGTATCGGCGATGGTTTAAACTCGCCGCATGGGGGACCGACGACGGATGGGTGGCATTGACGGGTCGGCGGACGTCTGGCAGATGAGCGGCAATCGAGGCGAGGCGTGAGCTTGGCTGAGGAAAAATACACGCGCTGCCCCGGCTGCAAGACGATTTTCCGCGTGAGCTCGCAGCAGCTCGCGATGCGCGAGGGCCAGGTTCGCTGCGGCCATTGCCGCACGGTATTCGACGGCGAGCTCGCGCTGGTTTCGCTCGCGCCGCGCCCCCGCACGCCGGGCGACGACGTGCAGCTGTCCGAGGCCGAGCTCGGTCCGCCGACGGTGACCTTGCGCAACGCGCAGGCGCTCTCGCCCGTCGACGAGGAAACCTACGTCCGCCGCGAACCGGCGGGCGACGGCTCGATCCCGGCCTCGATCGATCCCGAGCTCGCGTATGCCTCGCGCTTCTCCGGCTCGAAGACTCGACAGCGCTTCGGGCTCCCGGCCTGGGCGTATGGCCTGCTGCTCCCGCTGCTGGTGATCGTCCTCGGCGCGCAGGCCTTGTTCCATTTCCGCGACGCCATCGCGGCCCACTGGCCGCAGACCAAGCCCGCGCTGCTCAGGCTTTGCGCGCTCGCCGATTGCCAGTTGAAACCGCTGCAGGACATCTCGGGGCTGTCGATCGAAGCCTCCGACCTGCAGGCCGATCCGGCGCACAAGGGCTTGCTGATCCTGTCGGCGACGATACGCAACCGTGCCGCGCACGCTCTCGGTTACCCGTACCTGGAGCTGACGCTGTCCAACGCGCAGGACCAGATCGTTGTCCGCCGCGCGTTCGCGCCGGGCGAATACCTAAGCGGCGCTGCCAATCTCGACAGCGGCATCGCGGGCAACGCCGAGTTGACGGTGAAGCTGTTCATCGACGCGAGCACGACCTCGCAGGCCGGCTACCAGGTCTACTTGTTCTATCCCTGAACCCACGGCAGGCCGGCCTTGCGCCAGCCGCCAAGGTTGCCGCGATGCCCGGCCGCGTCCTTGTTGCCTTCGAATCCTTCCAGGACGTTGAACGCGCGGGTGTAACCGGCCGCCGTCGCGACGCGTGCGGCGCTGTCCGAACGATGGCCGCTACGGCACAGGAACAGGACCGGCGCGTCGGTTGCGCCGACCGCGCGCCGCAGTTCGTCGACGAACCGCGGATTGCGCGCCCCGTCGGGATAGGTGTTCCATTCGATCAGGACGCTGCCGGGCACGCGGCCGACATAATCCCATTCCGCGCGCGTGCGCACGTCGATCAGGCGCGCCGCGGGTTCCGCTTCGAGCAGCGCCATGGCTTCGGACGGCGTCACGGCACCGAAATAGGGCAGCGCGGCGTCCGCCGCACGGCGGCGCCCCGCCGCCAGCACCGATTCGGCGTCGCTCACCGGGAGTGCCGCCCCGGCGCGATCCGTGGCGCGCGCAATTCGCCGAATCGCGCCGGCCCGGACGGGAGGAAGATGTTCTCGCTCACAGGAAAATTATAGCGCGGTCCGACGCTTGCGCCGGCGCCCACCCGCTGCGCCTGACTTGTCGCACCACGTGGTGGCGCGCGGGACGCGGCGCGAATCAATTTGGTGCGCCACCGGCGTTGCTTCGGCGCGCCGGCGCCGCAAGCCCTTGTTCCACCCGGTGCCAATGACGGCCGCTTATGGCATAGTTTCTGCTTTTTGATGCGCTGCGAAACACGCCGCTTCCACGCAGCGGATTCAATCGCTTCGCCCATTCCAAGGAGAACCCATGGCTGCATCCGCCGATGTACTGAAAATGATCAAGGACAAGGACGTCAAGTTCGTTGATCTTCGCTTCACCGACACGCGCGGCAAGGAGCAGCATGTGCAGGTCCCGTCGAAGCAGTTCACGCAGGACAAGTTCGACAGCGGCCACGCTTTCGACGGCTCGTCGATCGCCGGATGGAAAGGCATCGAAGCATCCGACATGCTGTTGATGCCCGACGCCGACACGGCGCGGATCGATCCGTTCACCGAGGAAATCACGCTCAACGTCACCTGCGACGTCGTCGAGCCCACCGACGGCAAGGGCTACGATCGCGATCCGCGCTCGCTGGCCAAGCGCGCCGAGGCGTATCTGAAATCCACCGGGCTCGGCGACACCGCCTATTTCGGTCCCGAGCCCGAATTCTTCATCTTCGATTCGGTGACCTGGAACGTCGACATGTCGGGCTGCTTCGTCAAGATCGAGTCGGAGGAAGCGCCGTGGTCGACGGGAAGGACCGATTTCGAAGGCGGCAACACCGCGCATCGCGCGCCGGTCAAGGGCGGGTACTTTCCGGTGCCGCCGGTCGATTCGCTGCAGGACATCCGCAACGCGATCTCGCTGTCGCTCGAGGAGCAAGGCGTCGAGGTCGAGGTGTTCCACCACGAAGTCGCCGCCGCGGGCCAGTGTGAAATCGGCACCAAGTTCAACAGCCTCGTCAAGCGCGCCGACTGGATGCAGATTCTCAAGTACACGGTGCACATGGTCGCCCACACCTACGGCAAGACGGCGACGTTCATGCCGAAGCCTATCGTCGGCGACAACGGCTCGGGCATGCACGTGCACCAGTCGGTGTGGAAAGGGGGCCAGAACCTGTTCGCCGGCAACGGCTATGCCGGACTGTCGGAGTTCGCGCTGTTCTACATCGGCGGCGTGATCAAGCACGCGAAGTCGCTCAACGCGATCACCAACCCGGGGACCAATTCGTACAAGCGGCTGGTGCCGGGATTCGAGGCGCCGATCAATCTCGCGTACTCGGCGCGCAACCGCTCGGCCGCCTGCCGGATCCCGTACGTCAGCAATCCCAAGGGACGCCGGGTCGAGGTGCGTTTCCCCGATCCGACGGCGAACCCCTACCTCTGTTTCGCCGCGCTATTGATGGCCGGCCTCGACGGCGTGCAGAACAAGATCCACCCGGGCGATCCGATCGACAAGAACCTGTACGACCTGCCGCCCGAAGTCGCCGCCAAGGTTCCGCATCCCTGCGCATCGCTCGACGAGGCGCTCGACAACCTCGACAACGACCGCGAGTACCTGACGCGCGGCGGGGTGTTTTCCAACGACATGATCGACGCGTATATCGCCCTCAAGATGGAGGAGGTCACGCGGTTCCGCATGACCACCCATCCGGTGGAGTTCGACATGTATTACAGCGCCTGAAGACGGACCAGAGCGGACGGACGGGGCGGGCCGCGGCGGCCCGCCACCGGTTTTTGCTACACTGCGCCGATGACCCGGTGCCCGTCCGTTCCCGTGCTCGCCCGCCTGGCCGCCATCGGCTTCGGTTGCGCGCTCGCATCGTTCGTCTCGATCGCGCACGCCGCGCTGTCCGATCGCGCGAGCGACGCCGGCTGCTCGTCCAAGCCGACGCTGGTCGAAGGCAGCATGTACAAGTGCACGACCCGCAACGGCAACATCGCGTATTTCAACGTGCCGGGTGCCGTCGGTTCGACGGCGCGGACGCCGACCCCGGCGGGATTCCCGAAGGTCGACGCCGGAACGCAGAAGGGCCGCGACATTCTGCGCAACAAGGTGCTGACCGACGAGCTCGCGACCGAGGAGAAGCTGCTGAGCGAAGCGCGCGCTGCGTACGGCGACGGCACGCCGCCGCCGCTGCCCGACGAAAAGGCCAATGCACAAAAATACGCCGACCGGCTCGCGCGGCTGCGCCAGGCCGTGGCGCTGCATGAAAAGAACATCGAGGCTTTGAAACGGGAGCTGGCTGCCTCGAAGTGACTCGAGCACCGCGCGGCGCGAGCGATCGCGGCGGCACGGGCGCGGAACTTGCTACTATCGCGTACCTGTTGCACAGGTTTGCGATGTCCGGCCCGCCGCCATCTCCCACTGCTGACGAAACGCCCGCGTCCTGCTCCGGGCTGGAATTGCTGGCGACCGCGGTCGTGCTGCTCGATGGCGAGCTCGACATACGCTATGTCAATCCTGCGGCGGAGAACCTTTTCGAGCTGTCGAAGCGGCAGCTCGTCGGCCATCCGGCGAAGTCGGTATTCGGCGATGCGCCGGCGCTGTTCCAGGCGATCGAAAAGGCGCTGGCCAACGGCGCGTCGTTCACCGAGCAGGAGCTCGAAATCGGCATCGGCAAGGCGCGCCTGCATCTTTCGTGCACCGTCTCGATCATCGATGTCGCCGGCGCGGTGCTGGCGCTTGAATTCCGCCACATCGACCAGCAGCTGAAGATCGCGCGCGAAGAGCGTCTGCTCGAGCAGCAGCAGGCGAACCGCGACCTTATTCGCAGCCTGGCGCACGAGATCAAGAATCCGCTCGGCGGCATCCGCGGCGCGGCGCAATTGCTCGAGCGCGAGCTCGAGCGCCGTCCGCTGCGCGAATACACGCAGGTGATCATCGGCGAGGCCGACCGCCTTCAGGCGCTGGTCGACCGGCTGCTGACGCCGCACCGCATGCCGAAATACCAGAAGGTCAACATCCACGAGATCCTGGCGCGCGTCGGCACGGTGGTGCAGGCGGAATTTCCGCGGATCGCGATTCTGTCCGACTTCGACATCAGCCTGCCGGAGTTCGACGGCGATCCCGAGCAGCTGACGCAGGCGATATTCAACGTCGTTCGCAATGCGGCGCAGGCCCTCGAGGGCGCGCTCGGCGTGCCGCAGATCCGGCTGACGACGCGCGTGGCGCGCGGCGTGACGCTGGCCAAGCGGCGCTACCGCCTGGCGCTGGCCCTGCTCGTCGAGGACAACGGGCCGGGCGTTCCCGAGTCGATCCGCGACCGCATTTTCTTTCCGCTGGTATCCGGCCGCGAAGGCGGCAGCGGACTGGGCCTCACGATCGCGCAGACCTTTGTCACGCAGCACAACGGCGCGATCGAATGCGAAAGCGTTCCCGGACATACGACCTTCACCATTCTGCTGCCGCTGGAGTTCAGCCGCGGTAGCGCGTAGATTGTGAGAGATGCGATGCTCGCCAGTAACCCGATCTCGATGACCCGCGGCGAAGCGGCGGCAGCGGTATGGATCGTCGACGACGATCGTTCGATCCGCTGGGTGCTGGAAAAGGCGCTGCTGCGCGAGGGGATTCCGTTCCGGTCGTTCGCCTCGGCGCAGGAAGCCGCGCAGGCGCTGCAGCACGACCAGCCGCAGGTTCTGGTGTCCGACATCCGGATGCCCGGCGAGACCGGCCTCGAGCTGCTCGCGAGCATCAAGGCGCGGCATCCGCGGCTGCCGGTGATCATCATGACCGCGTATTCGGACCTCGATAGCGCCGTATCGGCGTTTCGCGGCGGCGCGTTCGAGTACCTGCCCAAGCCCTTCGACGTCGATCACGCGGTCGCGCTGATCCGGCGCGCCAGCACCGATGCCCCGGCGACAACGGCCGCGGCGCTCGCCGTCGGCGACGCCGCCGAAATGCTTGGGCAGGCGCCGGCGATGCAGGAAGTCTTTCGTGCGATCGGACGCCTGTCGCACTCGCACGCCACGGTGCTGGTCACCGGGGAATCGGGCACCGGCAAGGAGCTGGTCGCACGCGCGCTGCACCGGCACAGCCCGCGTGCAGCCGCGCCGTTTGTCGCGATCAACACCGCGGCCATCCCGAAGGACCTGCTGGAATCCGAACTGTTCGGGCACGAGCGCGGCGCGTTCACCGGTGCGCAAAGCGCCCGTCGCGGCCGCTTCGAGCAAGCCGAAGGCGGCACGCTGTTTCTCGACGAGATCGGCGACATGCCGCAGGATCTGCAGGTGCGGCTGCTGCGCGTGCTTTCCGACAGCGAGTACTACCGTGTCGGCGGCCACGCTCCGCTGAAGGCCAATGTGCGCATCATTGCGGCGACGCATCAGGACTTGGACGAGCGCGTGCGCCAGGGACTTTTCCGCGAAGACCTGATGCACCGCCTCAATGTCGTGCGCCTGCGACTGCCGCCGTTGCGCGAGCGCGGCGAGGATATCGCCCCGCTGGCACGGCATTTCCTGCGCAAGAGTGCCGGCGAGCTCGCAGTCGAGCCGAAGCAGCTGACCGACGCGGCATTGAAGCTGCTGGTCGCGTTCGATTTCCCCGGCAATGTTCGCCAGCTCGAGAACATCTGCCACTGGCTGACGGTGATGGCGCCGGGGCAGCGGGTCGATGCCCCCGATTTGCCGCCCGAAGTGCGCAGCGCGGCGGGCGTGGGCGCGCACCAGAGCGAAGCCACATGGCAGCAGGCGCTCGATCGCGAGCTGGCGCAGGCGCTCGCGCGCGGCGAGCGCGCGGTGGCGGACAGGCTGGAAAAGGAGTTCGAGCGCACGCTGATCATGCGCGCGCTGGCCCATACCGGCGGGCGCCGGTCAGAGGCGGCGCAGTGGCTGGGCTGGGGGCGCAACACGCTGACGCGCAAGATCCAGGAGCTGAAGCTGGACGTCGACAAGCGCTGACGCGATCGTATCGGCCCGCCGGAATGGAACGGTTGGGCCGTCCTAGCGTCGCCGCATCCAGAAGCTGCCGCCGCCGTACCCGGCGCCGTCGGGATTCGCCAGCGCGGCGATGACGAGCTCGGGATAACGCCAGAAGGCGTACGAGCAGCCGAACAACACTTCGAATCCGCTGCTCATCATCAGCAGCGCGCGCAGCAGGTACTGCTCGTTCCAGCTTCGATTCTCGCCCAGCACCCAGTCCGGCGGGTAATCGTGCGGGAGGAAGACATCGTGCAGGTGGACCAGCACGCCCGGTGCGAGCCGCGGGAGGACATCGAAAAAGAGAAAATTGACGTCGCTGTCGGTCTTGGCGACGTGCGACGAATCGATGAACAGCAGGTCGCCCGCCTGCAGGTCGGCGAAATGCTCCAGCGGCAATTCCTGCACCCGGCGCTCGATACGGCGGTCGATGCCATCGACGCCTTGTCGCAGGAACGCAGGAGGATAGGGGTCGATGCAGCGGATGCTGACCTCGCGTCCCAGGAAGCGCCGGTTGACATCGGCCATCAGCAGCGTCGAAAAGCCCGACCCCACCTCGACGATCCGCTGCGGCTTCCACGCGCGCAGCAGCACGAACAGCGCCGGCGCGTCGAGCATGGAGAAATGCGGATTGTTGCCGAAGAACGACGCGAGCCCCGGCGTCACGGGCAGCGCCGGCGGGTAGTCGTAGTCGCGCATGAAGCGCGGGAAGATCTCGGAAAGAATCTGAACGTGGCTCGCGTCGTTGAAATCGATCCCGCGAACGTCCGGCCGATGCGGCCAGACGCGCGCTTGCACGATCGTCGCCGGATCGACGACCGGCGAATAGAAGTGTCCCGCCGGAAACGCAGTAGCCGCTCCGCGCAGCGAACGCAGCCGCCTTCTGATCCTGCGCAACAGGCCGGTCTTCACCGCGGCAGGCCTGCTTCCGCTGCGCGGCCGAGGCGGGGCATTGTGCCGCTGCAGCAATCCTCGAAACGGAACCAGCCAGGCGCAAGCACGCGGAATCCGTCGACGCTGCCGATCGCATCGTCCGTTCCGGCGCGAAACGAGCTGGCATCGGGAGGGCGCAACACGTACAGGGCTTCCTGGTCGAGCCGGCCAGCGGCGAGCGCCTGCTCCCGCTTGACCGTCGCGCCGGCGACTCGCTCTAGCGCGAGACGCGCGAACGAGCCGACGTTGATTCGCATGCCGTGGTCGGCGGCGAACAGCGCTATGCCGCTAAAGTCCGGCGGCACCGGCAATGACGGTACAAACAGGATGGCCTTGTAGTGGCGCGCCGCTGCGGCCCAGAAGGGCGATGGCAGCGGATCGGCGCGCTGCGCGGGCTCGACGATGAAATGCTGCCGAAAATAAGCATTGAGCGCGAGGTAACGCGGCGACAGGTCGGCGATCTGCAGCGCCAGCCCGGCCACCAGCACCAGCGTCGCGGCGGGCGCGCTCAAGTTTCGCGCGATGATCGCGGCGATGGCCAGCACCAGGGCGTAGTAGCCGACCCAGAGCAGCCGTCCCGATGCACGGACCATCGCGACCAGGTCGAGGAGGCGCTCCGGCAGCGGCACCACGAACAGCGGGCGGTCGCCCCACGCGACCTGATTGGACAACGCGATCGCCCAGAGCAGCAAGGCGACGGCGGCGAGCGGCAGATAGCGGCGCGCCGCGCGGCCCGGCGGATTCCGCCACAACGCGTATGCGGCGATGGGCGCCATCGCGAGCACCCCGAGGCCGAGGTAGCCATAGCCTTCGAGCTCCGCCCCGGCGATCAGCGGCTGTCCCGGCAGGAACAGCGATCCCCACTGCGGATTCCACAGGGCGTTCAGGTTGGCCGCGTAGCGACCGTAATACTCGGCGCCTCCGGAGAACGACGTTGCCGGAATCCTGAAATAACCGGCGGCCCACATCGTCGCCAGCAATGCAGCGGCAATGAGCAGCGTCGAGCGCAGGGTGTCGCGCGTCGACGCGGTGCGATCGACCCAGCGCCGCCGAGCGGCGTCGGCGAAGGCGACCGCGAGCACCATGTACAGCAGGTACGCGTGGATCAGCGCCGCGCCGCAGATCAGCAGGCACCACGACGCCGTCGCGAGCCGCGTGGGCGCGCGCAGGTACAGGTACAGCGCCGCGAGCACCAGCCAGTGCGCCATCAGCGCGTAATGCCCGATCGCTCGATCGGGCAGCAAAGGACTCAGCACGAGCAGCGCGGTGATGACGACCCGCGGCGCGGCGCGGCGAGTCGCCATGCCGGAAAGCAGCCAGGCGAAGAGTGCCTGCAGCAGGTAGCAGGCGAGCATCCACAAGCCGAAATACTGGAATTTATCCGGCAGCGCCGCACGCACCAGCTTGAACAGCAGCGCGAGCACGGGGATCGAATCGGTGAAGACGATCGAGCTCCCCATTTCCATGCCGTAATTCGTCGCCGCACCCGGAGGCAGGTGCCAGTCCTCCAGTCGGAAGAAGTGCCAGCCGAGGAACTGCGTTGCCGGATCGGGCAGCCAGAAGAGCCAGCGGAAATAGGTCGGGTCGAGCAGGCGCGGATCGAACAGCAGGAAAAACACGAGCGGACCCAGCAGCGTGGCGGTCAGCGTCGGCGCGGCACGGCTGATGCTCATGCGAAGCGGCGTGGCGCGAACTGGCTCCAGGTGAAGCTCGAGTCGGCGATCACCGGCGCGTGATCAGAAGGCTTCGCGCCCTTGCGCGCTGGCGGTCGATCCGCAGCCGGTGCACACCTTGGCCAGCGCGGGCGAGAGCAGCATGTGATCGATCCTGCGGCCGTGATTCTTCGGAAATGCCAGCTGCCGGCAGTCCTGCAGTCCGACGATGTCGGGCGCGTTGGCGGCAAGCCGATCCAAGAGCCGCGACAGCCGTACGTCAAGCGAGTTGACGTTCCAGGTCGCGACCCGCAAGGTCACTGCGGGTACGAGCCCTTCGGCGTCACTTCGGGGGTGACGACCTGCGTGGTCTTGGTGTCAAACGGGGGTGGCGCCGCCGGGCGTCCGACCGCTGCTGTTCGCGGGGGCGGCGTCTTCGGATAGCCGGCGTCGGTGAGCATGCTCTGCCACTTGGTTTCATTGAAGCCGGTCGCCACCTGATCGCCGACCTGCAGCGCCGGCGCTTCGAGGCCGTTGGTCAGGCGTTTCAGCCGATCGGCGCCATCGCCTTGCGCAACGTCGACGACGGTGTGCGGCACGCCGCGCTTGTTCAGGAGTCCCTGCGCCGTGTCGCAGACGACGCCGCAGGAAAATGTATACAAGGTAACCGGGAAACGCTCCTGCGCTTGCTGCGTCGCGAACGACAATTCGCTCGTCTCGATGCTGTTGCGGCCGATGCGCTTGGCCTGCGCATTTTTGGCGTCGGCCGGCGGCGGCTTGTCCGAATAGACGACGCGGCCATCGGAGTCGTTGTAGCGATAGACCTGCTGGGTCTGCGCGATCGCGCATGCGCTGGCCAGCAGCAGCAAGCCGGCGAGGCCCGCGGCGCAGCGTGCCGGCGTCGATGTCCTGCTCATGTCGAGCCTCCCTTGGCTAACGTCCTATGACGCCAGCATACCATTATGCCGCAATAATGCACTGATTTCCGGTTTTCGGCCCCGAAACGCCACGAATGAGTCCAGCGCCGGCCGGCTGCCGCCCCGGGCGAGGATCTCGTCGCGGAACCGCGCCCCCGCGGCCGATGACAGCACGCCCTGCTCCTCGAACAGGCTGTAGGCGTCAGCCGAGAGCACTTCGGCCCATTTGTAGCTGTAATAGCCCGCTGCGTACCCCCCGGCGAAGACGTGGCCGAAACCATGCGGCAGGCTGCGGTCGTAGTCGGGACGCGGCACGACGGCGACCTCGCGGCGCACGGACCAGGCCAGCGCCAGCGGCGGGACCGACCGGTCCGCATCCTGGTGTACGCGCATGTCGAAAAGCGCGAATTCGAGCTGGCGCACCGTCTGCATGCCGCTTTGAAAGTTTCTGGCCGCGAGCAGGCGGTCGAAAATGGCCCTGGGCAGCGGCTCGCCGGTCTCGACATGCGCGCTCATTTTCTCGACCACGTCCCACTCCCAGCAGAAGTTCTCCATGAACTGGCTGGGCAGCTCGACGGCATCCCATTCGACGCCTTCGAGGCCGGACGCGCCCGGCACATCGACTCGCGTCAGCAACAGATGCAGGCCGTGCCCGAACTCATGGAACAGCGTCGCCACCTCGCGATGCGTGAACAGCGCCGGCCTGCCGGCGACCGGGGCGGCGAAATTGCACACCAGGATGGCGACAGGATGCTGAACCCGGTCGTCGGTGCGGCGGTACTTGATCGCGGCGTCCATCCAGGCGCCGCTGCGTTTTCCCGGCCGCGCGTACAGGTCCAGATAAAACTGTCCGACGATCGCGCCGGTGCGATCGACCAGCTCGAAAAAGCGCACGGCGGGATCCCATGCCGGCGCCGTCGCAGCGCGCACTGTGATCCCGTACAAAGTCTCGACCACGCGAAACATGCCGGACAGCACGCGGTCCTCGGGAAAATATTGCTTCACTTCCTGATCGGAGTAGCTGTAGCGTGCCTGGCGCAGCTTTTCCGACGCGTAGAGGAGGTCCCACGCGGCAAGCTCCGGCAGTCCGATCTCGTCGCGGGCGAATTCGGCAAGCTCCGCCATGTCGCGCTTTGCATAGGGCCTGGCCCGCGCCGCGAGATCGTGCAGGAACTCGATCACCTCGGCCGGCGAGCGCGCCATCTTCGGAACCAGCGACACTTCGGCGTAGCTGTTGTAGCCCAGCAGCGCGGCCGCTTCGGCGCGCAGTGCCAGGATCCTGTCGACCAGCGGGCCGTTGTCCCAGTCCGGATTCCCGAATTCGCTGGCGCGCGTCGCATTGGCGCGGTAAAGCGTTTCGCGCAAGCTCCTGTCGTCGGCGTACTGCAGCACCGGCTGGAGGGACGGCATGTGCAAGGTCAGCTTCCAGCCCGGCTTGCCGTCGGCTTGCGCCGACGCGCGTGCCGCAGCGACGACGTCGGCCGGCATGCCGGCCAGGCGCGATGCGTCTTCGACGTAAAGCGCAAAGGCGTTGGTGGCGTCGAGCAGGTTGTCGGCGAAGCGCGCGGACAGACTCGCGAGCTCTTCCTCGATCGCCTTGAAGCGCGCTTTCGGCGCGGCTGCGAGCTCCGCGCCCGAGAGTCGGAAATCGCGCAGCGCATTGTCGACGACGCGGCGACGCGCGGCATCGGCGGTGGCGAAAGCGGGCGAGGCAGCCAGCGCGCGATAACCGGCGAACAGACGCTCGTCCTGGCCGAGCTCGGTGTAAAAAGCCGTCACCTTCGGCAGGGCATCGTTGTAGGCGACGCGCAGCTCCGGCGTGTTGACGACGGCATTCAGATGACCGACCTGCGTCCAGGCGCGGTCGAGTCGATCGAGCGCATCGGACAGCGGCTGCACAAACGATTCCCACGTCGGCGGCCCGGGCGCCGTCGCGACGCGTGCGATGGTCGCGCGCGCTTCATCGAGCAAGGCATCGACTGCCGGCGCGACGTGCTCAGGCCGGATGTCGGCAAAACGCGGCAAGCCGGAAAAGTCGAGCAGCGGATTGACTTCGCTCATCGGTTCGGCAGAATTCATCGCAGGACTTTCTCGTTTGGCATCGCCGCCAGTTGAACGTCGAGCTCCGACAACTCGGCGGGCGTGCCGACATTGGCCCAGACGCCGTCGTAGCGTTCGCCGCTCACCCAGCCGCGGCCGATCCAGTCGCGGTACAGCGGCAGCATCCGGATCCTTTCGCCGCGCGGCAGCGCTTCGAACAGCGAGCTCCGGTAGAGCGCGATGTTGCCGAACGTGAGTTGGGGTCCCGGTGCGAGCGAAAGCCTGCCGTCGACCAGCGCGAAATCGCCGGCGCGATGATAGTCGGGATTCGGCACCATCACCATGTGCGCATGCGGCGCTTCCCGCGTCGCCTTCATCGCGGCCAGCCGCGGCAGAAGCGATGCGTAATCATAGCCGGTGTAGACGTCGCCGCTGACGACCAGCGTCACGTCGCGATCGATGAGATCGAGCGCCGTGGCGATACCGCCGCCGACCTCGAGCGGCTCTTCCTCGCGCGAATACCGGATCGTCGCGCCGTACGCGCGGCCGTCGCCGCAGGCCCGCTCGATGGCGGCGCCCAGATGCGCGACGTTGATCACCAGATTGGTGAAGCCCGCGGCGACCAGGCGCTCGATCTGCCATACGATCAGCGGCTTGCCGCCGACCAGCAGGAGCGGCTTCGGCGTCGCGTCGGACAGCGGCCGCATGCGCTCGCCGCGGCCGGCGGCCAGGATCATGGCGGTCGGCGCCGGAGCGCCATGACGGCGATCGATCGCGGCGTCCATCAGAACGTGTATCCGACGATCGGCTGCTTTGCCTCGAGCTCGTCGAGCAACTGCAGCAGCGGGCCCAAGGCCCGGTAGCGATCGCAGGCGCGGCGCAGGTACCGCATCACGCGAGGCAGGTCGGCAAGGTAGGCATGCTTGCCGTCGCGATGCGCAAGCCGGGCGAAAATGCCGAGGATCTTCAAATGGCGCTGCACGCCCATCCATTCGAAGTCGCGCCAGAAGTCGCCGAAGTCCTCGGCCACCGGCAACCGGGCTTCGCGCGCGCGTTCCCAGTAGCGCACCGCCCAGTCGAGCTCCTGCTCCTCGCTCCAGTCGATGTACGCGTCGCGCAGCAGCGAGACCAGGTCGTAGCTGATCGGGCCGTACACCGCTCCCTGAAAATCGAGCACGCCGGGGTTCGGTTCCGACACCATCAGATTGCGGGAATGAAAATCGCGGTGCACGTACACGTGCGGCTGCTTAAGAGCGCTCTCCAGAATCTGGCGGAAGGCGCTGTCGAGCGTCGCGCGCTGCGCCTCGATCAGCGTGACCCCGAGATGCCTGGCGATGTACCAGTCGGGGAATATCGCGAGCTCGCGCGCCAGCATCGCCGCGTCATAACGGGGCAGAACCGACTCGCGGCTGGCGAGCTGCCAGGCGATCAGCGCGCCGCAGGCATCGCGGTAGAGCGCTGGAGCCGTCGCCTCGGCGAGCGCGTCGCGATAGGTGCGCGTTCCCAGATCGGACACCAGCAGGAAACCGGCCGACAGGTCCTGCGCATGCACGGTCGGCGCGTGCACGCCCGCTGCGGCCAGCAATGCGGCGACGGCCACGTACGCCGCGCTATCCTCCTGTGCCGG
>Ga0207657_10002548_pt1 | contig 19708 bp, 17 predicted proteins | sample KBSC33metaG_FD_184316 | JGI IMG/M metagenome (GOLD analysis project Ga0207657, IMG submission 184316) | Corn rhizosphere microbial communities from Kellogg Biological Station, Michigan, USA - KBS C3-3 metaG (SPAdes) (version 2) | ecosystem: Host-associated > Plants > Roots > Rhizosphere > Soil ... | reverse complement strand
ATTGCACGATGGTTAATAATATGGTCCCCCAATAATCGAAGTCCCATGACTTCCAAAAAATCAGGGCCGTTCATTCGCCGGAAAAGGGGAAGAATGATGCGTTGCGTGAGGATGTTCTGCTACGGATCGGCTTTTTTCTTGATCTCGATTAACAATGCGTCGGCAGAAGATAAAAATAGCGGCGACGATACGCCCCTTGTCATGGCATCCGACTTTGACCTTTCCACCACATCCGGGCCTCCTGATTTTGAACGCCCTCCCGATATGCCAGCCAGCCAGCCGCTGCTGCCAAACGGCCTGGATCTTGCGCAACTAACGCAGACACCCCCATCTCTCCTGCCACCTTCCGTCCAGGGCCCTCATCTTTCGCCCTCGCCACAGCCGACCGACCCGGACGGCCGCTACCATTCCCTCGGAAGCCGCATCATGGCGGTAAAATGGGAAGCGCTCGGCCTTTTCGCCTATGTCACCGCGGCCCAGACCTATTGGACGCACGACACGACATCCTTCCACTTCAAGGATGAGGGATGGTTCGGCCGGGACACGACGAATCTGGGCATCGACAAGCTGACCCACGCCTTCAACGCCTATCTTATCACGGAATTTCTTGGCGCGCGGATCGGCAAAAGGACCGGCGACCGCAAAGCAGCCGCCCTGCCCGCCGCGCTGCTGTCCACAGGCGTCATGTTCTATGGCGAGTTGTGGGACGCCCATAAGACAGACAGCGGCTTTTCCATGCAGGACCTGACCTTCAACACCCTGGGCGCGGCCTTCTCCGTCCTTCGGCACAACGTGCCGGGCCTTGAGGACAAACTGGATTTCCGCCTGCTGATGATGCCCAATTCCCAAATCTACACCTTCAAGGGGAAACGCCATTATGAGCAGCAGCGCTTCCTTCTGTCGCTGGAACTGGCGGGTTTCAGGCAGTTCAGGAACAGCCCGCTACGCTTCATAGAATTGCAGGTCGGCTACCGCGGCAGGCATTTCAGCAATGCGGAGCGCGCCGCCGGAGTCATTCCCGACCGCGACATATTTTTCGGCGTCTCGCTCAACATCAAGGAACTCTTCTTCAAGAACAGCCGATCGAAGCTGGGCCGCGCCGTGGCCAGCGGGCTGAATTATCTTCAGCTACCCTATACAGGGGTCTATAAATATTGAGCGGTAAGGAGGCGTGAGCCACAACCACCCTTAAAAATCCCGGCAAATCTCCCTATGCTGCGATGCAAATCCAGGGAGACCCATCAATGCGTCATGCGTTGACGGCCATCATGGCCGCCGCCAGCCTTATTTCCATTGCCCATGCCCAGCCTCCCGGCGCACCCGCCGAGGTGGCAACGCCGCCCAATGTCATCGCCGCGACCATCGCGAAGGACATGGACGGGCTGATGACGCTCTATCGTGACCTGCACGCAAATCCCGAACTGTCGGAACAGGAAAGCGCCACCGCCGCCAAGCTCGCCCGGCGGCTGAGAGCGATGAAGTTCGCCGTCACCGAAAAGGTGGGCGGTACGGGCGTAGTCGCGGTGTTGAAGAACGGATCCGGCCCCGTGCTGCTGATCCGCGCCGACATGGACGCCCTGCCCGTTACCGAACAGACCGGTCTGGAGTTCGCCTCCAGGGTCAGGGCCAAGACCGCCGACGGGACCGAGACCGGCGTGATGCACGCCTGCGGCCATGACACGCACATGACCGCCTTCATCGAAACCGCGCGGCTGCTCTCCTCCATGAAGGAGGAGTGGAAGGGCACGTTGGTGATGATCCTCCAGCCTGCCGAAGAAGTGGGACGCGGCGCCCGGCTGATGCTGGAGGATGGTCTCTACACCCGCTTCCCGCGCCCGACCCATGCCATCGCCTTTCACGACGCGGCCAATCTGGAGGCAGGAAAGATCGGCTATACGCCGGGCTTCGCGCTGGCCAATGTGGACAGCATCGACCTGCTGGTACGGGGTTCGGGGGGTCATGGCGCCTATCCGCAGACGACGCGCGATCCGATCGTGCTGGGCGCGCGGATCGTTACCTCCCTGCAAACGCTGGTCAGCCGGGAGCAGGACCCGTTCGACCCGGCCGTCGTCACCGTCGGCAGCTTCATGGGCGGCACCAAGCATAACATCATCCCCGACGAGGCGAAGATGCTGCTCACCGTGCGCAGCTATTCGGACGAAACGCGGGAAAAGCTGATCCGGGGCATAGAACGTATCGCCAGGGGAGAGGCGATCGCGGCCAGCGTGCCGGACGACAGGATGCCGGTGATCTCCGTGAAGGACGAATTCACCCCTTCCACCTACAATCCCCCCGCTTTCGCCAACCGCATGGCGGATGTGCTGAAGGCCCATTTCCCGGCGGGAACGGTCAGCGAGACCAAGGCCTCCATGGCTGGCGAGGACTTTGGCCGCTATTACCGCGCGGACAAGAGCATCGAGAGCTTCATTTTCTGGGTCGGCGGCGTGCCGGCGGAGCAGATGGAGAAAGCCAGGAGCGGCGCGATCAGCCTGCCCTCGCTGCACAGCCCCTATTGGGCGCCCCAGGCTGACAAGGTCATCGCCACCGCGAGCGAGGCCATGACCGTGCTGGCGATGACCATATTGAAGCGGGAGTGACAGCATTGAAGCGGGAGTGACAGCCGCCGTCACGACACTGCCCGTAGGGAGGGCATTCAGCCCTGGGCTTCCCGCAGCCTTTCATGATGCCGGATCACCTCATCGATGATGAAGCGCAGGAATTTCTCGGTGAAGTCGGGGTCCAGATTGGCATCGGTGGCCAACTGGCGCAGGCGGGCAATCTGGCGCTCCTCCCGCCCCGGATCGGCAGGGGGCAAGTCGTGGGTCGCCTTGTACTCGCCGACGGCCTGCGTGATCTTGAACCGCTCCGCCAGCATGAAGACGAGCGCCGCGTCGATATTGTCGATGCTCTGGCGATAGCGCTTCAGCGTTTCGTCCACTTTCATCCTCCGCAAGGCATCGCCATGGCGGCGGCTTTGCGCCCGAACGATGCATCGATCAAAATATCGGCGCTTTTTGCCGTTTCCAGACGCCCGCGCAAGCTATTCCCGCTTGCCTTTAGCATTTTGCGCCGCCACATGGCCCTTGTCATGACAGCATCCGCCACCGGCAACGTCCACCCCATCGGCCGCGCCAGCAGCGCGCCTTCGCTCGCCTCCATGATGGCGCTTGTCGCCGAGGGCATGAACCAGGTGAACGCCGTCATACTGGACCGGATGCAGTCGCGCATCCCGCTGATCCCGGAATTGGCCGGCCACCTGATCGCCGGCGGTGGCAAGCGGATGCGGCCCATGCTGACGCTCGCCTGCGCCGATCTGGTGGGCTATGCCGGATCGCGCCACTACAAGCTGGCCGCGGCCGTGGAGTTCATCCATACCGCGACGCTGCTGCATGACGACGTGGTCGATGGATCGGGGCTGCGCCGGGGACGCAAGACCGCCAACATCATCTGGGGCAACAGCGCGAGCGTGCTGGTGGGCGACTTTCTCTTCTCCCGCTCCTTCGAACTGATGGTCGAGGCGGAATCGCTGAAGGTGCTGAAGATTCTCTCCAACGCGTCCGCCGTGATCGCGGAGGGGGAAGTCAACCAGCTGACCGCCCAGCGCAAGATCGACACCAGCGAAGAGCAATATCTCGACATTATCGGCGCGAAGACCGCCGCCCTGTTCGCCGCCGCCTGCCGCATCTCCGCCGTGGTCGCCGACCGGACGGAGGCGGAGGAGCAGGCCCTGGACGTCTATGGCCGGAATCTTGGCATCGCCTTCCAGCTTATCGACGACGCGATCGACTATGAATCCGACGGCGCGACCATGGGCAAGGATGCGGGCGACGATTTCCGCGACGGCAAGGTGACGCTACCGGTCATCCTCGCCTATGCGCGCGGGTCGGAAGAGGATCGCGCCTTCTGGAAGCAGGCCATCGCCGGCAACCGGGTGAGCGACGAGGATCTGGCGCATGCCACGGCTCTGCTGCGCGGGACAGGCGCGATCGCGGACACGCTGGCGCGGGCGCGGCATTATGGACAACGGGCCATCGACGCGCTCGGCATGTTCGACAATGGCAAGGCAAAGGCCGCACTGACCGAAGCGGTCGAATTCGCCATCGCGCGGGCTTATTGAGGGTTTGGCAGGCCGGTTCGTTTCGACCATGCTGTTCCTGTGGAGGCAGGAGCACATAGCGCTTCGTTCGGCCAGGACCTGTCGCCCATGATCCTTTCCCCGGAAACCATCGCTTTCCTCATGGCGGCCTCCCTGATGGCGGGGTGCATCGACGCGATGGCGGGCGGCGGCGGGCTGATCGCCCTGCCCGCCTTGCTCGCTGCCGGAATCCCGCCTGTTCCGGCGGTGGCAACCAACAAGCTGCAATCCGCGCTCGGCACCTTCGGCGCCTGCCTCGCTTATGCCCGCGCGGGGCATATGGACCTGAAGGCCTATCGCTGGCCCATATGTGCCGCCTTTGCGGGATCGGCTGGCGGAGCGTGGCTGTTGCAGCGGGTCGATTCCTCGATCCTGGCGGGGCTGATGCCCGCGCTGCTGATCGCGCTCGCCGCCTATTTCACCTTCTCGCCGAAGGTGGGCGAGATGGACCGGCGTCAACGCGTCGGTCTGGGGCTGCTCAGCCTGCTGATCGGCGTCATCGGCTTTTACGACGGCTTCTTCGGACCGGGCGCGGGCACTTTCTACACCACGATCTTCATTGTGCTGGGCGGCCTCGGCCTTGTCAGGGCAACCGCGCAGGCCAAGGCGGCCAATCTCGCCAGCAACCTTGCCGGCCTGCTCATCATGATGGCGGGCGGCCATATCATCTGGATCGTCGGCCTTGCCATGGCTGTGGGCAGCATTACCGGCGGGCAGATCGGATCGCGGCTCGCCATGCGCTTCGGCAGCCGGCTGATCCGCCCGCTGCTGATCATCATGTCGCTGGCGCTGACGGCAAAGATGCTGATCGATCCCAAGAACCCCATCCACGCGCTGCTGTTCGGCTGATCCTTGCGCTCGGCCCGGAATGGCGCGAGAGGGACAGGCATGACCGCCCTGCCTATCCATGCCGTGCTGCCCGACCTGCTCGCCGTCCTGCGCGAAGGCAGCAATGCCGTGCTGGTGGCGCCGCCGGGCGCGGGCAAGACGACCGCGGTCGCTCCGGCCCTGCTGAACGAGCCATGGTGCACGGGGCAGGTGCTGCTGCTCTCCCCCCGCCGGCTTGCGGCGCGTGCGGCGGCGGAGCGGATTGCCGAACTGATCGGCGAGGAGCCTGGCGGCACGGTCGGCTATGCGACACGCATGGACTCGCGGCTTTCCGCCCGAACCCGCCTGCTTGTCCTGACCGAAGGGATTTTCGTGCGGCGGATCCAGGACGATCCGGAGCTTTCGGGCATCTCCGCCGTCCTCTTCGACGAAGTGCATGAGCGTAGCCTTGACAGCGATTTCGGACTGGCACTTGCTCTCGACGCCCAGGGCGCCTTGCGACCCGACCTGCGGATTGTGCCCATGTCCGCTACCCTGGACGGCGCGCGCTTCGCCACGCTGCTGGCCCATGAAGGGCATGATGCGCCGGTGGTGGAAAGCGAGGGCCGCATCCAGCCGCTGGAACTGCGCCATGTCGGGCGCGCCGCGGAAAGGCGGATAGAGGATGCGATGGCAGCCACCATTCGCCAGGCGCTCAGCGATGAAGCGGAAGGCGACCTGCTCGCCTTCCTGCCGGGCGTGGCGGAAATCGAACGGACGGCGGAGCGGCTGGAAGGTGCTGGGGCAGAGGTCCACAAGCTGCACGGCTCGCTGGAACCCGCGGCGCAACGGGCTGCGATCCGCCCCTCGCGGGAGGGACGGCGGAAAGTGATCCTGGCCACCTCCATCGCGGAAACCAGCCTGACCATCGAGGGCGTGCGCATCGTGGTCGACAGCGGGCTGGCGCGACGGCCCCGCTACGACCGAGCGGCGGGGGTGACGCGGCTGGTGACGGAGCGGGCGAGCCAGGCGGCCGCAACCCAGCGGGCCGGCCGTGCGGCGCGACAGCGGCCGGGCGTGGCCTATCGCCTCTGGGAAGCGGCAGCGACGGCCGGCATGCCGCCCTTCGACCCGCCGGCGATATTGGAAAGCGACCTGTCGGGCCTGATCCTGGATTGCGCGCTGTGGGGCGTGGACGATCCGGCTCGCCTGCGCTGGCTGGACGCGCCGCCCCCCGCCGCCGTGGCGGAGGCGCGCAAGCGGCTGACGGCGCTGGAGGCGCTGGATGCCGACGGCCGCATCACCGCCCATGGCAAGATGCTCGCCACCCTGCCGCTGGAGCCGCGCATCGGCCATATGCTGGTGCGGGCCGGCGAGATGGGACTGGCAACGGTCGCCGCGGAAATCGCCGTCCTGCTTGGCGAACGCGGCATCGGCGGGCAGGACACGGACCTTTCGCAGCGGCGAATGCGCTGGCGACGCGAGAGCGGGAAGCGGGCCGACGCAGCGCGGGCGATGGCGAAGCGATGGGCGAAGCTGGCCCCGGCGGACGCAGCCAGGACTTCGCCTCTGGTTGCGGAAGAAGGCCATGAAGCCGGCCTCTGCCTCGCCCTCGCTTTCCCGGATAGGGTTGCCAAACGCCGCTCTGCGGACGGGGCCGATTGGGCAAGCATCGGCGGACGCGGCTTCCGGCTCGACCCGCTCAGTCCGCTGGCAAGGGGGGAATGGCTGGCGGTAGGCGAAGTGCAGGGCAGTGCGGCGGGCGCCCGCATCCTTTCCGCCGCACCGATCAGCGAGGCGGAGGTGATCGCCCTGTTCGCCGGCCGGATCGCGGAGCATCGCACCGTGCGGTTCCGGCCCGCCAATGGCGGCATAGAGGCGCTGCGTGAAAGGCGGCTGGGCGCGGTGCGGCTTTCCTCCGGCTCCGACGACCGGCCCGATCCCGAAGCGGTCGTCGCCGCTCTGGTCGAGGGCGTGCGGCAGGGCGGGCTGGAACTGCTTCCCTGGTCGGACGCCGCGCGGTCGCTCAGGATGCGGGCCGCCTTTGCCGGGGTGGAGGCGCTCTCGGACGCCGCGCTGATGGAGACGCTGGACGACTGGCTCCCCCCGCTGTTGCAGGGCAGGCGGCGGCTCTCCGACATCGACCGATCGCAACTTTCCGGCGTGCTGGAAGGGCTGATCGGCTGGGACGGCAAGCAGCAGGTCGACCGGCTCGCCCCGCCTGAATTCCGTTCCCCCGCCGGCAGCGGCCATGAAATCGACTATGCCGCCGAGGGTGGCCCCCGCGTCGAGCTGCGCGTCCAGGCCCTCTTCGGCCTCGACCAACATCCGGTCGTCGGCAGCGGGCGCATTCCATTGGTCCTTTCCCTCACCTCCCCGGCCGGCCGGCCGATCCAGACGACACGCGACCTGCCCGGCTTCTGGGCGGGCAGCTGGCACGCCGTCGCCAAGGAAATGCGCGGCCGCTACCCCAGGCATCCCTGGCCGGACGATCCGACGGCAGCCAGCGCCACGCTGCGCACGAAACGGGCCGATGCCAAGGGGAAGCCTTGACTTGGGTCCATTCGCTGGTGCAACGCAACCCGATCTTCCCTCAGGAGTCTCCATCGCGATGAGCGCGCGCATCTATCAGATCCAGAAGAACGCCCTGCAGTCCGGCAAGGCGCTGACCCGCAAATGGGTGCTGGAATATGTGGCGGCGGAAGCGAAGAAGCCCGATCCCCTGACCGGCTGGGCGGGTTCCGGCGACACCAGGCAGCAGATCAGGCTGACCTTCTCGTCCGAGGAAGCCGCCCGCGCCTATGCGGAGCGGGAGGGGATCGCCTATACGGTCATTCCGACCGCGCCCAAGACGTTGAAGATCCAGGCCTACGCCGATAATTTCCGGTAAGGCGCCGGGAGCGATTTCCAGGCGGCCGGGACCGATCGCTGGCTTCCTTATCGCCATCCCCAGGCCAGGTCGACCACCAGCGTGGCGAAACTGATCACCACCCCGGCCAGGAACAGCCGATAGGCATAGCCCAGCCAGCGATATTTGCGCCGCTGGAGCACCTGACCATTCTGATACATGTCGCGCAGCATCGCCCGGCACAGCGCGTCGTCATCCGCCACCAGCCGCATCATCCGCGCACTGAACTCGGCTTCGCTGAGGCTGGTGAAGACGCCGAAAAACAGCAGATTGTCGTCCTCCGTCACACCGCCGCGCGACCGGCCGACATTCGGCAACACCGCCAGGATCGCACAGGTCGCGGCCAGAAACACGCCGAGCGCGAGCACCGCAACCGGCCAGACGAGCGCACCCGACCGCAATTGACCAACGCAGAGGGTGAAAACCACCATCGACGCGCCGATCAGCATGTTCGCCTTCTGATCGGCCATCTGGCTGAGTTGCATGTTGGTCTGGACCGCAGTGCGCAGCAGGTGGATCGCATTGGGCACCGGAGCATCTGTCGTCTGGGTCATCATCCCCTCCCCTTTTTTCGCGACACTCATGCCCGATTGCCGCCTTATTCCCTTGCCAAAGAGCGACGCTTGAGGGCAAAAGCCGCTCTTTCACGGAAAGCACCAGGGATAATGACGGATCGCCAGCAAATTTTCGACAGCGTTCTGGGCCAGATCGCACCTTTCAACAAAAAGGACGTCGCACTGACAGAGGCGACCACCTTCGCGGGGGATCTGGAGTGGGACAGCCTGACGGTGATGGATTTCGTCGCCGCGATCGAGGATGAATTCGATATCATCATCACCATGAACATGCAGGCCGAGATCGAGACGGTGGGCCAGCTTGTGGATGCCGTGGCGAAGCTGAAGGGCTAAAGGCCGCCCTGGAGCGATTTCCGGTCGGATGGCGTCATCCGACGGTCAGGAAATCGTGGTAAAATAAAGGAATAGAGTGGCCGGTCTGATCCAATCAGATCAAAGCTGCTCCAGTGATTATTTGCCGTTCGTGCCGAGAAGCCATCAAGCGTGTCGAAATGGCGGATCCAGGGAGCGGGGAACAGCATGACGGGCTTCGAGAGGGGCTTTGGCTGCGCCCGGTCCGAACTCAGGACGAACGGGTTAAGGGACTACATATGACGACCAATACCCGCGACCTCTTCTCCAAGTTCGATTCCCTGATCGCAGAACGGGAGGCGCTGCTGGCGACCGGCGTGCGCGATCCCTTCGCCATCGTCATGGATGAAGTGAAATCGCCCACCCTGGCCGTGATCAAGGGCAAGGACACGATCCTGCTCGGCACCTATAACTATATGGGCATGACCTTCGACCCGGAGGTGATCGCCGCGGGCAAGAAGGCGCTGGACGATTTCGGCGCGGGCACCACCGGCAGCCGCTTGCTGAACGGCACCTATCAGGGCCACCGGCAGGTCGAGGACGCCCTCCGGGACTTCTACGGCACCAGCGGCGCGATGGTCTTCTCCACCGGCTATCAGGCCAATCTGGGCATGATCTCGACGCTGGCGGGCAAGGGCGACTATGTCGTGCTGGATGCCGACAGCCATGCGTCCATCTATGACGGCTGCTTCCTGGGCGATGCGGAGATCGTTCGCTTCCGCCACAACAGCGTGGAGGATCTGGACAAGCGCCTGGGCCGCCTGCCCGCCGACGCCCTGAAACTGGTGGTGCTGGAGGGCGTCTATTCGATGCTGGGCGACGTCGCTCCCTTGCCCGACATGGTCGCCGCGGTGCGCAAGCATCCCAATTGCATGATCCTGGTGGACGAGGCCCATGGCATGGGCTTTTTCGGCCCCAACGGCCGGGGCGTCTATGAGGAGCAGGGTGTCGAGAAGGACGTCGATTTCGTGGTCGGCACCTTCTCCAAGTCGGTCGGCACGGTCGGCGGCTTCTGCGTGTCAAACCACCCGAAGTTCGAAGTGCTGCGCCTCGTCTGCCGCCCCTATGTCTTCACCGCATCCCTGCCGCCGAGCGTCGTCGCGACCGCGGCGACATCGATCCGCAAGCTGATGCATGCGAGCGAGAAGCGCGCCCATCTCTGGAAGAACAGCCAGCGGCTGCACAAGGGCCTCTCCGACCTTGGCTTCAAGCTGGGCACGGAAACCCCGCAATCCGCGATCATCGCCGTCATCCTGACCGACCAGACGCAGGCCGTCGCCATGTGGCAGACGCTGCTGGAGCTCGGCCTGTACGTCAACATGGCGCGCCCCCCGGCGACACCTGCCGGAACTTTTCTGCTGCGCTGTTCGCTCTGCGCTGAACATAGCGATGAACAGGTTGGGCAGATCATCGGCATGTTCGAGGCGGCAGGCAAGGCGACCGGGGCGATCGGCTGAACGCGCCCCGTCATCGGCTTTACGACCGGACGGCCGATTAACGAGATGGAATCCGCCGCAAAAACGGAACCTTTCACCTGCGGCATTTCTCGCTTAACATTGTTCATCTAGTGTAACTGTCGATGACGGACGGGTTTTTCATGGATGAACATGCGACCGGTTGGCGAGCGTTCGTGGCACGCTTTCTGCCGCTGGTGCTCGTCATCCTGCTGTTCGGATCGCTCGGCACGCTGCTCTACAGCGCCAGCCATGCCGCCCGCGATCATGAGCGCGCGCTGCAGGAACAGCGGCGCAGTTTCGAGATCATCGCCCTTGCCCGCGCGTTCGAGGCGAAGACCGCCCGCGCGGAAGTGACGCTGGCCCGCTATGTCATCAGCCTTGACCCCGATACCGGCCGCCTGTTCCAGGACCAGTGGCGCACCGCGGCAAGCCAGCTCAAAGCGCTCAATTACACCACCCGCCATTCCGACTGGCAGCGGGGCAATGTGATGGCGCTGCAGGCCGCCTTCGACCAGCGCGGCAAGACGCTGAGCGAGATCGGCCTGCGCACCACCTACGACCAGAAGATGGCAGCCCTCGCCCAGTTCCACCAGGCGGGCAAGTCCCGCGACCTGATGCGCATCACGGCATTGCTGGATCGGGTCATCCAGGCGGAAAACGCCCGGCTGCAGGAGCGCAGCGAGGCCGTGTCGCTGGCAGGGGATCGCAACGCCTGGTTCGGAAAGACATCCCAGCTTTTCGGACTGGTGCTGCTGGTCTGCGTGCTGTTCGCGCTCTGGTTCGCCAATGCCGCCTATAGCGAGCGCCGCAATGCGCGCAGGCAGGCGGATGACGAGGCGGAGCGCGCCGACCGGCTGGAGGAGGCCGTCACCGCCCGCACCGCCGAATTGTCGGATGCCTATGAACGGCTCAAGAAGGAGACCGCCGAACGCGCCGTCGCGGAGGAAAATCTGCGCCAGATGCAGAAGATGGATGCCGTGGGCCAGTTGACGGGCGGCATCGCCCATGATTTCAACAACATGCTGGCCGTGGTGGTCGGCGGCCTGGAACTGGCCAAGCGCAAGCTGCGGCTGAAACCGCAGGAGGCGAACCGTCATCTCGACAATGCGATGGAGGGTGCCAATCGCGCCGCCGCGCTGACCCGTCGCCTGTTGGCCTTCGCCCGGTCGGAACCGCTGCTGCCTAACGCCGTCGATCCTGATGCGCTGGTCGCCGGACTGTCCGAACTGATCGATCGGTCCATCGGCGACCAGATCACCATGGCCTTTGAAAATGAGGCGAAGGGCTGGCGGATCTTCGTCGACCAGCATCAGATGGAAAATGCGATATTGAACCTGTGCGTCAACGCCCGCGACGCCATGGACGGACGGGGCCGACTGGTCATCAGGACAGGGCAGGCCCAACTGGCGCAGCACGAAATCGGGGAATGCGCCGCCGGCGAATATGTGATGCTCAGCGTCACTGACGACGGGTGCGGCATGACGCCCGAAATCCTGTCGCGCGTGTTCGAACCCTTCTTCACCACCAAGCCGGTCGGCAAGGGCACCGGGCTGGGCCTCAGCCAGATTTTCGGCTTCGTGCACCAGTGCGAGGGCGAGATCCGCATAGAATCGGAGCCCGGCAAGGGCACGAGCGTCCATCTCTACCTGCCCCGCCATGTCGCGGCGGAAGGCGAAGGTGCGATGGACGCGCCTATGCCGGACCGGGAACCTGTGCTTCATCCCCCGATGCGCATCCTGGTGGTGGAGGATGATCCCCGCGTCCTCAACCAGACGATGGCGGCGCTGGCGGAACTCGGCCATCTGCCAGTCGCCTGCGATCATCCGTCCAGGGCGGCGAAGCTGCTCACCAGCCATCGCGACATCGGCCTGATCGTCAGCGACGTGCTGATGCCGGACATGACCGGGCCGGAGATGATACGCACCCTGCCGCCCGTCTATGCGCATCTGCCGGTGCTGTTCGTCACCGGCTATGCCGGCGATATAGCGGAAAGCACCGATTTCGGGGGCCATGAAGTGTTGCGCAAGCCCTATACGCTCACCGGACTGGCACAGGCGCTGTCCAATGCGCTCAGCGGATCGCACCACCCCGGAACAGCCGCGGCAGCAGAGTAAGCGCGCCGATCAGCGGCCAGCGGCGCTGCCAGGGCCTGATCTGGATCGTGGTGCCCGCATGGCGATTGATCTTCCACGCCAGATAATCGATGCCGCCAGCATAGGTGAAGCTTGCCTTGGCCAGGCGGATGACGGACAGCCATTTGCCGCGCCTTTGCAACCGCCGCCAGCGGGCAGCCGCCTGCTCCGGCGATGGCGGCAGGCCCTGGTCCAGCGCGGCCTCGCCAAAGCGCGCGTAGCGCTCCGGATCGGCATCGACGATGGAAAGCGATCGCCCCTTCCGCTCGGCCCGCAATTCCGCGCCATAGGTCAGGGTGAAGCCGGTCCTCCACAGCGACAGGGCGTCCTGCTCCCGCGCCATCGGGCGAGCGAGCGAGAGCAGCGTCGGGGCGGCACCGGCAACGGCCGTGATGGCCCGCTGGCGGGCAAGGTCATCCGCCGCCCAGAGCAATCGGGCCGGCTGGGCAAAGCGGGCCCAGACCGACACATTATCGGCGGCAGGGCTGTTGAGGCGGGCAAAGTCACCCTCCGACAGCACGGCATATTTGGCGATCAGGCCATTATGCTGGAAGGGAAAGACATTGGGCGGAATCAGCCGGTTTGCGGCCGCGAGCCAGCGCTTTCCATAAGCGGCGCGATAGTCGGACACGATCAGGTAGAAATCCAGCATCAAGCCGTCGAGATTCTTCTCCCGCAGGCAGGAGCCATAGAAGAGCACCGCCCGCGAGGCATCGGGATATTGCGCAGCCAGCGCGCCCGCCATCGCCGCCGCGCGCGGATCGGCGGGCGCGGCCAGTTCGGCGGTGACGAGGGAGAGGAGAGAATGAGGCATCGGTCCTGCTACAGGTACAGCATGCTCCCGCAAAAACACTCGAACGAGCGGTCAGCAGGAGCGCGGGTCAAACGGCCAAGATCAGGCTCTCCCTTCGCAGGAGCGCCGCAGTCTTTCAATCCCGCCGCCGGAATATCAACGACAGATTGTTCGCGGGCATTTCGAGCAATCGGCGAAACACCAACCCCTCATGCGTCGCCGCGGCAATCACATCCTCCACCCGGCGCAGCCCCCATTGCGGGTCACGAGCCTTGAGGGAGGCATCGAAGGCAAGATTGCTCGGCGCTGTTTCGACATTTTCCCGCAGATAGGGCCCGTAGAGGTAGAGCAAGCCGCCCGGCGGCAGTATGGCCCCCGCCCCCTTCATCAACCCCAGCGTCGCTTCCCAGCGGCTGATATGGACCATGTTGACGCACAGGATCGCGTCGGCCCTTTCCACCGGCCAGTCGGCGCTCGCGTCGAGCCTGAGCGGCGGTCGCACATTGGGAAGGCCCACCTCCTGCCGCCACGATTCTATGGATACCAGCGCCGCCGGGTCGGGATCGCTCGGTTGCCAGTCGAGGGCAGGCAGGGCGGCGGCGAAATGCACGACATGCTGTCCGCTGCCGCTCGCCACTTCCAGCACGAGACCGGAGGACGGCAGTTCGTCGCGAAGCACCGCCAATATGGCGTCGCGGTTCCGTTCCGTCGCGGGCGCATGGCGCTTGCCGGCGGCGGCAGGGCCGGAACCGGGTTCCCACGGCGCCGGCCTGTCCGTCATTCGGCCACTTCCGCCAGTGCCGGCTCGGTCCAGACGAGGACCGGCCTGCGCGCAGCCAGCGTTTCGTCCAGGCGGCGGCGCGGCGCGAAATGGGGCGCGCCCTTCAATTGCTCATCCCCCGCCTTGGCGCGTTCGGCCACATTGCGCAGCGCCAGGATGAACTGGTCAAGCGCCGCCTTGCTTTCCGTCTCCGTAGGTTCGACCAGCATCGCGCCATGGACGACCAGCGGGAAATACATGGTCATCGGATGGAAGCCCTCGTCAATCAGCCCCTTGGCGATGTCGAGCGTGGTGAAGCCTTCGGCCAGCCCCTTGTCGCTGAACAGCGCCTCATGCATGCACGGGCCGCTGCCGCCAAAGGGGGCATCCAGCACATCGTCCAGGCTGCGCAGGATGTAATTGGCATTCAGCACGGCGTCGCCGGCGACCTGCCGCAGGCCGTCCGCACCATGGCTGAGGATATAGGTCAGGGCGCGGGTGAACATGCCCATCTGACCATGGAAGGCGACCATGCGGCCGAAGGTCCGGCCATGATGGTCTTCCACCGTCTCTTCCTCGACCAGCACGAATTTGTCGCCCTGCTTTTCCACGAAAGGCAGCGGCGCGAACGGGGCAAGCGCCTCCGACAGCACCACCGGGCCGGAGCCGGGACCGCCACCGCCATGCGGCGTCGAGAAAGTCTTGTGCAGGTTGATGTGCATCGCATCGACGCCCAGGTCGCCGGGGCGGACCCGGCCGACAATGGCGTTGAAATTGGCGCCGTCGCAATAGACGAAGGCCCCGGCGGCATGCACCGCGTCGGAGATCGTCCTCATGTCCCGCTCGAACAGGCCGCAGGTATTGGGATTGGTGATCATCACCGCGGCGACATCGGGCCCAAGGCGGCCTTTCAGCGCATCCAGATCGACGCGACCATCCGGGGTCGCCGGAATATCCTCGACCTTGTAACCGCAGAAGGCGGCGGTCGCAGGGTTGGTTCCATGGGCGCTTTCGGGCACCAGGACGACGCTCCGCGCATCGCCGCGCGCTTCCAGCGCCGCCCGGATCGCGAGCAGGCCGCACAGTTCGCCATGGGCGCCCGCCTTGGGACTCATCGCGACCGAATGCATGCCGGTCAGCGTCACCAGCCAGCCGGCCAGTTCGTGAATCACTGCCAGCGCGCCCTGCACCGTCGATTGCGGCGCAAGCGGGTGGACATCGGCGAAACCGGGCATCCGCGCCACCTTCTCATTGAGGCGCGGATTATGCTTCATCGTGCAGGAGCCGAGCGGGAACAGGCCAAGGTCGATGGCATAATTCTGGCGGCTGAGACGGGTGTAGTGGCGCACCGTTTCCTGCTCCGACAGGCCGGGCAAGCCAATGCTGTCGGTGCGCGCCAGATTGCCGAGGCGGTCGGCCACATCTGGCGCCTGCGCAAAATCGATGCCAGTGGTCTCGGCCGAGCCGATTTCGAAGATCAGCGCTTCCTCCAGCATCAGCGCGCGGTTGCCGGTGGCGGTGGCAGGCACGGGCGCGGCATCGGATTCGGCCAGAGCCTGCGGCGTGGTGGGGCGGCCTTCCTTGAGCATGGTCATGCCAGTTCCTCCTCCAGCGCCTTGGCAAAGGTTTCGATATCCTCCGCCGTCACGGTTTCGGTGACGGCGACGACCAGCCCCTTGCCGATCGCCGGTGCATCCGGGAACAGGCGACCGAGCGAGACGCCGCCCAGAATGCCCTTGTCGGCCAGATTGCGGACGACCTCTCGGGCATCCTTGGACAGGACCAGGGTGAATTCGTTGAAGAAACTGTCGTTCAGCAACGCTACGCCCGGCACCTGCGCCAGACGGTCGGCCGCCTGGACGGCGAGGCCATGGTTGAGGGCAGCCATCTCCCGCAGCCCCCTTTCGCCCAGCAGCGTCATGTGGATGCTGAACGCCAGCGCGCAGAGGCCGGAATTGGTGCAGATGTTCGACGTCGCCTTTTCACGGCGGATATGCTGCTCGCGCGTCGAAAGCGTCAGCACGAAGCCGCGTTTGCCCGCCGCGTCCACCGTCTGCCCGCAGAGGCGGCCCGGCATCTGGCGGACATATTGCTGCTTGCAGGCGAAAAGGCCGAGATAGGGCCCGCCGAATTGCAGCCCGACGCCGATGGACTGCCCCTCACCGACGACGATGTCCGCACCCATATGGCCCGGCGCCCTGATCGCGCCCAGCGCAACGGGTTCCGTCACCACCGCGACCAGCAGCGCGCCCGCCGCGTGGGCAGCGTCCGCGAGCGGCGTCAGGTCGGCGATGCGGCCCAATATGTCGGGATATTGAACGACGACGCAGCTCGTATCCTTGTCGATGGCCGCGATCAGCGCATCGATGTCGGTGGCGGCATCCAGTGCCGGCGCCTCATGCACCAGCGCGTCGCCGGTGAATTTCGCCATGGTGTTGGCGACCGAAACATAATGCGGATGCAGGCCGGAAGACAGGACCGCCTTCCCCCGCCTGGTGATGCGGCGGGCCATGCCGATCGCTTCCCAGCAGGCGGTGGACCCGTCATACATGGAGGCGTTGGCGACGTCGCAGCCCAGCAGGCGGGCCACCTGCGTCTGGAACTCGAACAGCACCTGGAGCGTGCCCTGCGCGATTTCCGGCTGATAGGGGGTATAGGCCGTCAGGAACTCGCCACGCTGGATCAGATGATCGACGCTGGCGGGAACATGATGGCGGTATGCGCCCGCGCCCAGGAAGAAGGGCGCCTCCCCTGCCGACAGATTCTTCCGTGCCAGAGCGGCCATGTGACGCTCGACCGCCAGTTCGCTGGCATGGTCCGGCAGGCCCGCGATCTTGCCCGGAAGGCGGGCTTCGGCGGGAACGTCCACGAACAGGTCGTCGACCGACGGCGCACCGATGACGGAGAGCATCTCCTGCCGGTCTGCGTCAGTAAGGGGTAGGTAGCGCATTCAACAAATCTCCCCCCTCCCCAAAGCGGGAGGAGCTTTCATGGGATCAAAGGCTCGCCACGAACTTCTTGTAGGCCGCTTCGTTCGTCAGGCCTTCCAGTTCGCCGGCATCGGCAACGCGCAGCTTGAAGAACCAGCCGTCCTCTTCGGCATCGCTGTTCACCAGCGCAGGCTCATCCTCCAGCGCGCCGTTGGTTTCGATGACCTCGCCCGAAATCGGGGCATAGACGTCCGAAGCCGCCTTGACCGATTCGACCACGGCAGCGTCGTCGCCCTTTTCGAAGGACGTACCCTCGGCGGGCAGTTCGACGAACACGATGTCGCCCAATTGCTCCTGCGCATAATCAGTGATGCCGACCGTGGCGATTTCGCCCTCGACATCGATCCATTCATGTTCGTCGGTGAAATAACGGCTCATAATTTACTTCCCTCCGAGTGATTTGCTTGAAAATCACGACCAATCAGAAACCAGAAAGGACTCAGGCCTTTCGACGATAACGGTGCGGAACGAACGGCATCGGCGCGACCTCAGCCGCGATCCGCTTGCCGCGCACTTCGATTTCGAGCGCGGTGCCGATCGCGCTGTGCGGCAGGCTGACCCAGCCCATGGCGATCGGCGCGCCCACCGTGGGCGCGAAACCGCCGGATGTGACCTCACCCACCCGTGCACTGCCAGCATGGATCGTTGCGCCCTCCCGCGCGGGCAAGCGGCCCTCGATCCTGAGGCCCACGCGCTTCGAACCCGGGCCGTCGGCCAATTCCTTCATCACCCGCGCATGGCCGATGAAGCCGCCTTCCTCCCGCCTGCGTTTCTGGATGGCGAAGCCCAGGTCGGCGCCGATGGCGCTGACGGCGGGCGTCAGGTCATGACCGTAAAGCGGCAGCCCCGCCTCCAGGCGCAGCGAATCGCGCGCGCCAAGACCGACAGGCTTCACCTGCGGCAAGGCGCAGAGCGCGTCGGCGAGAAGCGTCGCCTCGGCGGCGGGGACGCTGATTTCGAAACCATCCTCGCCAGTATAGCCCGACCGGCTGATCCACAGCGGAACGCCGCGCCAGGTGAAAAGGCCGGACTGCATGAAGATCAGATCGGCGGTTTCCGGGATCAGCGTGGCCAGGGCCTCCCCTGCCTCCGGCCCCTGCAAGGCGAGCAGGGCCTGCTCGTCCATATGATTCATCACGACTTCATCGGGCAGATGCTCGATCATCCAGCCCATGTCGTCATATTTGGTCGCACCGTTGACGACCATGTAGATGTCCGCGCCATCGAAGGCGCCGTCCCCCAGGCGGGAGACCATCAGGTCGTCCAATATGCCGCCCTCTTCGTCGAGCAGCATCGAATAGCGCTGGCGAAAGGGCTTCAGCCCCCTGATGTCGCTCGGCAGCAGGAGCTCCAGCGCATCGTCCACGCCCTCGCCGGAAAAGCTGAGCTGGCCCATGTGACTGACGTCGAACAGCCCGGCATGTTCGCGGGTCCAGCCATGCTCCGCCATGATGCCTTCATATTGGATCGGCATGTGGTAGCCCGCAAAACCGACCATGCGCGCACCCCTGGCCCGGTGCCAGCCATCCAGCGGCAGGGCCTGCAACGGCAATTCTTCTTCGATATGGGCGATGTCGTCATTGCCGGACATGGGAGGCGGGCCTTTCCGTGCGAGGGTCGTTGGCGACAGACGCGCCGGCCCGGAGTCGGACTGATCGCGTTTGCCACCCCCTCTGTCACGGAACCTGAGAGCTTTGACCACCGGCCGAGCGACCGGATGGCTTACCCCTTCGGTGGGACGGGATGATCCGTCCGCTTTCCAGAGTGCCTGCCCATGATGCGGTCCTTTGGCCTGAGAGATTCCGGGGCGGTTGCTCCTTCGGCGACGGGGTGGCCTGAAAGGCTTCCCATGCTCTCCCGCATCAAGTCCGATGACCGAATCCACGGCACCGGCGACAGTCCCGCATTGCGTGAAACGCGCCGCGCCGTCAATCGCTCAATCCGCGCCTTCCTCTTTTGCCAGCCGTTCGGCCAAAATGCGGGCGGCCTGTCGTCGTTCGATCAGCCGCTGATTGGCCGCCGCATCGCTCAGCACCAGGGCGCCAAGCCCCTCCTCCCCTTCGAACAGGCGCAGGAAGCGTTCGACGCCGGCGAAATTGGAGTCCGCGACCAGATGCCGCACCAGGTCGATCCGTCCCGACCAGAGCCGGTCGTCTTGCGCGCGCAGCAGTTCGGCAAGATCCTCAAGCTGGGCAGCGAGCGCGGCGATCTGCGGATGAAGGGCCATGGCCCAGGCTTAAAGCATCATGCGCAAAAGTGGGAACCGATTTTGCGCAAAACGATGCGGCATCAAAAGAATAGAGCGATTTCCGGGCGATAGGAACCATCATGAACGCAGATCGCGGAAACAGCGAATCAGGAGCGCATGGAGGGCAAGGGAAATGCTCAGGCCAGCGCCAGTTCACCGAAAATCTCGGCATGCCGCTTTTCGGCATAGCGATCGGTCATGCCGGCGATGAAGTCCGCTATATGCCGGCTACGCTGAGGTTCCAGCGTCGCGCAATCGTCGCGCCACTCCGGCGGCATCAGCTTCGGATCTGCCTGATAGGCGCGGAACAGATCGGTCACGATCACTCGCGCCCGGTCGGCCGCCGCCAGTTGCGAAGGGTGGTGATAAAGCGTCGCATACATGAAACGCTTGAGATCGCGTTCCTGCGCGGCGAGTTCGGGCGAGAAGGCAACCAGCGTGGCACCGGCCCTGCGAACATCGTCGACCGTCTCCACGCCCGCGGCGGCGATATTGGCGCGAGTGGCCGCGATCAGGTCATTCGCCATCACGCCTATCTGTTCCCGCACCAGT
>Ga0207657_10002547_pt1 | contig 19710 bp, 19 predicted proteins | sample KBSC33metaG_FD_184316 | JGI IMG/M metagenome (GOLD analysis project Ga0207657, IMG submission 184316) | Corn rhizosphere microbial communities from Kellogg Biological Station, Michigan, USA - KBS C3-3 metaG (SPAdes) (version 2) | ecosystem: Host-associated > Plants > Roots > Rhizosphere > Soil ... | reverse complement strand
AATTGGCGCGCCAGTTCGGCCTCACGGCACAATCGGCGCAACCCCTGACTTTCGACGCTGGCCCGGTGCGCACCGGCAGTGTTAGCGTCGCTTGATATCACCATGAACGACAAAGCCATCCCGATTTCCATCATCGATACGGCCGGCGCCAAGCAGCTCGGCGAGGACAAGATCGCGCGCAACCGCGCCGGTTTCGATGCGTCCGCGCCGACCTTGCGCAAACCGAACTGGATCCGCGTGCGCATTCCGCCCGGCAACGCCGTGGCCAAGCTCAAGGCGAAATTGCGCGCGAACCGGCTCGTCACCGTCTGCGAAGAAGCTTCGTGTCCGAACATCCACGAATGTTTCGGCAAGGGCACGGCGACGTTCATGATCCTCGGCGAGGTGTGCACGCGCCGCTGCTCGTTCTGCGATGTCGCGCACGGCCGGCCGAAGCCGCCGGATGCCGAGGAACCGCGCCACCTTGCGGAAACCATTCGCGACATGAGCCTGCGCTACGTGGTGATCACCTCGGTCGACCGCGACGATCTGCGCGACGGCGGTGCGGCTCATTTTGCCGACTGCATCCGCGCAGTGCGGGCGGCGACCCCGAACATAAAAATCGAGATCCTCACGCCGGATTTCCGCGGCAAGGGCCGCATGGAGCGCGCGTTGGAAGTGCTGCGCGACGCGCCGCCGGATGTGTTCAACCACAACCTTGAAACCGTGCGCGAGTTGTATCCGAACGTGCGCCCGGGCGCCGATTACGACTGGTCGTTAAGCTTGCTTAAATCCTTCAAGGCTCAACATCCGCAAGTACCGACCAAGTCCGGCATCATGCTCGGTTTGGGTGAAACGCTCGAACAGGTGCACGGCGCAATGAACGATTTGCGTGAGCACGCGGTCGATATGGTGACGATCGGTCAATATCTGCAGCCGACCGCGCACCACCACCCGGTGTTGCGTTATTGGACGCCGGCCGAATTCGATGCGCTCGCCGACTACGGCAAGCAACTGGGTTTTGAACACGTTGCGTCGGGGCCGCTGGTACGTTCGTCCTATCACGCCGACCAGATGGCACACGAAGCAGGATTTGTAGAGGAAGTAGCGTGAATATCATCAAGAAAAGTTTTTTTGGCGCCGCATTGCTCGCCCTGAGCGTCGTTGCGTTCGCCAAAGGCGCGCCGGAATCCGGCGATCTGGTGCTCAAACCGACGCCTGAGCAGGCGCAAGCCGCGCTGTCCGCCACGCGCATCCTCACGCGTTTCCATTACAAGGCGATGCCGCTCGATGCCGCGATGTCGCAACACATCTTCGACCGCTATTTCGACTCGCTCGATGCCGACCGCCTGTTCTTCGTGCAGTCCGACATCGACCGCTTCGCGCCGCAGCGCGACAAGCTCGGCGACGCGATCTACGACGAAGACCTCAGTGTGCCGTTCGCGATCTTCAATCTCTACGAGCAACGCGTCGCCGAGCGCACGACGTATGCACGCGACCTGCTCAAGAAAGGTTTCGATTTCAGCAAGGAAGAAAGCTATCGCTACCAGCGCGAGAAAGCGCCGTGGCCGAAGACCACCGCCGAGCTCGACGACCTGTGGCGGCAGCGCGTGAAGAACGACTGGCTGCGGTTGAAGCTCGCGAGCAAGGATGAGACCAAGATCCGCGAGACGCTCGACAAGCGCTACGCGAATTACCTGACGCGCATGCGCCAGCTCACCAGCGAAGACGTGTTCCAGACCTTCATGAACGCGTACGCGATGTCGATCGATCCGCATACGAATTATCTCGGCCCGCGCGCCAGCGAGAATTTCGACATGGCCATGCGCCTGTCGCTCGAGGGCATCGGCGCGGTACTGCAGCGCGATGAGGACTACACCGCGATCCGCGAAATCGTGCCGGGCGGACCGGCCGCGTTGTCGGGCAAGTTCAAGGTCGGCGACCGCATCGTCGGCGTCGGCCAGGGCGCGAACGGCAGCATCACCGATGTCGTCGGCTGGCGTCTGGACGATGTCGTCGACCAGATCCGCGGGCCGAAGGACACGACGGTGCGCCTGGAAGTCTTGCCGGTCGATGCCGGCACGGACGGCAAGCACGTGCAGATCGCGATCGTGCGCAAGAAAGTCGCGCTCGAGGAACAGGCGGCGAAGAGTTCGATCCTCGAGGTGAAGGATGGCGATGCGACGCGCCACGTCGGCGTGATCACGCTGCCGACTTTTTACGAGGATTTCGAAGCGCGCCGGCGCGGCGACAAGGATTATCGCAGCGCGACGCGCGACGTCGCCAAACTGCTGACCGAGCTCAAGCAAAAGAACGTCGACGGCGTGCTGATCGACTTGCGCAACGACGGCGGCGGTTCGTTGTCGGAAGCCATCGACCTCACCGGTTTGTTCGTCGGCAAGGGTCCGGTCGTGCAGGTGCGCAATGCCGGCGGCCGCATCGAGGAAGGCCGCAACATGCACACCGACATGGTGTGGAGCGGCCCGCTCGCTGTGCTCGTCAATCGCAACTCGGCCTCGGCCTCGGAGATTTTTGCCGGCGCAATCCAGGATTACGGCCGCGGCGTGATTGTCGGCGAGAACACCTACGGCAAGGGCACGGTGCAGAACCTGGTTGATCTGGACCAGATGTCACAGCACGAGAAGCCCACGTTCGGTGAGCTGAAAATGACCATCCAGCAGTTCTTCCGCGTCGATGGCGAATCCACCCAGCTGCGCGGCGTCACGCCTGACATCAATTTCCCGATCACGGTGGATTTCGATCAGAACGGCGAGCAGACCTACGACAACGCCTTGGCCTGGACGTCGATTCCCGCGGCAAACTACACGCCGACTTCGGATCTGAAGACGATCGTGCCGATGCTGGCGGCACGCCACGATGCGCGCGCGGGCAAGGCGCCCGAGTGGCAGGCCTTGACCGCCGATATTTCCGACTGGCGCAAGGTGCGCAAGGAAACCACGATCTCGCTCAACGAGCAGACGCGCCGCGCCGAGCGCGACGAGCAGGAGAAGAAACGGCTCGAGCGTCATCCCAAGATCGTGCAGGCGGAAAAGGCCAAGGATGTGCACAAGATCGCGGCCGAACATTCCACCCACGACTCGTGGGCCGAAGCGAACGCCATACGCAAGATCGGCGCGCAGCCGGAAGATGCCACGGACAATTCCGTTGCGGAACCCAAGGACGAGCCGCGCACCGACGACGGCCTGCAGGCCGACGAGCGCGGCCTGACGACCGACGTCGCCGAGGAAAAAAAGCGCAAGGCCGAGAAGGATGTCGTGCTCAACGAGGCCGCGCACATCGTCGCCGATATCGTCGACCTCGTGCGCAGCGACACCAAACTCGCCGCGCATGTGCTGCCGCATACCGGAGTCGAGAAGCCGGTGGATTGACGCTTTCGCTTCTCCCGCCCGCCCGGCGGGAGAGGTGTTTTACCGGTAGCGCTCTTTCAGCATCGCAAAAAACGCCCTTAACCCCTGCGCCTCGCCGCCGTGCGGCCGGCCCGGACGATCGCTGTCGTTCCAGGCGTAGACGTCCAGATGCATCCACGCCGTCGAATCCGGGACGAAGCGTTTGAGATACAGCGCTGCGGTGATCGCGCCGGCATAACGCGATGAACTGCCGTTGGCGACATCGGCGATGCGCGAGTCGAGCATGCTGTTGTAGGCATCCCACAATGGCATGCGCCAAACCTGATCCTGTTCGCGAATCCCGCTGGCGAGGACAGCAGCCGCCAAGTCGTCGCGATTGGTGAACAGCGCCGGCAATTCCGCGCCGAGCGCCACGCGCGCCGCGCCGGTGAGCGTGGCGAAATCGACGACCAGATCCGGCTTGCTTTCCACGGCGTAGGCCAGCGCGTCGCCGAGCACGAGGCGACCTTCGGCGTCGGTGTTGTCCACTTCCACGGTAATGCCGGCGCGTGTGCGAATCACTTCGCCCGGACGATAGGAGTCCGCCGCGACCACGTTTTCTACCGCCGGAATCAGCAGCGTCAAGCGCAGCGGCAATTGCGCCTGCATGATCAGGCCGGCCAGCGCGATCGCGTGCGCCGCACCGCCCATGTCTTTTTTCATCCAGCGCATGCCGTCGCTGGATTTCAGATTCAGTCCACCGGTATCAAAACACACGCCTTTGCCGATCAACACAAGATGAGGCGCGCTCGGTTTGCCCCAGGTCAGTTCGGCCAGACGCGGCGCGCGATGACTGGCGCGGCCGACGGCGTGGATGGTCGGGAAATTCGCCTTGAGCAAGGCATCGCCGACCCATTCGCGATAGCGGCCACCGTGTGTTTTCGCGAGTGCGCGCAGGGGCTCGACGAGTTCTGCCGGCCCCAGATCCTGCGTTGGCGTGTTGACCAGATCGCGAACGGTGGTGACAGCCTCGAGCAGGGGCGCCATTGCGCGCGCCACAGCGCGATCAACCATCAATCGCGCGGGTTGGCGCGAGGATTTTCGATAGCGCGAAAACCGGTACGCACCCAGGCCCCAGCCGAGTGCCGAACGCAGCGGGTCGAGCGCCAAACCGGAGGCGTCGAGGCGATAGATTCCGGGCGGCAACGCTTGCGGCAAAGCAGCCAGCGCGTACACGCCATCGGCCCGCGCGACACCCGCCAGTACAGTGCGCAGTTGCCCTTGCGCGTCAGCCAGTAGACAAAACGTGCCGGGTTCGCCGCTGAATCCACTGGCCTGCACCCACCGGGCCGCGGCCTTGCCGAGCTTTTGTGCGACGCGCTTGCAGCTGCCGGCATCCACGCCAACGATTGCTACAGCCTTGCCGCCACGTGCAGATTCAATCAGCCCGTGCATCTGCTCCTCCCTGCGCCTCCCCTTGCGGCTCAATGTTTTGAGCAGCAAAGCTGCGGCGATACGTCAAGTTAAAAAGCAGGGTTTATGCCAAGACGCGCGTGCAATCGGTTTCGACTGCTGCGAGTTGGTCCGCGAGCGTGGCCAAATCGCTGGCGATCAGGTCCGGACGCTGTGGATGCGACCATGCGGCTCCGGTGCGATTGATCCACGCCGTGCGCAAGCCGGCCATGCGCGCGCCGGCGACGTCCAGGTCCGGATCGTCGCCCACATGCAACACAGCCGAAGGTGCCAGGCCCAGCCGGTCACAGGCAGCGTGGAAGATTTCCGGCGCCGGCTTGGCGACGCCGCAATCGCGCGAGGAAATCGAAAAGCGGAACAGGTGCGCGATGCCGATGCGCTGGATGTCGGCGTTGCCGTTGGTCAGGCTCACCAGCGGAAAGCGTGCGGCCAGTTGCGTCAGCGCCGGCAACACATCGGCATAGCATTCCACTTCGTTGCGCGCGGCGTAGAACTCGGTGTACGCGCCTTCGACGTGAGTGTCGGCGTAACCATGTTCGCTCAGCGCCGTGTGCAGCGAAAGGCGCCGCTGCGCGGAAAAATCATGCGCCAGGTGCGGATTGTCGCGCGCGATGCGATCGCGCAATGCGCGCATCGCCGGAATCGAATAAGCCGCGGCGGCGCGCGGACAATGCGTTTTCAGCCAGTCGTCCAGGCGCCGTTCGGCGCGCAGCATTACCGGCTCGATCGGCCACAGCGTGTCGTCCAGATCGAGCGTGATTGCCTGAATGGAGAAATCAGTGCGCATCCGCGGTTTTGGCCGCTTCTTTCTCGGCTTTGGCGCGTTCGGCGCGATCCTTCGCTTCCAGCGTGCGCTCGGAAGTCGGCGCCACGCGTTGCAGCGCCTGCGCGGTTGCATTCGGCGCCGATACCGGCGTTTCCGTGCTGGCCACCGCCGACGCCGCCGCATGAATGTGCGCGTCGATGAACGCAGTGCGTTCGGATTGCTTGTCAATCAGCATCGAGGCATCGGCATACGGCACGACATCGTGCTTGCGCAGCAGCGCCTTGGCCGTATCGCTGCCGGTGTAGTCGACGAATTTGGCCACTTCCGCGTGATGCGGATCGTCATCGCGCGCGGCCAGATACAGCACGGTGTACAGCGGGTAGCTGCCATCGGCGATCGTCGCCGTCGACGCGCGCACGCCCTCGACGCTGAGCATCTTCACTTTCGGATTGTGGCCCGCGCTCGACAGTGTGCTCATGCCGATGCCGTGCGCGTTCAGTGCGATGTCCTCTTCGAGCTTGTCGACGTTCACGTACAAGCGCGGCACCGACACGACCTGGTCGCCGTAATGGAACAGCAGCAGCCGCGTCGAATATTCCACGCCGTCCAGCGGCGGCGCCACGCCATCGATGCCAATCTCGGCATCGGATCCGCCGAGATCCTTCCAGTTCGTCAGCCGCCCCAGATACAAATCGTGCAGTTGCTTGAGCGAGATATTGTTGACGGGATTGTTCGGCTCGACGACCGGTACCAACGCATCCCACGCAATCGGAAAAAAGTTCGTGCCTTGCTCTTCGGCGCGATCGGGCATCGCCGAACGCGCGGTCCCGGCGATGTTCGCGGTACCGGCATGCACCGCGTCGAGCCCGGAAATCGTGCTGAACGGCGTCAGTTCGACCTTGCCGAGCTTGGCTTGCTGATACTGCTTGACCACGTCGGCAAGAACATGAGCGGTGGCGTGATCGCTGCGCAGGACAATGGTTTCTGCAGGCACTTTCGGTTCGGCGGCGGTCGCTTTCTTCGCCGCTTTGGGTTTGGCCGCACCGGTTTCGGCCGCGCCGGCCAGCACGCAGACGCATGCGCCCAGAATCAGCCCGAGCAGACGGGCGGCTTTGCTTGTCTTCACGACGAACCCTCGATGCAGAAAACGGGCGCAGCGCCCAGCGGCGCGCGCCCGTGGATTATCGCGCATTTGTCAGCACGTGGCTGTTAACCGGCGCAAGCTTTTACTGCAAAGGCAGCAGGAACGCCTCGCGCCCGCGCACGACCGAAAGCAGCACCTGGCGCGGCCGGCGCGCGAGTACGGTTTTCAGATCATCGAGCCCTTTGACGTCCGCCTGATTGACGCCAACGATGAGATCACCGGCCTGCAATCCGGTTTTCGCGGCGTGGCTGTTCGCGGCGACACGGCTCACACGCACGCCGTTCAGCCCTTCTCTGCGCGCCCGCGCATCGGCTTCGCCCAGGTCCGCTCCGGTCAGGCGTGCGTCGACCGTGCTGCCGACCACGCTCGCCGACTGATGCGCAATGAGCTTGGCGGTGGCGTTCACCGTCTTGCCCTCGCGCAACAGTTCCAGCGTGAGCGACGAGCCGACCGGCGCCAATCCTTCCGCATTGTGGAAATCGGAGGCGCCACGCACCGGGCGGCCATCGACTTTCACGATCACGTCGCCCGCCTGCAGGCCGGCGGCTGCGGCGGGCGAGTCCGGCTGCACGCGCGTGACGACCGCGCCCTGCCCGGCCTGGGTGCCCAGCGCGCGCGCGATGTCGTCGGTCAAATCCTGCGTCTGCACGCCGAGCGAGCCGTGCGTGACGGTGCCCGTGGCGATCAGCTGGCGCATGACGTCGCGGCACAGGTTCGAGGGAATCGCGAAACCGATGCCGACGTTGCCGCCGGAAGGCGAGAAGATCGCCGTGTTGATGCCGACGAGTTCGCCGTGCAAGTCCACGAGCGCACCGCCTGAATTGCCGGGATTGATCGAAGCGTCGGTTTGGATGAAATTCTGGTAGCCCAGGCCGCGCAGACCGCTGCGGCCGAGCGCGGAGACGATGCCGGAAGTCACGGTCTGGCCGAGGCCAAATGGATTGCCGAGCGCGACGACGAAATCGCCGACGCGCAGCTTGCTCGAATCGGCCAACGGCATTGCCGCCAGGTTGTTCGCAGTGATCTTGATCACGGCCACTTCGGTTTCCGGATCGGTGCCGACGAGTTGCCCTTGCACGGTGCGTCCGTCGTGCAGCGTCACGGAAATGTCGTCGGCACCTTCGACCACGTGGTTGTTGGTCAGCACGTAACCTTTCGCCGCATCGATGATCACGCCCGAGCCGAGCGACTGTTCGATGCGTTCGCGCGGCATGTTCTGCATGCCGAAGAATTGGCGGAAGAACGGATCGTCCATGAACGGATTGCGCACCGCCACGCGCGTTTTCGAATTGATGTTGACGACTGCCGGCGTGACGCGCTCGAGCATGGGCGCCAGCGACGGCACCGGCTGGCCTTCGACGAATGGAGGCAGCGCCGCGTATGCGGACGGGAGTCCCGCGCCCGCAAGTGCAAGCACGGTGATGAAAACGGTACGCAAGCGCGTAAAACGACGGTGGAAAATCGGCATTTGGACCTCAAATTTCGGGACAGGAAGCGGTTAAAAGACCATTTTTCGCGGATCAGGTTTCCACGCTCCCGAGTGCATTTTCGACCTATTCAGTCAAGCCGGGAAAAACCTTTACACCTAGTTGAAGCGGTACGCGAATAGAGCTTTGCAAATGCTTGATTGCAATGGTGGAAAAAAATCCTTGCTTTTGGGTTTTTGTTGGCGTACTTTCACATCCCGCCAAGCACAACATCTTGTGTTGGCGGCAAGCTGCCAAACCCAGATGTGTGGGTTTGTAGCGCAAGCGGCAGTTCGAGGGGACTGCCAGCCGGAGAACAGAATAGCGAGAAGCCAGTGAACATCAGCGCCTCCGACCGGCAACCCCGGTAACGGCGCTGACGGGTGCCCGTTTCTCGAAAAAAGTTGCTGGATAAAAAGAAATACCCGCGACAGGCCCAAGGCGGCGCGGTCAAAAAACAAATGAAGAAACAGCGTCACATTGCAGGATTTCGGGAGGACAAGGAAAAAATGAGCACGGTACGCGTCGAAGCGCTGAGCCGCGAAGCTGCGGAAATCCCCATGCAGCCGGCCTCGTACGATATCTGGGACAAGAAATATCGACTGAAGTCGAAGCAAGGAGAGCCGGTCGACGCGAGCATCGACCACACCTATCAGCGCGTTGCGCGCGCGTTGTCCGACGCGGAAGGCACTCCCGAAAAACAGAAATACTGGTACGAGCGCTTCCTGTGGGCGCTGCGTCGAGGCGCGATCCCGGCCGGACGCGTCACCTCCAACGCCGGCGCTCTCGAACACAAGCCGGCGACGTCGACGATCAACTGCACCGTCTCGGGCACGATCGAAGATTCGATGGACGGCATTCTGGACAAGGTCCACGAAGCGGGCCTGACGCTCAAGGCCGGCTGCGGCATCGGCTATGAATTCTCGACGTTGCGCCCGCGCGGCGCGTACGTGTCGGGTGCCGGCGCGTACACGTCCGGGCCGATGTCGTTCATGGATATCTACGACAAGATGTGTTTCACGGTCAGCTCGGCCGGCGGCCGCCGCGGCGCGCAGATGGGCACGTTCGACGTTTCGCATCCGGATGTGAAGGAATTCATCCGCGCCAAGCGCGAAGACGGTCGACTGCGCCAGTTCAATCTAAGCTTGCTGATCACCGACGGCTTCATGGAAGCGGTCGAGAACGATGCCGACTGGCCGCTCGTGTTCCCGATCAACATCAAGGAAAAAGGCGAGATCAACCTCGACGATCCGGAAAAAGTGATCTGGCGCGAGTGGCCGACGCACAAGAATTACGTCACGCGCGATGATGGCCTCGTCGCCTGCAAGATCTACGGCCACATCAAGGCCGTGCATCTGTGGGACATGATCATGGTTTCGACGTACGACTACGCCGAGCCCGGTTTCATCCTGATCGACCGCGTCAACGAGATGAACAACAACTGGTGGTGCGAGAACATCCGCGCGACCAACCCGTGCGGCGAGCAGCCGCTGCCGCCGTACGGCTCGTGCCTGCTCGGCTCGGTGAACCTGACCACGTTCGTGCGCGATCCGTTTGGTCCGAAAGCGCGCTTCGACTGGGAAGAATACAAAGAAGTGGTGCGCGTGTTCACACGCATGCTCGACAACGTCGTCGAGATCAATGGCCTGCCGCTGCCGCAGCAGCGTGGCGAGATCCTGCGCAAGCGCCGCCACGGCATGGGTTTCCTCGGCCTCGGCAGCACGCTGACGATGCTGAAGATGAAATACGGCTCGGCCGAATCGTGCGAGTTCACCGAACAGATCGCGCGCGACATGGCGCTGGCCGGCTGGGAAGTCGCGCTGTCGCTGGCCGAAGAAAAAGGCCCGGCGCCGATCATGAACGAGGAGTTCGAAGTCACCGCCGAGATGCTGCGCCTGCGTCCGCAGATGGTCGAGGACGGCTACGAAATCGGCAGCAAGGTGCCCGGCCGTCTGCTGCACGCGAAATACAGCCGCTACATGCAGCGCGTCGCCGAAGTCGCGCCCGAACTCGTGGAGAAGCTCGGCCAGACCGGGGCGCGCTTCACGCATCACAGTTCGATCGCGCCGACCGGCACGATTTCCCTGTCGCTCGCCAACAACGCCAGCAACGGCATCGAACCGTCGTTCGCGCATCATTACAGCCGCAATGTCATTCGCGAAGGCCGCAAGACCAAGGAAAAGGTCGAGGTATTCAGCTACGAACTGCTCGCCTATCGCGAGTTGATCAACGCCGCGGCGATGCCGTTCTCCGACGAACCGGACAAGAAGCTGCCGGACTACTTCGTCTCCGCCGACAATATCTCGCCGGTGGAACATGTGGATATTCAGGCCGCGGCGCAGAAATGGGTCGATTCGTCGATCTCCAAGACCGCGAACGTACCGACCGATTATCCGTACGAAGATTTCAAGGACATCTACCGCTACGCCCATCAAAAAGGGCTGAAAGGCTGCACCACGTTCCGCTTCAATCCGGCCGCTTTCCAAGGCGTGTTGGTCAAGGAAGCGGATCTTGAAAATACCCTCTACCGTTTTGAGCTGGAAGACGGTACCGTGATCGAGGCCAAGGGCAACGAAGAGATCGAATACGACGGCGAAACGCATACGGCCGCCAATCTTTTCGACGCTCTCAAGGAAGGTTACTACGGCAAATTCTAGCGAGCCTGGATTGCACAAGGCTCCTGGAAATTCCAGAAACCACGGCTTACGGTACTTACAGCCGCTTCGGAAAACGTATACTTTTTCGCACGCGGCATCCACTTCAACAGACACGTCGGAGGGAATATGAACAATGAACACACGCCCATGGGCGAAACCGCGGCGAACGCCGTGGATACGGTAGTGGAGAAAGCCCAGGAAATGGGTCAGGCCGTTGCCGACAAGGCACAGCAGGTCGGCCAGGCCGCGATGCAGAAGGCCGGCGAGATGGCCACGAGCGTGAAAGACACCGCCGCGCAAGGAGCGGCGACCGTGAAGACCGCGGTGGTGAAGAAAGCCACGGCAGTGAAGAAAGCGGCCGCCAAGCGCGTCACCGCAGCGAAGAAAGCGGTGAAGAAGGCCGTGGCCGGCGCACGCAAGGCGGTCGCCAAGAAAGTCGCGCCGAAGGCTGCGAAGAGATCCGCCAAGAAAGCCGTGAAGAAAGCTGCCAGAAAGGCCGCGAAGAAAGCTCGTCCAGTCAAGAAAGCGGCGAAGAAAGCAGTGAAGAAGGCAACGAGGAAGGTTGCCAGAGCCGCGAAGAAAGGCGCTCGCAAGATGGCGATGAAGAAGTCCGCCAGGAAGGCTACGAAGAAAGCCGCAAAAAAAAGCGCGCGCAAAAAATGATCCGTCGCACACCGGCCGCCGGGTGACGCGCGGCCGGTGAGGCGCTTCTTCAGCGTCACATCGGAGAACGTGATGGCTACGAGCAAACGCACCACGATGCGCAGCAGCAAGGGCACGAAACTCTATGCCGTCCGCAATGCCGACGGCACGTTCAAAGATATCCAGACCTACAAACGCGCGCACGGCGCCGACATCAAACGCAAGAGCAAAGCCGAAACAGCCACGGCGGCCGCCAGGAAACCGGCGAAGAAAGCCACGAAGAAAACAGCGAAGAAAGCAGCGAAGAAAGCAGCGAAAAAGAAGTAACGAATCGGCCGCCTCGCAACGGTCGCAAACAACCCCATATCAGCAAAGTACCGTTCAGGAGTTCGGCCGATGGCCATCAAGATTTCCAAAAAGATAAAGGGCTACAGCGTCGGCAAACCCGAAGCACCAGTTCCGCCGGTTGTCGCTGATGCAGCGGCCGCGATCGCCATGCCGGCCACGGCCGAAGTCATCCAGATGCACGAGAAGGTCGAGCGTCCGGATACGCTGATCGGCGCCACCTACAAGATCAAGTCGCCGCTGTTCGAACATGCGCTGTATGTGACGATCAACGACATCGTGCTCAACCAGGGTACCGAGCACGAACTGCGCCGCCCGTTCGAGATCTTCATCAATTCGAAGAACATGGACCACTTCCAGTGGATCGTGGCGCTCACGCGCATCATGTCCGCCGTGTTCCGCAAAGGTGGCGACGTCACTTTCCTCGTCGAGGAACTCAAAGCGGTTTTCGATCCACGCGGCGGCTACTTCAAGGCCGGTGGCGTGTACATGCCGTCGATCGTCGCCGAACTCGGCGCGATCATCGAACAGCACCTGAAATCGATCGGCCTGATCCACGATCCGGAAATGAGCAACGAACAGCGCCAGCTGATCGCCGAAAAACGCACCGCGTACGAAGCGCGCGTCTCAAAAAAAAAGTCTGAATTAAGCAACGACCTCGCCGGCGCACTCGGCGAGTCCACCAAAAAATCGCAACCCGGAGAAGCGGAGCCTTCCGCTTCTTCCCTCGCCTTCCCGCCCGGCGCAACGATGTGCCACAAGTGCAACACCAACGCCGTGATCCTGATGGATGGATGTGCGACGTGTTTGAATTGCGGGTATAGCAAGTGCGGGTGAGATAAGAGATGTCCGGACGGACGTTGCGTCTTTTCCTGGTGGATGGGACACCGAGCGGACTAATCACTGCGGAGATTATGAATTGGACCGGGCACATTTTGGCCGGCCCACGTAGCATGCTTGCGGAAATACTCAAACGTCCCGAGGTTGCGCGCACGGGAATCTATTTTTTGATCGGCCCGGATCCAAAGTCTTCGAGCACGCGGATTTATGTCGGCGAAACCGATGACGTCGCAACGCGACTCAAGCAGCATAATCGCGGCGAAGATCAAGGCGGAAAGGACTTCTGGGAAAAGGCCTGCGTCGTTACTAGCAAGGATTTCAACCTCACCAAAACGCACGTGAAATATCTGGAAAGCAGGATCATTGAGATCGCCAAAGAATCCCGACGCTGCGTTCTAGAAAATGGGAATGCGCCAGTCTACGGAGCGCTACCCGAAGCTGATATCGCAGACATGGCTTTCTTTTTGGAGCAAATCCGCACTGTACTCCCAGTGCTCGGATTTGATTTCTTGCGGGCGCAACCCGTAGTTTCTAACTCTGATAACGCAGTCAGGCCCGCCTCTAAGGCCAGCGAATCACCAGTGTTCGTCCTTGAGGTCAGAAAATTTGCAGTGACTGCAGAAGCGCGGGAGATCGACGGCGAGTTCGTCGTATTGAAAGGATCAACCGCGCGCGATCACTGGACTAGCGAGTGGGCGAGTTATCAAGCGCTATATGAGCAGCTGGTACAGGACGGCGTGCTCTCAGAACCGGAATCGGGGGTGCGCCGGTTCAATACGGATTACGCTTTCTCTAGTCCGAGTGCGGCAGCGGCGATCGTTTGCGGTCGTCCGGCCAATGGCCGGACGGAATGGCATTCCAAGGATGGCGGCCAAATATATGCCTATTGGCAAGAACAGCAGCTCAATCGAACTTGAGCAAAGGTCTATTCGCAGTAAGGAATTGAATTAATGGGGACGGAGGTGATCAAGAACGCAAGGACGCGCCTTGCTGTGACTGCGGCAATGGCTTCGCTCCGCGAATCTCAATACACAAACCTTGGGCTTGCAGGTACCGATTCTTGTACGATGCCTTCACGCGTTGGCTTTTAGGAGATGCCAGTGGACGATCAACCATTGCTCCCACGATCAACATTTGTGACAGTGGTGGCTTGGATATTCATCGTCCTGGCCGGGTTTGCCACAGTGATCGGCATCCTTCAGAACATCATGATCGCAACGATGTTCCCTGCCGGCGAGATGCAGCAGGCCGGACATCAGGCCGCCAACGCGCACTTGCCCGGCTACGCGAGTTTGATGTTCAACCACGTTCAGCTGATTTTTCTTTTGGTCCTGCTTGTTTTTTTCGCAACCTTCGTCGCAGCGGTTGGACTGCTCAAGAGGAAGAATTGGGCAAGAATCGGGTTCATCGTGCTGATGAGCTTGGGCATTCTCTGGAATCTGGCCGGCCTGATTCTCATGTTCTACTTCCTGGGCACGTCAGCCGACATGCCGCCGGACGCGAAATCGCAAGCTTTCGCGGAACAATTCAATACGATGCGCAACGTCATGTTCGCGTTCAATCTCGTCTTTGTCGGCGGCTTCGTCGCGTTGTTCGGATGGATCATCAAGCGCCTTGCGTCCGCGGAAACCCGACGCGAGTTTTCTGCTGGCTAGTTCGAAGACAAACCCGGCGTTTCAGATTTCCGCCTTCCCCTCGAGAAAAAACACGCACGCGCCACCCAGCTCGACGCGATCACCGTCTTCACGGCAACTGAGTTCGCCGCCACGGGCGGAAGCCTGGTACGCGCGCAGCGTGCTTTTGCCGAGACGCTTGCACCAATACGGGACCAAGGTGCAATGCGCGCCGCCGGTGACCGGGTCTTCGGGAATGCCTTTTGCCGGCATGAAATAACGACTGACGCAATCGTAGCCCTGATCGCCGCCGGCCGTGACGATGACGCCCGCACGATCCACGCGTGCGATTGCGGCAAGATCGGGTCTCAGCTCGCGCACGACGCTCGCGCTACTGAGCAAGACCATGTAGTTGTGCGCGTTCACGAACACCTCGATGGGCTCGGCACGGAGCGCTTCGGCAAATCCGGCAGGTATCGCGATGGATTCGGCCGGGCGCGCCGGCAAATTCATGAGGTAATGCCCATCGGCCCTCTTCACCGCGAGCGGTCCGCTGGCGGAATGAAACACGACGCGGCTGCGCCCGCGCTCCAGGCGCTCCATCACCACGGCGGCGCTGGCCAGCGTGGCGTGGCCGCAGAGCGGCACCTCGACCGCGGGCGTGAACCAGCGAATGCGGTAGTCCTCGCCGTCGCGCACGAGAAACGCGGTCTCGGAAAGGTTGTTTTCTGCCGCGATCGCCTGCAACACCGCATCGGGCAGGAACTCTTGCAGCGGCATCACCGCTGCCGGATTGCCGCGAAAACGTTGCGCGGTGAACGCGTCGACCTGAAACAAAGGCACGTGCATTGCTGATCGTCTCGTGACGGAACCAGCGTACATGGAAGCGTTTCCGCGGAGTCGGCGCAAGAGCCACTTCGCACACAACAAACGAACAACGACGGTCTGCCGGGTGCCGCGAAACGTCACGCGTGCGCGCAGCGCCATCGTGCGAATCTTTTGATCGAGGACAAAAAACGATATGCAGCTCACATTCAGCCTGCGCGTGACGCCGCTTGCCTTCCGGCGCGGAATTTGCAGAAACTATTGCAACTAGGCTGCGCAGAGGAACTCGATGAGCGCGATCCTTACCGATGTACCGCAGATGGCGTTGTGGACGGACCTGATACACGAAGCCGAGCAAGGCGCTGCGATGCGGCTCGATGAGGACCTCGAAAGTTACCTGGTATTCCTGTTGATCGGGCACACGCGCGATGTGCAATTGCACCGCAGTGCAGTCGCGCTGGACTACCTGCTCGCGCGCGCGCAGTCCGGAACCCGGCACAAGCAGGAACTGCGCGAAGTCGGCGATCGCTGCCTGCTGCTCGCCGGTCTTTATCCGGAACAGGCGCAGCGACGCCTGGTGAATATCGGTTATTTTCTCGATCTCGGCAGCAGCGCCTACGATGAGTTGTCCAATGCGCTGAGCGCCAGCATTGCGCAGCTGTACGGCCATCTCGCACAGGCCTTCGCGCATCTGGTGCGCGTGCTCATGGAACTGCGCCGGCATGTGCGCGACATCACGCCATTGCTGTTGCACGAACTGTGTACGGCGGGCCGCGGCGTCGAGACCGATCCGCAATTCCCCGGCGCGATCCTGCTGACGGGCAACGCGACGGCGCAGTAGCCGGCGCCAACACGGCGGCTGATGCATTAGAATTTCCCGCGCCCCGCTGCCCGGATTTCCCGCATGGACCAGAAATTGATCGTTCCATTCCTGATCGGAGCGTTTGTGCTGCTCGCGATCTATCGGCGCGTGCGCCGCAATATCGGCCGCCAGCCGGTGCAGCCGATCCGCATGCGCTCGCGCATGATCATGCTTGGCGTGATCGGTGCGCTGATCGCACTCGGCGCCACGCGCGACATCAACTTGATCGGCGCCTTGGTGGGCGGCGTGGGCGCCGGTGCGGCGTTGGCCTGGTTCGCACTGAAACACACCAAGTTCGAAAAAACCGCGCAGGGCGATTTCTATACGCCGCACACATACATTGGCGCGGCGGTGTCGATGCTGTTGTTTGCGCGCATCGCCTACCGCTTGATCGTGATCTATCCCTCGATGCACGCCGCTGCACAAGCGGACCAGAATCCGCTCGCGGCGTTCCAGCGCAGTCCGCTCACGCTGGCGATCTTTGGCGTACTCATCGGCTACTACGTGCTGTACTACGCCGGCGTGCTGCGTACCAGCAAGAGTTTGCCGCCGGCCACGGTCTAGCAGGATCGCTGCGCCGGCCGATCGCGAACGATGCGTCCTCGATGAAACAACGACATCCCGCCAACGCGACCACCGCAGCAGGCGTGCGCCTGGACGTCTGGCTGTGGGCGACGCGCTTTTTCAAAACGCGCGCGCTGGCCAAGCAGGCCATCGAAGGCGGCAAAGTCCACGTCGGCAACGAAGCCGGCAGGCCGTCGAAACTTGTCCACGTCGGCAACCGTCTGGATATCACGCGCGGTGAGGACCGTTACGAGCTGGACGTGACTGCGCTGCCGGAAAAACGCGGATCGGCAGCCGTGGCGCAGTTGTGTTATCGCGAAACGCCGGAAAGCCGCAGCAAGCGCGAACAAGCCGCCGAACAGCGTCGCCTCGCCGCCGCCGGTTATGCGAAGCCGGCGACCAAGCCGGACAAACGCGCACGCCGCCTGATCCTGGCACTGGGTGACATCGACGCGCTCTGAAGTTCGCTAACGCGGCTCGACGTCGCTGCCCTCGAACGGAATCCTGGTCTGTTCGATCCTGAGCAAAGGCCCCAGCTCAAAGATGTTGGTGTAGCCGTATGCCTTCAGCGACGTGTACGTCGCCAGATTCAGCGAAGCGGCGGGCATCTTGGTCGCGAAGGCGACCGGACTGTCGAGAAAATTGTTGTTGCAGTAAATCAGAATCGTCGTGTCCTTGTCGGGTACGACGCGCGCGAGCGAAGTCGCAGTGAACTCGGTGAACGGCAGATTCACCGCACCTTTGACATGACGCAGGCGAAATCTCGCTTCGCTGCGCGCATCGAGGACGACGACGTCTTTGCGCTGCATGTCGCCGATGAATTGCGCTTCGGTCAGGCGATGCTCTTCGCGCTGCGTGCGCGACGTAGTGACGATGCGCTGGAACTGCTCATAGTTGATCAGCGGATTCGGAATCGACTGTTCCGCATGAGCCGTGGCGGCAACGAAAGTGCCGAGCGCGAACACCAGCAATGACCGTTTCACGATTGCCTCGACCGTTGTGTTGAGAAACGCCGTCGCGCGAAGTCTGGGAACCATCAGCGCACCGGCGCTGCCGGCAAACGCACGACGAAACGACTGCGCGTTTGTGCGTCCGGCTCGCACCACACGTCGCCGCCGTGCCGACGCGCGATCTGCCGCACCAGCGCCAGGCCCAGACCCGCGCCGATATTCGGACCCGGTTGCCTGCGCCGATAAAACGGCTCGAACACGCGTTCGCGTTCCTCGGCGGGAATTCCAGGGCCGTGGTCACTGACCGCAACGCAAGCGTGCTCGCTGTCGCGCGTGATCTGCACCGTGATCGGCGCTGCACCGTGACGTTGCGCATTTTCGAGCAGATTGCGCAGTAATCGGCGCAACAAGCGTGGATCGCCGCGTACGTGGACAGGATCGCCGTCGAGTTGCGCGTCGGCATAGCGTGAACATTCCTCGGCGGCCAGTGCGATCAGATCGACTTCCTCATCGACATCCAGACCATTCACCGCATCGAGCCGACTGGCCAGCAGCACCTCGTCGATGAGTTGATCGAGCTCGGCGATATCCTGCTCGAGTCCGCTGCGGCGCCTGGTGTCGGCCGATTCCTTGAGCATTTCCACCGCCAGACGGATGCGCGCCAGCGGCGTGCGCAATTCGTGCGAAGCATTGGCCAGCAGGTTCTTGTGCGCGCCGACCAGCGCTTCGATGCGCCCGGCGGCTCGATTGAAGCTCTGTGCCAGGCTCGCCACTTCGTCGTTGCCTTCGACCGCGACGCGCGCGGCCAGGTCGCCTGAACCGAGCGACTCCACGCCAAGCTGCAATCTCTCCAGACGTTTGGTCAGCCGCCGCACGATCGGATACGCGCCGACGCCGACGGCGAGCGCGAGTATGCCCAGACACAACAGCAGCATGCTCGCCGGATGCAGCCATTCGATCGCGACGCGCGCAACCACCGAGCGTCCGTCGGGCAGATGGAATGTCATTGCCGGTGGCTCGCCGCCGGGGTGATGTGGCCCGAGCGCGCCCGCAGCATCACCGGCTCGCGCAATCGTCGATCCGTCCGGCGCTTGCAAGGCGATATCAGCGTGGCTGCCATTGAGCAGTTTCTGCAGCACTGCCTGCTGTTCGCCGGCGGGCGCAGTCGCCGGCGGCAGTGCGTTCTGGATGATTGTGCCGGCAAATCCTGAGAAGCGCTCCGGTGGCGCACTGAAGTAATGAAAGATCAGAGCGGCGGCGACCGCGAATACGACCAGACTGCCGAGCAATGCGACATAAAAGCGCAGGTAGAGCCGCGGCATCGTCATGCGTTAGTCCTGCACCTTCGCAAACACGTAACCGGCGCCGCGCACCGTGATGATGCGACGCGGATGTTTCGCATCGTCTTCGATGGCCGCGCGAATGCGCGAGATGTGCACATCGATCGTGCGGTCGAATGCTTCGAGCTGTTCGCCCTTGACCAGATCCAGCAAGACTTCACGCGACAGTACGCGACCGGCGTTCTGCGCCATTGCCACGAGCAGCGCGAATTGATAACTCGTCACAGTGCGTTCGCTGCCGTCAACGCGCAGCGCGTGCGCATCGCGATCGATTTCCAGCCGGCCGAAGCGCAGAGGCCGCTCCGCCGCGGCAACGCCTGTGCGCCGGCGCAGGATTGCGCGCAGTCGGGCGAGCAATTCGCGAGGCTGGAACGGCTTGGGCAGATAATCGTCGGCACCGATTTCCAGACCGACGATGCGATCCATCGCATCGCCACGTGCCGTCAGCATCAACACCGGCGTGTCCGATTTCGCGCGCAACTGACGGCAGATGTCCAGACCATCCATGTCCGGCAACGTCAAATCGAGCACGACCGCGGCGCACTCAGCCTCGGCCAGATGCACCAACGCCGCAGCGCCGTTGCCGGCTGTGGCGACATGGAATCCGGCCTCGCCGAGATATTCACTGATCATCTCGGCGAGGCGGATGTCGTCTTCCACGAGCAGGATGCGTTCGGCCATGGCCGGGCACTCTAACAGCCTCAGTTCAAGCCGTGCATTTCCGCAACGTGCGCAGCAAGCAGCTTGCGCTGCGCTGGCGTGAGCACTTCGGCCACATCGGCAACGGCTTGCGTGATACGACGCGAGGCCTGATCGGCAGCCTGGATGTGTTCGGCGCGCAGATTTTCCAGCGCTGCGCGGTCGATGCGATCCTGATTGAGCAACGCCAACGCTTGC
>Ga0207657_10002544_pt1 | contig 19717 bp, 11 predicted proteins | sample KBSC33metaG_FD_184316 | JGI IMG/M metagenome (GOLD analysis project Ga0207657, IMG submission 184316) | Corn rhizosphere microbial communities from Kellogg Biological Station, Michigan, USA - KBS C3-3 metaG (SPAdes) (version 2) | ecosystem: Host-associated > Plants > Roots > Rhizosphere > Soil ... | reverse complement strand
TTGGTCTGGAAGGCGATGCCGTCGATCAGGCCGATGATGTCCACGATGCGCGTGGCCGACCCGCTGATCTGGCCCATCGTGCTGCCCACCTGCTGCACGGCGTCGCCGCCGCGCCCCGCCACGCGTGACGCCTCGCCCACGAGGCCGTCGGCGCGCTCCGCGCTGTCCGTGTTTTGGCCCGCCGCCGCCGCGATGTGCGCGAGGCTGGCTGCCGTCTGCTCCAGGCTCGCGGCCTGCGATTCCGTGCGCCGCGCGAGATCCATATTGCCCTCGGCGATGGCGCGCGTGGCCGCCTCGATCGAGACGACGCCGGCGCGCACGTCGCCCACGATCGCCGTCAGGTTGACGTTCAGCTGGCGCAGCGCGCGCAGCAGGCGGCCCATCTCGTCGTCGCGGCCCGGCGCGGGAAGATGCGACAGGTCGCCGCCGGCCAGCGCGTGGACGGCGTCCAGCGCCCGGCGCATCGGTGTCACGATGGCGCGCTGCAGCTCCGCCCAGGCGACGAGCGTGAGTGCCGCACCGGCCAGCGCCGCCACGCGCCAGCCCCAGCCCTGCACCGCTGCGGCCAGCAGCAGCATCAACACGGCCTGCGCGCTCATCATGATGCCCAGCCGGCGGCCCAGCGGCAGCTGGCGCAGGCCCTGCAGGCGCGCCCACCACGCGGTGCGCACGACGGCGCCGCGGCGGATGGCGATACCGTCCGCGCGGCCCTCGCGCATGCGTTGGTAGAGGGCTTCTGCCCGTTCGACGTCGGCGCGCGCCGGGCGCGTGCGCACCGACATGTAGCCGACCGTCGCCCCGTTTTCCTTGATCGGTACGACGTTCGCCGTGACCCAGTAGAAATCGCCGTTCTTGCGGCGATTCTTGACGAGGCCCGTCCACGGCTCGCCCGCCTGCAGCGTTTGCCACATGTCGGCGAACGCCGCGGGCGGCATGTCGGGGTGGCGCACGATGTTGTGGGCCTTGCCCGTCAGCTCCGCTTCCGTGAAGCCGCTGACCTCGATGAACGCGGGGTTGACGTAGGTGATGCGGCCTTTCGTGTCCGTTTTCGACACGATGGATTGGCCATCCCGCAATGGGTATTCGATGCCCGTGACGGGCAGGTTGGTGCGCACGCGTGACTCCCTGATTTCCGGAGGAATAATTGATCTACGGAAATTTTATGAAATCACGCGTGGCGCTATCCTTGATGTGGATCAAAAATGTCCAACCGGCTGCGCTGATGCGACAGACCGGCGTCGCACGTTGCCTGCGTCAGTTCGAGACCCACTTGTACTGCACCGTGGTCCACACGGCCGCGCTGTCGCCCGCTTTCGGCGCGGCGAACGTGCAATGGTAGCCGGCGCGCAGCGATGCCCTGTCCAGGGTCCGGTAGCCGCTCGACTCGACCACCTTCGCGTCCTGCACGGAACCGTCCGCGCCGACCAGCACCGCAACGCGGACCCGGCCCTGGATGCCGTCGTCCTGCCAAGAAGCGGGATAGTAAGGCGCGGCGCAGCGGGCGGAGCGCGAGGAGGTGACCGGCTCGGCGGCGTGGGCGGCAAGCGTGGTCAGCGACAGGGCAGTAGCGACAGCGGCGATGCGAAGTTTGGCGTTCATGATGCGCTCCAATAGGCAGAGGTTCGAAAGGTTTGCTGCTACGACTTCAATATATTGCATCGCACAATCGAGCGATAATTTATTGTTTGAATAGCAGACATCCGCGCCAGGAATATGATTTTTTATGGGGCTTGCATGCACCACGACTGAGCGGAGGCGCATTGTGCGGGTGCAGCATTTTTCATTTCCGTTACCGCCACGGTGCGGCCGATCGCCCTGTCCTGCACACGGGTGAAGAAAAACGATGCGCCGCCCGGCCGTTACAATGAGGTACCCTGCGCGCATGTGGCTGCCAGGATTGTTAGATTTGCATTGATGAGCATCGTATTCTTGCTTGATAAACCTCACGACCAACCCCAACTGTAGCCGTTGATGAACGATATTTCTTCTCTGACACGGCATCCCGATGTCCTCTACGGTCCGCACCAGCCCGAGCTGTTGCGCGACGAAATCCTGGCCGACCTGCTCGAGGCCAGCGCTCGCCGCGCGCCCGACCAGCCGGCCCTCGTCGCGGGCGACCGCCAGCTCACGTACGCCGAGCTCGACGCGCAGGCCGGCCTGGCCGCGTCGCGCCTGATCGACGCCGGCATCCGGCCCGGCCACATCGTCGGCCTCTGGATGCCGCGCGGCATCGACCTGCTCGTCATGCAGGCCGCCATCGCCAAGGCGGGCGCCGCGTGGTTGCCGGTCGACGAGGACACCCCCGTCGAGCGCCTCCTCGTCTGCATGGAAGACGCCGGCTCCCCTGCCCTCGTCAGCAGCGAGCGCATGCGCGACCGCCTGGGCCCGGTGACGCAACCGATCCACACGGCGGAAGCCCTGCTCGCGCCCGCGCCCGACGGCTACACGGTGCGCCGGCGCGGCCACGTCGCCGGGGACGCGCCCGCCTACGTCATCTACACGTCGGGCTCGACGGGCAAGCCGAAAGGCATCCTCATCGACCAGCGCAGCATCTGCCACTTCCTGCGCAGCGAGAACGAAGTGCTGGGCGTCAAAGCGTCGGACAAGGTGTACCAGGGCTTTTCCGTCGCGTTCGACATGTCGTTCGAGGAAATCTGGATTTCCTACCTCGTCGGCGCCACCTTGTGGATCGGGCCGAAGGAAACGGCCGGCGATCCGGAAGCGCTGCCGCGCCTGCTGGCGGAGAACCGCGTCACCGTGCTGCATGCCGTGCCGACACTCCTGGCGCTGTTCGCCGACGACGTGCCGAGCCTGCGCATCATCAACCTGGGCGGCGAGATGTGCCCGGAAACGGTCGTGGAACGCTTCTCGAAGCCGGGCCGCCAGATGTTCAACACGTACGGCCCCACGGAAGCGACCGTGTCCGCCAGCCTCGCGCGGCTGGAGCCCGGACGCCTGATCACGATCGGCACGCCGCTGCCGAACTACGGCCTGCTCGTCATCCACACGGAGACGGACAAGGGCTTGCAGATCCTGCCGCGCGGCGACACGGGCGAGCTGTGCATCATCGGGCCGGGCCTGTCGTCCGGCTATCTGGGCCGCCCCGACCTGACGGCCGAGAAATTCCTGCCCAACCCGTGGCGTTCCGGCCCCGACGATCCGCGGCTGTACCGCACGGGCGACCTCGCCCGCATCGAGCCGGACGGCCAGGTCGTATGCCTGGGCCGCACGGACGACCAGGTCAAGATCCGCGGCTTTCGCGTGGAGCTGGGCGAGATCGAAGCCCAGCTCGCGCAGCAGGACGGCGTCGGCACGACGGCCGTGCTGCTCCGCAAGGACGACGGCATCGACCGCCTCGTCGCCTACGTCGTGCCGGCCGCCGGCGCGACGGACGAGCAGCTGTCACCGGCCACGTTGCGCCGCGCGCTGTCCGGCAAACTGCCCCCGTACATGGTGCCGAGCCGCTTCGAGTGCCTGTCGATCATGCCGCGCCTCACGTCCGGCAAGATCGACCGCAAGGCGCTGAAGGCGATGGCCCTGTCGGCGCCGCTCCCCAGCGATCCGGCCGAATCGGACGTGGCGGAAACGCCGGGCGAGGAGGCGCTGTTCGCGGCACTGGGCAAGCTGTTCCCCGGCCAGCCGATCCGGCGCGAGCTGGATTTCTTCAGCGACCTCGGTGGCCACTCGTTCTTCGCCGCCCGCCTCGCGACGGCGCTGCGCACCGACCCGCGCTTCGCCCACGTGACGGTGCGCGACATCTACCAGCACCGGCAAATCGGCGCGATCGCCTCCGGCCTCGACCAGGCCGCAGGCACCGCGGCCATCGAACCCGACTGGACGCCGCCGGACAACACGCACCGCTGGCTGTGCGGCGTGGCCCAGCTGGCGACGGTGCCCGTCCTGATCACGCTGCGCATGGCGCAATGGCTGGCGCCGTTCTTCACGTACCACTTCTTCACGGGCGACCCGGGCGATTCCGTGCCGCGCGCCATCGCCGCGTCGATCGCCGTGTTCCTGCTCGCCACCTTGCTCGAATTCGTGTTCGCCATCGGCGGCAAGTGGCTCGTCGCGGGCCGCCTGAAGCCGGGCGTGTATCCGCTGTGGGGCGCGACGTATTTCCGCTGGTGGCTGTCCGACCGGCTCGTCGAGGCCGCGCCCACGTATCTGCTGGCCGGCTCGTCGCTGTACGCCTGGTATCTGCGGATGCTGGGTGCGAAAGTCGGACACGACGTCGTGATCGGCTCGCTGACGATCCGTGCGCCCGACCTGCTCGCCATCGGCGACAACGTCAGCATCGGCAATGCCGCGAACTTCGAGAATGCGCGCGTGGAACGGGGCCGCCTGATCCTCGGCACGATCGCGCTGGATGACGACGCGTGCGTGTCGTCGTATGCGATCCTCGAGGGGAATACCCGCGTGGGCCGGCGCGGCCACCTGGAAGGCCAGTCGGCGCTGCCGGACGGCGCCAGCGTGCCGGACGGCCGCGTGTGGGGCGGCTCGCCCGCGCGCGACGCCGGCGCATTCGATCCGTCCACGCTGCCGCCGCGCCCCGCCGTCAGCCGCGCGCGCCTGATGGGCGAGGCGCTGTTCTTCATGTTCGGCATGCTGCTCGTCGCCACGCTGTTCTTCATGCCCGTGTTCCCCAGCTTCGTGCTGATCGACTGGTTCGACGAACGGGGCACGATGCCGATCCTGGCGCAGAACTCGATCCAGGGCCAGTTGCTGCGCTATTTCGTGCTGGCGTTGCCCGCGTCCGCCGTGCTGATCGCGCTGACGATGCTCGTGTCGGCCGCCATCCGCTGGGGCTTCCTGCCCCGCATGATGCCCGGGCGCTCGGCCGTGCACAGCAATGCGTACTGCAAGAAGTGGCTCGTCAGCCACATCCAGGAATCGAGCTTGAACGTCCTGCACGGCATCTACGCGACCGTGTTCGCGCCGTTCTGGTACCGCCTGCTGGGCGCGAAAGTGGGCCGCGACGCGGAGATCTCGACGGCACTGGGCGTCGTGCCCGACATGCTTACCTTGGGCGACGAGACGTTCATCGCCGACGCCGTCATGCTGGGCGACGAGCAGATCGACGGCGGCTGGATGACGATGGAAGCGACCGTCGTCTCGAACCGCAGCTTCGTGGGCAACGGCAGCTACATCCCGGACGGCACCGTGCTGCCGGAAGGCGTCCTCGTGGGCGTGCACACGCATGCGCCGGCCAACGAGCGCATGACGGGCGGCGACACGTGGCTCGGCTCGCCGCCGATCCACCTGCCCGCGCGCGAACAGGTGAGCGGCTATCCGGAACACCTGACGTACCGGCCGTCGCCGGCACGCCGCCTGGGCCGCGCGCTCGTGGAGGCGTTCCGCATCGTCGCGCCGCACGCCGTCGTCATCGCCGTCGGCTACACGGTCGTGCTGGACCTGATGCCCATCGCGGGCGCGGGCCGCTGGGGCGAAGTGATCTGGGACCTCGCGCTCATCAGCCTCGCCTACGGCATCGGCAACTACCTGTTCGTCCTCGCGTTCAAATGGCTGCTGCTGGGCCGCTATAAAAAACGCGCGGAGCCGATGTGGACGCCGTTCGTGTGGCTGTCGGAAGGCGTGACGAATATGTACGAAGGCATCGCCGTGCCGAACTTCATGCGCTATCTGCGCGGCACGCCGTGGCTGCCGCTCGCGTTCAACCTGCTCGGCTGCCGCATCGGCCGCGGCGTGTACATGGACACGACGGACATCACGGAATTCGATTGCGTGACGATCGGCGACCACAGCGAACTCAATGCGCTGTCCTGCCCGCAGACCCACTTGTTCGAAGACCGCGTGATGAAGATCGACCACGTCGACATCGGCAGCAAGGTCTATCTCGGCCCGCGCAGCGCCGTGCTGTACAGCGCGAAGGTCGGCGACAACGCCCGCATCGGCCCGCTGACCCTCGTCATGAAGGGCGAGCACATCCCCGCGGCAACCGGCTGGAACGGCTTGCCGGCGGCGCCGCAGCGGGTGTGATGGAGGCCGTGCGCGTCCGCTGGTGGGTGGATGGCGCGTTCGTCGCGCCGCCCCCTGACACAGCGGCCGTGCACGTCGTCGGCGTGCGCGGCCTGCCCGACCGCGCGACGGCCCGGCGCACGATCCGCACTGCCCTGCTGGCCGCCCTCGCGGACGCGCTCGCGCTGCCGGCTGCGCGCATCCGGCTCGGCGGCGAACCGGGGGAGGCGCCGTATGCGCTCGTCGACGACGGCCGTCGTATCGATCTCGCGATCAGCCATGACGGCGACGTGTCCGTGGCCGCGCTGCGCGTCGACGGCGACGTCGGCATCGACGTGATGCGCGTGGCGGACGTCCCGGACTGGCACGCCGTCGCCCGCGACTATCTCGGCCCCGCGTGCGCGGCCGCGCTGGCGGGCGTGCCCGCGCCCGCGCGCGCCGCCGCGTTCGCGCGCGCGTGGAGCGAGCGCGAAGCGCGCCTCAAGTGTCGCGGCCTCGCGCTGGCGGAGTGGCGCGCGGATCTCGATGTCGAACTCGCCGCCTGCCGCTGCCTGCCGCTCGTCGTGCCGGACGGTTACGTCGCCACGTTGGCGCTGGCCTGACCCGCACACCTCCTTGCGGTTTGGGTAAGATTGCAGGATGGATAATATTACCCACTCGGTCGTCGGCCTCGGCATCGGCGCCCTGGTCGACCGCAGCGTCGCCCCCGAAACCTCGCCCGACGACCAGCGCGCCCGCACGCGCCTGCTGCTGGTGCTCGGCTGCCTGGCAAGCAATTTCCCGGACCTTGACCTCGTGCTCACGCACCTGCTGGCGCGGCCGCTGGGCTATCTGCTGCATCACCGCGGCCACACGCACACGCTGCTGGGTGCTTGCGGCGAAGTCGCCGTGCTGCTGGGGCTCGTGTGGCTGCTGTGGCCCGGGGCGCGCCGGTTGCTGCGCGCAAGCGGCCGCGCGCGCGGCGCTGCTGTCATCACGGCTTGTATCGGCATGGTGCTGCACATCGCGATGGATGGCCTCAACGTCTACGGCGTCCATCCGTTCTGGCCCATCGATCCGTCCTGGTATTACGGCGACCTCGTGTTCATCGTCGAGCCCGTGTTCTGGATCGCGTTCGGCGTGCCGCTCGCCGCGCTCGTGCGGGGGCGCGTCGCGCGTGGGTTGCTGCTCGCGCTGCTGGCGGCCGTGTCCATCGGCGTGACGGCGGCCGGGTTCCTGCAATGGGGCTCGCTGGCCGGGCTGCTGGCCCTCGGCCTGCTGCTGGCGTGGATCGCGCGCCGCATCGATGGACCACGCGGCCGGCGCGGCCGCGCTGCGCTGGGCGCCGGGCTGGCCGCGTCGCTCGCGTTCGTCGGCATGCAAGCCACTGCGCTGCACGAAGCACGCGCCGTCGCCGCGGCGGCCGTCGCGCATCTCGATCCGCACGAACACGTGGTCGACACGGCGCTGTCCGCGTATCCCGCGAATCCGCTGTGCTGGTCGTTCGTGACGGTGGCCGTCGACCCGGCGCACGGCGACTATCATCTGCGGCGCGGCCAGCTCAGCGTCGCACCCGCGATCACGCCCGTCGCCCATTGCCCCGCGCCGATCGCCGGCCGGGCCACCGGCACCGACGTACGCGTGGCGTGGCAGGGCGACGAGCGCGACCGCCTCGCCCGCCTGCGCGGCCTGCAGGCGACCAACTGCCACTTCAACGCGTGGATGCGCTTCGCCCGCGCGCCGTCGATCGGCGCGACGACGGCGACGGACGCGCGCTGGAGCCCGCCCGGCGGCCGCAATTTTTCCACGATCGACTACGCTGCGTTCGCGGCGGCGCCGTGCCCGCGGCCCGTGCCGGGCTGGGGCTATCCGCGCGCGGATTTGTTGGTACAACCCCGCTGAGATCATCCAGCTGAACCAGGTCGTCGGCTCGTACCAATGCGACGGCGCGTCGTGGCTGCCGCACTGACCTGACCGCAGTCCGCTGCCGCCGTTGTTCCCGGCGGCGGCGGTTCCCTCCTGCCCGGCCATCGCGCCGAAAGCGCTGCAATTCCGTCAATCTTTACAAATATTTAACGCGGTCGTGGCTCAAATGCTACGACCTGTAACCATTTCTGTATCAATTTGTGGTACGTCAACACTATTGCCCGTTCGCACTACCTGTTAGACTCCTCCGTTTCACCCGCCTGCAATACAACCTCACAAGAATCCACGCAGGCGGTGCCCGGCACCGGGCGAAGCAACGACTACAAGAAACTGGGGAAGTTCATGAAAACAACGCGGGGTCGGTTGAACCCTAAGCTGCTCGCCGTATCGGTATCGACGATCGCGTGCGGCGCACTGCATGCGCCCGCATGCGCGCAGGCGGACGGCGCCGCCGTCCAGGAAGTGATCGTCACGGCGCAACGCACGGCGGCACCGGAATCGAAGACGCCGGTCGCGCTGTCCGTACTCACGGCGGTGGACCTCGACGCGCTCGGCGCCGACACGCCCGGCGCCCTCGCGGCGCGCCTGCCCAACACGTATCTCGAAAATTCCTACGACGGCCTGCGCATCACGATCCGCGGCGTGTCGAATGCGGACGTCACGGAAAAAGGCGACCCGTCCGCCGCCTTCATGGTCGACGGCGTCTACGTCGCGCGGCCGCAGAGCCAGAACGTGTCGCTGTACGACGTCGACCGCGTGGAAGTGCTGCGCGGCCCGCAAGGCACGCTGTACGGCCGCAACACGACGGCCGGCGTCGTCAACGTGATCACGAAGGCGCCCGTGAACCGCTTCGAAGGCGACGTCAACGCGACCTTCGGCAACTGGGGCGAGCGCAAGGTCGGCGCGATGGTCAACGTCCCCGTGAACGCGGTGCTGGCGCTGCGTGCCGCCGCCACGTGGAACGAACACGACCCGTACCTGAGCAACGGCTCGAACACGCCGCGCACGCTGGGCCTGGACCGCGCCGACCGCGCCGCCCGCCTGTCCGCGAAGCTGGCGCTGGCTCCGAACGCGTCGCTGCTCGTGCGCTACGAGGCGAGCCGCGACAACGGCAACAACGACAGCACGGTACCCGATTCGAACTTCTACAGCGGCATCGCCACGGGCAACCCCGTATGGAACGGCGACAGTACCGACAAGCGCCTCACCTACCGCTTCAACCCGCCGAACACGCGCTTCGAACAAGGCTATTCGCACAAGAAGACGTCCGCGCTGACGGCGGAACTGAACTGGGACCTGGGTCCGGCCACCTTGTCGTGGCTGGGCGCGCACCGCAGCTTCGACCACGACTACGATTACAACTTCTACTACCGCGTCGCGCCGACCGTCGCGCTGGGCGTACGCCAACCGTTCAACGGCAGCTACAACCAGGACTCGCATGAACTGCGCCTCGCGACGAACGGCACCGGTCCGCTGTCCGCCCAGGGCGGCGTGTACTGGTTCCGCGAGCGCGCCCGCGACATCTATTATTTCCGCGACCTGCAGCTCGTCGGGCTGCCACCGTACTACGTGTTCGCCAACGATCCGGTACGCTCGCAAAGCCGCGCCGTGTTCGGACAGGCGACGTATCGCCTCGTCGATGGCCTGCGCGCCACCGCGGGCGCCCGCTACACGGAAGACGACAAGTCGCGCACCGGCTACATCGGCTACCAGCGCGCGGCCACGTTCAACGCGGCCACCGACCTGCGCGACCTGAACGCGGGCCGCATCGCGACGAACAAGACCACGTGGCGCCTCGGCGTCGACTATGACCTGTCTCAGGCCACGCTCGTCTACGGCTCGGTCGCCACCGGCTACAAGGCCGGCGGCTTCAACGACGGCTGCGTGGCGGGCGATGCACGCAACGGCATCGGCTGCCTGCCGACGTCCGCGCTGCCGGCCGCCAGCCTCACGTACCGTCCCGAGACCGTGCGCGCCTACGAGGCCGGCGTCAAGACGCGGCTTTGGGATGGCCGCGCGAGCCTGAACGTCGCGGCCTTCCACTACGACTACCGCGACCTGCAACTGTCCAACGAAGTCGTCGTGAACGGCCGGCCGCGCTACGAAACGACGAACGCCGCCGAAGCCGCCGTGCGCGGCCTGGAAGCGGACGGCCAGGTGCGCGCGACGCGGGCCGACACGGTCACGTACGCCCTCACGCTGCTCGACGCCCACTACGTCGGCTACGTGCCGGACGGCGTGCATTCGTGGTCCGGGGTGAAGCTCGACCGCACGCCGGCGCGCACGCTGGCCCTCGGCTGGGAACACCGCTTCCACCTCACGGGCGGCCAGTTGGCGGCCGGTGTCGGCACCCATGCCAGCGCGAGCTACCTGCTGGGCGTGCCGCAGGCGGGCCTGAAGTTCCGCGTGCCCGGCCACACGGAGTCCGACCTGCACGTGGGCTGGACGCCGGACGGCGCCCGCTGGAGCGTGCTCGCGCGCGTGCGCAACCTCGAGAACGAGGTGCGGCCGATGACGATCAGTTCCTCGGGCCTCTCCGTGCCGACGGAACCGCGCACGGCCGACGTCCGTTTCGATTACCGCTTCTGATTCCGAGCGCGGCCGTCCTACCGGGCGACCGCATTGATCGTCAGCCGTGCCACTGGAGCCGCTCATGACCCCGTCGCCGCACCGTCGCCTGCCCATCGCCGCCGCCACCCTGCTCGCCCTGTTCCTGCTCGTCCTCGCCAAGCGCATCGGCGGCGAGAGCACCATGCTCCTCGTCGCCAGCTCGCTGGCGATGTTCGGCTGCTGCTGGGCCAGCGCCGCCCACCTGCTGGGCGGCGCGGCCTCGACGCGCCTCGTCGCCATCGCCCTGGCCTTCGGCTGGCTCGCCGAGCAGCTGGGGTCCTCGTACGGCTGGTTCTTCGGCAGCTACACGTACACGCCCGTGCTCGGACCGCGCCTGCTCGACGTACCCGTCGTGATCCCGATGATGTGGTTCGCCCTCACGTACGTCGGCTACGTCGTGGCGAACCTGATCGTCTGGCAGGACCCCGTCGACGGGCCCGCCACGTTGGGCCACGACGCCCTGATGGCGCTGCTGGGCGCGATGGTCGTCACGTGCTACGACCTGGGCGTCGACCCGTACATGGTGTACGTGCTGAAGGCCTGGATCATGACGGAGAAGGACGGCTGGTGGTTCGGCGAGACGGTGCAGGGCTTCGCCGGCTGGATGACGGTGGCGTTCGCGATCCTGTTCGCTTTCCGCCGCCTCGCGCGCGTGCGCGCCCCCGCGGCCGTCGGCGCGACGCTGCGCCACGTCCTCGTGCCGCTGTGCGTGTACGCGGGCCTGATGGTGTTCCAGGTGCTGCTCGGCTATCCCGTCGAGGCGCGCACGATCGCCCTGTTCGCGATGGGCTTCCCGCTGCTGGCGGCCACGCTCGGACTGCTGCGCTGGCGCGGCGTCCTGGTCCGTCCGGCCAGCGACGCGCGCGCTGGTGCCGCCGACCCCGCACCGCAGGCATTCAAGGAGGCCGCATGAACCGCGACGCGCTCGAGCCGGGCCTGCCGGACAACCCGGCCCTGCACGCCGACCCGCTGGCCGATTCCACGATCGCGCGCATCCTCGGCCCCGGCCGTCCCGGCGGCCCGGACACCGATACGATCGCGCTGCTGAACAAGGAGATCGCGCGCTGGCAACTGAACGGCGACCTGGAAAACTGGACCGCCAGCCCCGGCCTGCCGCCCGCCATGGCCGCCGCGCTGGAGGACTACGTCGCCAAGGCGCGCGTGCTGCCCGAGTGGGCCGACCGCGACCGCATCGCGCGGGCCGAAGTGCTGTTCATGGAAATGAGCATGGTGTCGTGCACCTTGCTGTTCTGCGCCAGCCTGCCGCAGTGCTACGTGATCCCCGACCTCGCGGCCGTGCTGCACGCGGCCGGCGAGCTGGAACAGCACACGGACTACCGCGTGCGCGCCACCGCCGCCATGATCTTCCCCGTCATGATGCACGGCGGCCTGACGGATGCTGCCGGCGGCGGCGTGGCCCAGGCCATCAAGGTGCGCCTGATCCACGCGATGATCCGCCACCTCGTGCTGCGCGGCGACGTGGCCGATGGCCTCGTCGCGCCGCGCCGCGTTCCCCGTCTGCTGGCGCACGACCGCACGATGCCACAGGTGCTGTACGCGCACGGCTGGGACGTCGACCGCGTCGGCCTGCCGTGCAACCAGGAAGAACTGGGCTATACGCTGCTGACCTTCAACTACGTCTTCCTGCAGGGGCTGCGCCGCCTGGGGCTCGGCCTCGGGCAGGACGACGAAGGCGCGTACCTGCACACGTGGAACGTGCTCGGGTACGTGCTCGGCATCGAGCGCGCGCAAATGACGGACACGGTGGACGACGCGGCGCGCCGGTTCGCCGACGTCCAGGCCCGCGCGCGCGGCCAGGCGCGCAACCCGGACCCGCGCCCGCCGCTGGCCGCCGCGCTCGTCGCGACGATGCAGCGCTATATCCCGCCGCGCCCGTTGAAAGCTTTCCCCGTGCTGCTGACGCGCCACCTGATCGGCAAGGACGCGTCGCGCGACCTGGGCCTCGATGGCCACGTGTCGCTGCCGTCGCGCGTGCTGTTCGTGTTAGGCTTTTCCCTCGTGCGCGCCGTCGATGCCGTCGGACGCCTCGTGTTCCGCGGCTTCTCGATCTCGCGCCTCGTCACGCGCATCCTCGGTTACAACCTCACCGCCAAGCTGCTGATGGACGAAACACGCCCGCTGAAACTGCCGGACAGCCTCTTGAACCAGGTCGGCGTCGCCCTGCATCGCTGGCAGAATGACGCCAAGGCGCCGCGCTGGGCGAACGCCCTCGAACGCCGCTACACCGGACGCGCCACGCGCGCTGCCCGTCAAGGATAAAAACGATGGTCGCACTACCCTTTTCCCTGTTCCCGCGCGGCCTGCGCGTCGTCGCACTGGCGCTGCTGCTCACGCTGTCGTCGCTGGCCGGCCTGGCGCATGCCGCGCCCGGCCCGCTCATGCTGGACGACGCCGTGCCGCATATGGAAGCCTGGCCGGCCGTGAGCCTGCTGCGCGACCCGGACGGCCATCTCGACGCCGCCACCCTGGCCGCCGCGCCCGACCGCTTCGCCGCACCGCAAGGGGCGTACGCCACGCTGGGCATGGAAAAAGGCGTCGTCTGGGTGCGCATCCCCGTGCGCACGGCGCCGGACGCGAACGGCGCGTGGGCGCTCAAGGTCGACTTCGGCCTGCTGAACCGCGTCGACCTGTACCTCGTGCGTGACGGCCGCATCGAGCGCCACGCGCTGGCCGGCTCGGAACGCACGCTCGCGCGCGCCCCCGACGCCCTCGGCGGGCCGGTGCCGTCGTTCGCCCTGCGCCTGGCGCCGGATGCGGCCTACGACGTGCTGCTGCGGGTGGAGACGAACGGGCCGAAGATCCTGCCGATCAGCTTCGAGAAGCCGGGCGCGTTCTACCAGGCCGCGCTGCACGACCGCCTCGTGCAAGGCATCCTCACGGGCCTGTTCCTGTGCCTGCTGCTGTACAGCCTCGCCCAATGGGTCAACCTGCGCGAGATCCTGTTCGCCAAGTACGCGCTGCTGATCGGCGGCCTGGCCATGTACAACGTCGCGTGGTGGGGCCTCGGCGCCGAATACCTGTGGGGCGCGAGCGGCTGGGCCACCGTGCACGCCACCGGCATCATCTCCCTGATGACGGCCTGCGGCGGCTACCTGTTCGTCGGCGAGGCGCTGACGCGGCCCGGCGTCGACCGCGTGTTCCCGCGCCTGATGCGCACGGGCGCCGTGCTGTGCGTGCTGGCCGCCACCGCGTTCGGCTTCGACCTGATCCACGACGCCGCCCTCGTCGCCATCATCGGCTCGCTGGGCATCATGCCGATGCTGCTGGGCCTTCCCGGCGCGTTCAACCGCGCGCGCCGCGGCGACACGGTCGGCATCTACTTCCTCGTCGGCTGGGCCGCGAGCTTCGTCAGCTCGGCGATCCAGGCGCAGGTCATCAAGGGCGGCCTGGACGCCACCTACTGGACCTTGAATTCCACGCAGTTCGGCGGCACGTTCGACATGCTCGTGTTCATGCGCATCCTGGGCCTGCGCACGAAGAGCATCCAGGACGCGATGCTGCGCGCCGAGGCCGCGACCCGCATGAAATCGGAATTCCTGGCCAATATGAGCCACGAGATCCGTACGCCGATGAACGCCATCATCGGCATGAGCCGCCTCGCGCTGATGGCCGACCCGAATCCGAAGCAGCGCAACTACCTGGGCAAGATCCTCGGCGCAGGCGAGCACCTGCTGGGCATCATCAACGACATCCTCGACTTCTCCAAGATCGAGGCCGGCCGCATGACGCTCGAAGTCGTGCCGTTCGACCTCGACGACATGCTCGAGCACCTGTCCAGCCTCGCCGCCATCAAGACCGATGCGCGCCGCGTCGAACTCGTGTTCTGCGTCCCGCGCGGCGTGCCGGGCCGCCTCGTGGGCGATCCGCTGCGCCTGGGCCAGGTCCTGATCAACCTGACCAACAACGCCGTCAAGTTCACGGAAGACGGCGAGATCGTCGTCGGCGTCGACGTCGTCGAGCGCGCGGCGGGCCGCGTCGTGCTGCGCTTCTCCGTCAGCGACACGGGCATCGGCATGGACGCCGACCAGCTGGCGCGCCTGTTCCAGTCGTTCACCCAGGCCGACAACTCGATCACCCGCAAATACGGCGGCACGGGCCTGGGCCTGTCGATCTCGAAACAGCTCGTCGAGCTGATGGGCGGCACGATCACCGTCACGAGCACACCGGGCGTGGGCAGCCGCTTCACCTTCACCGTCCCGCTGGGCATCGCCGACGCGGCCGCGGAAGCCGCGCCGGCGCCGGGCAGCCAGCTGCAGCGCATGCGCGTGATGGTCGTGGACGACAGCCCCGGCGCGCGCGACGCCCTCGTCGAGATGCTGGACGGCTTCGGCATCCAGGCCGACGCCGTCGCCTCGGGCGAGGAATCGCTGGCCCGGCTGGCGCAGGCCGTCGCGGAGGGCGCGCCGTACCAGGTCGTGCTGATGGACTACATGATGCCGGGCTGGGACGGCGTCGAGACGATCCGCCGCATCCGCGCCGACGCGCGCTTCACGGCGCCGCCCGCGATCCTGATGGTCAGCGCGTGCACCCGCGAAGGCGTGCTGCAGCAGGAAGGCGACCTGCCGCTGTCCGGCTTCCTCACGAAGCCCGTCGGCCCCGCACTGCTGTACGACAGCCTGCTGCAGGTGCTGCGCCCCGACCTGGCGGCGCCCGCCACCGACGCGGGCAGCCAGACGCCGGCCGGCCGCCAGTCCGACGCCGACCGCCTCGCGGGCGCACGCATCCTGCTCGTCGACGACAATGCCAACAACCGCGAAGTGGCGCTGGACTTCCTCGCGCTCGCGCGCATGCACGTGGACGCCGCCGCCAGCGGCCAGGAAGCCGTGCGCATGGCGCAGAGCGGTGACTACGACCTCGTGCTGATGGACATCCAGATGCACGAGATGGACGGCTTCACGGCCACGCGCGCCATCCGCGCCCTGCCCGGCTGCGCCACGTTGCCCGTCGTCGCCATGACGGCGCACGCGATGGCCGGCGACCGCGAACGGAGCCTCGCGGCCGGCATGAACGACCATGTCGTCAAGCCAATCGACCCGGACGTGCTGCTGCGCACCCTCGTCAAGTGGATCGATCCACGCCGTCTCGAAGGCCGCGCCGTGCCGGCGCCCGCGCCGATGCCCGCGGCCGCGCCCGCACTCGCGACCGCCGCACCGGCGCTGCCCGTCGTACGCGGCGTGGACTGGCACCGCGCGCTCGCGAACGCCGGCGGCCAGCACCAGCGCCTGCGCCGCCGCATCGCCGGCTTCCTGCAGGAATACGTGACGGCGCCGCAGCTGATGCGCGACGCGCTCGCGCACGGCGACTACGCGCCGCTGCAGTCGCTGGCGCACAACCTGAAATCGGGCGCCGCCTACATCGGCGCCGTCCAACTGGCCGCGCTGGCGGACACGCTCGAGCACGACCTGCGCAGCGGCCGCGCGGAACGCGTGTCCGTGCTGGCGCCGGACCTGATCGTCGCGCTGGACAGCGTGCTGTCCGGCCTCGCGCGCATCGACGCCGCCCAGGCGCCGCCCGTGAGCGGCCTCGATGCGGGCGCCCTGCTGGCGCGCCTGCGCGGCTTCCTCGAAACGGACGACGCGCGCGCCGAGGACGCGCTGGCCGAGCTGCAGGCCGCGCTGCCGGATGCGCGCCACGCGGCGCCGCTGGCCGCCATCCGCGCCGCCGTCGACGAAATCGAATACGAACGCGCCCTCGTCCACCTCGACGTCCTCGAACGGGCCGTCGACACCCAGGCAGAGGCAACATCATGAACCACGTGGAACCGCAAAAAGTCCTGATCGCCGACGACGATCCGATCAACCGCCAGGTCCTGGCCGAGCTGCTCAAGCCGGAATACACGGTGCTGCTCGCGAAGAACGGCGAACAGGCGCTGGAACGGGCGGCGCGCCACGCGCCCGACCTGATCCTGCTCGACGTGATGATGCCCGACCTGGATGGCTACGAAGTGCTGCGTCGCCTGCGCGCCGACCCGCAGCTGGAACAGATCGCCGTGATCTTCATTTCGGGCCTGGCCCGGCCGGAAGACGAGGCGATCGGCCTCAAGCTGGGCGCGTCGGACTACATCACCAAGCCGTTCAACGCCACCGTCGTGATGGCCCGCGTGGCGCTGCACCTGCAGCTCGTGCGCCAGCGCCGCATGCTGGAGCGGCTGGCGCACGTGGACGGCCTGACGGAACTGGCGAACCGCCGCCGCTTCGACGAGATGTACGCGCAGGAATGGCAGCGCGCCCAGCGCAACGGCTGGCCGCTGTCGCTGGCCCTCCTCGACATCGACGCGTTCAAGCAGTACAACGACTACTACGGCCACCCTGCCGGCGACCGCGCGCTGCGCGCGGTCGCGCGCACGACCGCCGCGGGCCTGCGCCGCCCGGCCGACCTGGCGGCGCGCTACGGCGGCGAGGAACTCGTCCTCTTGATGCCGGATACGGACGGCGTCCAGGCGCGCCACCTGGTCGACGACGTGTGCGCGGCCATCGCCGCGCTGGAAATGCCGCACGCGGCGTCGCAGGTGTCGCCCGTGCTCACCGTGAGCGTGGGGGGCGCGACGCTGGGCGGATACGGGCCGGAAAGCGCCGCCGAATTGTTCGAGGCGGCCGACGAGCACCTGTACCGCGCCAAGCAGGACGGGCGCAACCGCGTCGTGTGGCGCGGCGCGCTCGGCGGTTGATCAGCGGCGCCGCGGCGCCAGGGTCGACACGACCAGCAGCCCGCCGACGATGCACACGTGCTCCATGAACGGAATCAGTTGCGCGTGGCGCGCGGCGCCGGTCGCGTGCCAGAAGCCGTGATACAGCACGGTGGCGACCGCCGTGAACGCGGCCAGCGCCCAGCACGCGGGCTTCAATAGCCGCCCAGCGACGATCGCGGCGCCGCCCGCCACCTGCAGCAGGATCGTCAGCGCCAGCGTCAACGCGGGCGCCGGCAGCCCGCCCGCCACCACTTCCTGCAGCGCGCCCGGCCAGCCCTGCACCTTGTCGATGCCGGCCCACAGGAACAGCACGCCGACGAGCACGCGGCCGGCAGCGCGCACCGTGTCGTCCAGGCCGCGTGCCTGCGCGGATGGCGCGACGGCGCGGGCGTTGGCGAGATCGAGATCGGGAGTCGTCATGGGCATTCCTTTTTGCGAGAGGTTCGGATCGCCCGAATCTACACCGGCGCCGGCGCCCGCGGCTCCGTCTTTCGATGGAGGCGCCGCCGCCTCCGGCATGCTAGCGGCACGGCAGTCATGCGCCTGGCGGATGTCAGTCATCATGAATGATCATTGGACCATTCTGGTGCAATGCACCATCATGGTTCCTGTCTCCTCTATCTTCCTCCAAGAAAATAGATTCAAGCCCGCCAACCGCGGGCTTTTTTTTATCCATTCGCTTCGCATTCCCGTTTTCCCCGCCTTCGTCCACGCCTGTCCGCCCGCCTCGGCACGCCATTTTTCACTCGGCTGAATAGCGTTCCACGATGTGGAATTTCCGCCTTTCATCAGACGGGATAAATATTCCATTCCGCAAAATTATTTGCCGCATTGCGGAACGCAAGATCTAACTCATTGAAAATGCTCGGTTAATTTTATTCGCAACTCTTATATAAGACAGAAGATTTAAGTGGTCCGGATCTCTTATGATGAACCCATGCGCTTCACCACTTTCGATTCACTTTTCATGGAGTTCGACATGTCCGATTACCAAAACGATATCCAGGCCATCGCTTCCCTCAAGCAGCGCTACGGCAGCGGCTGGGATGCCATCAATCCTGAATCCGCGGCCCGCATGCGCGCCCAGAACCGCTTCAAGACCGGCCTCGACATCGCCCGCTACACGGCCGCCATCATGCGCCGCGACATGGCGAACTACGACGCCGATTCCTCGAAGTACACGCAATCGCTGGGCTGCTGGCACGGCTTCATCGGTCAGCAGAAGCTGATCTCGATCAAGAAGCATTTCAATAACACGGACCGCCGCTACCTGTACCTGTCGGGCTGGATGATCGCCGCGCTGCGCTCGGAATTCGGCCCGCTGCCGGACCAGTCGATGCACGAAAAGACGGCCGTCCCCGCGCTGATCAAGGAGCTGTACACGTTCCTGCGCCAGGCCGACGCCCGTGAACTGGGCGGCCTGTTCCGCCAGCTGGACGCCGCCGAAGGTGCCGCGAAAGCCGCGATCCAGGACAAGATCGACAACTTCGTCACCCACGTCGTGCCCATCATCGCCGACATCGACGCCGGCTTCGGCAACGCGGAAGCAACGTACCTGCTGGCCAAGCAGATGATCGAAGCGGGCGCCTGCTGCATCCAGCTCGAGAACCAGGTGTCGGACGAGAAGCAGTGCGGCCACCAGGACGGCAAGGTCACCGTGCCGCACGAGGACTTCCTCGCGAAGATCCGCGCCGTGCGCTACGCATTCCTCGAACTGGGCGTCGACGACGGCGTGATCGTCGCGCGTACCGACTCGCTGGGCGCGGGCCTCACGAAGCAGATCGCCGTCACCCAGGAACCGGGCGACCTGGGCGACCAGTACAACAGCTTCCTGGACGTGGAAGAAATCGAGGCGGCTGCACTGAAGAACGGCGACGTCGTCATCCAGCGCGGCGGCAAGCTGCTGCGTCCGAAGCGCCTGCCGAGCAACCTGTTCCAGTTCCGCGAAGGCACCGGCGAAGCCCGTTGCGTCCTGGACTGCATCACGTCGCTGCAGAACGGCGCCGACCTGCTGTGGATCGAGACCGAGAAACCGCACATCGGCCAGATCGGCGGCATGGTCAAGGAAATCCGCAAGGTCATCCCGAACGCGAAGCTCGTGTACAACAACAGCCCGTCGTTCAACTGGACCCTGAACTTCCGCCAGCAGGTGTATGACGCGATGAAGTCGCGCGGCGAAGACGTGTCGGCCTACGACCGCGCCCACCTGATGAGCGCCGAGTACGACGACTCGATCCTGGCCAAGGTCGCCGACGAGCGCATCCGCACGTTCCAGGCCGACGCGGCGCGCGAAGCGGGCATCTTCCACCACCTGATCACGCTGCCGACGTACCACACGGCCGCCCTGTCGACGGACAACCTGGCGAAGGAATACTTCGGCAGCCAGGGCATGCTGGGCTACGTGGCCGGCGTGCAGCGCAAGGAAATCCGCCAGGGCATCGCCTGCGTCAAGCACCAGAACATGTCCGGTTCGGACCTGGGCGACGACCACAAGGAATACTTCAGCGGCGAAGCGGC
>Ga0207657_10002543_pt1 | contig 19720 bp, 21 predicted proteins | sample KBSC33metaG_FD_184316 | JGI IMG/M metagenome (GOLD analysis project Ga0207657, IMG submission 184316) | Corn rhizosphere microbial communities from Kellogg Biological Station, Michigan, USA - KBS C3-3 metaG (SPAdes) (version 2) | ecosystem: Host-associated > Plants > Roots > Rhizosphere > Soil ... | reverse complement strand
CCTCCGCCCCGCCGCTACCGGATCTCTATCGGCGGCCTACCGGATAGCGTCGCCTCGATGCTCGAGTTCCGCGTCCTCGGTCCGCTCGAGGTCCTCGCCGGCGGCGTCCCACTCCCCCTGGGCGGACCGAAGCAACGAGCGGCGCTCGCGATCCTCCTGCTCGGCGCGAACCGCGTCGTGTCGGTCGAACGGCTCGCCGACGACCTCTACGCCGGCGCACCACCCGTCACCGCGGTCACGCAGGTGCAGCGACAGGTCTCGGAGCTGCGAAAGGTGCTCGGCGCGACGACGATCGAGACACGCACGCCCGGCTATCTCCTGCACGTCGACCGGGAGGCACTCGACCTCGAGCGCTTCGAGGTGTCGACTGCCGACGCGGCGCGCGCGCTCGAGCAGAACGAGCCCGGCGCCGCGCGCGACCTGCTCGACAGCGCACTCGGCCTCTGGCGCGGCTCGCCGCTCGCAGATCTCGCCTACGAGCCGTTCGCCCAGACGGCGATCGCGCGGCTCGAGGAGGTGCGCCTCGTGGCGCTCGAGCAGCGGGTCGACGCGGACCTCGCGCTCGGGAGGCACACGCAGGTGCTCTCGGAGCTCGAAGCGCTCGTCTGGGAGCACCCGCTCCGGGAGCGCCTCCGCGGACAGCTCATGCTCGCGCTCTACCGGTCGGGCCGGCAGGCCGAGGCGCTCGAGGCCTACCGCACGGCCCGGGCGACGCTCGTCGAGCAGTTCGGGATCGAGCCGTCACGGCCGCTCGCCGAGCTCGAGCGGCGGATCCTCAAGCAGGATCCGGGACTCGATGCAGGCGCCCCGGTACAAGCTGCGGGCATGCCCGACGAGCGGGTCGTGCTCGTCGGGGCGACGAGCGAGGAGCGATTGACTCCGCTGCTGGCGACGGCCGAGCCGTTCGGCCGCCTGCACGACCGGACGGTGATCGTCGCACACCTGCTCCACCGCGAGCAGCAGGTGGCCGCAGCGTCGGCAGCTCTCGCGGGCAGATCGGCGAAGCTCACGGGACGCGTTCGCACAGCCGCGTTCACCTCACTCGATCCTGCGCGCGACCTGCTCCGCCTCGCGGCGACCTACGACGTCGAGCTCGTGCTCGTCGACGGCGCCGCCTCCGAGCTCGGCACGCTCCTCGAGCATTCGCCGTGCGACGTCGCCGCATTCCACGGCGGCGCAGTCGACTGGGGGCGCGACGGCATCTACGTCCCGTTCGGCGGCGGCTCGAACGACTGGGCGGCGCTCGAGCTCGCGGCGTGGCTCGCATCGGCCGCGGACGTGCCGATCAAGCTCGTGGGCACGACGGCCGACCCGAGTCGAACGCGGCGCGACGCGAGCAGGCTGCTCGCGGACGCGTCGATCGCGCTGCAGCGCGTCGTCGGCGTCGTGGCCGAGCCCGTGCTCGCAGAGCAGAGTGCGCAGGCACTCCTCGCCGTGGTGGAGCCCGCCTCGCTCGTCGCCGCAGGGCTCCCCGACCGCTTCCGGGCAGAGGGACTCGACGCGACCCGCACCGCTCTCGTGCGCTCCGCCTCGCCGCCCGTGCTGCTCGTGCAGCGCGGCGCGCGGCCGGGCGGGCTCGCGCCGGGCGAGAGCCGCACGCGCTTCTCGTGGTCGCTCGAGGGCTGAGCCGGCGGGCGAATGCCCGCGCGTCCGTCGAGGCGGCGAGGGTCTGCATACTCATCGGAGTGAACGACAACGCCTCCGGCACGAGGCACAGGGTCGTCGTCGTCGGCGGCGGCTTCGGCGGGCTTGCGACCGTCCGCGGCCTCCGCACGGCGCCCGTGGAGGTGACGCTCGTCGACCGGCGGAACTTCCACCTCTTCCAGCCGCTTGCCTACCAGGTCGCGACCGGCGCGCTCTCGCCCGCCGAGATCGCGGCACCGCTCCGCGCGGTGCTGAAGCGCCAGGCCAACGCGAGAGTCGTGCTCGCCGAGGTGACGGGATTCGACCTCGAGCGGCGCGAGGTGCAGCTCGCCGACACGGCCGCAGGCGGTACCGGCACGCTCGGCTACGACACGCTCGTCGTCGCGGGCGGATCGCGCTACTCGTACTTCGGCCATGACGAATGGCGCGACGGCGCGCCCGAGCTGAAATCGCTCGAGGGCGCGCTCGAGATCCGCAGCCGGATCCTCGGCGCCTTCGAAGCAGCGGAGCTCGAGACCGACGAGGCGAAGCGCACGAGCTGGCTCACCTTCGTCGTCGTCGGCGCCGGCCCGACGGGCGTCGAGATGGCGGGCCAGATCGCAGAGCTCGCCCGCGAGACGCTACACAGCGACTTTCGCTCGATCGACACCCGGACCGCGCGCGTGCTGCTCGTCGAAGCGGTCGACCGGGTTCTCGCCGGCTTTCCCGAGCGACTCTCACGGAAGGCGGCGGAGGCGCTTCGACACCTCGGCGTGACGCCGCTCGTCGACCACACGGTCGTCGACGTCGCGGCGGGCTCGGTCGCCGTCCGCCGGAGGAACGGAGAGGTCGAGCGCATCGACACGCACACGGTGATCTGGGCGGCAGGCGTGACGGCGTCGGAGCTCGCCGCGAAGCTCGCGGCGGCGAGCGGGGCGGAGCTCGACCAGGTGATCGACAGGGCCGGCCGCGTGACCGTGAACGACGACCTGACGATCGCAGGCCATCCGGAGGTGTTCGCGCTCGGCGACATGGTCCGCGTTCGCGCCGGCGACGGCGAGGCGCGCGCGCTGCCGGGGCTCGCGCCGGTCGCGATGCAGCAGGGCCGCTACGCCGCGCACGCGATCGAGCGGCGCCTGCGCGGTGAGCCGGGCCGCCCCTTCCGCTACGTCGACAAGGGCAACCTCGCGACGATCGGCCGCTCGAAAGCCGTCGCGGACATCAAGGGCATCCAGGTCGCCGGCTTCCCGGCCTGGGTGATCTGGCTGACCGTGCACCTCTTCTACCTGATCGGCTTCCAGAACCGGCTGCTCGTGCTGCTGCGCTGGACGATCAGCTTCCTGACGCGCGGTCGCGGCGCGCGGATGATCGGCGAGCGAGGCTGATGTCCCTCACACCGGCTTGCGCGCGACGAGAACGACGAATGCGTCGTCGGCGGTCGGCGGCCGGTCCTCGTAGCCCGCGCGAAGCTCGACGTCGACGAAACCGGCCTGCTCGAGCAACGCCACGAGCTCGTACGTGAAGTACAGCGTCATGTCGAGCCGGTGCTCCTCCTCGGCGACGAGCTCGCCGTCGCGCCACATCCAGAGCCGGACCTCGTAGCGCGTCTGCTGGGTCAGCGGGTCGAGGTCGACGAGCCTGGCGCGCAGCGCGTACTCCGCCCCGTCGGCTCCCGTGCGCCGCTCGCCCGGCTCGCCCCACGGCCGCGGCAGCTCGGCCCGCCCCGATGCCGTCCAGTGCTTCCAGGCGAACGGGTCGGAGTACGGCGCCTCGTTGTCGAGCACGAACGTCCCGCCCGGCTCGAGGTGCGCGAAGATGCGCCGCAGTCCCTCGACGTGATGCGCGCGCACGCCGCCGAGGCCGAAGCCGCCGCAGACGACGATCGTGCGGTAGCGGCGCGGCAGGTCGAGCTCGTGCATCGACTGCGCGTAGAGGTTGGCTGCGAGCCCCTCGCGCTCCGCCTGCTCGCGGCAGCGGGCGATCATGTCGGCCGACGCGTCGCAGCCGTCGACGTCGTAGCCCGCGCGAAGCCAGGGCAGGAGCAGCCGTCCGGTGCCGCACGCGAGGTCGAGCGCCGGCTGCCCGGCCGCGACGAACCGCCCGAAGAAGTCGATCTCGGGGCCGCCGCGGTTGAACTCGGCCCACCACGTGGACATGAGGCCGTGATGCCATGTCTCCGTGCCCATCTCGCCCGACTGTACGCCGGAGCAGAAAACGCCGCCCGCCTTCAGTCGCTCGAGCGCCGCCCAGCACAGCCTCTACCGCCTCGGCGCCTACACGCAACGGATGAGCCGCTGAACCGGAGCAGTGTTCGGCTCTCGGCTATGGCTGTCGCCAGCCAGACGGCGAGCGCGATCCAGATCGACGCGCGGGCCACCTCGGTGATCGCGTTGGAGTCGATGAGGCGACCGACGACAACGCTGCACGTGCAATACATGCCGACTGGGAAGACAGTCGACCAGCGGCGGCGATCGTGCTGTAAACGCGGCTGGACCACCTCGGCTGTGAGAAGCACGGGGAGCCACAACATCGATGCCAGCCAGAGACCCACCGCTCCATGCCTGAACGCGTCCTCCTCGTATCGCCCGATGCCGAGCGTGTGTGCCGCGACGGCGAGGTTCGCGGCTGCGAGCGTCGAGATGGCGAGTGCGCCTCCTGCGATCCAGTGGTCGCCAAGTCCGACGAGAAGCTCGCGCCGATCGAAGCGGATCGCTACGAGCGGGTAGAGGGCCAAGCCGATCAGAAACAGCCCTAGCGAGGCCACTGCCAGCACCTCTGCGTGTCGGCGTTCCGCCAGGGTGGCGGCAATGACGGCGAGCGCCTCGGTGGCCACGATGGGGAGGAACGACGCTCCAGTTGTCGGTGTCGTCCAGTGGCGGGCAACCGGCGCGAGAAGCGCCAGCCACGCCGTGAAGGCGACGGCGAGGAGAAGCTCGCCGCTCAGGTGCCAGCCCGCCAGGGTGAGCCGGGTCGCGATGACCGCCGTGGCGGCGACGACCGTGAACGACTCGGGCGAGCGCGCCTCGCGGCAGATGCGGCGGCGCTGCCGGGCCAGGTCGCGGACGACTTCCCCGGCGAGCAGGCAAAGGATCGCGAGCGCGACCGCCAGCAGAGCGAGCGATAGCGTGGTCTCGTTGTCGAGGTCGAGCGCGACCGAGACAATTCCGGTGGCCATGACGACGGCACCGAGAGCGGGCCAGCGACGCCGGCCGCGAGGATGAGCGACGGAGGCCGGCGAACGCGTCGCGGATGCTGCGCTCGAGTGCCTCTCGCTCAAGGCCCGCCCGGCGCGGTGCTGCCGGGCTGTCTCATGAACATCGTATTACGATTCTACCACCGTCTCTGCGACGGCAGCGGCGGTGGTGGTCAGTTCTATTTTGGACTAGTCCAGCGTGGACTAGTGAAGCGGCACGCCGGGGAAGACGGACGATCCGCCGGCGTCGCGCGCGAGCGGTGTGTCGACGTCGGCGAGCGGGGCGAGATCGCCCGCGAGATCCGCGAACGGCTTCCAGCCTTCCTCCAGCCACTCGGCGCCGCCGCACATGGGGCACCGCTCCGGCGTCGCCCGGCGGCTCGCCCCGTACCCGCAGCCGTCGCAGCGGTAGCGGAGGAGCGGGGCGGCGTCCGAGCTCACCCCCGCAGGATTACGCATTGCGTAATCAGATGCAAGGAATGTGTGATGACCTGGAGGAAACCGCGTCAGGCCCGGGCGTCCTGCACCGCGGGCTCCCGCTCGTCGTCCTCGCGGCGGAGAACGATCCCGCCGACGACGAGCAGCGCCACCTCGACGAGCGTGATCGCGACCCGGTTCAGGAGCGTCGCGCCGAGCGCCGCGCCCTGCGGCACGACGGCGAGAAGCAGGCCGTACATCGACGCCTCGCGCGGGCCGAGGCCCGACGGCGCGAAGATCGAGAGCACGGCGACGATCGCGCCAACCGCCGCCGTTCCGCCGAGGAAGACGACGGACGAGATGTCGGGATGCGCGCCGACCGAGCGGAGGAGGAGCCAGAGCGCGACGCCGCCGATGACCCACGTCGCGCAGTAGAAGAGGAGCAGGAACGCCATCGTCGACGTGCGGAGCGGCGGCAGCGAGCCGTGCCCGAGCTTTCGCAGCACGCGCGACGCGAGGGGGCAGAAGACGCGGGGATGAAGGAGCGCCGTGACGACGACGGCGAAGAGCACGATCGGAACGATCGGAGCGTCGACCTCGTCCATCCACGCGAGCGACACGACGAACACGATCACCCCGGCAACCGCCGAGATGCCCGCCTCGACGAGGATCGACACGGTCACGAGCGCGCCGTCTTCGATCCCGGCCCGACGCGCCGCGACGACCCGCGCAGCCGGCGTCCAGATGCCGCCCGGCACGTACTTCGCGAGCATCGACACCATCTCGGCGCGCAACGCCGCCGGGTAGGAGATGTGCAGGTCCCAGTCGGCGAGAATTCGCATCCACCCGAAGACGAACACGAGGTAGTACACGGCGAGCGCGGCGCAGGCGAGCGCGAAGAGCAGCGGATTCGCGTTGCGCAGGTCGTCGCCGGCATCCCTGAACGAGCCGCGCACGGCCCAGCCCGCGAAGCCGAGGAAGATCCCGAGGAGCCCGGCCTGAAGGGCGAGAAACGCCCGGGGATGTTCCTTCAGGAAGGCAAAGGCACGGCGCGCTCGATCCATCACGCCATGGTACGCCGCCACGCCCTCGCGATAGATTCGGGGCGTGGAGAAGACGCTTCCGTACGCCTGGTACACCGACCCGGAGATCCTCCGGCGCGAGCAGGAGCGGATCTTCCGCTCCGCCTGGCAGTACGCGGGGCACACCGGCGAGCTACCCGAGCCGGGCACGTACATGACCGCGCGCGCCGGCCGCACGCCGGTGGTCGTCACGCGCGCGCGCGACGGCGAGCTCCGCGCGTTCCTCAACGTCTGCCGCCATCGCGGCTTCGCGGTCGCCGAGGGTGCGGGGAAGCGGGAGACGATCCAGTGCCCGTATCACGCGTGGACGTACGGCCTCGACGGCTCGCTCCGCTCCGCCCCCCGCTCGGAGGAGATCGCCGACTTCCCGCGCGACGAGCTCGGCCTCTGCCGCATCGCGGTCGACACCTGGGGGCCGTTCCTCTTCGTGAACGCGCATCGCGACCCCGAGCCGCTTGCGGAGGCGCTCGGATCGATGCCCGCGCAGGTCGCCGAGCTCGGGCTCGACGTCGAGGAGCTCGTCTTCCATTCGCGCTGGGAAGCGGAGCTCGACGCGAACTGGAAGGTCGTCTGCGAGAACTTCCTCGAGTGCTACCACTGTCAGGTCGCGCACCCGCAGCTCGCGGAGATGCTCGACACCTCGGCGGAGGCGTACGCGCTCTCGGTCGACGGCCGGCTCTCGAGCCAGCGCGGCGCCACGCGGGCGGGCGGCGGGACGACCATGCACCTCGACGGAGAGCTGCCGCGGTCGCAGTTCCATTTCCTCTGGCCGAACCTCGGCGTCAATATCTTCCCCGGCAAGCCGAACATCTCGATCGGCCCGATGGTCCCGCTCGCGCCCGGGCGGACGTACCGCCTGCTCGACTACTTCTTCGGCCCGGTCGTCGACGAGGCATGGATCGACGAGCTTCTGGCCTTCGACGACCAGGTCGGGATCGAGGACCGTGCGCTCGTCGAGGGCGTCCAGCGCGGACTCGCGGGCGGCGGCGTCGAGCACGGCTACCTGATGGGACGGAGCGAGCGGCTGATCGGCCACTTCCAGGAGCTGACCCGCGCAGCCCTCGCGGATTAGCCCTTTTCGCTGCACCGCGCTAGATTCTCGGTTCCAGGTCCTAACCCACAGGAGGGTTCCTCGTGAAGCGTCTTCTCCCGCTCGTCGCCCTGGCGGCGCTCGTTGCCGTCCCGGCGGCCTCGGCGCGGCCGGCCGCGCCGCCCACACTGCAGTCCGGCAAGCTGATCGTCGCGTTCGGCGATCCGACACCCGGCTTTGCCAGCGGCACGGTCCGCGGCAACACGATCACGAGCCCGCGCGGCTACGAGGTCGACCTCGCGTCGGCGATCGCCGCGAAGCTCGGCCTCAAGCCCGTCTGGATGTACTCGCCGTGGAACAGCCTCTTCGCGCCGGGCACGAAGAAGTTCGACATCTCGTTCCAGGAGGCGACGATCACCTCGCAGCGCAAGCGCACGGTCGACTTCACGACGTCGTACCTGAACGCGAACCAGGGCGTGCTGCTCTCGAAGCAGGCTCCGGTTCCGCACAGCCTCGCCGACCTGAAGAACCTGCAGACGTGCGCGCAGACGAACACCACGGGCCTCGACTACATCAAGACGAAGCTCCACCCGGCGAAGGCGCCGTTCACCTTCCCGACGACGACGGCGGCGTACCAGGCCGTGCAGATCAACCGCTGCCAGGCCTTCGTCCTCGACGTGCCGCTCGTCAGCCTCGAGAAGAAGCAGAACCCCACGAAGTTCGGGCCGGTCGCGGGTCAGATCGTGACCCACGAGCAGTACGGCGCCGTGCTCCAGAAGGGCTCGAAGCTCCTGGCGACGGTCAACTCGACGATGAAGACCCTCGCCAAGAACGGCACCGTCGGCAAGCTGCAGAAGAAGTGGTTCAGCCTCGACTTCTCGAAGGTGCCGGTTCTCAAGTAGAGAGCTGAGACATGCACGCGTTCCACCAGGTCATCCACGCGTTCTTCAATCTGCACAGCTTCACGCTGGCGATGCCGGACGTGTGGGCGGGCTTCCAGGTGAACCTCAAGATGATGGTGATCGCGGAAGGCCTCGTCCTCGTGCTGGCGCTTGCGATCGCAATCGTGCGTGGATTGCCGGGGCGCGGAGCGAAGCCGCTTCGCGCCCTGGCGATCGTTTACACCGACTTCTTCCGCGGGACGCCGATCATCATCGTCGCCTTCATCGTCGGCTTCGGGCTGCCCGGCCTGCAGATCGGCTTCGTCTCGCGCCTCTCGTTCGTGACGTACGGGATCATCGCGCTGACGCTCGTCTACACCGCGTACGTGACCGAGGTCTACCGCGCCGGCATCGAGGCCGTGCACCCGAGCCAGCGTGCTGCCGCGCGCTCGCTCGGGCTCTCGTATGCGCAGACCATGCGCTACATCATCGTGCCGCAGGCGGTGCGGCGCGTCGTGCCGCCGCTCCTCAACGACTTCGTCGGGCTGCAGAAGGACACCGCGATCGTCGGCGTGATCGGGATCGCGGAGTCGGCGCAGCTCGCCCAGGGGTTCTCGACCCAAAACGGCGACTTCCCGTCGTACATCGTCGCCGCCGTCTTCTTCATCCTGATCACGATCCCGCTGGCCCGCTTCACCGACTACATCGTCGCGCAGCGCGAGCGGCGCGAGCGCGCGCAGGCGTTTTGAGCGTGAACGGCAACGGCAGCGAGCCGTTCGTCACGATCCGCGGCGTCTCGAAGTGGTTCGGCGACCTGCAGGTGCTGAACAAGATCACGCTCGAGGTCGACGAGCACAACGTGGTGTGCCTGATCGGCGCGTCCGGGTCGGGCAAGTCGACTCTGCTTCGCTGCCTGAACAGGCTCGAGCTCGTGCAGGAGGGCGAGATCGTGGTCGACGGGCAACGCCTCACCGATCCGAAGATCGACGTGAACGCACTGCGCAAGAAGATCGGCATCGTCTTCCAGGCGTACAACCTCTTCCCGCACATGACGGTGCTGCAGAACGTGATGCTCGCCCCGCGGAAGGCGCGGAACGTGCCGCGGGACGAAGCGGAGTGGGCGGCTCGGACTCTGCTCTCCCGCATCGGGCTCGAGGACAAGGCCGACGAGTTCCCCGACCGGCTGAGCGGCGGCCAGCAGCAGCGCGTCGCGATCGTGCGGGCGCTGGCCATGGAGCCGAAGCTGATGCTGCTCGACGAGATCACGAGCGCGCTCGATCCGCAGCTCGTGTCGGAGGTGCTCGCACTGGTACGCGACCTCGCCGACTCGGGGATGACGATGATCATCGCGACACACGAGATGGGCTTCGCCCGCGAGTGCGCCGATCGCGTCTGCTTCCTCGACGACGGCGTCATCCTCGAGGAGAGCGTGCCGGAGGAGATCTTCACGAGCCCGCGCGAGCCGCGCACGCGGGAGTTCCTGGCGCGCGTCCTCGCAGCCGAGGAGCTCGCGTGATCCGCAAGCTCGTTCGCTTCGGCGACCGCAGCCGCGCGCCGCTCGCGATCGCCGCGTTCATCGCGATTCCCCTCTTCTTCTCGTCGCTCATGGCGGCGACGCTAGCGCTCGAGAAGCCGCGCGTCGTGCAATGGGGCCCGGCCGGTGCGCTGAAGACGACCTGGCACGAGCCGGCATCCGCCACGATCGCGACCGTGTGGCTCTGGGCGCTCGTGCCGTCCGTCCTGCTGATCGCGATCGGGTTCGTCGCGGTCCGCCTGCCGCTCGGCTTCTACGTGCCGTGCGTCGCCGCGATCGTGATCGCGATGGCGGTCGTGCACAAGACCGGCACGTGGGAGAAGCACCACTCGCAGCGGTTTCCGAACGGCGTCGACCTGATTCCTCTCTCGAACCCGGCCTCGGACAAGTTCGCGCGGGGCTTCTGGGAGCACGAGGCGCGCATGACGGCGCTCAGCCTGCAGCACTGGACGATCGGGCTCGCCCTCGCCGCGGGGCTGACGATGGCCGGACTGTGGGTGCGCCGGCGCTTCTTCGCGCGCAGGCCGGTCGTGACGTCGACGCCGCTCGAGGGCGTGCACGCGCAGGACGCGACGACACCTCAGTTGTAAACCAGTGACCCCTCCGGGGGATCTTCGCCGCGACGCTCAACCTTGGGGCCGTCCCGACGTCTTTCCACACAAGGGTTCACGCAATGCGGCTGCGGACAATCCCACTCCTCGTCGTCACCATCGCGGTGGTCGCGGCCCTCGGCGCATGGACCGACAAGCCGCACGTGCAGGTCAGTGAGGCGCCCGCCGTGATCGAGGCGACGAAGCCGTGGGACGCCGTCGTCAAGGTGACGCGACGCGGTCGCTCGCTCGACGGCTACAAGGCGGTGCTGACGCTCGTCGGCCCGCGCGGCACCCAGCGTGTAAGGGCCAAGGAGCTCGGCTCGGGCCGCTATCGCATTCGCGTCAGCCTGCCGCACGGCGGCTTCTACAGCTACACGATCACCGTCGGAGACCGCGTCGCCGCGCGGGGCACGGTCTACGCGATTCCGCGGTAGGTCGGCACGCTTCGGCTATCGTTAACCTCGTTAACGATTCCACGGACATCCGGATCGACACGCTCGCGGTGGCCGACGGCCTCCGCCCCGTCCTGCTGCGCGTCGGCCGGGAGCTTCGCCGCGAGGCGCGCGAGGTCGGTGTCTCGCCCGAGCAGGTCTCGCTCCTCATCGCCGTCAAGTACGCGCCCGGCATCGGGATCGGCGATCTTGCCGCGCGCGAGCGGGTCTCGGCGCCGGCGATGTCGAACCACGTCGACCGGCTCGAGCGGGCCGGCCTCGTGACGCGGACGCCGAGCACCGACGACAAGCGGCGGGTCGGTCTCAGCCTCACGGACGAGGGCCAGCGCGTGCTCCGGCGGGTCCGCTCGCGGCGCACGGCCTGGCTCGCGTCGCGCCTCGGCAAGCTCGATCCCGCGGAGCTGGCGGCGGTCGAGGCCGCGGTCGCGCCGCTGTCGCGGCTCCTCGAGCCGGTGGACCGCCTGTGAAGCGGACGTTCTCGAGCCTCCGCTATCGCAACTACCGGCTCTTCTTCGCAGGTCAGGCGGTCTCCCAGGTCGGTTCGTGGATGCAGCGGTTCGCGCTCGGCTGGTTCCTGCTCCAGCTGACGAACGACCCGATCGCCGTCGGGCTCCTCGCACTCGCGGCGTTCCTGCCGTTCACGCTCTTCGGGCTCTTCGCAGGCGTGATCACCGACCGCCTCGATGCGCGGAAGCTCGTCATCGTCACCCAGGCATCGCAGCTCGTGACCGCGAGCGCGTTGACGTGGATCGCGTTCGGCGGCTTCGCGCGCCCGTGGATGCTCGACACGATCGCCTTCGTGGCCGGGCTAGTGCTGGTGCTCGACGTTCCGTCGCGCCAGCAGTTGACCTATCGGATGGTCGGACGCGAGGCCCTGCCCAACGCGATCGCGCTCAACTCGAGCGTCTTCAACGCGTCGCGCATCCTGGGCCCTGCGGCGGCCGGCATCGTCTACGGCGTCGGCGGCGCCGGCGTGTGCTTCCTCGTCAACGCGATCAGCTTTCTCGCGGTGCTGCTCGGGCTGTTCGCGATGCGTACGCGGGACTTCTTCCCGCTCGAGGAGTTCGAGCGCCCGTCGATCCTCCGCGGGACGCGCGAGGGGCTGTCGTACGTGCGCAAGCAGCCGCGCATGCTGATCCTGCTCGGGCTGACGGTGATGTTGAGCACGTTCTGCTTCAACTTCAACGTGACGCTGCCGGTGCTCGCGAAGCAGACGCTCCACGCGGACGCGATCGTCTACGGCCTGCTCTCGGCCGTGTTCGGGGCGGGCGCGCTCGTGGGTGCGCTCATCGCCGCGTCGCGCGGCAAGGCGTCGACCAGGGTGATGCTCATCGGATCGCTCGTCTTCACGGGCGCGGAGCTGCTGCTCGCGCCCGTGCACGGAACGGTGCTTGCCGGCATCCTGCTCTTCTTCGTCGGCGCGGGCTTCGCAGCCTGGTCCGCGAACTCGAACACCTCGATGCAGCTCGCGGCACCCGACCGCCTGCGCGGCCGCATCATCGGCATCTACTTCTACGCGTTCAACGGCACCGGCCCGCTCGGCGGCGTGCTGACCGGCTGGCTCTGCGCGAAGGGCGGCACCGAGCTCGCGTTCTTCGTCGCCGGCATCCTCGGACTCGCCGCGACCGCGGTCGCCGGGCAGCAGCTGCACGGGCGCCCGCCGCTCGTCGAGCTGCGGCGGCTCACGCTGCCGCGGCGCAGGACCGCGTAGCTCTCAGCTCCCGACGACGATCGCGACCTGCGTGTACGCGGGCTCGCTCTGACCGGCGGCGGGGGTCTGTGAGAGGACGACGCCCGCGCTCTTCGCAGGGCCGTGCCTGTAGTCGGTCTTGACGGTGAGCTTCGCGTCGAGCAGCGCGGCGCGTGCGGCGCCGGCCTTCTGGCCGACGACGTTCGGCACCTGCTGCGCGGGCCTCTCTGAACCGGTGGCGACGCCGAGCCTGACGACGCTGCCGGGCTGCGCGTTGCTGCCGGCGGCCGGATCCTCCTCGACGATCGAACCGGGCGTGCCGGACGCCGAGACGGGGCCCGTCTCCGCCACGAAGCCGGCGGCCTCGACCTGACCGGCGCCGGACGCGGCGTCCTGGCCGGTGACGGCGGGCACGGCTGCGGTGGCCGCCGTCGTCGTCTGCGCGGTCGTCGTCGATTGCGTCGTCGTCTGCGTCGACGCGGCCGTCGTCGCCTGCGTCGTGGTGCTCGGCGCGACCGCGTGCCCGTTCGACACGTTGATGACGACGGTCTGCCCCTTGTCGAGCCGCGAGCCGCCGCCCGGCTTCTGCGAGGCGACGATGCCGGCCGGCCTGTTCGCGGGGCCGACGATCGCGCGAACGTTGAAGCCGTCGCCGGTCAGCTTCGCGATCGCCTGCTGCTGCTGCATGCCGACGACGCCCGGGACGGTCTGGCCCTTGCTCGAGTCGTCGTTCAGGACGAAGAGCCAGACGAGGAGGGCTGCGACCGCAAGCACGCCGAGCGCCGCGAGCCACGGCCAGGCGTCGGCGAGGAGCCGCGGCGGGACGCGCGCGTCGGGCGGCGGCGGTGCACCCGGCGGGGGCGGGCCGACCGGCTCGTGGGCCTGCGTGTCCTCGGGCAGCCGCCCGGGCGGCAACGGCGCGTGGGGCTCCGTGATCTCGGTCTCGTCGTCGGCCATCGCGCGGAGCATGCCCGAAACTGCGGAGCACGATTCCTCGCGCGGTCGGGTACGGAGATGTCGCAGCTTCGTCAGAGCTTCGACACGAGCTGCAGGTCGGGCTCGGCGCCGTACGTCGAGGCGACGCGCTCCGCATCGGCTGCGAGCTCGCGCCGCTGCTGCGGCGAGAGGCGGCGGAACGGCTCGACCCGGATCTCGAGCCGCTTGCCGCGCTCCTTGCGCGCCCAGACGCCGGCGACGCGGCCGGCGACGAGGAGGGCGGGGTTCGGGCCCGCGCCGCGGAGGAAGATGCGCTCCCTCTGCTCCGGGATCAGGTGTTCGCGCGGGTGCGCGCCGATCACGTAGACGTCGTAGTGCGCGAGCAGGCGCACTCCCAGCGGCTCGGCCGCCTGCGGAAACACCGTGCCGGGCAGGGCGAGCGCGGGATGCCCTTCGACGTCGACCTCCTCGAGGCCGTCCAGCACGTCGTCGGGGACGCGCATCGCGAGCCAGTGCTCGAGGTCGCTCCGCTGCGCCGGCCCGTACGTCGCGAAGAAGCGACGGCAGACTTCGCGCAGCGCCGCCTCCGGCGCAGGCGGCTCCCAGCCGTCGAGCCAGCGGTCGCAGCGAACGAACGTCACCATGCGGCCGCGCGGCGGCCCGTGGCAGAGCTCGCCGCTCGCCGGCGCGAGGAAGTGCCCCCACGAGTCCGTCGCGAGGTGCTCCCCGAGCGCTCCGCCGACGGCGGCGCCGATCTCCTCTCGCGTGCGCGGCTCGCCGTCGTCGAGGACCGCGAGCACCTGCTCGCGCAGCGACTCCGCCTCCGCGAGGGTCAGGCCCTGCCAGTCGAGCCACGACCGCTCGCGCCAGCGGTCGCGCACACCGTGCAGCGACTTCCAGAGCGCGAGCTCGTCCGCGGGATGCAGGTGGAGCGTCCCGCGCAGGGTGCTCCCTTTCGCCAGCACGCGATGCTCCCACAAAAGCTCGCGCACCGCGCCGCGCGTCACGCCCTCGACCCGTGCCGAGAGGGCGAGCTCGGCGCCCGTCGTCAGCTGCGCGTGCACGCCGCACGTCGCGCGCACAACGTCGAGCAGGTCGCCGCCCGGGGCGCGCGTGGCCAGCTGCGACGCCTCGAGCCGCCGCGCGTCGACCTGATCCCACGTCAGCGACCGCACAGCGCGAAGATAGAGGGATGGAGCCCCTGCCGGACTATCCCTTCGCCCCGCACCGGCTCGACCTCGACGGACGCGCGCTGCACTACGTGGACGAGGGTCGCGGGAAGCCCGTGCTGCTCCTGCACGGCGAGCCGACGTCGTCGTTCCTGTGGCGGAAGATCATCCCCCGGCTGCCCGGGCGCGTCGTTGCGCCCGACCTGATCGGCTTCGGCCGCTCGGACAAGCCCGAGGACCCGAGCTGGTACACGTACGACCGGCACGTCGAGTCCGTGGCACGCCTCGTGCAGGAGCTCGACCTCACCGGGCTGACGCTCGTCGTCCACGACTGGGGCGGCCCGATCGGGCTGCGCGTCGCCGTCGAGCACCAGGAGCGCGTCGACGGGCTCGTCATCCTGAACACGGGCGTGGGCGGCGGCTCCGCGCCGAGCGAGACGTGGCTTCGCTTCCGCGCGGTCGTGCGCGAGCTCGGCGGCGCCCTCGACGTCGGGCGCCTCGTCGAGGCAGGCACGACGCAGGGCCTCTCGGACGAGGTGCGCGCCGCCTACGACGCGCCGTTCCCGACGCCCGGGTCGAAGGCCGGCGTCCTCGCCTTCCCGGAGCTCGTCCCGACCGAGCCCGACCATCCGAACACCGCGCCGATGAACGCCGTCCGGGACGCGCTCAGACGCTGGGACAAGCCGGCGCTCGTCGTCTGGGGAGCCGACGACGCGGTGCTGCCGGCCGGAATCGCGCACGCGCTCGTCCAGCTGATCCCCGGCGCGCGCGGCCCCCTGCTGATCGAGGGAGCGTCGCACTTCCTCCAGGAAGACCGGCCGGACGAGGTCGCCGAGGCCATTCGCGGGTTCGTCGCGGCCCGCCCGCAGGGGTGATTGCAGGCAGGTCTCGTCCTTCCCAGAGTGAAAGGACGACCGTGGATCTCCGCACGATCCTCCGCGAGTCCCGCGCCGGTGCGGCCTTCCTGACCGGCGGCATCGCGCTGACCGGGATCTACTTCCTCGTCTCGAACCTGACGGCGCAGTCGGTGATCTACGACGGCATCGGCATCGCCGCCGCGTGCGCCATCGCCGCCGGCGTCTTCGTCCACCGTCCGGACGCGCGGCTGCCGTGGCTCCTCTTCGCCTTCGGCAACCTCTGCTCAGCCGCCGGGGACATCGTCTCGTCGGTCCTCGACAACCCGCCCGTGCCGTCGGCTGCGGACTGGGTCTACCTCGCCGCCTACCCGCTGCTCGCGACGGGCCTCGTGATGCTGCTCGTGAAGGCGGGCGGCCATCACCGGCGGGCCGCGCTCGGCGAGGCGGTGATCTTCACGTGCGCCTTTGCGCTCTTCCAGTGGGTGTTCATCGTCGACGACATCGTCAACGGTCCCGGTTCGCTCGGCGAGCGCGCGGTCTCGGCCGCGTACCCGACGATGGACATCGTCCTGCTCGCGGCCCTCGCCGGGTTCTTCGTCACGGCCGCCTGGCGCACGCCGGCATTCCTCCTTCTCGTGGCGGGCGTCGTGCCGCTGCTCGTCGCCGACGAGATCTACGGGTTGAGCTCCAGCTCGTACACGGCCGGCGACTACGTCGATGCAGGCTGGCTGCTCTCGTACACGCTCTGGGGCGCCGCCGCGCTCCATCCCTCGATGCGCGCCCTCTCGCGCGCGCGACCGCGCCGCAGGCAGCTTCGAATCAGCCCGCTCCGCATCGCCCTGCTCCTCTCCGCACTCCTCTGTCCGCCCGCCGTGCTGCTCGTGCAGGATCTGCGCCACGCGCCGCTCAACGTTCCGGGTGTCGTCATCGCCGAGGTCACGATCGCGGTGTTCGTCGTGCTCCGCTTCGTCGGCATCCTGCGCGCGCTCGAACGCATTCGCGCCCGCCTGATCGAGGCCGACCGGGTGAAGGACGAGTTCGTCGCGCTCATCTCGCACGACCTGCGAACGCCGCTGACGTCGGTGATGGGCTACATCGAGCTCGCGCTGGACGACGAGCTCGAGCCGAAGCTCGATGCAGAGCGCCGTGGCTACCTCGAGGTGGTCGAGCGCAGCTCGCAGCGCCTGCTTCGCCTCGTCGACGACCTGCTGTTCGTCGCCCGGCTCCAGGCCGGGCGGCTCGATCTGACACCGACCGTTCTCGACCTCGGGGCTCTCGCACGCCAGGCCTCCGAGGAGGCGCGCCGGCGCGCCGAGGCGAAGGGCGTCGAGCTCGTGTTCCAGGCCGACGGGCCGGTCGAGATCGACGGCGACCGAGGCCGGCTCTTCCAGCTACTGGACAACCTCGTCTCGAATGCGATCAAGTTCACGCCGACGGGAGGCCGAATCGAGGTCTGCGTGTCGCGAAACGGCGCCGCGATCCTCGAGGTGCGGGATACGGGAATGGGCTTCACCGCCGGCGAAGCGGCACGGGTCTTCGAGCGCTTCTTCCGCACCGACGACGCCGTCGCCGGCCAGGTGCCGGGCACCGGGCTCGGTCTCTACATCGCGCAGGCGATTGCCGAAGCACACGGCGGCGTCATCTCGGCGGCCCCGAGGAACGGCGGCGGCGCCGTCTTCAGGATCGAGCTGCCGCCCGCTCAAGCAGCGATGATGCACGCATGAGCGTGCCGGTGATTCTTGTCGCCGACGACGACGAAGACATCCTGCTGCTCGTGACGACGCGTCTTCGCCGTGACGGGCACGAGGTCGTGTCGGCGAGTCGCGGCGACGACGCGCTCGCGCTCGCGCGTGAGCTCAAGCCCGCCCTCGCGGTGCTCGACGTCGGCATGCCCGGGCTCGACGGCCTGGAGGTGCTCGGCGAGATTCGCGCCGACGAGGCGCTCGCCGACACCCGCGTCCTCCTGCTCACCGCGAAGGCGCAGGAGTCCGACGTGCGACGCGGCTTCGAGGTGGGCGCCGATGCGTACGTCAAGAAGCCGTTCTCGCCCGCCGAGCTCTCGGCGCGCGTGCGCGAGCTGCTCGCCTGAGCTACGCCGGCGCCTTGTAGCGGTAGCCGAAGCCCCGCACGGTCTCGATCGGCACGGCGGCCGGGGACGCAGCGTCGAGCTTGCGCCGCAGGTAGCCGACGTAGAGCTTGACCTGGTCGCCGCCGACACCGAATGCGTCGCCCCAGACGAGCTCGAGCAGCTGCTCGCGGCTCAGCACCTGGCGCGGATGGCGGACGAAGGTCGAGAGAAGCCGGAACTCGAGCGGCGTCAGCTGCACGTCCTCGGCGCCGACGGTCACCTTCGCCTGCGCCCAGTCGATCGACAAATACGCGTCCGCATACGTATCCGCTTCGCCCTGCGGAGCCCCGCGCGCGGCGCGTCGGAGCAGCGCCTGGACGCGCGCGACGAGCTCCTGCTTGCCGAACGGCTTCACGACGTAGTCGTCGGCGCCGCTCTGGAGACCGCGGACGCGCTCGAGCTCGTCGCCGCGCGCCGTCAGCATCAGGACGGGCACCTCGGACATGTCCCGGATCCGCTCGAGAACGTTCCACCCGTCCATCTCGGGCATGTTCACGTCGAGGACGACGAGGTCAGGGCGCCAGGCGTGGAACTCGCGGAGCCCGTCGCGGCCGTTCGCCGCGTCCTTGACGGTCGCGCCGGTGCGCTCGAGGAGCGTGCGCACGAGTCGCCGGATGTCGTCGTCGTCGTCCACGACGAGCACGCGGGCCGCGCTCACAGCTTCTCGCTCATACCTCATTCATACCAAGCGCATCCGCCGTTCCCTCCCCGCGGGTCGACAGTCCGCGTGTGGCAACCATCCTCATCGTCGACCCGGACTCAGCGACCCGGTCGCTGCTGGAGCTTCTGTGCCAGCGCCTCGGTCATCGCCCGATCGGGCCGCGTGAGTGGGTGGATGGCGAAGAACCCGACCTGCTGCTGCTGGAGCCTGCATCAAGACCGGGCGTGCGGCTCGCCCGGGGCTTCCGGCGGCGCTTCCCCGACCTGCCGATCCTCTGTGTGAGCATCGACGGTCCGAGCGGCGACGTGTCGTCGCTCAACCCCGTGGCCCATCTGATGAAGCCATTCCGCCGGAGTCAGCTCGAGCGTGCGCTCGGGCAGGCGCTCATCCCAGCGGCGGACGCGATCAGGGGCTGACGGCCGGCAACGGGCCGGGTGCGCATCCGCGGCGGAACGCACCCGGCCCGGTGCCGCGCATGTGCCGGTTTCGAACGACGGCACGCGGATACCCACACGGCATGCTCGCCATGTCCGACCAGGCGATCGAGGCGATCCGCGGGATCGTCGAGGACTCAGAGCTCGGCGAGAGGGGCGGCCTCCGCATCTCCGGGACGAACGAGGGCAACGGCGACGCTGCGCTCGAGTTCGAGCTCGCGGAAGAGGCGCAGGCCGGCGACGAGGTCGTCCGCGAAGGCGGCGCCGTCGTCTTCCTCGACGACGCGGCGGCAGCGTTGCTCGCCGACAAGACCCTCGACGTGCACGCGCACGGCGACCACTTCCACTTCTCGCTCGCAGAACGCGACGGGGGCTAGCCGGCGATCGTCCAGGTCTCGCCGCTCGCGAGGAGCGCGCCGAGATCGCCCGCGCCCAGCTTGTCGACGGCCGCCTCGATCTGTCCGGCCATCAGCTCGTCGTACACGGCGCGCTCGACGTTGCGGAAGACGCCGACCGGCGTGCCGCCGTGCGTCTCCTGTGTGACGCGCGAGAGGGCGAACGCGAGCGACGGCGAGACGTGCTCGGCGTCGTGCACGAGCACGTCCTCGTCGGAGGCCTCGCAGGTCTCGATCGAGCCGTCGCTCCGCTGGCGCAACGCCTTCTCGCCGCCCGCGCCCCAGCGGATCGGCTCGCCGCTCCGGAGCGGGATCCGGTTGACGCCCTCCTTGTCGTCGCGCACGAAGTCCCACGCGTCGTCGTTGAAGATCGGGCAGTTCTGGAAGATCTCGACGAACGCGCTGCCGCGATGCGCGGCCGCGGCGCGCAGCACCTCGGTCATGCCGGCCTTGTCGGTGTCGATGCAGCGCGCGACGAACGTCGCCTCGGCGCCGATCGCGAGCGAGAGCGGGTTGAACGGGAAGTCGAGCGAGCCCATCGGCGTCGACTTCGTGATCTTGCCGAGCTCGGAGGTCGGCGAGTACTGCCCCTTCGTCAGGCCGTAGATCTTGTTGTTGAAGAGCAGGATCTTCAGGTTCACGTTG
>Ga0207657_10002542_pt1 | contig 19724 bp, 22 predicted proteins | sample KBSC33metaG_FD_184316 | JGI IMG/M metagenome (GOLD analysis project Ga0207657, IMG submission 184316) | Corn rhizosphere microbial communities from Kellogg Biological Station, Michigan, USA - KBS C3-3 metaG (SPAdes) (version 2) | ecosystem: Host-associated > Plants > Roots > Rhizosphere > Soil ... | reverse complement strand
ATTTCCGCCATGTTGCGCACCGGCTTGTTGGCGAAGATGTTGCGCGTGCCGCCGCCGGCGAAGCCGATCAGCATCACGTCGCCCTTGGCGCTGACCTCGTCGACGATCGGCTTCAAGGTGTCGGCATCGAGAACCTTGTTCCAGTGATCGAGATCGCGGAACAGGAACGGCGCATCGATGAACGGTGCGGCCTTGGAGAACGTCGACATGTGCGCGGGCGAGACGATGCCGTAGTCGACCGAGATCCCCTGGTTCATGTAGGCGAAATAGTCCTTCTCGAGGCCGAGCTCGCTGTTCTTGTGCAGCACGAAGTTGATCGGCTTGCCGTAATACTTCTTGACCAGTTCCTCGAATTTCACCAGGGCCCTGGTGAACGCATGATCATCGTTGAACTGTACGGCGCCGTGCAGCGTAATGGTGGACTGCGCGAATGCGCTGAAGGACAGCGCAAAAGCGCATGCGGCAAGACAGCGCGTAAACGCGCCGATATAGGCAGACATCGTCTTTCCTCCGGGTTTGTGGTCTATCCAACGGCCGGATCTGCGCCCGGTTCCGCGGTGCGATAACGAACCATCTGGTAAGGTGGTCAGACCGCATTCAACGCTTCGGCCGGCGAAGTGTCAATGCCGGCTTGGCTCGAGGCCGTCTCGGGATTGAGCAAGCCCCGCCGCGGCGCGTGTAGAATCGGCGCAATGACAAGCCGCCGCCTCGCCATCACGCTCGTCACGCTGGCGCTGCATCTGCTCGCGCCGGTCGGCGCCTATGCGGCGTCTCCACCGGCTCCTGAGTCGAGCGACTACTGCTCCGCGACGCGTGCCGACGCTCACTCCGCCGCCGGCGTGCCGGCGAGCCCCGGCGTCCCGGCGCCGCGACCCGGCCACTCGCCGCACTCGCATTGCCCATCGTGTCTGGGCGCGTTCGCCGTCGCGGCGATACCGCCTTCGGCGACGCCGTTCGTCCTGATCCCGCGCTCGCTCGACCGCGCGCCGACCGGCGCGGTTGGCGCCGACATCGCAGCGCAGCCCGCGCTGCTGCCGCCGCTGCGCGGTCCTCCCTCGCTCCTCTCCTAAGCTCGCATCGATCGCGGCCGGCCCATCGGTCGCGGCTTGCGATCCATCACGCCTCGCGGCCCGCCGCCGGCGCGATCGATCGTGTTCGAATCCAACGAGGTACGTCATGACGAAAATCCTGGCCATCGCGGCCGTCGCCGCGATCGCTGCCGCCAGCAGCGCATGGGCGCACGAGTATCGACTGCGCTCATTGCACATCGATCATCCATTTGCCCGCGCGACACCTCCGGGGGCGCGCTCCGGCGGCGTTTTCCTCAGCGTGGAGAACAACGGCGACCGGGCCGATCGGCTGCTCAGCGTATCGACCCCGGTGGCCGGTACCGCCGAGCTGCATCAGATGGTGATGGATGCCGGCGTGATGCGCATGCGGGCGGTCGCGGGCGTCGACGTCAAGCCCGGCGACCGGCTGGTTCTGCAGCCCGGCGGCTATCACGTGATGCTCGCGGATCTCAAGCGACCGCTGCAGGCGGGCGACAGCTTTCCGCTGACGCTGGGATTCGAAAAGGCCGGGTCGATCGAGGTCAGCGTCGTCGTCGAGAGCATGGGGGCCGGCGCGATGCATCCGCATGGCGCGCGTTGAAAGCCGGACCTTCGCATCCCGCATCGGCGGCACGCGGCCCATGAAAGGACGGCAATCATGAAGACGAAAAATAGGCGATCGATCGCCACGCCGCTGGCGCTGGCCGTGGGATCGGCGCTCATCCTGTCCGCGCAGACCGCAGCCGCGCACGGCGTCGCCGGCAAGCGCTTCTTCCCGGCGACGCTCGCGACCGACGACCCGTTTGTCGCCGACGAATTGTCGCTGCCGACGGTCGAAAGCCGCAGGACGCCGGCGAGCGGCGACGAGCCGGCGATGCGCGAAACCGGCTTTGCCGTCGATGTGTCGAAACGCATCACCGAAAACCTCGGCATCGGCTTCGGTGCGACCTACAAGGTGCTGCAGCCCGATGGCGGAGATACGCAGCGCGGCTTCGACAACCTGGCGGCAAGCATCAAGTACAAGTTCTACCAGAACGACGAGCGCGAGACGATCCTGTCGGCCGGCGTCGACTGGGACATCGGCGGCAGCGGGTCGAAGCGGGTCGGCGCCGAATCGTTCAGCACGCTGACACCCGCGCTTTTCTTCGGCAAGGGATTCGGCGATTTGCCCGAATCGATGAAGTTCGTTCGTCCGCTCGCCGTGACGGGACTGGTCGGCATCGGTATCCCGACCCGGTCGAGCACGACCTCGATCGGCGACGAGGGCGAGGTCGACGTCGAGCGTCATCCGCATACCCTGCAATGGGGATTCGCCGTCCAGTACAGCCTGCCGTACCTGCAGTCGTTCGTGCAGGACGTGGGCCTGCGCGAGCCGTTCAGCCGGATGATCCCCGTCGTCGAGGTCGCGCTGTCGACCGCGCTCGATCGAGGCGCCAGCGGGACAACGGGCACGGTGAATCCCGGCATCGTCTGGGCCGGCAGCTATGCGCAGCTTGCCGTCGAAGCCATCGTTCCGGTCAACAATCGCAGCGGCAACCGCGTCGGCTGGATTGCTCAGCTGCACTTTTTTCTCGATGACCTTTTTCCCACGACGATCGGACGCCCGATCTTCGGCCGCTGACATGCGTATCCGGATGCCGCTGCTCGTTTTTGCCTGCGCGTCGGTGCTCGCGCCGCCGGTCGCCGCGCATGCGTTCCTCGACCACGCCCTGCCCGCTGTCGGAAGCACCGTCCATGCGCCGCCCCCGCAGGTGCAATTGTGGTTTTCGCAAAAGCTGGAGCCGGCGTTCAGCACGGCGCAGGTGTCGGATGCCACCGGCAAGCGCGTCGACCGCGCCGACGCCCGTGTCGACGACGGCGACTCCACCGTGCTGACGGTGTCGCTGCCGGAGCTCGCGCCGGGCCGATACCGGGTGAAGTGGCGCGTGCTGTCGGTCGACACGCACGTCACAGAGGGCGACTACAGCTTCGATGTTGTGCGCTGAGTCATTGCGTCGTTCCGTCCCGGGTGCAGGGCGATGAACGCCTTGCTGGCATCGGCCCGCGCCGTTCACTTCTCCGCGACTCTGTGGCTGTTCGGCGAGTTGCTGCTGGCTTGCGCGCTGTCGGCTCGGCGACGAAACGCCGCGCCGTCCGCCCCCGGCGAAGCGCTGCGGCGACGGCTGCCGTCGGTCGCCCGCGGGTGCATCGCGATCGGCATCGTTTCCGCGCTGTTGTGGCTCGCCGCGATGGCCGCGACGATGAGCGGCCTGCCGCTGACGCGGGCGATCGGTTTCTCGACGCTCGGCGCGGTCCTCGGAGACACGTTGTTCGGCAAGGTGTGGATCGCCCGCTTCTGCCTCGCGTGCGTGCTGCTGCTGCTGTTGTGGCCGCGAACCACGGTTCCCGGCCTTCGCCGGCTCGCGGTGTCGACGCTGATCGCAGCCGCGTATCTGGGCGCCCTCGCGTGGACCGGGCACGCCGCCGCCGCCGAAGGACCGTGGCGCGGCGGGCAGATCGTTGCCGATGTCGTGCACTTGCTGAGCGCGGGGGCGTGGCTGGGCGCGCTGCCGGCACTGGTCTACGTGCTGGGCAGCACGCCATCGATCGGGGATGCGGCAGCGGCGGTCAAGCGCTTTTCCAGCGTGGCGATCGTCGCTGTGACCGCGCTGATCCTGAGCGGCGTGGGCAACAGCTGGTTTCTCGTCGGCAGTGTCCCGGCGTTGTTCGGCACCCGCTACGGCACGCTGCTGCTCGCCAAGCTCGCCGTGCTCGCCGCGATGCTCTCGCTCGCCGCCGTCAATCGGCTGATCCTGACGCCGCGGCTCGCATCGGGCGACCGGCGGGCAGCGCGTGCATTGAGGCGCAATGCGCTGGTCGAGATCGGCGCCGGGCTCCTGGTCGTGGCTATCGTCGGCGTGCTGGGCATCACGGTCCCGGCGGCGCATCAATCGACGCTCTGGCCGTTCGCGCATACGCTGAGCTGGGCACCGGCGCGCGAATCGGCGGCGACCCTTGCATTGTTGCTTGCCGCAGTGCTCGTCGCCGTCGCCGGTCTTGTCAGTGTGGTCGTCGGCGCGCGCAGGCGCGCGTGGCGGCCGGCCGCGGCGGGGCTGATCGGTGTCGGTGCGTCGGTCATCGCCGCCGCATGGCTGCTCGCCGTCCCCGCCTATCCGACGACCTACGCGACCTCGCCGGTGCGTTATACGACCGCTGCGATCGCCGATGGCGCCCGTTTGTTCGCCGCCCATTGCGCCGCGTGCCACGGCATTGACAGCCGATCGACGGACGGAACGGCTGTCGCCGCACCGAACCTGGCCCGGCAGGCCGCGCGCCACCGTCCGGGCGAGCTCTATTGGTGGACTGCGCATGGGCGCGCGGGGACCGCGATGCCCGCGTTCTCGCCGCCGCTGGTGAGCGAGGAAATCTGGAGCATCGTGCAGTTCCTGCATGCGCTCGCCGACGCCGCCGATTTTGCCGGCACCCGCGCCGGGTTCCTCGCGCCCTCGCCGGTGCCCGCCCCCGACTTTAGCTTCGAGCTGCCGCACCACGGCCAGCAAACCATCGTGCGACCGGATGCGAACGAGGCCACGTTGCTGGTTCTTTATTCGCTGCCGGATTCGGCCGCGCGCCTGCGCTCGCTCGCGTCGCAGCGGCGCGCGTTCGACGACAGGCACATTCGGATCCTGGCGTTGGCCGAGAGTGCGGGCGATGCACAAATCGCCGAGGCGTCAATCCCCGGAGGCGATGCGATCCGGGCCATCGCGGCGCCCGACGTCGCCGTCGTCTATGCGCTGTTCGCCGCGCGCGATCGCGCCGCCGCCGGTCACGCCGAATTCCTGATCGACCGGCGCGGCCGTCTGCGGGCGCGCTGGCTCGGAGTGCCTCCGCCAGGCGACGATCGAGATCGCGACATTTTTGCAGCGGCGCAGGAGCTCGGCAGCGCAGAGTCGGCGCCGCCTTCGCCGCCCGAGCATGCGCACTGACCGGGCGCGAGCCGGGTCCGGTTCCGCGGGTCCCGGTAGAATCGCAGCATGAACGCCACACGCTCGACGACGCTCGCCGGTCCCGCGGCATCGCCCGCGGCGGATCGCCGCGCGCCGCGCGCCGTGGCGGCCTGGCTATTGGTCTGTTGTGCGCTGGTGTTCGCGATCGTCGTCGTCGGCGGTGTGACGCGGCTCACGCATTCCGGCCTGTCGATCACCGAATGGCAGCCGATCGTGGGCACGCTGCCGCCGCTTTCAGCGACGCAGTGGGACGAGGCCTTCGTCAAGTACCAGGCAACGCCCGAGTACCGTCAGATCAACAAGGGGATGAGTCTCGACGCGTTCAAGTCGATATTCTGGTGGGAATACGCGCACCGGTTGCTCGGCCGAGTCATCGGCGCGGCGTTTGCGCTGCCGCTCGCATGGTTCGTCCTGCGGCGGAGACTGCCGCACGGACTCGCGCCGCCGCTGGTTGCGATCTTCGCGCTCGGCGGCTTGCAGGGCGCACTGGGCTGGTACATGGTGCAAAGCGGTCTGGTCGACGATCCTCGCGTGTCGCAGCTCCGGCTCGCCGCGCATCTCAGCCTGGCCTTGCTGATTTTCGCGGCGATGTTCTGGCTGGCGCTTTCGCTGCTGCGCGCGGCGGCCGACGCGCCGCGCGCGCCGGCGGCGGGCGGACGCGCGGCGAAGCTGCGGCGCTTCGCGCTTCTGATCGTCGCGCTGGTGTTCCTCCAGGCGGTGGCGGGCAGCCTGGTCGCGGGAATCCGCGCCGGCTTCGCCTACAACACCTTTCCGCTGATGAACGGACAGCTCGTCCCGGCGGAGATCCTGTCGCTGACGCCCTGGTATCGCAATTTCGCCGACAACATGGCGACCGTGCAGTTCGATCACCGCCTGATCGCCTGGCTCCTCGCGCTGCTGATTCCCGCATTCTGGCTTGCAGTGCGTCCGCAGGCGTCGTCGCGCGTCGCACTGGCGGCCGACCTCTTGCTGGCGGCGCTGCTGTTGCAATTCGCGCTGGGCGTCGCAACGCTGTTGCTGGTCGTACCTCTTCCGCTCGCCGCCGCGCATCAGGCCGGCGCCGTGCTGCTGTTCGCCGCGGCGCTCAACACCGCGCATGCGCTGCACGTGCGCGGCCGGCAGGAACGCGCGCGAGGACAACGCGCATGAGCGCATTTGCATTCTGTCCCTGCAGGGAGGATCATGACGGCCCGATGCGCAAACGAGCCCACCATGACTGAGCCCGCCAAGCTCGACGAACCGCTGGCCGATGCCGACTACGACGAGCTCGAGGCCTTTCTGGCGTCGAACGGCGTACCGCAGGACTGCATGGACCTGGAGATGCTGGACGGGTTTCTGACGGCCATCGTCAGCGGCCCCGAGATGATCCAGCCGTCCGAATGGCTGCCGGTCGTCTGGAGCGACAGCCAGCGCAGCGTCTCGCCGGTCTTTGCCGACAACGAGCAGGCGAGCCGGATTTTGTCGCTGGTGCTGCGCGTGCAGAACAGCATCGCGCGCACGTTGCGCGAATCGCCCACCCGCTTCAAGCCGCTGCTATATCACAGCGAGGACAACGTGAAGGGCGACAAGGCGCCGCCCGAAGCGAGCGCGTGGTGCGAAGGCTATATGACCGGCGTGCTGCTGCGCGAAGCCGAATGGGAACCGATGTATTCGCAGGAGGACGCCCGCGACTGGATGCTGCCGATCGAGGCGCTTGCCTACGGCGACCACGATCCGGAATACCTCGACTGGGTCGACAGCGAAGAAAAGCGCCAGGGAATGATCGACGAGCTGCCGATCGCTGCGGTGCTCATCTATCGCTACTGGCAGGAGCGCAACCGCCCCGAATCCGCCAATCGGGCCGAGCGGCGGGCACAACGGCGCGAGACATCGCGCAAGGGCCGCCAGCGCCTCCACTAGCGGCCCGCGGCGGCGCGGGGAAGCGCCCCGCGCTCGCCGCATCGATTCACTGCCGTTCTACTGGTGCATGGGCACGTCGATCATCTCGACGTGGTTGACTTCGCGCAGGTCCCCGCGTGTGTCGCCGTCGACCCTCCGGGCGGGCCGCGTGCCAAGCGCCTTGAGCATCAACGCGATGGCGAGCAGAACGACCGACCCGATCAGGAGAAAGGGTTGCCACTCGGCGGGAAGATCGGACGTCGCCGCAAACACAGGCGTCACGATCGATGCGCCGATCAAGACGCCCGCGGCGAACGACGCCACGTCCTGCACTCTGGTCGCTCGATGGTTCATCAGTGACTCCGCTTCGATTGATTGAACACGGCCTCACTTTAGGACCACACTCGCGGAGCCGTAATCGGCGCGCATCCGATTTGGGCGTAAGACCTGCTCCGACGCGGAAAAAAACGTCGCCGGCGGGCGACAGAATCAGTGCGGGCCGAAGCGGTACGAATCCATCGCCAGCGCTCCCGCTTCGAATCCTTCGACAAAACGCTCGACGTTCGCATCGTCGGCCGCCGCGCCCAGCGCGACGAACAACGGCAGAAAATGCTCGTCGCTCGGATGCGCGCGCACCGCTTCGGGCGCCTGCTCGTGCCACGCGACCAGCGCATCGATGTCGTGGGCGATCAGGCGATCGTGCAGCCAGCCGGCGAACGCCTGCGCGTAACGCAGCGGCTCCTGCCGGCGCGGGTTCGACATCCAGTCGCGCAGGTTGTGCGTCGTGTGACCCGAGCCGATGATCAGCACCGAGTCATCGGCCAGCGCGGAGAGCGCCCGCCCGATGTGCAGATGATGCGCGGCCCCGAGTTCCGGCTGAATCGAGAGCTGCACGACGGGCACGTCGGCGTCGGGATACATCCAGCGTAAGGGGACCCACGCGCCGTGATCGCGCCCGCGGCAGCCATCGATGCCGGCGGCCACGCCGGCGTTCTTGAGCAGCGCGACGGCTTGCGCCGCCAGCGCAGGGTCGCCAGGCGCCGGGTATTGCAAACGAAAGAGCTCGTCGGGAAAGCCGCCGAAATCGTGAATCGTCTGGGGCGCCGGATTGCCGGTGAGCAGCGGGACGTCGGTCTCCCAGTGCGCCGATGCGATCAGGACGGCGCGTGGGCGCGGCAGCTCGCGCCCGAGGGCCGCCCAGGCGCGGCCGGCGGCGCCCGGCTCGACCGCATGCATCGGAGAGCCGTGCGACAGGAACAGCGTTGGAAGCCGCACGCTGGCGCCGTGTCCGCGGGCCGGGTGGCCGGCGGTCGCCCTGGCCGCAGATGGTTCCATCAGGCGACAGCCTTCGCGCGTTCTTTGATCAAGCCTTCCGCCAGCAACGCCTCGCGCACATGCGGACGAGCTTCGACCCGAGCCTTGTACGCGGCGACGACCGGCCATTGGGCGAGGTCGATATCGACGAACGGCGACCAGCGCAGGATCGTATACAAATACGCATCGGCGACGCTGAACCGGCTGCCCATCAGATAGTCGTTGCCGTCGAGCTGGCCGGCCAGCCATGCGAGCCGCGACCGAAGCTTGTCGCGCAAGATCGGCTTGTAGTCGGCCGGCGTGTTGGCAGCGAAGAACGGCCCGAACTGCTTGTGCAGCTCGGAGGTGATGAAGTTCAGCCATTCCTGCAGGCGATACCGCTCGAAGCTGCCCGCGACGGGCGCAAGCTGCGACTCCGGCTTGCGATCGGCCAGATACTGTACGATCGCCGGCCCTTCGGTCAGCCGCCGTCCGTCGTCGAGCTCGAGCACCGGCACGTAACCCTTGCCGTTGATCGCATAGAAGTCTGCGCCTGCGCCGAAGGTGTGCGCCTTGGTGTCGACCTTGACCAGCGTCGCCGGCAAACCGGTTTCGAGCAGGACGATGTGCGGAGAAAGCGAGCACGCGCCCGGCGAATAATAGAGTTTCATTGCAGGTTCCTTTTCAAGTTATCAGGGACATCCATCTGGTTCGACAGGTGTTCAGTCGGCACGTTGCAGCCCGAACGCGGTCCGGCGCGACGGCGCGCGCGAGGGCAGCGCATAGCGTCCGCCGCCGAGTATGGCGACGGCGGCCCCCGCCACGGCGAGGAACGCCGGGTATTCCCAGCCGCCGTTGGGCGAGGTGAACAGCCAGCCGTTGCCCGCGTGCGCCCACGCGGCGCCGAGCAGAATCGGCAGCAATGCAAAGGCGACGATGCGCGTGTAGGCGCCGACGATCAGCAGCACGCCGCCGACCAGTTCGGCAGCGATCGTCACGTAGGCGAGCGGGCCCGGCAGCCCCAGCGACTGGAAAAACTGCACGGTGCCGGCCGGCGTGAAGACGAAGTACTTGAGCAGTGCGTGCGCGATGAACATCACGCCGAGCGCGCCGCGCAGTAACAAGGCCGCAACATCGATGCGGGTCTGACCATTCATGATTGTTTCTCCACGGGGCGCCGCAGGCCGGCGCGATGGATGAATCATCGGCCTTGTTGAATTCAGAATAAATAGGCCAATCAGCAAATGATTATTCTGAAATATGCAATAATGTGGAATGGACCGCTTCCAGGCCATCACCGCGTTCGCCAAGGTCGTCGAGGCCGGGAGCTTCGTCCGTGCCGCCGAACGGCTCGCGACCTCGGTCTCCGCGGTGTCCCGTCACGTGGCCGAGCTCGAGGCGCATCTGGACGTTCGTCTGCTCAATCGCACGACGCGCCGCCTGTCGCTGACGGAGAGCGGAACGGCGTTCTACCAGCGCTGCGTGCAGTTGCTGGCAGATCTCGACGAAGCCGAGCAGTCGGCGACCGCTTCGGCCATTGCCCCGCGCGGGACCTTGCGCCTGTCGGCCTCGGTTACGTTTGGCGAGCGCCATCTCGCGCCGGCGATAGCCGCTTTCATCGAGCGCTATCCGGACATGCATTTCGATGTCGAGCTTTCCGACCGCGCCGTCGACCTGGTCGAGGAAGGGTTCGACGCCGCACTGCGCATCGGCGCGATCGGCAGTCAGAACCTGGTCGGGCGCCCGGTCGGCGAGACGCGGCTGGTGTGCTGCGCCGCGCCCGACTACCTGCTGCGCCGCGGCGTGCCCACGCGGCCCGAAGAGCTGGCCGGCCACGAGTGCCTGACCTACGAATACGCGTCGCAGCGCAATGTGTGGCTGTTCCGCGAGGGCGATGGATCGCTGCGGCAGGTGAAGGTCTCGGGCGCGGTGCACGCCAACAGCGGCCGGTTTCTGGCGACGCTCGCGGTCGCGGCGCGGGGCATCGCCTACGAGCCCGACTTCATTTGCGGCCCGGACATCCGGGCCGGACGGCTGGTGCCCATCCTGCTCGAGTTTCGGCCGGCGCCTGCGTCGATACAGCTCGTCTACCCGAGCCGGCGGCATCTGTCGGCCAAGGTGCGCGCGTTCGCCGAGTTCCTGCGTGAGCGTTTTGCGCCGGCGGAGTGGGCGCTCGAGCCGGCCGGTGCCCCGGGCGGGCGCCGCCCGAGGCGATAGATCAGGGCAGCTTGAGCTTGCCCGGCGCGGGTGGCAGCCCGCCGCCCAGGCCCGGGGTGGAGCCGGGGACCAGAATCGACGAGGAAGCCTGGCGGCGCATTTCCTGCAGTTCCCGCATCGCGCGCTCGACGCCTTCCTTGGCTGCGTCGGCGTATTTCTGCACCGCTTCGCCCAGCGTCGTCGCGGGGATGTCGAAACTGATCGGCAGCGGCCCGACGTTGGTGAGGATCTGGGCTTCGCCGGTGTAGATCGTCGCCCGGGTCTGGTCGGGACCGCCATCGCGCGTCACCGGAACGAGGACGCGAATGGTGCCGGCGGCACGATCGGTATAGATTTCCTCGCGGTAGAGCGAAGTCGCGTCCATTTTCATGTCCGCGGTGCGCAGTCCGGGATCGCTGGCCATGGGGAACGTCCTTGTCGTCGAATGGAACCCACAAGGATACTAAAAAGGGCGCGCCTTGTACCGGAGACCTTGCTGCGGTGGGGCGAGGCGGGTCGCGAGCTCGAAACGCCCGCGTTACACACTGTTACATTGACGAGCGCCGAATCGCCCCCACAATAGCTGTTCACTGTAAGCCGAACTTCATTTGGCGCGTTAAAGTCTAACGGGCAGATTGATACTGGAGGGTCTCGTGAAAAAACTTTTGATCGCGGCAGCAGCCGCATTGACATTGGCGACCGTCGCCACCGCGGCGTCGGCGCAGCACGGCGGTGCGTCGCACAGCGGGAGCTGGAGTGGCGGCTCGCATGCCGGCAGCAGCTGGCACGGCGGCAGCAACTGGCACGGCGGCGGGCACTGGCACGGCGGGAGCTGGCACGGGAGCCGCATCGGTCTTTCGCTCGGCTTCGGTTTCCCCTACTACTGGGGCCCGGCCTATTACGGCTATCCCTACCCGTACGCCTACGCCTATCCGTACCCGTATAGCTACTACGACGGTTATGCGTATGACGACGCTGTTCCGCAGACCTACATCCAGCGCGACAGCGGCGACGCCGTTGCGCCGACCGCTCCGGCGCAGCGCAGCCAGTATTCCTACTATTGCACGAATCCGGCAGGGTACTATCCGCAGGTCGCCACCTGCCCGTCGGGCTGGCTGACCGTCGTTCCGAATAACGCGCCGCGCACCGCGCCGGCCCCACGCTGAGACGTGAGGAAGCGATGAACGCCATAAAAACTTATCTTCCTTTGACCGCGGCCCTGTTGCTCGCGGCCTGCGTCACCGTGCCGACAGCGCCCAGCGTCGTTGCGCTGCCGGGCAACAACAAGACCTTCGACCAGTTCCAGGCTGATAGCTACGCATGCCAGCAGTTCGCGCAGCAGTCGGTCGGCGGCTCCGCCGAGCGGGCGAACAACTACGCCGCGTCGAACGCCATCGCCGGGACGGCGATCGGCGCCGCCGCGGGCGCCATCATCGGATCGGCATCCGGCAACGCGGGACCTGGCGCCGCGATCGGTGCGGGTACCGGGCTTCTGGTCGGTAGCGCCGCGGGCAGCAATGCATACGGCGCCGGCTATTACCAGATCCAGCGCCGATATGACGGCGCCTACCTGCAATGCATGTACGCCAAGGGCAATCAGATCCCGGTCCGCGGCCCCGCGCGCTATCGCGCGCCGCCGCCTGCGTATTACGGACCGCCCGCAGGTTGATCCACCGCAATCGCTGCAATCACGGGCCCGATTCGTCGGGCCCGTTTTTTTGCGTCTTGATCCAAAACTCGAGCGCGTCGACACGTCGCACGGCCATTCGCAGGGCGGATACGGCTCGCCGCGGATCCCTCAGTCCGCATCAGGCATAATCGTCGGCGCGGTGCGGGACCGACCCGCAAAAGGAATCCATGATCGCTGGCGCGGGAAAGCGAAGGCGGTGGGCGCTGTTGCTGTTGGCGCTGTTATCCACTTGCGCCGCCGCGGCGGCAGACCCCAACAAGGTGCTCCGCGTCGCATTGCCCGACGTCGATACGCTCGATCCGCAGCAGGCGACGACGGTTTCGGCGCAGCGCGTCATCCAGGCGATCTACGAAGGTCTGTACAACTGGGATTATCTGAATACGCCGGCCGGGCTGGTGCCGGTGACCGCGACGGGGCCTCCGCAAATCTCCGACGGCGGCAAGACCTGGCGGATCAATCTCAAGCCGGGAATCCATTTTACCGACGACCCGGCGTTCCACGGCAAAACGCGCGAGCTGGTGGCCGACGACTACATCTACGCGATGAAGCGCCGGCTCGATCCGAACTTGAGCCGCGGCGGCGACACGGTGATGGCCGACCTCATCATCGGCGCACGAGCGGCGGTCGATGCGGCCAAGCGACCGGGCGCGAAATTCGACTACGACCGTCCGATCGAGGGACTGCGCGCGCTCGGCCGCTACGCGATCGAGATCAAGCTCAACGCGATCAATTATCCGTCGGTGCAGGTTTTCCTGACGGTGCAGGCGGTCGCGCGCGAGGTGCTCGAGTCCGCAGGCGGTGACATCCGCACGCGCGCGGTGGGCACCGGCCCGTACCGTCTGCGCGAATGGAAGCGCGGATCGAAAATCGTGCTCGAGGCCAATCCGGACTATCGCACGCTGCGATTTCCGGCAAGCAGCAGCCCGGCGGACACCGAGCTGCTGCGCACGATGCGCGGCAGGGCACTGCCGCAGATCGGCGTCATCGACATCAGCATCATCGAGGAGGACACGACGCTGCTGCTCGAGTTCGAGCGCGGTGCGCTCGACTATGTCGAGCTCCGCGCCGAGATCGCCAACCGTCTTCTCGCCAACGACAAGCTCAAGCCCGAATACGCCGCGCGCGGCATCGTCCGGCATGCTCGGCTCGAGCCTTTTCTGTTCTTCGTCGATTTCAACATGATCGACCCGGTCATCGGCGGCATGAGCAACGACAAGATCGCGTTGCGGCGGGCGATCGCGATGGGGTTGAACACGCAGAACCTGGTCGACGTGGTCTACGCCGGCCAGGGACAGCCGGCCAACCAGATGATTCCTCCGGGCGTCAGCGGCCATGATCCGGAAGCGCCGGCGAAGTCGCTGTACGATCCCGCAGCGGCGCAAGCGCTGCTCGACCGTTTCGGCTACAAGAACCGCGACGCGGACGGATACCGCCAGATGCCCGACGGCAAGCCGCTGACCGTCGTGCTGTCGCTGCGGGCCGCGGCGATCTCGCGCGAAATGCAGACGTTGTGGAAAAGGGATATGGACGCGATCGGTATACGCATCGATTTCCGCGTCGCGCCGTTCCAGGATTTCGTCAAGGACCTGATCGCGGGGAAATACCAGATGTCGGCTGCCGGATTCGGCGGCATTCCGACCGGCGACGGCATCCTCGAGCTGCTCGACAGCAGGCAGCCGCCGTTCGCCAACCAGTCGCGGTTCAAGTCGGCGGAATACGACCAATGGGTCGATCGATTCCTGCGCACGACGACGCCGTCCGAACAGGTCGCGGCAGCGCGCCGCATGAACGAAATGGCGCGCGCCTACATGCCGCTGCTGCCGACGATATTTCGGCGCGAGAACGATTTCGTCCAGCCGTGGCTGCTCGGTTTCAGGCCGCAGGTGTTCAGCACCTACTGGCAATTCATGGACATCGACCTGGAACGCAAGAAGCGGGCCGGCTAGCGCTCATCCCGCACGCCGGAAGAAATCGATCTGTTGCGCGGTCGCGCGCCGAAAGGAACCTCGATGGACGACAAACCGCGGCTGGTGGCACCGGCCGGTGCCTGCGACTGTCACATGCACGTGTACGACCCTCGCTACAGGCCGGCACCGACGTCGCTCTTTCCGCCTCCCGATGCACCGCTCGATGCGTATCGCACCGTGCAACGGCAACTGGGACTCACGCGCATGGTCGTCGTACAGCCGAACGCGTATGCGTTCGACAACGCGTGCACCGAGGACGCGATCGTCCGCGTCGGCACGAATGCACGCGGCGTAGCGACGATACCGCCGGACATCGCCGACGCTGAAATCGAGCGCTTGACGCGCGCCGGATTTCGCGGCGCACGCTGCTTCATGCTCAAGGGCGGCCTTCTGTCGTGGGACGATGTCGATGCGATCGCCGCGCGCGTCGCGCCGTTCGGCTGGCATGTCCAGCTGCAGCTGGACGGCCGCGACATGCCGCTGTACGCCGCGCGGATCGCGCGGCTTCCGACCGAGGCAGTCATCGACCACAACGGCAAATTCCTCGAGCCGGTGCCGCCGTCGCATCCGGCGTTTCGCGCGCTGCTCGCACTGCTCGACGGCGGGCGTTGCTGGGTAAAGCTGTCGGCGCCGTACGAGACATCCCGATCGGGTCCGCCCGCCTACGACGACGTCAGCGCGCTGGCGCGCGCGCTGGTCGCCGCGCATGCCGAGCGCTGCGTCTGGGCGAGCAACTGGCCGCATCCGAACATCAAGCCGCCGCCGCCGAATCCGGCGATGCTCGACCTCTTGCTCGACTGGGCGCCGGACGAAGCGACGCGCCATCGGATCCTGGTCGACAATCCGGCGCGCCTGTACGGCTTCTGATCGACAGCGCGGCGAGTGGCGACAGCCCGCGAGTTCCGGTAGATTGCGCGATTCACTCGATGCGCATAACCGAGGAGCACCAGCATGCGAACGTTTGTCAGATGGCTCGCCGGCGCGCTGCTGCTTGCGACGGCCGCCGCCGCGCCGGCGCAGGATTATCCGACCCGGCCGGTCAAGATCATCGTGCCGTTCGCGGCCGGCGGTCCGGCCGACATCTACGCCCGCTTTATCGGGCAGCGCCTGGAAGCGGCCCTCGGCCAGCCTTTTATCGTCGACGATCGTCCCGGCGCGGGGTCGGTGATCGGCACCGATGCCGCAGCCAAGAGCGCGCCGGACGGCTACACGCTGCTGGTCATGTCGAATACGCAGACGGTCAACGAATCGCTGCTGCCGAACAAGCCTTACGCGCTGATGCACGATTTCGTGCCGGTCGCACCGGTCAACTATTCGGATCTGGTGCTGGTCGTGCATCCGGCGGTGCCGGCCAAGACTCTCGGCGAGCTGATTGCGCTGGCCAAAGCGAAGCCGGGCAAGCTTAACTACGCCTCGTCCGGCCCCGGGACGCCTTACCACATGGCGGGCGAGCTGTTCAAGGCGATGGCCGGCGTCGACATCGTGCACATTCCGTACAAGGGCAGCTCGCAGGCGCGCACCGATACGCTCGGCGGGCAGGTCGACATGATGTTCGACGCCGTCACCACGATGAGCGAGTTCGCGCGCGCGGGCAAGGTTCGCGCGCTGGCGACCAGCGGCAAGGTGCGCTCGTCGGTCCTGCCCGACGTGCCGACGCTGTCGGAAGCCGGCGTCCCCGGCTACGAGGCGGTGCTCTGGCTGGGCATCATCGCGCCGAAGAACACGCCGCCGGAAATCGTGCGGCGGCTCAATGCCGAGATCACCCGGATCACCGCCAATCCGGCCGTGCGCGAGGAATGGGCGAAACAGGGCGCCGTCGCGATGACGATGACGCCCGACGAGTTCGGCCGCTACCTGACCGACGACATCGCCAAATGGGAGCGGATCGTCAAGATCTCCGGCGCGAAGCCCGACAAGTGAGGCGCGGGCCTATCGCGCGCTTGTCGGCGACCAGAGCAAAGCGATGCCGAACCTGCACGTCCTCAGCGCGGGAGCCGCGCAAAGCCTGATCGAAACACTGCAGCAGGAGTTCGCCGCCGGCGACGGCATCGAGATTCGGGCCAGCTTCCACCCGGTCGGTGCCACGATGGAAAAGCTTCTGGCCGGCGAGCCTTGCGACGTCGTCGTGCTGACGGCGGCGCTGCTGGACGAGCTGGCGCAGGGGGGCGACGTCGTCCCGGAATCGATTGCGCCGCTCGGTCGCGTGCATACGGCGATCGCGGTGCGGCAAGGCGACGCAGTGCCCGACGTGTCGACGGCGGCGGCGCTGCGCCGGCTTTTCCTCGCCGCCGACGCGATCTATCTGCCCGATGTCGAGCGCTCGACCGCCGGCGCGCATTGTGCGGCGATGCTGCGCAGCATGGGCATCGGCGCCGAGACCGCGCCGAAGTTGCGGCAAGGGTCGAATGGCGCGGCAGCGATGCGAGAGCTCGCGCATAGCCGCGCCGTGCATCCGGTCGGCTGCACGCAGGTCACGGAGATCGCATTCACGCCGGGGGTCACGCTGGTCGGGCCGCTGCCGGGAGAGTTCGAGCTCGCCACGCTGTATTGCGTCGCGGTCGCGGCGCGCGCGCGGCAGCCGGAATCGGCGGCGCGCTTCGCGGCGCTGCTCGCCGGACCCGGGACGTCCGAGTTGCGGCGCCGCTGCGGCTTCGACCCCTGACGGCACGCCGAATCCCAAGCGCGCGGCTTTGCCCATCGCTTACACTGTCGAAGCCTTGCGTCGTCGCGCCGCTTCGATGTCCGTCGCCCCGCTTCGCCTGATCGCCCATCTCGACATGGATGCGTTCTACGCATCGGTCGAGCTGCTGCGCTATCCCGAGCTTCGCGGCCGGGCGGTCGTCATCGGCGGCGGCGGCCGCCACCAGCCGGAGGAGAGCGTCGATCCGCACACCGGGCGCGTCGAGCGTCGATTCGCGACCTTGCGCGGCTACGCCGGCCGCGGCGTGATCACCACCGCGACCTACGAGGCGCGCGCATTCGGGCTGCACTCGGCGCTCGGGCTGATGAAAGCGGCGCAGCTCGCGCCGGACACGATCCTGCTGCCGGTCGACTTCGACGCCTATCGCCGCTACTCCCGTCTGTTCAAGGCTGCCGTCGGCGCGATCGCGCCGCAGATTGAGGATCGCGGCATCGACGAGATCTTCGTCGATCTGACCGGCATCGTCCTGCCCGCCGCCCGCGGCGACGACGCGTGGCCGCGCGCCCGCGAAACAGCGCTCGCGCTCAAGCAGGCGGTGCGCAGCGCGACCGGGCTGTCGTGCTCGATCGGGATCGCGCCGAACAAGCTGCTGGCCAAGATCGCGTCCGAGCTCGACAAGCCCGACGGCCTGACCTTGCTGCCGGTCGACGAGATCGCCGCGCGCGTCTGGCCGCTGCCGGCGCGCAAGATCAATGGGATCGGCCCGAAGTCCAGCGCACGACTCGAACGTCTCGGCATACGCACGATCGGTGAGCTGGCGGCCGCCGATCCGGCGCTGCTGGTCGAGCATTTCGGCCCGCATTACGGCGCCTGGATGCACGAGGCCGCGCACGGCCGCGACGAACGGCCGGTGGTCACCCACAGCGAGCCCCAGTCGATCAGCCGCGAGACGACGTTCGACCGGGACCTGCACCCATCGCGCGACCGCGACGAGCTTTCCGCCATTTTCGACGAGCTCTGCGCCGGCGTCGGCGATGATCTCAGGCGCAAAGGCTACGTCGGCAGGACGATAGGACTCAAGCTCCGCTACGACAACTTCAAGACGCTGACGCGGGACCGGACGATCGCCCAGCCGACGCAGGATGCCCGCACGATCCGGCGCGCCGCCGGCGAATGCCTAAAGCGCGTGCCGCTGGACCGCCGCATTCGATTGCTCGGCGTCAGGGTCGGTGCGCTTTGCCGCGCCGACGAGGCGGCGCGTGCGGTGACCGTCGCCGCCGAAGAGCCGACGCGAAACCTGTTCGACTAGCGCCAGCCGCTAGGCGCGCGGCGCTGCGTTGGTCTCGATCCACTTTTCGAACAGCTGCAGGAATTTCTTCAGGAACTCGCGCGTGTCATCGCTGGTCAGTGCGCCTTTGTCGTCGAACAGCTTGCCGGCATTCCCGATGTAGGCCTCGTGCGGCAGCGCCGGCACGTTGAGAAACACCAGTGACTGGCGCAGCTGGTGGTTGGCGCCGAAGGCGCCGATCGCTCCGGGCGAGACGCTGACCACCGCGGCGGGCTTCCCGTTCCACGCGCTCTTGCCGTACGGGCGCGACCCGACGTCGATCGCATTCTTCAGCACACCAGGCACGCCGCGGTTGTATTCGGGCGTGACGAAAAGCAGCGCATCGGCGCGCGCAATGCGATCCTTGAACGCGGTGACCTCGGCGGTCGGACTGGCCTCGAGATCCTGGTTGAACAGCGGCAGCTGGCCGATCTCGACGATTTCCAGCTTCAGCGTCGCCGGCGCCATCGCGGCGATCGCCTTGGCCATTTTCCGGTTGAACGATTCCTTGCGCAGGCTGCCGACGATGACGGCGATGTCGCGGGGAGAGCTCATGGCATTCCTTTCGTGGTTCGGGCGCCGTTTGCCGGTGCGGATTTATTTCGAACGGTGCGGCGGAACGACGACGTCGGTGGCGCTGTCGATATCGTTCAGCGCCGTATTGAGCCTCGACAGCGCCTGCTCGATTCGCCCCGCCGCCATCTCGTCCCTCACCTCGACGATCAGCTGGCGCAGCTTCTGCTCGTAGGCTTGCGCCTCCTCGAGCTCGGCGACCAGGCGTTGGATCTCGGCTGAGGCGGCGTGGTCGTTTTCGGGGGTCATGGCTTGGCGAACGGCATCGCGGGCCGGGTGCGGCCCCGCCTGCTCGGTAAGAATCGCGGCTTCAAGTAAACGCGGCTATGTCCGCGCCGTCAACGACCTTTGCTCGCGGCGCGTTTTTTCCTGACGCCTTCCGGATCGACGAGGCCGGTACCTGTAATGGACTTCTTCTTGCACAAACCGTTCCTCCGCCGCCTGGCGATCGCGCTGGCGATGATCGTCGTGCTGACCGCCTGCGGCACCGCTGCCTTCCAGCACGAGGAGTCCCGCCTTACTTTCCGCGTGGTTCGCGAAACACCCGCCTGGTACACCGGCATGCCGGATGGCGTGCAGGAATTCAATCTGCCGGTAGCGGCAAGCGGCGAAGCGGTCGAGCATATCCACGCCTGGTGGTGGCCCGCTGCCGGCGGCAGGCCCGACGCACCTGCGATTCTGTACCTGCACGGCGCCCGCTGGAGCCTGACCGGGCAGCTGTTCCGCATCGAGGAGCTGCGCGATTTCGGGTTTTCGGTGCTGGCGATCGACTACCGCGGCTTCGGCAAGAGCGACGGCGACACGCCGACCGAAAAGTCGGTATACGAGGACGCCCATGTCGCCTGGAACTGGCTGGCGGCGCGGCAGCCCGAGCCGAAGCGGCGCTATATCTACGGCCATTCCCTGGGCGGGGCGGTGGCCGTCGACCTTGCCGCCTCGCTGAGCGGCGCCGACGGCGAGGCGGGCACGCCCGTGGCCGCCGGGCTGATCATCGAATCCTCCTTCACGACGCTCGAGGACATGGCGAAATCGCTGACCTATCCCTGGCTGCCGGTCGGGCTGCTGCTGTCGCAAAAATTCGACTCGATGAGCAAGATGGCGAAGGTCAAGGTGCCGGTGCTGAT
>Ga0207657_10002539_pt1 | contig 19733 bp, 13 predicted proteins | sample KBSC33metaG_FD_184316 | JGI IMG/M metagenome (GOLD analysis project Ga0207657, IMG submission 184316) | Corn rhizosphere microbial communities from Kellogg Biological Station, Michigan, USA - KBS C3-3 metaG (SPAdes) (version 2) | ecosystem: Host-associated > Plants > Roots > Rhizosphere > Soil ... | reverse complement strand
GGAAGCCGCGAGTCTCTCACTCGACTTGAGTGTGATAGCCAAGAGTTGACCTTGCACTTGCCGATGGCGAATAGAAGGCGCACGCTTGTGTAATCGCCTGTTATCAGGAATCTAGACGAACACCCTCGTTGCACTCGAACAAGAGCGCCATTTGAAAACTGATTGTTTTCGCGTTGCGTTTTCGCTACAGTCCTCCCACTGGCGTCTTGGGGGAAGAAGTGGCTACTACTGTCGTAGCGAAGCAACCGGCATTCCTGCACGACCGCGGCACGTGGAGCGCACGTGACGATCGCATTCCCACCGTCGTCTGGCTCGCCATCTTCTGGCTCGGCATTCTTGGCGGCTTCGGCCTCGACATTCCTCGCTACTTGCACGAAAACCCCGAGCCGCCGCTGGTCGCTCACATACACGCGGTGGTCTTCACCATTTGGCTGCTCATCATGACGGCTCAGGTGTTGATGGTCGTCCGCGACCGTGTAGCATGGCACCGTCGCTTCGGCTGGTTCGCGGCCATCTGGACGTGCCTCATGGCTGTGCTCGGTCCATGGGCCGCCCTCTCGTCGCTGGCCACCAACCTCCGAACTCCCGGTTTCACGCCTGCGTTCCTCAGCATCAACATCGTCGATATCGCAGGGTTTCTCATCTTCATCGCATGGGGCCTGGCATCGCGCGCCAACCCCGCCGCCCACCGCCGTCTGATGATGCTCGCCATGGTCGCCATCGCCGACCCGGGTTTCGCGCGCATTACAAGCAACCTCTGGCGCGAGCCCAAGTCAGCGTTGGCGTGGTTCGGCTTCTATTTCTACGGCAACATCATCCTTCTCGTCTTCATGGCAGGATGGGATTGGCATCAGCGCCGCCTCATGCGGCAATTTGTGATCGGCGCCTCTGCCTTCCTTGTCGCGCTTTACATTGCGTCCGTCCTTTATTTCTGGCCACCCTGGCAAGCCCTCGCACGCAGCTGGGTGCAGGCTTGGGCGAATATGACCACCTAGACGCTCGCGTCTCGACCTTGATGTGCGTGGTAGCCCCTGAACTTGGGATCCGGTGGAAAAACACCGAGCGTCATTCGCCCATACGCATGATTCTCATCGCCACAGCAAGATAGCTGTCGATACATCGCTATTACGCTCATTGACGGGCGGTTCTGGGGAGCAACTGGTCGTTGGATGGATTTGAGATTAGTGATAACCTCGGTCCGCATGAAACCTGCACTTTGGTTGACCTCGGCATTGGTTCTCCTGGCGGGATGTTCTCACACTCAGACACCCGCTGTTACCTCGCGAGAGAGTGACCTCAACTCGCTGCGGAACGCTCAAGGGGCTGCGATCGAAGCCTTCGTATCGAGAAATGCCGATCATATGGTGTCGGCCTACTCTGCGGATGCCAGCCTGATGTTTCCCAACGCGCCGACCCTTCAAGGTGAGGACTTAAGAACTGCAATCCGAGCATTGGCGGCGGATCCAAATTTCTCGATCCAGTTCAGCACCGATAGGGTTGAAGTAGCCAAGTCGGGCGAAATCGGCTACACCCGTGGAACGTACACGATGACAATGAGCGACCGGGACAGCACGAAAGTCCTTCGCGAAAAGGGCAAGTACGTCACCATCTATTCCAGGCAGGCGGATGGCAGTTGGAAAATGATGGAAGACATCAGCAATGCGGATGCGCCAGCAACCCTGGTACGGTCAGCCAAGTAGACAACAACTCGACTGCTCACGCGAATCCAATTAGCCTTCGCCAGAGAGGGCTTCATTCATAGTTTGGCTGGTTGGCGTAACATCGCGATAGCACTCAAAATCCGACTTGCCGATCAATTACCTCTTGGGCGTGCAGAAACAAAGATTATTTCCGTCTGGATCAGTGACAGCAAACTCACGCAACCCCCAAGTCTGATCAACTGGCCCGGTGTGAATTGGAGACTCTGGACGCTGTGTTGTGTCTAGACCCCGCGTGCGAAAGATCGCATAACGCTCATCAACGTCGTCAACAAACACACGGGTGACAGAACCGAAAACGCCATCTCCAGCATGACGTGAAAGCTGTAGCTCAGCTCCGTCCCGAATGAGGTCAACGACTCCGTTGGCCATCTCGCGGTTTTCGTGACCGGGCCACTTGCGCTGAAAGTCAAGAACTTCGGTATAGAAGTGTAATGATCGTTGCAGATCGCTAGATTTGATCACAGGCACAATCTTCATGGCGTCTCCCAGGGGGGCAGTCCAATAGATTATCCCGTCGATGGGTGGCGAAACATCTCGATTACACTCAAAATGCGTGCGTTGACGGAGTTGAACCGCCGACGCCAGCCTTTTCAGGGGCAACAGGAACATAACTTGCAGTGACTTACAAGCACGTGGAAGGCTGCGAAACCCCTGTAAGGACGCGCAAGGATACCCACATGTTCAAGTGCTTCATCTGGAACGATGGCTGCTTGTGTGTGGTGAAAATAGCGCGACGAGCATCTCGAATGAAGGTTTCTAGCTCGACGGAGACACCCCAATTGGGGTTTGCCTTGACCCAGTTCTCCTCTTGTGTCCAGTCGTCGCTGTCGTCGATGGTGTAAATGAGTCCAAACAGAGTTTCGTCAGGAAAAACTTTCGTGACGCTATCAGGGCCAGGAGTGATTGCCTCGATGACGTGGTTCCGTTCTTCATAGCAGACGCTCAGTCGGTCGTAACAAGCCGTGGTGATGTCCAGCAGCAGGTTGTTGTCACGCTTGGCCATGGCGGACTCGAGGTTTTCGTACAAGTCGCGAGTGGTCTGCGCGTGCAACTCGTCGAAGATGCACAGGTGCGGGTTCTTACCTTCAGCGGACTCGGCTTGCCGCTGCCGTTCACTATGCAGCACCGAACCAGGCGGACGCGCTTATTTGCCATGGGAGAATCCTCCCTCTTGAATACCGCGTCCGAACACGGTACGAACGTGTGTTTCCGTCTTACTTCCGTCTTGCGTCTTTAGTGTGGGGTGGAACTGGGTTTGAAATGTGTGGGCTACAAAAGAATGGCTCCTCAGGTAGGACTCGAACCTACAACCCTCCGGTTAACAGCCGGATGCTCTGCCATTGAGCTACTGAGGAGTGCTGTGCGCGGCACCTGGAGGGAACCGCTGATCACGTGTTCATAATAGCATTGCGATACAGGGTGACGGAAGTCGAATGCGGCAACCGCATTCGTAAGATGGGTAACCGGTAGCCCACTTTGGTGCGAGATGCTTCAGGATTCTCTCTCTCTTAAAATCCTGTCTCCTAGAAGTGTGTCCCTCAGAAGTTCTGTCCGTCAGAATTCTTCTTTTGGAATTCGGCTTTAGAAATGTCTGTCTTCTCATGTTCTTTCAAGCTTTGTCTTTGCTACTCTGAGGTGTGCACACGTTGCGTATGCGAGGCTCTTTATGATGGGAGGTCTGCGCTTGCTCTGGATTCTTGTGTCTCTGGTAGTTCTCTCGGCCGCGCTCATAGCCGACGACAGTTCCTCAATTACGGTGCAAACCGGCCCGCCAAAAGCAAAAGTTGAGAGCGTGGAGGAGACGCTACACGGGCACAAGATCGTGGATCCGTACCGTTACCTGGAAAATCCAGCGAATGCGGACACGCAGGAGTTTGTGCGTCAGGAACTTTCCTACACGCGCAGCGTGCTGGACCCGCTTCCTGGAAGGAAAGAAATCCAATCCCGGCTCGAGCAGTTGCTCACCATCGGAAACATTGGCGCGCCGCAAATCGGGGGGCACTTTTATTTTTACACCCGCCGCGAAGGGATGCAGAACCAGCCTGTGCTCTATGTGCGCGAGGGTGTGAACGGCAAAGACCGCGTATTGGTCGATGCCAATCAGCTGTCCGCGGATGGAACGATTGCTCTCGACTGGTGGTTTCCCACCCACTCGGGAAAATATGTTGCCTATGGGACTTCGCCCAGCGGATCGGAGCTAAGCACGTTGCACGTGATCGAAACGGCGACGGGCAGGCTGTTGGCTGATGAGATCGACGGTACGCGCGCGGCGAGCCTGGCGTGGAAGCTGGATGATTCTGGATTCTTTTACACGCGGTATCCGAAGAAGGGCGATGTGCCGGAAGGCCAGGAACTCTACAACCGACATGTCTTCTATCACGAACTGGGAGCCGATCCTGGGAAAGATCAGCTCATCTTCGGCGAGGGCCGCCCCGAAGACTGGCCCAATGTTCAACTATCAAATGATGGACATTGGTTGCTGATCCCGGTTGAGCAGGGATGGACGAAAAGTGAACTGTACCTGCTGGATCTGCAATCGCCATCCGCGAAGCCGGTGCGAATCACCGAGGGCAAGGAGTTTCTCTACAGCGGAGAGATTTTCGACGGCAACATCTTTATCGCGACCAATGAAGATGCGCCACGCTATCGCGTGTTCCGGGTAAGCGCAGCCAACCCGGCGCGCAACAACTGGAAAGAAATCGTTCCCGAGGGCGATGCAGTGCTGCAGGGCGTGAGCATCATCCATCGCAATCTTTTCGGATTCTATGAGAAGAATGCGACATCGCAGGTGAAGCTTTTCGACACCAACGGGAAGCTCATTTCCGACCTGACTTTGCCCGGCCTGGGGAGTTTAGCCGGCGTGGGTGGCAACTGGGACAGCAATGAAATGTTTTTCGGATTCCAGTCGTTCACTGTGCCACCGAGCATTTACCGGGTTGCATTGTCCCGCGCGGGGCAGCAGTCGAAGACTGACGAGAAGGCCATTGAGCTTGGCAATCTAAAGCAGCCTGCACTTTGGACCAAGGTGGATGCCCCTTCCATCGATCCTTCTCTCTATCAAGTGAAGCAAGAGTGGTTTGCCTCCAAGGATGGGACGCGGGTGCCGATGTTCATCGTGCACAAGAAAGGCATGCAGAAGAATGGAACCAATCCCACGCTGCTGACCGGCTACGGTGGATTCAATGTCAGCTTGACACCCGCATTCAGCCGCAGCGCATATTTATGGCTCGAGCACGGCGGAGTTTATGCGGTGGCGAACCTGCGCGGCGGGGCAGAGTTCGGCGAAGACTGGCATCGGGCGGGCATGCTCGACAAGAAACAAAATGTTTTCGATGATTTCGCCGGAGCTGCTGAATATCTTATCAATGAGAAGTATACCGATCGCGACCATCTGGCGATTCAAGGCGGATCGAACGGCGGGTTATTAATGGGAGCGGCCGTAACCCAGCACCCCGAGCTATTTCGAGCGGTAGTCTGCCAGGTGCCACTACTCGACATGCTGCGATACCAGAATTTTCAGATTGCCAAGCTTTGGATCCCGGAGTACGGCTCGGCTCAGGACGAGAAGCAGTTTGATTTTCTCTACGCCTATTCTCCCTATCACCACGTGAAGCCCGGCGTGGAGTACCCGGCCATCTTATTCATGACAGCGGACACTGACACCCGGGTGGATCCTATGCATGCGAAGAAGATGGCCGCGCTGATGCAAGCGGAAGCCAAGAACGGAACGAGCCGCGAGCGTCCGATCTTGTTGAGAATTGAGACCAAGGCAGGACACGGCGCCGGGAAACCAGTGACGAAGCAGATCGAGGAATTCACCGATATCTATTCGTTCTTATTCTGGCAACTCGGGATGAAGCCATAGCGAAGGCACAACAAAGGTGCGCGGATTCGAACTTCGCTCTACTCCCGCGCTGTGAAGGTTGCGCGTGCCAACGAATCCGCTGAGACGGTGGCTTTATAAATTTTTTGCTTCATCAGCTGCGATTGCTCCTTCGTAAACAGAAGTTTGCCCATCCTGAGGCTCTGCAATTCTTCCCCCGACCAGTGGGGACGCATGATCCCCAAGCTGGAATGTGCGTTACTGCCGAGCAACAAATGGCCGAGTTCGTGCGCCATTACGTGACCTAGTACTTCCCCCAGATTTAAACGGGCCGACTCGCTCAAGCGATAGGCAGTTGCATAGAAGACGTCGCCATATCGGCCAGAGCCGTCTTGTCCCAGAAATGAAACGCCGAAGATGGACTCGGGCAGCGTCAAAGAATCGCGAACTACACGGATGGAAAAATCAGCGGCGGGACAAGGGTTGCGACCCAAAGCAGACCTGCTCGAGGAACTCGTCGCGCACTCAGCCGTATGAAGCCAAGTTACGCGTACCTGAGCTGCGTGCAAGATGGTAGTGGCTCTGCGCTCTGCACGAGCTAAAACATCGCTCGAGACGTTGGCATCGTTGAACACGGTGACAGTCACTTGTGTAGCTCCGTCGTCCAGAGCTCGGGCCGCCCGACTTAGACAAAACAATAGTCCTATTACAACCATGGACGTCAGCTTGAGAAACATGGCGCTCACCCCACGCGCCGAATCTCAAGCCGGGCTGCAGGTACCTCAAGCCTCGGCGGGCTACCGGTGGATGAAAAAGAGGTAACGAGATAAATTGCGCAGCATCAAACGATTAGCGGCTCGGGTAACTTCGCCAGAGCTTCTTGAGAGTGCTACACTCCGGCTAACGGGTGAGGAAGATGACGGTGGCCACCGGTAACGGCACGGGCACAATTCAGTTCAGCGTGTTTGAGCTGGACCTACGTGCCGGAGAGCTGCGCCGCAATGGGTCCAAGGTAAGACTTCAAGAACAACCACTCCAAGTGCTGGTCAGCCTGCTGGAGCGCCCGGGCGAAGTTGTGAGCCGGGAAGAGCTACGCGGCAGGTTGTGGCCTGCCGATACATTCGTGGATTTCGACCACAGTCTGAACGCTGCCGTTCGGCGATTGAGGGATGCACTCGGAGATTCGGCTGAGACTCCGCGCTTTGTGGAGACGGTCGCCCGTCGAGGATACCGCTTTATCGCGCCGGTAAGCGGAGCTAAACAAGTACAACCAGCGAGTGCGGTGGCTTTGGAACCGGCCCATCGGCTGCGCTGGTGGATCCTGGCTGCGGCTTTACCGCTATTGATTCTGGCAATTGTGATCGGGTGGCGTGCCGGCCGCAGTTCGAAAGCGACGGGAACTGTCACCAGTCGAAGACTGACAGCAAATTCAGTCGAAATCCCCGTGCTCGGGCAGGCGATCTCTCGCGACGGGAAATACCTGGCGTTCGCAGACAGTTCAGGTTTTTATGTACGGCAGATCGACACGGGAGAGACTCACTCGCTTCCACTGCGCAAAGGTTTCGACGCGCGACCTGCGGCGTGGTTTCCTGATGGAAGCCATTTGTTGGCCACGTGGGTGGAAGATCCCACAAAATCGCCGAGCCTATGGGAGATTTCCGTCGTAGGCGGCGAACCTCGCAAAATTCTGGACGAGGCCCGTTCTCCTTCGGTGTCGCCGGACGGATCGCAAATCGCCTTTTTGGCGGGACCCGAAACAAGCCAGGGAATCTGGATTGCCCAATCTGATGGCCAGAGGCCACACCGATTGTTGTTGGAGCTGGGCAGTTTTGTGGGTCAGCTTGCCTGGTCCCCAAACAGCAAGCGACTCGCATACGTCACCGGCAAGTATCGTCACGATCTATATACAGAGACACGAATTGAGACCATCAACCTCGCGGATGGGAGTCCGACGGTCGTGTTGGTGCAGGCCGGAATGGATCCGGGAATAGCATGGACCCGGGATGGCCGATTGCTTTTTTCGGTACATGAGCCGTCGCCCAGCCAGGATGATGCCAACGTATGGGCGATCCACATCGACGAGAGTAGCGGAGAGCCGTTGGGTCCGAGGCAGCGCCTGACTAACACTACGGGATATACAGGCGATATGACGCTCAGCGCAGATGACAAACGTCTCTCGCTAGCAAAGTACACGCTTCAGCCGGATGTTTTCATCTCAGAGGTAAGGACGCCGGATTTCAAGCTCAGTCGTCCTCGAAGATTAACGCTGGACGAGCGGTCGGATTTTCCATATGCATGGACGCCAGATGGTAAGGCAGTAATTTTTGGATCAGACCGCGATGGGCCTTACCATGTTTTCAAACAGCAAATTGATCGAAGTGCACCCGAGTTGCTGGTCGGCGGCGCGGAAGACGCCAATGGACCGCGCCTCGGTCCAGACGGTTCGACGCTCTTATTCCTAAGCCAGCGCACCTCGGGAGATCCTTTGCACAAGGTGAAGCTGATGCGGATTCCGCTGGCCGGGGGTCCGCCGAAGTTACTGTTGGAAGACGTTAACATCAACAATCACCAGTGCGCACGAGAGCCGTCGAAATTGTGTATCTATAGCCAGATCACGACAGGCGAGCAGACGTTTTACCGCTACGATCCGGAAACCGGAGAACATAGTGAAATCACTGCGGCGAAAATTAAAGATGCCGACCCGTACGCGTTCAACTGGAGTCTGTCACCTGACGGGAAAGTGCTAGCCAGCGCGAAAAAGGTGGGACCGCAAAAAGAACTCCTGGTTCGCTTGCTGTCGGTTGCGGACGGCTCACAGCGAATGCTGAGAGTCGATGCCTGGGCTGGTATAGGGAGCCTTGATTGGGCTCCAGACGGCAAGAGTATCTGGGCCATGGCGTACACCACGAAAGATACATGGGCGCTCCTGAATGTGGATCTTCAGGGCAAGGTTCGCAACGTTCTCGAAGAAAAAAACATACGCTTAGGCTGGGCGATACCCTCGCCGGATGGGAAACGGCTGGCGTTGTGGGAATCCAGCGGCAGCGCCAATGTGTGGATGATCGAGAATTTCTGATCAGCTTGGGCGTGCTTTAGCGGGCGGGAACTGCAGCGCGCGCACAATCCCCTTCCCTTCCTCGACGAAGATCTGCTGGTTTGGTTTTACATCTTTAAGTGTGTCGACCTGCCCGCTGGGCCAGCGGATTTCCAGGAGCTCGATTTTTTCGGCCTTGCCAATTCCAAAGTGGACGCGCAGATCGTTTTGCGAGATGTAGCTTCCTCCACTGCGGACTTCGTCAATTTGGGAGTGAGGCTTCTCTTGCCCGGGAACGCGGGTGATGCATTTCAGGCGAGCCCCAATGCCGCTGCGATTCGACTTCGTACCGATGGTTTTCACTTTGATCCAGTTATTTGAGACGTGAGAGTCGCAGCGTATTAATTGTGGGTAATCATTGATTGTGTTCACCACGATGTCGAGGTCGCCATCATTATCGAAATCACCGAAGGCACAGCCACGGGACGCGTAGGGAGTAGAGAGTCCAGCGCCCGCATTCATGGAAACATCTTCGAAGTGGCCGTTGCGCAGGTTACGGTAAAGCAACTTGCGCTGGGGGTATCCGGCTTCCGTTTTTAGTTGTTCTACTTCCGGATAAACGTGGCCGTTGCAAATAAGGATGTCGGACCAGCCGTCATTATCCATGTCGAAGAAGCCGCAACCCCAGCCCAGGAACTGGGTGTGCGCTCCCAGACCGCCGGTGAACGTTGAGTCTTCGAAATTCCAATTTCCCTTGTTGTGATAGAGCGAGGGAGTATCACCGGCGAAGTTCGTCTTGACGATGTCGAGATTGCCGTCGAGATCGTAATCGGCCGCCGAGACGCCCATACCTGCCTGAGGCTTGCCGTCGGCGCTCAAAACGCAACCGGCTTCCATGCCGACGTCGACGAACTTTCCGTTACGCTTGTTCTGATACATGGCACTCGGGGTGGAATCGTTGGCGACGTAGATGTCGGGCCAGCCGTCATTGTCGAAATCACCGGTCAAGACGCCCAGTCCGTAAAAGCCGTTGGCCTGGGTTATGCCGGCAGCTTCCGAGACATCGGTAAAGGTACCGTTGCCATTGTTGTGATAAAGGATGTTGGTGTCGCCAGCCAAGCCGGGCGGCCCGCAGGCAACCATCACTCCTTTATATAGGCACGGGCCGGATTCGGGGACGGGAGCCGTAGCCAAATCGAGAGCTATGTAGTTAGCGACGAAGAGATCGAGGTGGCCGTCACGGTCGTAGTCCACGAACGCACACCCGGTGCCCCAGCGGGTTTTCTTTCCAGCAACGCCGGATTTTTCGCTGACATCGGTGAAGGTGCCATTGCCGTTGTTGTGATAAAGGGCGTTCTTGCCGAAGTAGGTGACGAAGAGATCGTCGAATCCGTCGTTGTCGTAATCACCGACACAGACACCCTGGCCCCATCCTGAGCGCTTCAGCCCGGCTTTTTCAGTAACGTCAGTGAAGGTGCCGTCGCGATTATTTTTGAAGAGATGGGAAGTGGGTTCCTGCCCCGGAGCAAATCCTTCCAGACGCGAACCGTTGACCAGAAAGATGTCGAGCCAGCCATCGTTGTCGTAGTCATAGAAGGCGACGCCGCAGCCGGTCGTTTCCAGAAGATATTTATTCTTGTGCTCGCCGCCAAAAATAGTTTTGGCGTTCAGGCCGGATTCTTTGGCCACATTCACGAAACTGATGCCGAGGTCGGGCGCAGCTTGGGTTGCGGTTTTCTCCTGCACCTGGCTCACCATGGCGCGCGCACGCCATGGCAGCGCGAGCGAGAACACCCCTTCAAGTGGAAGGACGAGCGCGGAACGGCTCAGAGACTGTAGAAAGCTTCGGCGTGATAAGGACAAACGGCTGGTACCCGCCCGCCAGGGCACTGTTAGAATTCGCGACTACCGTTTATAGTACAGCAGCACGAGTTGCAAGTCTCGTAGCCGATGCGCATGCGAGCCGCTTATCCCCGACGCTGGCTGTCACTTGCTCCCTTCCTGCTTCTGTTAGTTATTCACGCCGACACCTTAACGGCGCAATCGGCGGCAGCGTCTTTAGAACTGTCACGGCCGGTGCGCTCGTGGGAGTTCCTGCCGGCGGTCGGCATGCGCGCCGGCTTGTTCGGAAATGAGGCAGGGCAGTTAGAAGGGTGGGTGTACCCCCTCAAATTATTTCGCGGGCTTCACCTGCGATTCCATGCTGATGGGCGGGTGCTGCCTGCCGAGGCGCTGGCTCGAACAGTCACGGTTCGACCGGCATCGTGCAGCATTACTTACGCGAGCGAAACCTTCCAGGTGAAGGAGACGCTATTCGTTCCGGTGCATGAGGCCGGCGCCGTGATTATTCTGGACATACAAACGGCGGAGCCTCTCGAGATCGAGGCTACCTTTCAAGCGGATTTCCAACTCGAGTGGCCAGCGGGGCTGGGTGGGACTTACGTCAATTGGGACCTGCCGCTGCGCGCGTTCTATCTGGGAGAAGAGCAAAAGAAATTTGCTGGGTTGATCGGGTCACCCACGGCCACGCTGGCGCACGAGCAGTACGATACGAATTACTCCTCGTCAGACGAGAGTTCGTTTTTGCTCGGTCCCATTGTTAAGGGCAGAGAAACGCGTGTGATCGTGATGGCGGGATCGGTCAATGGCGCGACCGAGGCCGAGAATACGTATCGCAAGCTGACGGCTAGTTATCCGGCGCTCTTGCGCGAATCCACCGACTACTACACCAAGTATCTCGACCAGACCGTCACGTTGCAGTTACCCGACACAGAGCTGCAAGAGGCGTATGACTGGGCGCGCATCAGCATGCTGCAAGGTTTGGTGACGAATCCGTATCTGGGCACCGGACTGGTTGCGGGATATCGAACATCCGGGTCCAGTCAGCGGCCCGGATTTGCGTGGTTCTTCGGGCGCGACGCACTGTGGACGGCACTCGCTCTCGATGCAGAAGGCGATTTTGCAACCAGCCGGACAGCTCTCGATTTTCTGAGCAAATACCAGCGAGCGGACGGGAAAATCACGCACGAAATTTCGCAGGGCGCGAGCTTCGTGCCATGGTTTAAGGAATATCCATATCCGTATGCTGCTGCGGATGCGACCCCGCTTTACATCATCACCATGAACGATTATGCAATGCATAGTGGTGACGTGGCGTTCGTGAAGGAGAAGTGGGACAACATCTGGCGGGCGTACCAGTTCCTCAAGTCCACATACAACAAACAGAATCTACCGCAGAACTTCGGGATAGGGCATGGATGGGTGGAAGGTGGACCGCTGCTGCCGATCAGCACTGAGCTGTATCAGAGCGGGCTTGGGACGCAGGCGTTGTCGTCACTTTCCAGTCTGGCTCACATAGCAGGCAAGGATGACATAAGTAAGGAGCTGGGGCAGACATTTGCGCAGCAAAAGACATTGCTGAACCAGACTTTCTGGTCGGCCGAGAAGAAGTTGTACAGTTTCGCGCTGGACCGCAACAATCAGCGAGTGGATATCCCCAGCGTGTTGGCGACCGTGCCGATGTGGTTTGGTCTGCTGGATGAAGACAAGAGTGAAGCGATGCTCACGTTGCTCGCTGAGTCCGATCACCAGACGGATTGGGGCATGCGAATTATTTCGTCACATGATCCCAAGTACAACCCGGGTGGCTATCATTTCGGATCAGTGTGGCCGCTGTTTACGGGGTGGGCGTCGGTTGGAGAATACAAGTACCACCGGACGTTTCCTGCCTATTCAAATTTGCGGGCCAATGCGCTACTTGGGCTCGACGGTCCGCTCGGACACTTCACTGAGGTGCTGTCAGGAGATTATTACCAGGGGCTCTCGACGAGTTCTCCACACCAGATCTGGTCGGCGGCGATGGTGGTGAGCCCCATTCTGCGCGGGATGCTGGGACTGGATGCGAATACGGTGACGCACCAGGTTACGTTGGCGCCCCACATTCCGGCCGATTGGGATTCTTTCCGAGTTGGGAAGGTCAGCATCGAGGGCTGTACTTTGACACTCGCCTACGGGCGAACCTTCGATACTGTTGCGCTCGATATGCAACGAGAAGGAACGGGGGAATGCAACCTGGAATTCTCTCCCGCAGTCGCTCTGCGAGCTCGGGTCAACGGCGCAAAGTTGAACGGCCGCAAGATTCCTTTCACGGTAGAGAAGAACACAGAAGATCAACATGTAAGGCTGAGGTTTCCAGTTCCAACTGGCTCCAGTACTTTGCACCTTGCCATTCGCAATGATTTTGGCCTATCCATTCACTCTAAGTTGCCCGCGCTCGGGAGCAGGAGCGAAGGGCTCAGAGTTGTATCCGAAACCTGGAGCGACAATTTCAACAGCTTGCGCCTCGACGTATCTGGCCAGCCGGGAAAGACCTACGAACTCGATCTTTGGAATCCATCACAAGTGAGGTCGGTAGAAGGGGGAAGGCTCCCAAAATCGGATCAGCCACGGCTCGAGGTTTCATTTCCCGCGGGCGCAGGACAGGAGTATATGCATCAGGAAGTAGTGATCCATTTTGCAGAGAAGCGTTGAGACGGTGAAGATTCAAACCCGCGTTGGCGGAAAGCTTGCTGTGCGGCTGAACCTGAGTTTGCGAAGGAATGACAGCCGGCAAGAGTCCCGCGAACCAATACGCGAAACCAGGAGTTCACGATGCATTCGCAAATCAAAATATTATTTCTGCTACTCCTGACGGCCTGGCTGACGCCTGAACTTTGCGCGCAAGCCAAACCGGTAGATGCCGAAGGTCACCAGTGGTGGCAACACGCAGTCTTTTACGAAATTTATCCACGAAGTTTTGCGGACAGCAACAACAACGGTGTTGGTGACCTGAATGGCATAGCTTCCAAGCTCGATTACCTTAAGCAACTGGGAGTGGACGCGATCTGGATTACGCCGTGCTTCCCTTCTCCGCAGGTGGATTTTGGTTACGACGTTTCGGACTACGAAGCCATCGATCCCATGTACGGCACGCTGCAAGACTTCGATCACCTGATGAGCGAAGCCAAGAAACGAAACATGCGGATCCTTCTGGATTTTGTGATCAACCACACTTCCGATCAGCACAAGTGGTTTATCGATTCGAAGTCATCCCGCCGTGCAGCACACCGCGACTGGTATGTATGGCGGGATGGGAAAGGACCGGGCGTTCCACCGAATAACTGGCAATCAACTTTCGGCCACTCGGCTTGGAAATTCGATCCCAAGACCAACCAGTACTACTACCATTATTTCTATGCAGAGCAGCCTGATTTGAACTGGCACAATCCGGCAGTCGAGAAAGCGATGTTCGATGTGACCCGGTGGTGGTATCAGCGGGGTGTCTCCGGTTTCCGCCTGGACGCGGTGGATACGCTTTTCGAGGATCCGGACCTCCGCGACAATCCCATTCTGGCTGGAACGAACAAGTACGGGGATCCGGAGATGGAGGACAAATACAACAAGAAGTTACCCCAAGTTCATGATGTTCTCAAAGCGCTGCGCAAAGTTGCCGACGAACATGGAGCGGTATTAATTGGGGAGACCTACACCAACGACATCAGCGAATTGAAGAAATACTACGGCGAGCACAGCAACGAATTGCAGATGCCGATGGACCTGATGTTTGGCATGGTAAACAAATTGTCGGCTCCGGAATTCCGGCGGCAGATTGCCGCTGTGGACGGGGCTGGCGGGTGGCCCGTGTTCGTGATCGGCAACCATGACAATCCGCGCTCGTATGTTCGCTATGGTGACGGCCAGCATGATGACCAGATCGCCAAGCTCATGGCGGGCCTGTATCTCACCTTGCGCGGCAGCGCCATCATGTACTACGGCGAAGAGATTGGCATGACCAACAACGATCCCCAACGCAAAGAAGACGTGCAGGATCCGATTGGCAAGACTGGCTGGCCAAAAGAGAAGGGACGCGATGGTGAACGAACTCCGATGCAGTGGAACGACAGCGCCAACGCCGGATTCAGTATCGCGAAGCCGTGGCTTCCAGTCCCGGCCAGCTACGCTACCCATAACGTGGCGAGCGAGCTCAAAGATCCAGATTCGATTTTGTCGTTCTACCAGAAACTGCTGGCGCTTCGTCACCAGAACCATGCGCTGCTCGACGGCCAATATGTTGCCCTGAACCAGGAAGATCCCAATGTGCTGTCGTTCTTGCGCAAGTACAAGGACGAGGCGGTGCTGGTGGTTCTAAATATGTCAGCAGCTGCGCAAAATGTGAGTTTCGATCTTGGGCCGCAGGGTTACGCGTCGGCCAAGGGAAACGCCCTTGTTACTACTGATAAGGCGTTGAATGGAGAGCACACGTTGCAGCAGGTCTCCATGCAGCCCTTTGGGGTTTACATCGCGGCAGTATCGAAGTAGCCGTTGTGGTGACTGGCCGGTCGTAGCGGTGGGACGAACCGGAAGTAAGTAGCGGGACCGGCCCGCGAAAAAGGCTCCCCCGTTATTACTGTAAGTCATTGATGATATTTAACTTGGCAGACGTACTAGGTCGTAAAGGAGCGTTTCGTTGAGCAATCCTCCTGTATACGGCGGACCCGGCCTTCCTCCCGCCTCTCTTGTTCTTAGCCATCCGAAGGCGCTGCCCGAGTCGAGTTTCCCGCTAAGTAACTGGATCGGGGCCTATTAGCTCTTTCGGGCCATATGATGGCTTTCCCGTGCCATTCCCTCCCGGAGTCATTTGTCTCAATATATGAGTGCCTGAAAAAAGGCGTAGTCCTTGAATTGGTTTCGAAATGCTGCAACAGAAACCCAACCCGATGCTTACTAACGGCGAGAACGGGTCCACCCACAAGCAGCAACGCAGGATGTGGTTGGCGATTGTGCTGCTCGTCGGAGCTTTGGGTGTTGTCCTGGTCAAAGACCATCAGTTCTGGTTCAACTCGGATGACGTAGCGACGGATGATGATGGGTCGAGTGCGGTGACTGCTGACTCGACGAAGAAGCCGAAACTGGTTCATGCACCAGCTGAAAAGGCAAAGAAGGAAGTTGCAACGCAGAAACCGGCTTCGGTTCCGGAGCAATCTGGGACGTCTATCATCGAAAACGCACGGGCTGCTGTTCGCCCCCTGGATGTACAGGTGGTGAGCGGCAACAAAGCGCGGGTCGTGCAGGCCGGGAACAACAGCCTGCAAGTAGAAATTCCGGCGTACTCGGGGATGTGGACATCGAAATGGGCTACTACTCCGGGCGTGACGAATGCTGCGGAGCGTGTAGTACTGACTGCCGGAGCTGGAGATGTTCCTCAGCAGTCCACGTCAGTGTCGTATCCACTGTTGAGCAAGCAGATGAGAGTGCGCGGCGCCGTAGTATTGGAGGCGTTAGTCGGCGCTGACGGCAAAATCGAGGATCTGCGCGTGGTGAGCGGACCTACGATGCTCGCACCAGCCGCGCGCGAAGTGCTCCGGCAATGGAAGTTCAAGCCTTACCTGCAGAACGGGCAACCCGTGGAAACGCAGGCCAAAATCACGATTAATTTCGTGATCTCCGCTACGTAAGAATCGCACCCCAACTCCTAACACCCCAGTCAGGTCAAAGAGCAAGCTTGTTTCATCTTGCTGAGTGATCCTGCTCGAACGCCTATCCAAAGCAGGCGACTCGTTAAGGTTCCCTGATTCTCTTCGCGGCAGATGCGTCCGTATCCAGCGGCTTTATCCTCGTTTGCCATGAACATTCGGCGAGCCCCTGATCGTCACTGGTGTGGTGTGATGTGGGTTACAGACATGCGGGTCAAGTCGGGCTTTCATAGGAAAGACGAGAGCTGCTGGCTCGAAGTGTTGCACCCCTGTGCGCAGCCACAGGAATGCAGAGACAGGAATATGGACCTCGAGCCAGCATAGCGAGGTGCCACCTATGCCGAAGGCAACGAGACGAAGCTTCCTGCAATCAACGAGCGCAGCGGCAGCGGCCGCATTGTCCGGCGCCGGTTCAGTGCTAAGTGTGCAGGGAGCCTTACACGCAAAGGATCGCTCGTCGCCTGCCGCGGGCACACGCCAGATGAACTCTCCGGTGCAGGTACCCAGGATGAGGTTTTTCGATGTGGAGATCAGTCGACTGGTGCTTGGGGTGAATCCGTTCTGCGGCTTTGCGCACTACAACAACAATTTCGCGAGCACAATGAAAGACTGGTATTCCGAAGACAGGGTGTGCGGTGTGATGCATCAGTGCACCCGATACGGCATTAACGCCTTCAACTATGCGCCTTACGATCCATTCCCGCAGTACTGGGACCGGTTTCTAGCGGAAGGCGGCAAGATGCAGCTGATCATGCAACTGCCGCGTGCGGAGGAAACCGAGGCCCTGGCAAAACGTCTCAAGCCGCTAGCGATGCACATACAAGGCGAAGCGGTCGACCAGGCATTCCAGGCGGGAAAGATGAATGGGATCCGGGAGTGGTGCAAGCGCGTACGAGATCTTGGCGTGGTGGTCGGGGTCGGCACGCACAAACCGGAAGTGATCTCGTTGGTAGAAGAACAGGGTTGGGACGTTGATTTCTACGCCGGTTGCGTTTACAACCGCACTCGCACGAAGGAAGAATGGAAGAAGGTCCTGAATGGCGAGATGATGGAAATGGATCGAGAGATTTATGTGCAAAGTGATCCGGCACGGATGTACAGCGTGATGCGCCAGACGCAGAAACCCTGCTTTGCCTTCAAGGTTCTGGCGGCAGGAAGAATCCAGGATGGCGGCAGTGTGGAGCAGGCCTTTCGCACGGCATTCGAAAGTATCAAGCCCACCGACGGAATTTTTGTGGGCGTGTTCCCGCGGGCGAAAGACGAAGTCCGGGAAAACGCCGAGATCGTCCATCGTATTTTGACGAGTTGATCCATCCGGCTGCGAACGCCAGGGACACCAATGGGCCTGCTGACAGACTTTACCTTGCCTATTTGAGCTCTCTTACCCAAATATTGCGAAAACTGATAGGTTCGCTGGGATCGCCGTGGGCTTGCAGCAGAATGGGCGCCGTGTCGTACTTGTGGTAGGAAGGCTGCCCGATGTATCGGGTCTCACCTTTCAATTCAAAATGATTTTGCACCAGTACGTTATTGAAAAAGACGGTCACATAGGCCGGACTTCTGAGGGAAGAGTCCGCGTTGAAGATGGGTGCCGTCCAGACCACATCATAGATTTGCCACTCACCGGGCTTGCGACTCGGATTCACCAGCGGGATGCCTTGCTTATAGATGCTGCCCGCCTGCCCATTCACATAAGTTGAGTTCTTGTACGAGTCGAGCACCTGCAGCTCATATCCTGCATCTGGAGCGGGAGCGGCGAGGAACACGCCGCTATTACCGCGGGCTTGACCACTGCCCGTAATGTTCTCAGGAATTTTCCATTCGATGTGAAGCTGGTAGTTTCGGAACGTTCTCCTCGTCTCGATATCCCCGGCAGGCTTGTTCACAGTGAGGACACCTCCCGCAACGATCCATTTCGCAGGCGATTTGTCTTTGGCTGAGATCCACTCGTCAAGATGCTTGCCATCGAACAGGATAATCGCGTCCGAAGGAGGCGTCTTGCAGTCATCGCCTGGCGAAACTGCCCTCGGAACTGGCTGCCAGACCTCCGTATCTTCCGGCTTCGCTGCAGGAGTCGGCGAGACCGTCTGCCGTGCATAGAAAGCAGTGGTAACGCTTAACAGGATTATGGATAAAGGTACTACCGGCATGAGATTGCGCATGGGGCAAGAGAATACACCCATTTCGGCCTTATCTGTCCCAGAGAGATCAGTTGGGGAACACGAGGCATTCGATAACAAGATTGCAGGAATAAGAAAAGTTGGTAGCATCGAGCATCGATCTAAGAACTGGAGGCGCTGTCTGCCCTATGCTTACTCGTCGCAGCTTTCTTGTCGCCGGTGGAGTTACGGCACTCGCCTCGACGCGCGTCTTAGGCGCAAACGACAGGATCCGGCTAGGACTTATCGGCGCCGGACAGCGAGGGGCATACCTTCTCGACGCTGCCGATAATGCCGGTGCTTACGATGTCGCCGCTGTCTGCGACGTCTATGCCCCTAACCGTGAAGCGATTAAACAGCGTTCGAAGGGCCTGGCGACAACCCATCTGGACTACCGTGAACTTCTCGCGAAAGACATTGATGCTGTGATCATCGCGTCGCCGGATCATTGGCACGTGCAGATGGCCGTGGATGCCATGACAGCGGGAAAAGACGTGTACCTGGAAAAGCCAGTCACCCACAAGCTTGAAGAAGGCGCGGCGTTGACGCGAGCCGCCGGTTCCAGCAAACGTGTTTTGCAGTGCGGTATGCAGCAACGAAGCTGGACACACTTTCGAGATGCCGTGGAGCTGATTCAGGCGGGGAGTCTCGGGCGCGTGGTACAAGTGCGAACCTACTGGTGGCAGAACTATCAGAGGGACTGGCCAACCAAACCCATGGATCCGCAAGCACTAGATTGGAAGCTTTGGCTGGGTTCCGCGCCAGATCAATCTTACAGCGAAGAGAAATTCTTTTACTGGCGCTGGTTCTGGAATTTTGGCGGCGGTGCTATGACAGACTTGTTCACGCACTGGATCGATGTTGTGCACTGGGCCATGAAGACGGATCAGCCGCGACAGGCACAAATACTGGCCGACAAATATGTGTTCGAAAAATGGGATTGCCCGGACACCATCCAGGCGGCGTATCGCTACCCGGGTTTTGATGTCGTGTTCGAGGGAACGATGAGCTCGTCGATCGACGATGGCGGACTCGAGTTTCGCGGTACGGAGGCGACCATAAAGATCAATCGCGGGGGCTTTACGCTCCATCGTGAGGGAGTGCCGAGGGATCAAAATCCCATTCTCACGGAACGCAGCTATCGTGATGGCACCATCGATCACCTGGAAAACTTCTTCAATTGCATCAAGAGCCGCAAAGCGCCGAATGCGCCGGTGGACACCGGGGTCTCGGCTGCGCGTGCTGGCCATATCGGCAACTTAGCCCTGACCCGCGGTGGCCAGATTGTTTGGCCGGCCAAGGCATAATCGGCGACTGTCGTGATGCATGCGTGGGTGAGATGCACGTTGCCAGTCAGGGCACGCAGGTCAATGTCCGGCTCCCACTGCACCTTTTTTCCCGACCGACTTCTTGAGCGCGAACACAATCGGTATGCATGCGAAGCACACCAAGGCCATGTACCGAAAATCATCGACATAAGACCAG